>Ga0137415_10000096_pt1 | contig 68376 bp, 46 predicted proteins | sample CZODoug3_1_1_16f_FD_183082 | JGI IMG/M metagenome (GOLD analysis project Ga0137415, IMG submission 183082) | Vadose zone soil fungal communities from Angelo Coast Range Reserve, California, USA - CZODoug3_1_1_16fungal (Hybrid Assembly) | ecosystem: Environmental > Terrestrial > Soil > Vadose... | reverse complement strand
GGTGGGGTGTCGACCTTTACAGCCGCCTACATCAACAAGGTGGATCTGAATCTGGCCCGTGTGCAGGAATCGATTACCTACGGTCCAAACACGACGGCGGGCGTGGTCTGCAACCATCTGGGACCTCCGGGCAACACTCCGGACCAGCTGGTGAACCCTTCACAGGCTGATATCGACACCGCGGTCGACAATGCGGTCAACGACCAGAACCTGGTGGCCTGCGTTGCCATGGATTACACGGTGAGCAGCGGAGTAAACAACAGCCAGCCGTTCGTCCGCTTCCTGATCTTTGGTCCGAGCGGAGAACTGCTGCCCTCAGTCAACCTGGACGGTCGCCGGGAAAAATTCGTGCCCGGAACATGCGTGGTGTGCCACGGCGGTGACCACTATGCCGGGAAGTTTCCGGAAGACGGTTCAGGGTTCGCCAACATCGGTGGACACTTCCTACCCTACGATGTGGGGAACTTCGAATTTTCGAGCAAACCGGGACTGACGAAGGCTGACCAGCAGCTGGCCCTCTACAATCTGAACCAGAATGTTCGCAACGCGGGCCCGACTGTGGCCGAACAGGACCTGATCACCGGCTGGTACCAGACCTCGCCGCCCAACGCCCCCGTGCTCGATGAAAACTTCACTCCACCCAGCTGGCAGGCGACCGGCGATCCCACAGCCATCGACTTTTACCGGAAAGTCGTGGCGCGCAGCTGTCGCACCTGCCACGTCGCCCTGGTCGAAGGCTTCAACTTCGACCACTATCAAAACATCGCACCCAATACCACCACGGACCGCTTCTTCGATCCCGCCCTCGATCTCGGAATCAATGTTTGCGGTGGGAGCGGCCAATTCGTGCGCGATCACATGATGCCCAACTCCCTGATCACGTTTAACCGCTTGTGGCTTTCGTCGGGAACCTCGGCTGACCAGCCGGCGCTCCTGAATCAGTTTTATGGCAACGTTTGGGATTGCCCGGCTCCCGCAGGCCAACTACCCTGAGGCCATCAGGACTCGTATGTGCCCCGCCCCTGTCTTTCCCGCTTCTTGGGAGAGACAGGGTGGGGATTTTTCCGGTCCGCACGTCGGCATGCGGGCTCCCCGGTTCGCGCCACGAACCACTCCCATTCGTGCCATCTCCGACCACCAACAAACGCACTGCGTTCGCGGTGGCCGGCGGCCTACAACCGTATTCCTGGGGACGTGCTTACGAGCCGACTCCGGAACGGGGCTATGCGAGCAAGGCCGCTGGCACTAGCCAACTGAAGAGTCGATCAGCACGGTCCAGCATGCTCCAGCGTCGGTGCTCAACTACAGCAAATACCTACTGATTTCTTGGAGAGTTACAGGTTTGCTGCATTCAGCACCGCGACGTTTGCAGTAACCTTCAGAATCAGCGTCCCGTGCCGGGCGCCTCTTCTGTAGGGTTCTCCCCCCTCATGAAGAAAAGAACCGACTTCGCCGACACGGGCTTCTTTTCTATTTCACTCCGGACCGCATCAATGGCCAAGAAAATGGAAGCCGATCTACGTGGTCGGTCTTGTTCCGAAAACCGAACAAAAAACCGGGAGGCTGGGCTCCCTCTGAAACGCCTGATAGTTTTTGAACCTGCGGGAGTCGAACACCTGCCGCAGCGGCGGAAGGTGGCTTGGAGTCTTCTCCTGCAAGACGACTCCGAGGGACGTGCCCTCATCGACTACCCAGTTACGCACTTAGAAAATCAGCTTCAACGCCAACTGCATCTGGCGGGGATCACGTGCGGTTGTGATTTTGTTGTACACGCCGCTGGTGAGCGACGTTGAAGCCGGATTGTTCCAGTTGGTGTGGTTCAGCACGTTAAACGCTTCCGCGCGGAACTGCAGGCGGAAGCGCTCGCTTATTGAATTTTGGAACCCCGAGGAGGTGGGCCCTTTGCTGTCATGGAACGCTTCCCTGAAGCTAAGGACCGAGCTATGCCTACAAGAGATGGTTCGATGTGCGATTCAGTTATTACGCATTATAAAAGGGCGCCCCTTTGAGATAGGTTTTGGGTGTGATGCAAAACTCTACCGAAAGGGGCACCCACAATGAACATCAAGTATATCGGCCTGGACGTTCACAAAGAAACCATTTCGATCGCGGTGATGAACGGCGACGGAAAACTGGTGATGGAGTCCATCATCGAAACCAAGGCAATCACCATCCTGCAGTTTATCCAAGGGCTACGCGGTGACTTGCATGTGACCTTGGAAGAAGGAACCTGGGCGGCTTGGTTGTATGACCTACTGAAGCCACACGTCACGGAGCTAGTAGTGTGCGATCCACGGAAAAACGCCCTGATGAAGCAGGGCAATAAGAGCGACAAGATTGACGCGCGCAAGCTCGCCGATCTGCTACGCGGTGGATATCTGTGCTCGGTCTACCATGGGGAGAACGGCCTTCGAACTGTGAAGGAGCTGGCCCGCAGTTATCTGACGATCAGCAAAGATCTCAGCCGTGTGATGAATCGTGTCAAGGCTCTGTATCGAAGTTGGGGCATTCTCTGTGGGGGTCAGCAAGTCTACGCACCACGCCATCGCTCGGAGTGGTTGAACAAGATCGGGGAAGCCGGCGTGCGCCGGCGGGCCGAGTTCTTCTACCAACAGCTCGATGCTCTCCGAGCTTTGCGCCAAGCCGTGCGGCGAGATCTGTTGGCCGAGAGCCGAAAACACAGCGCGACAAAATTACTGCGCCAGATTCCTTACATCGGTCCGATTCGGGCTGCGCTGTTGATCGCGCTGATCCAAACCCCTTACCGGTTCCGCACCAAGCGGCAACTGTGGACTTACAGCGGTCTAGCGATCGAGACACGCGACAGTGCGCAACATCGTTACGTGGCCGGACAGCTGCGACGTTCCAAGAAACCACAGCAGGTTCGTGGGCTCAATCAAAATCATAATCATGATATGAAGGCCATCTTCAAGAGTGCGGCCACCATGGCCAGCAGCCGGGAGGGACCGTTCAATGATTTCTACCAGGGCTTGCTCAGGAAAGGCATGAAGCCTGCGATGGCTCGCCTTACTTTGGCGCGAAAGATTGCGGCGATCACTCTAATCGTGTGGAAGAAAGGAGCACATTTCGACGCTGAACAACTGAAACCACAAGCAGCTTGAGCGTCTCGGACAGAGAGTCCGTTCCATCCCTTGGGGATCATCCTTGGCGGTGGCCAGTCGGGTTCTTCTTGAGACGCTCGGGTCGAGGGAGAGTATCCACCCGGAAGTTAGGCGATTTTGTGTGCTTCGGCACCCGAGTCTCCAGGATTACCCTATGCCCCCTCGCTAACCCAAGAAAGCTATAGGCCACGAGTCTCCGATAGGACCATGGTTGGCAACTCTGCAACCAGGTTAGCTTGTGAGTTTCACAGAACCGAATGGCGCCGTCATGACAGCGAATATGAAACTACTGGGATGGGGAAGAAACATCCAGGCCTCATCGCTCCGCGGCTTACACAGCCGCTCCGCGAAAGGCCAAAACGGTCAAGCAGCTGCTAAGAAAGAGGTGTCGGCAGTGTGGTCGGGGGGCTGGATGCCGGAAAATATTTCTGGCGTTCCGGCAGGGAAAAGTGTTTTTCACTTGACATCCCCTTTTATAGGACTTCCGGGCGGAACGAATCAGTTCCCGGGCGGGACTTTCACCCGCAGTGGACCAGCGCGTTTTCACGGCGCACACGAGACCAGTTCGACCGAAAGTTCACGATCAAGGGTGAAACGAAGTTTACTACGAAGAAGCAACGTCTTTACGGAAACAGTACGGGGTGACCGATGCCAGTGGCTCATGCATGTCCCAGTCTGCGGCCTTATGGCAGTACCCGCAGCGCTTCCTTGACAGAGGCCAGGTGTGCTATCCGTTCGGACCGAGCCTGGCCAATTCTGACCGAGGCCTTGAAGATCGCCCCTACTGGGATGATGCCGCCTAACTTGTGCGCTGCTACGGCGGCCAAGCCCATGGATGCGACGCATCCGCATGAACCGCAGTCCGGGTTCCCGCCGAATTGGCAGGGGACGATCTTGGTTTTCAGGTCCGCCGACAGTATTTGAGTGGTGAGTGCAAACACACAGTCCTTGGGACTATGAGGAGGCGTGGCGAATTGGCGGATCATCCCCTCTGGCATATCTAGCTTAGGAAATTCCTTCCGCAATGCGAGCATGTCGGCGATGGCCTGCTGACGTTCCTGTGGTTTCAACATTTCCGGCAACCGGTCTCCCACCTGTGGAGTAAACAAGCTGAACCACACCTTGTGGATCTCATTCCGAGGGGTCCAATACTCTAGAAATTCCTTCAGATAGCCCGGCCGCTTCATCATTTGACCTGTAACGGTGCAGTGGATCGTGATCTTCTGGCCCGCGATGTTCTTCAGGATTCGATCGTATGTTGCCGGCGCGCGCCGAATATCGTGCTCTGGCTGCAGTCCGTCAATCGATACGACGACCTTCACATTGGCAAGCGCCGCCCAGCCGGGTGCGAGAGGCCGGAACGCACTGGTGACGATTTGGACGTGAATTCCTCGATCAAGCAGTGACGGAACCATCAACTCCAACTCGCGATACCGGACAAGAGGGTCGCCTCCCACGATTGACAGATGCAGAGGCTTGAGGCGGTCCACGACCTCCAGAACACCATCGATCAGGTCTTGCCCTTTGCGATCACGAAGGCCCCGGAGCGTCATCCCGCCACCGAGATGCGCGTCGTCATACGCGTAGCATCCGGGACAACGCAGCGGGCATTCGCGCGTAATCTCAATGGAAAGGGAGGGCCGCTCCCCCTTGAGGATCTTGCGCCATGCGCTAACAATTGCGGAAGTCTTCACTCGGTCTTCTTTCTGGCGACACGAAACATCACGGGGTGGCCGGTGCCAACAACTCAAACACTTGCCGTCGGGCGCGCCCTGGCCGATACCTCCACGCAGAGTGATTTCACTTCGCGAATGCCGCGAACGGAATTACAAGGAACACCGCATCGGCAGCTTTCAGATCTTCCGCCGTCACAATTCTTTCTTCCGCAGTCAAACCGATAGGCTTGAGAAAAAGATAACTGCATTTATGGGATGAATCAAAGCGTGAGGTCTCAAGAAGTACTGTTCCAGGGCACTCCTCAACGACGGTATGCACGTGCTCCGAAAGCGGGGTCGTCCGACTCAAAAGGCCTCCTGGGCAAGGGCTGGGCATGAACGTCCACTTCGCTGAGAGAGCGTTCAGCCCATCTTTGCTCGAAGGCGACATGCGCACCGGCACTTCAGTTGCCGGCGCCGTCCGCGCCAGTTGTATCTCTCGGCAGCGAAGCCCGGAGCTTCACGGCGGTGCCCACCATATCCTTAAGCGCCAACCGAACCTCCGGCCAGCCGCGGGTCTTTAGTCCGCAGTCGGGGTTGACCCATAGTTGTTGGGGGGTAAGAACCTCCAGAGCCTTTCGCAGTAGGTTCTCGATTTCTCCGCTTTCTGGAACGCGCGGGGAGTGTATGTCATAGACGCCGGGACCGATTCCGTTTGGATAGTGAACACGATGGAAGGCATCCAGCAGCTCCATACGAGAACGCGAGCATTCGATTGAGATCACGTCGGCATCCATACGCTCGATCGAGTCGATGATGTCATTGAATTCGGAATAGCACATGTGGGTATGAATTTGCGTCTGATCAGAAACTCCCGCGGAGGCAAGGCGGAAGGAGTCCACCGACCATTTTAGATATGCAGGCCATTCGTCACGATGCAGGGGGAGACCCTCGCGAATAGCCGGCTCGTCGATCTGGATGACACGGATACCGGCCGATTCCAGGTCAGCGACTTCGTCACGCACAGCGAGTGCAATCTGACGGCAGGTCTCCGATCGTGGTTGATCGTCACGGACAAATGACCACTGTAAAATCGTGACTGGTCCGGTCAGCATGCCTTTTACCGGCCGGTTGGTCTGAGACTGTGCAAAACGGGACCACCGCACGGTCATTGCGCGGCGACGCGCCACATCGCCGAAAATGATCGGGGGCTTCACGCAGCGGGAACCATAGCTTTGCACCCATCCGTGTTGGCTGAAGGTAAAGCCGGAGAGCTGCTCGCCAAAATATTCCACCATATCGTTGCGTTCGAACTCGCCATGCACGAGCACATCGATGCCGGTTTCCTCCTGAAATCGCAGGCAGCGCACAGTCTCTTCTTCAAGAAACTTTTCGTAGCCTGCGGAGTCAAGCCTCCCAGCTTTGAAAGACGCGCGCATCTGCCTAACTTCCGCAGTCTGAGGAAACGAGCCAATCGTTGTGGTCGGCAAGAGTGGCAGGCGTAGAACCGCAGACTGCTTCTTGGCTCGAACCGAGTGAGGATTCTTGCGGGTCAGCATCGATCCGTCCACAGACTCGATCCGCTGCCGCACTTCGGGATTGTGCACCCGGGGTGACGATCGGCGAAGTTCGAGCAATCGTTCGTTCGCGCGAATCTGCTCAAGCGCTGTCTGGTCGCCTTCCGCCGCTTGCACAAGCGTCGATACTTCCTGCAACTTCTGTTTGGCAAACGCCATCCAGCTGCGGACTTCAGAATCAAGCTTGTCTTCCTGCTTCAGATCAACCGGCAAGTGCAAAAGCGAACACGAGGGAGCAACTTCAATTCGGTCGCTGCCGAATGTTTTGGCAGCTCGGTGGACCAGGCCGAGCGCGCTCTCCATATTGTCGCGCCAGATGTTGCGCCCATCCACGACCCCCAACGACAGGCGCATGTGCGAAGGAAGTGTCTTCAGCAGGGACTCAAGCTGCTCGGGCGCCCGCACAAGGTCGATGTGCAGCCCGTTGATCGGAAGGCCTGTTGCGATTGCGAGATTGACTCCAACCGAACCGAAGTAGGTGGCGAGCAGAACCTTTGGAATTGTCCTTGCCTTTAACAGTTCGCGATAGGCCAAACGATAGAGTTCCTGCGCAGACGAATCAAGATCAAGAACCAGACAGGGTTCATCGACTTGAACCCACTCCGCTCCTGCCTTGTATAGCTGTGCCAACACTTCGCGGTAAATGGGGACAATCGCGTCCAGAACTGCCGAGGGCGTTGATTTACCCTGGCTGAACTTCCCCAGCAGCACGAACGAAACCGGTCCCAGCAATACCGGTCGGGTCTGGATCCCGAGTTGTTTCGCTTCAAGATATTCATCCATCGGCTTGGACGAATGAAGGCCAAAGGTCATTCCTTCTTCAAACTCCGGGACGATGTAGTGATAGTTGGTGTCGAACCACTTGGTCATTTCCATGGCGGGAGCTTCTTTAGATCCCCGCGCCATCCGGAAATAACTTTCCACGCGCGATGTTTCGCCAGAACGGAACCGGTTGGGAACGGCGCCAAGCAGGAAAGCGGTGTCAAGAACCTGATCATAGAGTGAAAAGTCATTCGACGGGGGCACGCTGATGCCACTCTCGACCTGCAATTGCCAATGGGCCTTTCGGAGTTCCGACGCGGTTTGCTCTAGAACGACCTCGCCGGTTTGACCGGACCAGTAACGCTCCAGGGCAAACTTCAGCTCTCGCTTCGCGCCCATTCGTGGAAAACCCAAATTCCTTGTCTGGATCATACGGTTCCCTTGTTTGTGGATAACTGATTTGGCGAAGCGGATACGGGTGGTACCGCGGTCGGTTGTTGGTTCTCATCCATGGCGACCAGGACGAAGCGGCCCTGAGCACAAAGCTGACGGTCGCCCGAGAGCAGATCTTCCGCCACCAGATCTACGCTAACCGTCATTGAGCTGCGCCCGGTGGCTACAACCTGCGCCGTGAGCTCAATAAGGCTGCCATGACGGACCGCCGCCTGAAAATCAACCCGCTCCGAGCAGGCCGTCACGACCGTCTTGCGAGCATACCGCGAGGCCGCTACGAAGGCTGCTTTATCCATGAGGCGAAGCGCATGGCCCCCGAACAGAGTTCCGTAATGATTGCTCTGATCGGGAAACACCATTTCGATCATCGTGACGGTCTGCGCCGACGCCTGAGTCATGGAACGATAACCTTCGTGTTCAAAAGGAGACGCGGCGAGGCGCAACTGGAAAAAAGGTGCGGTCACCCTGCCTTCCCCTCGGAGGCATTGTGCACTTACTTTCACGCCCGTTAAGGGCAGCTTGGTGGCAGGTCTTCGGACTTGCAGGCTCCCTACTTGCTCCAGCTTCCCAGTTCATGGCTGAACCAGTGCTAGTTCAGAGCGTTCGTTCCTGCCTACCGCTGCGGGGCAGTTCCGGATTTTGACCGGATTCCCTTTTCAGCCTGATCGCAAAGGATCAGACGCCATAGAGTAATTTTACTACAGTGGCACACCGTGACGCAGGTCAAATCCAGAAGCAGTTCGAGATCAGAAATATTCGACCTGCTGACCGCTCCTGGATTTGATCGCGTCATCGCGGCGTCTAGAATTCTTCGTGCAACGCGACCGAGCCGCTGACCGCAATTTGATAGGCGGAGACGCGCCGCTCGAAGAAGTTGGTCAGTTCCTGTACGTCCTGAAGTTCCATGAAAGAAAACGGATTGCGAGCGCCGTAACGCTTCTTGATCCCGAATGACTGCAACCGTTGATCGGCCACTGATTCCAGATACGCCCGCATGTCCGTGAGAGAGAGACCGGCCACGCCTTGACCGAGCAGATCCTCGGCGAACGCGGTTTCGCAATCGACTGCCTCTTCGAGCATGGCGACGATTTGCTTCTCAAACTCGGCATCGAACAACTCCGGGCTTTCCGCGCGCACTGTGTTGATGACTTCAAACGCGAAGTTGATATGCATGCTCTCGTCGCGGAAAACCCAATTGGTGCCGGCTGCCAGGCCGTTCAAAAGACCTTTCGAGCGCAAGAAGTAGACATAGGCGAAAGCCGCAAAGAAGAAAAGACCTTCGATGCAGGCCGCGAAGCACGCCAGGTTCAGAAGGAACGACTTTTGTTGCTCCGGAGTTCGAATCTCCTGCAGTTCGTTGATGGAATCAATCCATCGGAAGCAGAACTGGGCCTTCTTTTGAATGGAGGGAATATTGTCGACCGCAGCGAACGCGGCGGCGCGCTCTCCATGGTCCGCAATGTAGGTATCCAACAGGGTGAGATAGAACTGGACGTGGACCGCCTCTTCATAAAGCTGGCGCGACAGATACATGCGTGCTTCCGGCGAATTGATGTGCTTGTACAGGTTGACCACCAGATTGTTGGCCACGATTGAATCTCCTGTGGCAAAGAATGCAACCAGGCGATTGATGAGGTGACGCTCCGCCGGCGTAAGTCGCTGGTTAAGATCGGCGATGTCGGAAAACAGGTCCACTTCCTCCACCGTCCATGTGTTTTTGATGGCGTTGCGGTATTGCTCGTAGAAGGCGGGATACGCCATCGGCCTGAGAGTGAGGTTGAACCCGGGATCGAGAATCATCGAAGGGCTCCTAGGTAGTTAATGTGAACTTATTGGCAGGCTTCGCAGCTCTCTGGATTTTCCAGCGGGCAGGCCACTGCATCCGCAACCGTACTCGACGATTGGTTGACGGGAGCTTTGGCGATTTTGGTGGCAGGACGCGAGCGGAGGTAGTACGTAGTCTTCAGCCCCTTTTTCCACGCGTGAAAGTACATGGAAGAGAGTTTGCCGATGGAGGGGCTTTCGACAAACAAATTGAGCGACTGGCTCTGATCTATGTAGGGGGCGCGGTCCGCAGCCATGTCGATCAACGACCGCATTGGGATTTCCCAGACGGTCCGATAAATCGCCTGGATCTCAGCGGGAATTTCGCTCATGGCTTGAACCGAGCCCTCGGCCAGCTTGATTTTGTTGCGAATTTCTTCCGTCCATAGCCCAAGAGCTTTCAGCTCTTTCACGAGATGCCGGTTCACCTGCAAAAACTCGCCAGAGAGCGTTTCGCGCTTGAAGAGATTCGACACCTGAGGCTCGATGCACTCAAAGGCAGCCGCTATGGACGCGATGGTTGCGGTGGGAGCGATTGCGATGAGCAGTGAATTGCGCAGCCCCGTCCGCTGGATGCGTTCGCGCAGCTTCTCCCATCTTTCGGGATCGTTCGGCTGAACCTGCCAGAAATCCATCTGGATATTCCCTTGCGCGGCGCGTGTTTCTGAGAACGCAGGATGAGGATCAAACTGCTCCGCGAGATCGGCGGAAGTATTCAGCGCCCAGAAGTAAATGTCTTCCTGGATTTTCCGCGATATCTCGCGCGCTTCCGGCGAGTCGAACGGAAGTCGCAGTGCGAAGAACACGTCCTGTAGGCCCATGATGCCGAGTCCGATGGGGCGCCACCGCATGTTCGACTCATGCGCGGTTGGGATGGGGTAGAAGTTAATGTCAACGACCCGGTCCAACTGACGCACCGCCGCCACCGTTGTCGCCGCCAGCTTTTCGAAATCGAACTTGCCGTCGCTCACGTGCCGAGCAAGGTTAATGGAGCCCAAATTACATACCGCGGTTTCATCCTTGGAACTGATTTCAATGATCTCGGTGCAGAGATTGGACAAATGGACAGTGCGGCCAGGCATAGCGGTCTGATTGCATTTACGGTTGCTGGCATCCTTGAAGCACATCCAGCCGTTGCCAGTCTCAGCCAGAGTTTTCATCATGCGGGCATATATTTCTCGGGCTTTAACTTGTTTGGCGAACAATTCCTTCGATTCCGCTTCCACGTACGCAGTCTCGAACGCCTCGCCGAACAGGTCAGTGAAATGCGGAACAACCTTGGGATCGAACAACGACCACATCCCATCTTCATCCACGCGCCGCATGAACAGGTCAGGAATCCAGTTGGAGATATTCAGATTGTGGGTGCGCCGCGCCTCATCGCCTGTGTTATCGCGCAGTTCGAGAAATTCTTCGAGATCGGCGTGCCAGGTCTCCAGGTACACGCAGCATGCCCCTTTGCGCTTGCCTCCTTGATTCACAGCGACCACGGAAGAATCCAGAGTCTTCAGCCAGGGCGTGATGCCGCTGGACTTGCCGTTCGTGGCCCGGATCAACGATCCGCGCGAACGAACGCGATGGTAAGCAATTCCGATTCCTCCTGCGTACTTCGAGAGCAGCGCTACGTCCGTGTACTTCGCATAGATGGCGTCGAGTTGATCGAGCGGCGAATCCAATAGAAAGCAGGAGGAGAGCTGTGGCCGGCGCGTGCCTGCGTTGAACAGGGTGGGCGAGCTGGGGAGATAGTCGAGCGAAGAAATCAATCGGTAGAAGTCCAGCACGTCGGGGACACGCGGATAGATCCCACTGGCGATTCGCAAGAAGAAATACTGAGGTGTTTCGATGACATCGCGCGTTTCCGGATGGCGGAGCAGATAACGGTCATAAAGCGTCCGTAAACCAAAGAAGTCGAACAAGTCATTGCCGGTGCGATCAATAGCGGAGTTGAGCTTGCGAGAGTTCGCTGTGACGAACGTAGCGACATTTTCGTCAATCAGGCCATTGCGCCGTCCCATCGCGATGGACTGAGAGAATGAATGAATTTCCTGATTAGCTACTTCTTTATCTATATAGGTTGCGAGCAGGCGAGCGCCCAGCTTGGCATACTCCGGGTCTTCGGCCGTAAGGAGCGCGGCTGTCTGAATCGATAGGCGATCCAATTCAGCGGTCGTCGCGCCGTCGTAAAGTCCGCTGATGGTCTTGGTGGCCACTCGCATGGCATCAACTTCGGTGAGACCGACACAGCAACGGGCAACCGCCCGCACAATCTTGTTGACGTCCACGGGTTCGAATGAACCATTGCGTTTGCGGACGCGCATGGCAGTCCTGACTTCCGGTTCTGCGGTAGTGATGGGTGGAACGAAGGAAATTCCGGAAAGCGCGTTGGTTGAACTCTGTGCGGACATGGCCTTCTCCTCGGCGACAAGGGCTCAGGATGTTGAGGAGAAGTGAAGAGGAAGGTCGTCAGTCAGCACGACCCACCGGATGCCTCCCCTCGGAGGTCCTGGCAACACGCAGCTGTGCGTGTATCGCCGGCAGGTCTTCGGGCTTGCGAACTTTTCAGCCCTGGGCTGAATTCCTACTGACCGTAGCTTCCCGATCTCTTGTCGATCAGTGCTAATTGCGGTGTTCGTTTTCGCGTACCGCTGCGGGGCAGCCCTGGATTTCAACCAGGTTCCCTATTGAGCGCGTATGAGCGCGCCAGCAACGAAGAGCAGCATATGATGGGGTCTGAAGGATGTCAACACAATATATTGTAGTCGTTGTGGAAATCGAGAACGTCGCGCAGCGACAGCGCCCGAGCTATTCGCACTCGTGAGGGGAATTCTCCAAATTCATTCAACCCTCGGTACCATCCATCAGATCATGTATCCTACCGTTAATTGTTCCACACGGTGCGAGAAGCGGGTGGTCGAGGCATTGAATGGTCAAGGTTGCTGACGAAGACTCATACTTCCACTGGAACGTACAGCCGTGCTGAGTCGTCTGGCCGACATCGCCTGCCAGATTTATGCCGTTTTGAGTGGCCTTGTTCTGCAAACTTAGCCATTTCTCTGGTGTGATGTCGCTAAAAATCTGAGCTGCACACGAACGCATCGATAGTTCTCCTAACGGGCTTCGCACTCTTGCGGAGAATGTGCCGTAACATTCTACCAACAATTTCGTCCAGGTCACTCTGATTCCTTTCACGAACTGTTTCCGTCCTCGTAAAACGGCAGAACTTTGTTGGATGGGCTTTCCCCATGCCGCGGAATTGTCTGCAGCGGGTTGAGGGGCAAGCGCCGCATATAACGCTTCCGCTGGATGGACGGAGAGCTTTGCTGTCGCAATATTGTGCTCATTCACGGGCCGGCAATTCTCAGTGAGCGAGATGGTACCAACGATGCCGATAGTTGGTAGTGTGGGTGTTTTCCGCCAACAATCAGCCATTCGGTCAGTCCAGCTTCCTGTCACCATCTTCGTAAATACTCTTGACGTCTGCGACGCGGTGCTCTGTCAAAGTCGCCAGGCACTGTGAGTAGATCATCGGGCTCATGCTTCCGCCGTCGTACTGCTGACCTGCCGCTTTGCACTGAATGTCCCGATAAGAGAGCCATGCGCGCTCGGCCTCTTTCAAGCTCGCTATGGCCGTTTGCTCGTACTCTATTTGCCGCTGGTCACCCACTTTTTGCCCACGAGCTAGGTCGTCGGTCATGTACTGCAAGGCCTTGCGATAAACCGTATTCAGGTGCGCGTCCGTTTGCCTGTACTGGAAGGCCGCGCAATCGTTGATCTGACGTTGGCTCACTGGTCGTTCCTCACACGGGTTTTGAGGTTCCGATATCTGATGTTGTAAGGCCAGTACCGCTGGTGAAAACAGAAGTAGCAAAAGGAGCAGGCTTGGCATTGTTGAAGGATAACTGATGTCATTAACAGGCCTGATTTCGTAAACTATCTAGCCAAGGCGCAGGTTCCATTTTTTTCCGCCAAAAGCTCGGCTAAAAATCAGGGGTCTTTTCGATTTTCGGGGGACGGCAAATGTGGGGATGGAATTCGCTGGAAACGCTTTGGCAGGATGCGCGCTATGCCCTTCGCGGAATGCGGCGCAGTCCTGGATTCACGGCCGTTGCGGTCCTGTCGCTGGCCCTCGGCATCGGAGCCAACACGGCAATCTTCAGCCTGATCAATGCCCTCATGCTACGCATGCTACCGGTCCACGATCCGGGACGACTGGTGGAATTGCTGTTCAAAGCGCCGGGGCAGGACCACTTCAACGCTTTCGATTGGCAGAACTACGAGCACTATCGCGAGAACAATCATGTGTTCTCGGGACTGATTGCGTCGTCCGACACACCCTTCGCCATACATGGTGACGGCCTGGAACCGGAGATCGTGCGAGGCGGCTTTGTAACTCCGAACTATTTTTCCGTCCTGGGCGTGGTTCCCGCGCTCGGCCGCCTCATCGGCCCGGAAGACAGCAGCGCGGGCTCGGCTGCCAACGTCGCGGTGGTGAGCTGGTCCTACTGGAAGAGCAGGTTCAACTCCGATCGGGCGATCATCGGCAGGCAAATCATTGATGCCAACCACCCGCTGACCATTGTCGGAGTAGCCCCCAGCGACTTCGTTGGCCTAGAGCCGGCGAACCGGCAAGACATCTGGTTGCCGCTGACCGCCCAGGACCCCAGCTACGCCGCCACCGCGCACTACTGGCTGAAATTGGCGGCGCGGTTGAAGCCGGGTGTGTCCATCGACCAGGCCCGCGCGGAAATGGCCGTGCTGTTCCAGTGGACGGTGGAGCAGGAATTCAAGACCAATGACGATCGCACCGTTCGCGCCTGGAAGATGGAGGTGCAGCCGGCGGGGGCCGGTCTTGCGCAGTTGCGCGATCAGTTTGGGAAGCCGGCGCTGGTGCTGATGGCTGTGGTGGCGCTGCTGTTGCTGATCGCGTGCGCCAATATGGCCAGCCTGCTGCTGGCGCGCGGGGCGGCCCGCCAGCGGGAAATGGCAGTGCGCGTCTCGCTGGGCGCCAGCCGGTTTCGCCTCCTGCGGCAGGGGCTGACGGAGTCCGTGCTGCTTGCCGCGTCGGGTGGACTGCTCGGCATCCTCCTGGCATATTGGGGCACGGGCGCGCTGATGCGGATTATGGGGAGCGGACGGCAGCGCGTCGAACTCCAGGCACGTCCCGATTTGGTGGTGCTGCTCTTCACCGCCGGAATCGCTCTGCTCACCGGCGTCCTGTTCGGGCTGGCGCCCGCCTGGCAGACGTTCCGCTCCACTCCAGTGTCTTTCCTTCGCGAATCGACGAGGGCCGGCGAAACCCGGGTAAGGCGGCTTTTTGGCAAGAGCCTGGTGGTGGCGCAGGTGGCGTTCTCGGTTGCGCTGGTGAGCGCCGCCAGCCTGTTTGTCCGCCACCTGTCACACCTGGAACACCTCGACCTGGGCTTCCAACGCGACCATGTTCTGCTGGTGGATCTCAACGCGGCAAGCAGCGGATATGACCGCGAGCGATTGTCCCGCGCTTACCAGGAACTGCTAGGGCGCCTGGAAGCCATTCCTGGCGTGCGTTCGGCTACCATGTGCGGGTTCTATCCGATGGCCGGCGTGGGAGGAATGCGTCCCGCGACCGTGGAAGGCTACCAGGCCAAGCCGGGAGAGCGCCGCTTCCTCTCCGAAAGCTGGGTAGCGCCGAAGTACTTCGCGACCTTCGGAATTCCGCTGGTGATGGGCCGCGATTTCAGCATGCAGGACCAGGGCCGCCCGCGCGTGGCCATCGTCAATCAAACGCTGGTCCGCTACTTTTTCGGCGATGGCAACCCTATCGGGAGACACATCACGTTCGACGGCGACAGCCAGCCGTTCGAGATCGTGGGTGTGGTGGGCGATGCGAAGTCCGGGGATATGCGTGAACCGGCGTTGCGCTTCGTCTACTTCAACAGTTTCCAGTTGGGAAGCGATTCCTCCCAATTTGCACTGCGGACCTCGGTTGAACCGGAGGCAGTGGCGGGTGACGTGCGCCGCGTGGTGCGCGGGTTGCTGAAGACCGTGGCCGTCGAGAATGTAAAGACGCTGGCTGACCAGGTGGATGGCGCGATCGTTCCGGAACGCCTCGGCGCCATACTGTCTGGGTTGTTCGGGGCGCTGGGCGCGGTGCTCGCGGCCCTGGGCCTGTACGGGCTGCTGGCCTATACCGTGGCGCGCCGCATCAATGAGATCGGCGTCCGCATGGCGTTGGGCGCGACGCGCACTGATATCACCCGAATGGTGCTGAGAGAGGCGCTCGGGATGAGCTGTGTCGGCTTGGTGATTGGAGCGCTGATCGCGTACTGGGGCAAACGCTTCGTCGCGAGCCTGATCCCGGGCCTCCCCGTGCAGAGCGTAGTCCCGATCGTCTTTGGCGCTGCAGTGATGGTTGCACTCGCTCTGCTTGCCGCGTATACGCCGGCACGCCGGGCAACTCGCGTGGACCCGATGGAAGCGTTGCGATACGAATAGCGTGCGGCACACCGTGAGGTTTGGGACATCAGGCCGCGCAGTCGCTGACTCGCGGAAGTGCCTGCCGCCAGTGTCTTGCCAGAGATTTCCCGCGTGTAGCCGCGCAGCGTTTACCGATGTGTCCGCTCCACGTTGCGTTGACGCCCCCGGCGGGAGTCGCGTCACCCTCTCTTCTCAAACAATTACCAGCACGTCGTCCAAGTGGCGCCGCAATGATCGCTGAGTTGTCTCCTCCGCCTAAGACAGGCGGAACAGGAAGACTTCGGCTCCGCCATCCGATACGGGAAAAAGCCTATTGTAGCGAGGACACAGCTCGTGCAGCGTCTTCTGCGTATCCGCATCTAGATCGCTCCTGCCTCCAGCGCGAAGCCGGGACAACATGCTAGGTTTCAGGAGACGCCGTATTTCTTGTCTACTCGACAGTCCGGAGGGCTTGTGCGGTGATAGTTGTCACTTTCTTCGGTGACGATGGATACAGTCTCCTTTACACTCTTTCACATATCTTAACTAAACTAAGGGCCGACCAGTACCTGCCGATTGCGTCCCCCCGACTCGCCCGATGAATGGAGCTTTGAAGATGAAGAAAATCAATATCCCGGTTTTTGCCGGCGGAACTGCATTGGCTATCGCGCTGGTTTTTCCATTATCAGTGCGCGCGCAAAACGCATCAGAGGCACTCTACAAGGCGAAATGTGTTTCGTGCCATGGCGCGGACGGACGCGGATCGCCGACGGGGGAAAAACTTGGAGCCCACGATTTGCAGAGCGGCGATGTGCAGAAAATCTCGGACAAAGAGCTCTCCGATATCATCGCCAACGGCAAAAACAAGATGCCCGGCTACGGAAAATCTCTGAAGGCGGAAGAGATTCAGGGACTCGTGGCTTACATTCGTACCCTGAAGAAGTAACCTGTCGAAAACAAGATTGCGAAAGATGGCCCAGCGCGGCGATGCTCCGCGCAAAGCAAAAAGTGGGCTTTTGACCTTACCCCGGGAATAGAGTGGAAAGGAGAACAGCGGGTTTCAAATGAATCTGCGAGCGTTCGGGCGTGGCTCCGCCCCATCTATTTTCTCGGCCAGAACACCATCACCCTTACGGGTGCTGTCATTACGACGAGCACCGCGCTTAGTCGCCTTCTGGTTCTATGACTTCTTCTTGCCTGGATCACCACACCCTCATATCGGCCTTTTGATTTTTCTGGTCCTGCCCGGCCTGTTTTTGGCTTGCTGCTGATCCCCGTTGGCGTATGGCTGAGGCAACGAAGACTGCGGCGACGAGAGGAGCTGCCGGCGATTTATCCAGCCATCGACCTACGCACGCCCATGGTGCGCCGTGCTCTTGGGTACGTGGCGTTTGGGACCGTGCTCAATCTTCTAAGCAAGAGACTTCACCTCGTCGCCGGAGAGCGCATTTGGACGGTCTTTACTGCAACGCCAAAGGTGCAACTCGCCGCCAACTGAGCGCGCTATTTGCTCCGAACCGGCGCATTCTCAAAGTTTATCCTATCTCCTCAAGGAGAGCCTCTCCGAGTTGTGGGATTACACCTACGAAGGTGCCACGCTGCGCTACCTGCAAAGTGGATTGGTCAGGTGCGCGCTGGCAGCGGCTAAACCCGATGGGGAACTGGCCCAAATGTTGCTCGACCGTCTCGAGGGCATCTTGAACTACCGCCGGACGAAAATACCGATGGGAGTGATTGAAGCCGTCAACGGCAACCTCAAAGCTCTGCTCCGACGCGGCCGCGGTTAGCGCGATATGAACTATCTGCTGCTGAAGCCACCGCGCTTTAGCCACGACCAAGACCAAATTCCTCGTTCTTCAGAAAGCCGCGTAGTATGCATGGTTTTTCCAGATTCTTGCTCAGAGGCGTATGAACATTCGGTCTGGTGTTAGTCACCAATGCCTCTGGTGGCCGCCACGCACCGTGCGATGGCCCGCCGCACCGCAATGTGCCCGCAGCGGTCGGGTCGGGTGTCGGGTGATACGACAGACTGACCCGGGAAAAAATATCTTGGTGCGGCTGTCCAAATTGCCGGGTTTCGAACGTCATTCTAGTAGCGGGAGGTTCAGATGCCGTCGAAGCAGTCTTCACTGCCTGAAGTGCGAACCCTGTTGACCGGTCTCGGGTTCGGTGAGTCGCCGCGTTGGCACGAGGGCCGTCTGTGGTTCTCCAACTGGGGCATGCAGGAAGTCGTCGCGGTTGATCCCGAGGGCAAGAGCGAGGTCATGGTCCACGTGCCGACGACCATTCCGTTCTGCGTTGACTGGCTGCGCGATGGGTGCCTGCTGGTGGTCTCGGGGCGCGAGTCGGTTCTCTTGCGCAGGGACCCCGACGGGTCGCTGGTGACCCATGCCGATCTGCGCGGCCTCTCGGAGAAGGGTTGGAACGAGATCGTCGTGGACGGTCGTGGCAACGTCTACATCAACGGCGGCCCAGGAATCATCGCTCTGCTTACACCCGATGGCTCGGCTCAACAGGTGACCGACGGCATCGCTTTTCCGAATGGCATGGCCGTGACGCCGGACAACTCGACACTGATCATCGCCGAGTCCCATGGCAAGAGACTTACAGCCTTCAACATTGCCGCGGACGGCAGCCTATCGAACCGGCGGATTTGGGCCGACCTCGGCGACGGCGTTCCCGACGGCATTTGCATCGACGCGGAGAACGCCGTCTGGTACGCCGATGTTCCCAACAAACGTTGCGTGCGCGTCCGCGAGGGGGGTGAGGTGCTGCAGACGATCGACGTTGACCGCGGCTGCTTCGCTTGCATGCTCGGTGGTGCGGACAAGAAGACGCTATTCATAATGGCGGCCGAGTGGCATGGGTTTGCGAAGATGATGGACGGGTTAGGAACCGGTCAGGTGCTCACCGTTGAAGCACCCGCACCGGGCGTGGGATGGCCGTAGGGAACAGAGGCTTGATGCGAAACTGACCCCGGAAGAAATATCTTGGGGCGGCGGTCCAAATCGCCGGTTTGCGAACGTCATTGTAGTAGCGAAACATGCTGCGCTCTCAAAACCCATGAAGGAGATTCCAAGTGAAATACATCCTGATGGACTATGTGAACGAAGGGGGCTGGCCCACACTGAAAAGGGCCGAACAGGAGCACTGGTTGGGCGCCTACAGAGCATACATGGAGGCAATGACGAAGGCGGGCGTCCTGAGGACCAGCAGCGGCCTGAAGCCCACGTCGTCGGCGACGACTGTGCGGGTCCGGAATGACAAGACCCAAGTGCTCGACGGTCCCTATGCCGACTCGAAAGAGCAACTGGGTGGCTTTCATATCGTCGAGGTGGCCGATCTCGACGCCGCAATCTCGTGGGCAGCCCGCAGCCCGACCGCACTGCACGGTGTCGTCGAGGTGCGTCCACTCTGGGACGGCACCCTGCTGACCAGGGACCTCGCCGATTACATCACGAAGGAGTGAGCTGCCCATGGCCACGAAGCTGGGAGTTTCTTGTTAACCGGGACAAACATGAAGGAGAAAATGCGGAAATTAGTCGTTTTCAATCATGTAACACTGGATGGGTACTTTGTCAGCGTGAACGGTGACTTCAGCTGGGCGCGAAACGGTAACGACGATGCGGAGTACTCGGCATTCGTAGCAGAGAATGCAAGCGGCGGAGGCCAGTTATTGTTCGGCAGGGTCACCTATGAGCTCATGGCGAGCTATTGGCCGACGCCAATTGCGGACCAACATAATCCCGCCGTGGCCAAAGGGATGAATAGCATGTCGAAAGTCGTGTTTTCGAGAACACTGAATCAGGCGTTGTGGAACAATACAAGGCTGGTGAAGGGCGACATGGTGTCGGAAATTCGAAAGATGAAGGCTGACCCCGGCCCAGGCATGGCGATTTTGGGGAGCGGCAGCATCGTCTCGCAATTGGCACTGGAGCATCTGATCGATGAGTACCAAATGATGGTGGATCCGGTGGCTCTGGGCAAGGGGCGGACACTGTTCGATGGCATTCAAGAGAAGTTGACCCTGAAGTTGGCAAAGACAAGGACTTTCAAGAATGGGAAGGTCTACTTATGCTACGAGCCGGACTAGCGGTGATCCCGGCAGCTTGGGTGCTGCTGCGTCCGGGCGTGGAATTGAACCAGCGTTCTCCCTCACTTTCGCCTGCGTTACGCTGCTCGTCGCGCTTTTCTCAGCCGGCGGCGGCCTTGCGCTGGGTTGTAGCGTCAATCAGACTCATATCGGCCTAATGTTCAGCATGCACTTTCAGATTCTGCAGAAAATCATCTTAGTCAATCCCCTCCTCTATGCTGGCGAGGGCCTGCGTGGAACGCTCATACCTCACTTCCCGCATCTCTCGGTGCTGCCCGTTTTAGTAGCGTTGAAGGTGTTTGACGTGCTACTACTGGGAGTCGCACTCAAACAGTTCCACCGAAAGGCTTTCAGTCACGTTGAGAAAGGAACTCGCGCCTGGGGCTGACGAAATAGAACAATGACTTCAAAAAACATGCCACCTCAAAGCATCACTGAATACATCAATGCCGCCCCCAAAGAGGCTCAGAGGAAACTGCGTGAAATGCGTGCGTGTGTTCGTGCATCTGCGCCCGGGGCCAAGGAAAGCCTGAAGTGGAGAATGCCGGCTTTCTCCTATCAGAGGATACTGGTCACGTTCGGCGCGTCCAAACATCACATCGGCTTCTATCCCACGCCGTCAGCAGTGAGAGCCTTCGCGAATGATCTTTCGAGATTTGCCACGGCTAAAGCGTCGATCCAGTTTCCATTGGAGAGGCCGCTACCTCTACGTCTGATCCGCAAGATCACGGCGTTCCGTGTTCGAGAGAGTAGCGAGGAAGACAGGAAATGGAGAACTTGACGGAAAACTATGCCTGAAACGATTCCCTACAGTTAGCGGGATGGCATCAGCTAGAGGGCATCGCGTCAGGCGGAACGCTTTGAGTTGGGTAGGAAGTCGCGGGCGGCACGCACAGTGACCAGCACAAGTTTGAGGGTGTGAGTGGACAAGTCCCTTCGTTCGATTCTTGGGTTTCTGCGCACGCGATGAGTGCATGAAAGCGAAGCAAACGAAGCAAACGATGCAAATGTCTCGCACGACAGAGCCCGACGTCCCGCGTCAAACCTATGAACTCCGCCGACGGAGACGCGCAGTCTCGTAACACCGCGGACGCGGTCGCGCGGCGCAGTTACGGCAAGCTCGTCGCTTTTCTCGCGGCACGCACGCGGGATGTGGCGGCTGCCGAGGACGCGCTGTCGGAGGCATTCGCTTCGGCGCTGGCAGATTGGCCGCTGAATGGCTGTCCGTCGAACCCGGAAGCGTGGCTACTGACTGTCGCCCGGCGAAAGATGATCGATGCCGGGCGCCGATGCTCCAATGCCGAGGCTGCGACCGGGGAGTTGCAGCTCGTTGCGGAGGGGTTGGCCGCTGCCGGGGCGGACACGGAGATTCCGGACCGCCGTCTCGCACTGATGTTCGCCTGCGCGCATCCGGCCATCGAGGCGAGCATTCGCGCACCTCTGATGCTGCAGGTGGTGCTCGGGCTGGATGCGAAGACAATCGCCTTTGCGTTTCTGATGTCTCCGGCGGCCGTGGGTAAGCGACTCGTCCGGGCCAAGGACAAAATCCGCCAGGCCGGCATTCCATTCAGCGTCCCAGAGCGCGAGGAGCTTCCCGGCCGGCTCGACACCGTACTGGACGCCATCTATGCCGCCTTCGCGGAAGGTTGGACCGACCCTGGCGGGACCGACGTCGTCCGTCGCGATCTTACAGAGGAAGCCATGTTTCTGGCCAGGCTCGTGGCCGAGCTGCTGCCGGAGGAGCCGGAGTCGCTGGGTCTGCTTGCACTCATGCTTCACGCGGAAGCCCGCCGCCACGCGCGGCGCAATCTGCATGGCGAGTACGTGCCGCTTGCCGAGCAAGATCCGGCGTTGTGGGACTGGGAGATGATCTATGAGGCCGAGGCGCGGCTGCGGCGTGCCAGCGCTTTAGGGTCCATTGGCCGCTATCAGTTGGAAGGCGCGTTGCAGTCGGCGCACGTGTGTCGTTGCCGCACGGGTCACGCCAACTGGGCAGAGGTGGTGCAGCTATATGACGCGCTGTTCGCGCTCTCCGGCTCACCGGTGGTCGTTATCAATCGCGCCTTGGCGATCGCGGAGATGCACGGTGCCAGCGCCGCTCTCGACGCCATGCAAGAGGTAGCCGCCGATGTGCGGCTCGCCGAATACCAGCCCTACTGGGCGGCACGGGCGGAGTTGCTGGCCAAGACCGGTGCACACGGCGAAGCCCGCCATGCGTACGACATCGCAATCGGCCTCGAGCGCGACGCCTCCGTCCGCCGCTTCCTGCAGCAGCGACAGTCGGCGCTGTCGCTCTGACCTCCTCGCCGAGAGGATGGCCGTCTAAGAAGATCGGCGGCCTGATTGGTGGCCAAGAGCCACAAAGAATCTGGGACGACGGGACTCGACCCCAAGGCCTCTGCCGCGACAGGACGGTCCAACGGATCGGTCCCTTCTGAAATTTCTGCCTTGGCCAAATCTGCGATTCCAAGACCGACATCAATTTGTGTCTTGGTCTGCGCCGAGAAGTACCCTCTGAATCTCCTGGCGCGACGCATGCAAACCAAGTCCGGGCCGGTCAAGATCAAGACACAGAAGTCCTTCTCGCCCCGTACAGCACCCCCAAGACCTTGCTCGACCATCCTTGCGATCCTGACGGCTATGAGTTCGCTGCCTTTGCGGCACGTTTCGGTCTACCGGCTATGGCGATGATCGCGATCGGCAGAACGGCCGACGTCTGGGCTACTGCCGTCGAACTGTTCGGCATCATCGACTGGCTGACTGAACCGCAACACGAAGATCCCACTCTTCAGCAATTATGACCAATCGCTCCTGGGAGACCCGGCAAGCGACCGCAAGGTCTACGAAGATACCTCCCCCATCCGGTACTTCAAGGACGCGAAGGTTCCGTTGTTGGTCTTACGGGGCGCCAAGGATATTCGCGATCCCAGCGAGGAGGCCGAGCAGGCGGCCGCACTTCTCAAGCAGGTAGGCAAGGTCGTCGAGGCTCGCTACTACCCTGACGAGGGCCACGGGTTCGCCAAGCGTGAGAACCAGATCGATGCGCTAAAGCGCACGGTAGAGTGGTTTGACCGCTACCTGAAGAACGAACATTATCCCTATTCAGTAAGGAACTGTGTTCACCCTATTTTCCAACGATTGGGGCCAACTTCGCGTGTGGCCGACCACTCGTCCAGAACCAGGCCTTTCCCTTGTCGGGCAGGACCCCTCGGCGATCTCGCCCAGGCGAGGAAACGGGGTCCATGTCAGCGCCCTCTAAATCCCTTTCTGCCACTCGATCGTGCGTCGGATGGGGAGACGGTGGATCGGAGTCGCTCCCGACCGCCGCCCATCCAGTCGCTTCGAAATTTGCCGGATTTCCCGCGGTGCGGATCTGTTGATTGGAAGTTTTTTGACTTGAAAAGCTATTTTCTGTTTACTCTATGCACCATCAGGCGGAGGTGCTATGTCGGCAGGTTCAACCACCGGGGGACAGCGCCACTTTGGAGGTACGATGCGGCCGGATGCGTGGTGGCTGGAGTTACTGCCAGCGATTGTGCTGCTCGGTGCATTCGGGGTGTATGCGACTCTGCGGGCCTTCGAGGGGACCTATTACGAATGGGGACCGTATCTTTCTCCCTTTTATTCGCCGCTCATTGACCCTCATCATCGGTGGTGGCCGTTCTCTCCGGCGCTATTGATCCTGGTTTGGCCTCTGGGATTCCGCGTCACGTGCTACTACTACCGAAAGGCATACTATCGGGCTTTTTTTCTCGATCCACCAGCCTGCGCTGTGAGCGAGCACAGGAATCACCGCTATCGGGGCGAAACTGCGTTTCCCCTTGTTCTGCAAAATCTCCATCGCTACTTTCTCTATGTGGGGTTCATCTTCCTCATCTTCCTTTGGCGTGACGCGTTTCACGCTTTCTTTTTTCACGGAAGAATCGGAGTGGGGGTCGGCAGCCTCGTCCTGTTGTTCAACGTAGTTCTGCTGACGACTTACGCCTTGTCATGCCACTCGCTCCGCCACATCGTAGGGGGGAAGCTCGACTGCTTTTCCTGCACAGCCTTCGGGGGCCCTCGTCATAGCGCGTGGCGCTGGTTGAGCTTTTTGAATGAGCGCCACATGCTTTATGCCTGGATCAGCTTGATTACGGTGGGCCTTACAGACCTGTACGTCCGGCTGGCTGCCAGCGGCGCAATAACCGATTTGAGACTCTTGTGACGACAGAATACGAAACCCACGACCACGATGTATTGATCATCGGCGCCGGTGGCGCAGGGCTGCGAGCCGCGCTCGGAGCGCTGGCGCAAGGCGCGAAAGTGGGAGTGGTATGCAAATCGCTCCTCGGCAAAGCGCATACCGTAATGGCGGAAGGTGGGATCGCCGCAGCGATGGCCAGTGTGGACTCGGCTGACGACTGGCGCACTCATTTCCGCGATACCATGCGCGGTGGCAAGCTGATCAACAACTGGCGCATGGCGGAGATCCACGCCCACGAAGCTCCCGAGCGGGTGCGGGAGTTGGAGCAATGGGGCGCGCTTTTTGATCGCACCCAGGACGGACAGATCCTGCAGCGCGCCTTCGGTGGTCACACCTTCCGCAGGCTGTGTCATGTGGGCGACCGCACGGGCCTGGAAATGATCCGCACGTTGCAAGACCGCGGCGTGCAATTGGGGATCGACGTCTACATGGAATGCACGATCAGCCGCTTGCTTAAAGATGGGGACCGCATCGCCGGAGCATTCGGTTACTGGCGCGAGCAGGGACGATTCGTGGTGTTTCGAGCCAAGTCGATTGTCATGGCCACGGGCGGTATTGGCAAGGCGTGGAAGATTACCTCCAATTCGTGGGAGTACACCGGCGACGGGATGGCGCTCGCCTATGGCGCCGGCGCTGAGCTGATGGATATGGAATTCGTGCAGTTTCATCCCACCGGTATGGTGTGGCCTCCCGGAGTGCAGGGGATTCTGGTCACCGAGGCGGTCCGCGGCGAGGGGGGCGTTCTGCGCAACAAATTGGGCCAGCGCTTCATGGAACAGTACGATCCGAAGAAGATGGAGCTTTCTACGCGCGACGTGGTGGCGCGCGCGATCTATACCGAAGTACGCGAGGGCCGTGGCACGGAACACGGCGGAGCTTATCTCGATATCTCGCAAAAGCCCGCCGACTACGTGAAGAAGAAGCTGCCCAGCATGTATCACCAATTCAAGGAACTTGCGGATGTGGACATCACCAAGGGGCCGATGGAGGTGGGACCGACCTGCCATTACATGATGGGAGGTATCCGCGTCGATGCGGAGAGCGCGAAATCGTCTGTGCCGGGACTTTTTGCCGCGGGGGAGGCAGCAGCCGGACTCCACGGCGCAAACCGGCTGGGAGGCAATTCTCTTTCGGACCTGCTGGTCTTCGGTCGCCGCGCAGGGTTGGCCGCAGCCGAGCACGCGAAGAAAATGTCAACTGCGTCCATCGACTCCGGGCAGATCGACGAGGCTGCACGCGACATGCTGCTTCCCTTCGAGCGCAAGAATGGTGAGAGTCCCTATACGATTCATCGTGATTTACAGGAAACCATGCAGAAGCTGGTTGGCATCTTTCGTAATGAAGAGGACCTGATTCGTGCACTGGAGGAACTTGAAAAACTGAAAGAGCGGGCGGGACGGCTGAGCGTCGAAGGCTCGCGATTGTTCAACCCCGGCTGGCATCTCTCCCAGGACCTTAAGTCGATGCTGATCGTTTCCGAGGCCGTGACTCGCAGCGCGCTGGCGCGCCAAGAGAGTCGGGGAGCTCACAGCCGGATTGATCACCCGGGCCTCGACGCAACCTGGGGAACGAAAAATAATGTGATTGCCTGCGAGGGCAGCGCGATGACGCTGCGCCAATCACCGGTGCCGGAATTGCCCGGCGATCTGAAGCAACTTCTCGCCGATGAGAAATAACTGGTCTTAGTAGCGCCCGCATCCTGCACGGCTCTCCCGAGGGCGTCTCGCTCTCGGCGCCGGGACGGCGGTGCTACTCGGACCCAGAGGAAAGAGAAATAGCGGAGGCTCGATGGCAGAAGCAGTCTTTGAGGTGTTCCGGGGGGACCGCGAAGGCGGGCAGCCCACCACGTACCGCGTCCCAATTGCCCCAGGAATGGTCGTTCTGGACGCGCTGCACCATATCCAGGCGCACCAGGCGCCCGACCTGGCAACACGCTGGAATTGTAAGGCCGGCAAGTGCGGCTCGTGCTCGGCGGAGGTGAATGGCCGGCCTCGGCTCACCTGCAAAACCCGTATGGATGCCCTTCCCCTGGACAAGCCCATCACGGTTTACCCGATGAAAGCGTTTCCGGTGATCAAAGACCTGGTCACCGACGTTTCCTGGAATTACCGCGTGAACAAGAAAATTCCGCCATTCGAACCCCATCCCGGAACCGACTGGAAAATGTTCCAGAAAGATGTGGATCGCGTGCAGGAGTTTCGTAAGTGCATTGAATGCTTCTTATGCCAGAATGTGTGCCACGTTCTCCGCGAGCACGAAGAGATGGAGCATTTCGGGGGACCGCGGTTCTTCGTCCGGGTGGCGGGGCTCGAAATGCATCCTCTCGACTCGAAGTCGCGCACGCGAATAGTCAAGGATGAGCTCGGCATCGGTCTGTGCAACATTACGAAGTGCTGTACGGAAGTGTGTCCCGAGGAGATTCACATCACGGACAATGCGATCATTCCCTTGAAGGAGCGTGTGGTCGACGAATTTTATGATCCCGTGCTCATGCTGGTGCGGAAGATTCGCGGAGCGAAACAAGAATCAGGCTGATGTAGGAGGTCCCGTGGAATTCAAGCTGAAGAGCATCTCGAAGGCCGGTATTCCGGAAGCCATCTCGAAAGCCGAACTCTACCGATCACTGAATGAACCGGAAGAGGCAGAATCGATCTGCCGGGACATCCTGGCAGTCGAGCCCGAACACCAACTGGCCCTTCGCCTGTTAGGTCTCGCGATCACCGACCAGTTCTGCGGAGACGCATCGGATCGCGCTGGGGAAGTAGAAAAACTTTTCCAGAGACTCACCGAGCGCTACGAACGCCTCTATTACACGGGTCTGCTGCATGAACGGCGAGCCAAGGCGCAAATGCGCGTGGGGCGCCCTCCCCACACTTTGGCGACGCTTTTCGGGGAGGCGATGCGCTGCTTCACGGACGCCGAAATCATCCGCCCAACGGGCAACGACGACGCTATTCTTCGCTGGAACCGTTGCGCGCGGTTGCTGCAAAGCCATCCCGGCTTCGTTGAAGAGAAAGAGTCCGAAGCATTCGACGCCTTTGACAGCTCACCGATCTGAACTTACCGGATGCCCCTCCCACAGTGTTGGTGACTGCGCTCCAGTTGTCTCGGCAGTCGGTAGGCGGCGGACTTAGCCATTCCTCCATACCCTGGCGGCTGTTCCCGAGTATGGACGAGTTGGACGTTATGAACATTGGTGCAGCCCAATCCGACACGCTCGCCCCATCCGGCTGCAAAGAACCGCTCCTCGGTCACTGTATTGGCCGGACTAGCGGAAAGGAATTATTGCCAGCGCTCGAAGATTTGTAACAAGATCATGCAGCTAGGATAGGGTCGGCGAGGTAGGGATCCTTATGCTCAACAAACAGAGAAGTGGCTTGCTACTTACGTTACCGCTCTGCGGGCTGCTGCTGACCTTATTTGCGCCCCCGTCAACTGTCTACGCGAAAGACCTGCCGAAGGCGGAGTTGTCCCTGAGGGACCAACACGGACAACGGGTGCATTTGCGTGATCTGCGCGGAAACATTGTTGTGCTGAACTTTTGGGCGACCTGGTGTGGCCCTTGCCGTGACGAGATGCCCAGGCTGGTTGAAGCAGAAAAGCAGTACAAGCCGCGTGGCATCATCTTTCTGGGCGCATCACTGGATGATGCGAACACCCAGGGGAAAATTGCAGGATTTGTCCAGGATCACCAGATCGACTTCCCCATCTGGGTGGGTGCAACCGCCGACGACCTGGACAGACTGGATATGGGCCCAGCCGTCCCCGCGACAGCGTTCATCGACCCGGAAGGAAATATCGTTGCCAGAGTCTCAGGGGAGATCCGACCGGAGGAACTCAAGGAACGCTTAGATTGGCTGGCTGAAGGCCGGAATGGACCGTCCCCGAAGGCTCGCGTGGTCCATCTGGAAGGACACGAGTAGTGCTGGCTCTACAGCAAGCCCTCCCGAACAGCAAGTAGCGACTCGGTCGAGGGTTTGGTCTCGCCCCTTCGCAGGCTTGCTCTAGATTCCTACGCCGATAATTCTTTTACACTATTGTGCCGCGATTAATGTCTGCGTATAAGTTCTCGCCTACAAGCAGCGGCAAATTGCTTTGACGCTGCCATCTCTGCAAGTGAAGGTGCGCTGCTGCACGCAAGTGGGGTTTGTCCTTTGGGAACAACTGAGAGTTTGTCGCTGGATCCATCCTCCAGTCCACTCCGCCGTGGGGTGCCATGGAGTCGGTGTGTCAAGCGGAGGCGATCTCCCGGCGCTTTTCTGAAACCCGACACAACCTTGTTCGAGGATTACTTCAGAATTGAGGAGCGACTCCATTGAAGCACTACGAGGAAGCTGCTTATCGCGTAAGACAAGGCGTAGGAGTTCGCAAGCTCCTGCTGGTCGTGGCCGTAACACTGTTAGGAGTGCTCCTGCACCAGCAGGCCAGTGCGCAGGGTTGCATCGTATCGCGTTCGACCCAACAGATTGGTCCAGGCAGCCAGGCAGGCTATCTTGCCCCGCACCACTGGGAACTGACGATTGATTACCGCCACCAGTATTCCTTCCGTCACTACGTTGGCGACGTCGAGCAGACGCAACGAATCCAAATGGGGAACCAGGTCGAGAACCGAATCAACCTCGAGAACTTTCAACTGACCTACCAGGCTACGCCGCGCTGGAGTTTTGGCGTGAATCTGCCGCTTCTGTTTGCCAGCAGGCGCTCGCACAATGCTTACAATACGTTCCACGCCAACGGTTTTGGGGACATCATCGTCACGGCGCAGACCTGGATCTTGAGCCCCGCGCAGCCGCACAGGGGAAACGTACAGGTTGGTTACGGCCTGCTGATGCCCACGGGCGCCAGCCAGGTTCGAAATACCTATCTGGCATCGCCTACCGCGACCTCAACCACCACCCGCCCCGTCGACTATTCCATCCAACCAGGAGCCGGAGGCTGGGGAATTGTGCTTCAGGGACAAGCCTTCAGAGTCTTTGGCAAAGAGGAAGTTTACGGCAGTGCGAGTTACATTATTACTCCGCAGAATCAGAACACCGGCTATCTCAGGAACCCGACGGCCACAACCCAAAACCCCTTGACGCAATACAACTCGATTTCTGACCAGTACTTGGTCGAGACCGGTGTAGCCTTTGAAATCCCGCAGGAAAAAATCCACCAGCTGGCCGTGACGTTCGGTCCCCGCTTTGAAGGCGTGCCCGCGCATGATCTAATTGGCGATAATCTTGGCTTTAGACGGCCAGGCTTCGCTCTTTCTCTCGAGCCCGGTGTTCGCATGTCCCTGGGGCGGAGCTTGCTCACTGCTAGCATCGGAAGGGCCGTGTGGCGTGCGCGCGTGAAGAGTGTCCCCGACATGATGACAGGCGGACACGGCGATGCCGCGTTCGCGGACTGGGTGTGGTCAGCCAGCCTCAGTCATCGTTTCTAGGCCACGTTCGTTCGAAGGGGTGCTCGAGGAAACACCAGGGCTTGCAGGGAGATCCACCTGATGTCGGCTCTTACGTCGCAAGCCTCCTGGCCTCCCACCATAGAACTTGATTGAGGTCATGCGCACCTTGCCAACGCGAATGGTTGTCGGATAGGCTCTATGTCGTTCGAACGTGTTCCCGCGCCGCTTGTGTCGCTCCAGCGTGCGCGGGTTCTGGCCCTCCTAGCGCTTGTGTTCTCCGCGCTTCCAACGCCCGCCTGGGCGCCATTGGCGCCGGGTCCGATGCAGGTCCCTGGGGCCACCACCCTCTCCTCCACGCAGGACGCTGCCCCAACCACACCCCACACCAATCGCCTGATAGCCGAGAAAAGTCCGTATCTTCTCCTTCACGCCCACAACCCGGTGGATTGGTATCCGTGGGGGAACGAGGCATTTGAGAGGGCGCGCCGTGAGCACAAGCCGGTGTTTCTGTCGATCGGCTATTACACCTGCCACTGGTGCCACGTCATGGAACGTGAGTCGTATTCGAATGCCGAGATTGCAGCGGTCTTGAGCCAGTATTTCGTCGTGATCAAGGTCGACCGCGAGGAGCGTCCCGATATCGCCCGCCTGTACCTCGCATATGTCGAAGCGACCACGAACAGCGGCGGCTTCCCTTTAAACGTCTTCTTGACGCCCGACCGGAAGCCTTTCCTGGGTGGAATCTACTTTCCACCTGACAAACTGAAAGCGCTGCTCCTTAAGACTGCGGATACGTGGGAGAAAGACAGCGGGAAGCTGACAGACCGGGCCAGCCGCTCGGCGCAGGAACTGGTCGAGATGGTCAGTAGAGCACCTTCGAGGAAAAGCAGCCTGCAGCCCGCGATCCTGGATAGGGCCTTTGAGCAAGTCGGAGCAACCTATGACCGCACGAATGGCGGGTTCGGAGGAGCGCCGAAGTTTCCTCGACCCGTAACTCTGGACTTTCTGCTGCGGGCCTATGCCCGGACCGGCAAGCGCGAGGCTCTCGACATGGTTCTCGCCACACTTCGGGCGATGGCCCATGGCGGCATCCACGACCAGCTAGGCGGCGGCTTCCATCGGTATGCGACCGACGCACAGTGGCGGGCGCCGCACTTCGAGAAAATGCTTTCTGACCAAGCCCAGCTTGCCGTGACCTGCACCGACGCGTACCAGATCACGCATGATCCTTTCTTCGCGGCGGTCGCGCGCGACATTCTCGACTTCTCTTTGCGTGAATTGCAGGTCTCGGGCGGGGGTTTTGCTTCCGCTTTAGACGCGGACAGCGTTCTGGCTGCAGGGACCCAGGAGACTCGGGAGGGCGCCTTCTATACCTGGACCGCAGATGAAATCCAAAGCATTCTTGGGCAGCAGAACGCCGCGATCTTCGACTACCGATACGGTGTGAAAGCGGACGGGAACCTTCCGTCGCAGGAGAGTGAACCGGCGAGAAAGAATGTGTTGTACGAGATGCACACCGCGGAAGACACGGCGAAGCACTTTGGCATGAACGACAGTCAGGCGTCGGCACAGTTGGCCGCGTCAACCAGGGCCCTTGTGGAAGCCCGCTCCCGGCGTCCGCGACCTCTTTCCGACGATAAGGTGGTCACTGCCTGGAACGGGATGATGGTCGCCGCCTTGGCGCACGCCAGTCAGGTATTCGATGAGCCGAGATATCTGGCCGCAGCAGAGTCGACGGCGCAGTTCCTGCGGTCCCATCTCTACGACCCACAGTCAAAACGGCTGTGGCGCAGCTACCGCGAGCGAAGCGCGACCGTCGATGGATTTCTTGATGACTATACAGGCCTGATCGATGGACTGCTGGAGCTCTATGCGGCTGATTTCGATATCGGGTGGCTGCAGTGGGCTGTCGCGCTGGAGGAGAAGCAGGACGAGTTGTTCTGGGACTCCCAACCAGGCGGGTATTTCGATGCCGCGTCCGGAGACTCATCTCTTCTCGCACGGACGCGCGAAGCCTACGATGGCGCCGAGCCTTCCCCCAATTCAAGGGCGGCCATGAATTTGCTGCACCTGGCTCAGATCACGGACCGAGACGATTGGCGAGAGAAGGCCCGCAGGACACTGGCCTCCTTCGGCGCATTGCTGGCGAGCAACGCCGAGGCCATCCCCGCCATGGCTTCCGCTCTCGATTTCGATCTCGCCCACAAGAGGCAAGTTCTAATCGCTGGAGTTCCGGGAGCCGCGGACACGCGCGCTCTGCTGCGCTTGGTGAACGAACGCTTTCTTCCCAATAAGATTCTGTTGCTCGCCGACGACAGCTCCGGGCAGCAGCAGCTCGCACGCTGGCTTCCCTTTGTTGCCGACGTCCGTCGTATCCAGGGGAAGGCCACCGCCTACATCTGCGACAATTATGCCTGCAAATTGCCCACCGCAGATCCCGATGTCGCCGCCCGCCTTTTGGATTCCAACCGGTGATGAGGCTGACATAAGGTTCCCGCATCATGGGCACCCGGGGCAGAGCCCAGGGCGGAGCTCGCAGGTCCGCACCCGACTCTTCCGGCCCGCTCGCCTTGCATCCGCTGTCAGACAGTTGTGTCGGGCTGTAAGGCGGGGCAAACCTGGAACTGACCATGCGCCCTCAGTCGCTGCTCCGACGAAACCAGAGCCGGTTCTGGATGAATGGTCGGCCACACAGAAGGACACGTACGACACAGTGGGGAACTGTACATGTACGACACGTTGAGATTCCGCTTGTGGTACGGCGCTACCGGAAACTGGGGATTTGGCAAGTCGTTTAGATGTAAACGACGTGCCGCGCTGGGCAGGGATTCGCGTCGTTGTTGCAGGGGCACGGTGAGAGAGGCGCGATACTCCGACGACAATCATGGCTCAAGGACTTGGAAGATGAGACAATCTTTCTGTTTCGTAGGTCTTGTGTAAGAGGAGAGCAGCGGCGGATAGCGCCGATGTCCCTCCATACCATGCCGGGCGAGGAGTTGGCTGTGCCGGCAGTGGGAATTTCGTGATTGAGCGCAATCCTGAGGAGACGCAATGGACCTTAAGACTTTGCTCGACACACCTCCATGGGACTGGCCAAAAGATGCCGGCAGGTTGTTTCAACGGACTCTGATTGATCAGCGAGCCAATGAATCCGACCGACTGGTTGCCGCCGAGCTAGCCGGCGATTTTACCGTGATCAACGACGATTTAGCCGATGCCTTATTGACGGTCGTATGCAGTGCCGACGAGCCTGAGCAACTGCGCGCCAGGGCGGCAATTTCCCTTGGGCCGGTCCTGGAACAGGCGGAAACGGATGGATTCAACGATTCGGAGATGAATGGATTCGAGGATTCGGAGATGGATGGATTCGAGGATTCGGATGATGTACCCATTACTGAGGGCATGTTTCGTAACATCCAGGACTCGCTCGAGAAGGTTTACCTCGACGACAGCACTCCCAAGGAAGTACGGCGGCGAAGTTTGGAAGCCTCGGTGCGCGCTGCCAAGACCTGGCACCAGGACGCGATCAGGTCTGCGTATGCCAGCGGAGACAAAGAGTGGATGCTGACGGCTGTGTTTTCGATGCGCTGGGTTCGCGGTTTTGACGCACAGATACTGCTAGCTTTGAAAAACCACGATCCTGAGATACACTTTCAGGCCGTCAACGCGGCCGGCAACTGGGAACTGGACGCGGCCTGGTCTCACATCGTCGAACTCGTCAATGACGCTCACTCCCCAAAGCCCTTACTGCTTGCCGCCATCGGCGCCGTCGGCAGTATCCGTCCCGCGGAGGCGCGGGAAATCCTAGTAGAGCTGGCCGACTCCGACGACGAAGAAATCGCTGAGGCCGTCAACGAGGCCATGGCGATGGCAGACGTACCTGCAGGGCAGGAAGACGACGAAGAGGATGAGTGGATCAATTGAGCGGCAGGACGCGGTCGCGAATCGAGAATGGCCAACTGAGAATTGCTGGTGAAAACGCGATGCTTCTACCGTAGCCAGCGACGGCATCTGTCTGGGCTGAGCGGTTTTGGCGCCGTTCCTTTCCGCCACACTCCTCTCGCGATAGAGAAACGCGTTCTCGATGGCCAGATGCTCAGGGTGGGCGCAGATGCCGCAGCGGGCCCGGGTGCCGCGCTTGGCTGACCTCAGGTCTGTGCTCGATCCCCAGGGCTTTGTTTCCGACTCATCCGCCATCAGCTCTAGGGGTGGATTGGAAGTGCTTGGCGGGAAAGAGAACTCACGGGAATTACGCAACAGGTCAACGCGCCTGCAGCCAATCGACTACCTGGTTCCAACTCGGGCTGTTTTGGGACGCCAAGTTTTCTCAACCGCCGTAGCGGTACAATGGCCCTCGCGAGGGCTCTGTGGCAGATCCACTTTATTTGAGCTTGTGGTTCCCTAGTTTTTCCGAACCGGAGATGATGGCACACGTCTTATCGGTGCTGCGCCAGTTTCCGTTCTCCTCCGCGCGACCGGGAGTCAACTACCTGGCGGTTCAGCCCGTCTCTTGGAATGAACCAACCATCCTGGAAAGGCGATTCAATCCTGGCGTCGCCCCGGAAGACGCTGTGCATGCGGCATCCGACCTGCTCCATGAGGACTACGCGTATGTGTTTGAGGCGGATTGGGATCTGTGGACTCTCGACCCTGGCAGTAGACAATGGACCATGGCTGCGTGCCATGTCAGCCTCATCGCGCAAGGTGAGGAGTTCGACGAACGCGCGTCCGAGGCCAGCGGGCAAATCGAAATAGACTTTGGCCTCGATACTCCCTTTCTGCAAGAGCAAGTTGAACTGGACGCCGACGCAGAGGCTCGCGTCCGCGCTAATGTCCACAAACTTGTGGACTTCACCAACAAAGTCGAGAAGAACGCCCATGCGAATGGGCGACTGCTGTGGTCCGACTCGGAAGACAATCTCGCCCAGAAGCTCATCGCCCGTTTGCAGAAGGTCCAATAAGAAAGACGGGCCCGAAGGCGAAGCTTGAATTTCTTCACCTCCGCGCCTGCCATTCGAAGAATACCTTTTATGGGCGCCCGTGTTCCTTCGGAAGGCTATTTCGTCCGCCCGCCCTCCACCTTCAGTTGATCGGCCGCCGCAGCCTGTGCGGCCGCCAAGCGCGCCGTGAGCACGCGGAACGGAGAACAAGACACGTAGTTCAGTCCCACCTGGTGGCAAAACTCCACCGACGACGGCTCCCCGCCATGCTCACCGCAGATCCCCACCTTGAGATCGGGCCGCGTCTTGCGCCCGCGCTCGGAGGCGATCTTCACTAGCTGTCCGACACCCTCCCGATCGAGAGCTGCAAACGGATCCTGTTTAAGGATGCCTTCTTCCAAATAGGTCGGGAGAATCTTGTTCACGTCGTCGCGTGAAAAGCCGAATGTTGTTTGCGTAAGATCGTTCGTACCGAAGGAGAAGAACTGCGCTTCCTTGGCAATCTCGTCTGCCACCAAGGCAGCCCGCGGCAACTCGATCATGGTGCCCACCAGGTAGTCGACTTTGCGTTGTTTCTTCTTGAATACTTCAGCGGCTACGCGGTGTACGATCGCTGCTTGATTTTGCATTTCCTTCAGCGTAGCGACCAGCGGGATCATCACTTCGGGATACACCTTCACGCCGCCTTTCGCCACCGCGACCGCTGCCTCGAAGATCGCGCGCGCCTGCATCTCGGTGATTTCGGGATAGGTAATCCCGAGACGGCAACCGCGATGTCCGAGCATCGGGTTGAACTCGTGCAACTCTTCGACCCGGCGCAACAGCGCGAGCATGACCTTCTTCAGATCGGCGGCGCCTTTGGCTCCGAAGCGTTTGTACTTTCTGAGCAAGCCTTTCTTTTCCTTCGCACTGGTATGCGGTAGGATCGCGATGTCGACCATCAGGTCTTCGCGCCGCGGCAGGAATTCGTGCAGCGGTGGATCGAGCGTTCGAATGGTGACTGGATAGCCATCCATCGCTTTGAAAACGCCGATAAAGTCTTTGCGCTGCATGGGTAACAGCTCCTTCAGCGCCGCGCGGCGAGCTTTTTCGTTGTTGGCCAGGATCATGGCCTGCATGTGCGGAATCCGGTCCTCGGCAAAGAACATGTGTTCCGTCCGACAGAGCCCGATCCCCTCGGCACCGAATGTCCGCGCCTGGATCGCGTCTCGTGGGATGTCGGCATTGGCGCGCACCTTCAGCTTGCGGAAAGGATCCGCCCAGCTCATGAATTTGTGCAGCTCCTTGTCATCGGAAGAGGGTGGAAGGGTGTTCAGCCTGCCCTTGATGACGCGGCCGGTGGTTCCGTCGAGCGAAATCCAGTCACCCGCCTTGAACACTTGCCCCTTCACGCGCATCTCGCCGGCTTTCTCGTTGACTTCGATATCGCCCGCACCCGCCACGCAGCATTTGCCCATTCCGCGGGTGACCACAGCGGCGTGACTGGTCATGCCCCCGCGCGACGTCAGAATGCCCTTGGCCACCTCCATGCCGTGAATGTCTTCTGGCGTCGTTTCCGCACGCACCAGGATCACAGAGGCTCCCTTCCCATGGCCGGCTTTTTCGACAGCCTCATCCGCTGTGAAAACGATCTGCCCGACAGCCGCGCCCGGTGAGGCTGGAAGCCCCTTGGCCAGCACCTCAACCTTCACTCCCTTCTCGTCGAGCCGCGGAACCAGGAAGTCATACAGCTGGTTCGGTTCCACCCGGAAGATGGCCTCTTCCTTGGTGATCAGTCCCTCGTCCACCATTTGCAGCGCGATCCGCACCGCCGCCAAGCCCGTCCGCTTGCCGTTGCGGGTCTGCAGCATGTAGAGCGTGCCGTCCTGGATCGTGAACTCAAAATCCTGCATATCTTTGTAGTGGGTCTCCAGCCGGGTCGTGATGTTCCGCAGCTGGTTGTACACATCCGGCATGATCTTCTCGAGCTCGAGAATGTGCACCGGTGTACGTACGCCGGACACCACGTCCTCACCCTGCGCATTCAGAAGGAACTCGCCGTAGAACTCCTTATTGCCGATGGCCGGATTGCGCGTGAAGCCGACGCCTGTACCGCTGGTCTCACCCAGATTGCCGAACACCATCGCCTGCACGTTGACGGCGGTGCCCAGCATGTCGTCAATGTTGTTGATGCGGCGGTAGGTCTTGGCCCGGTCGTTCTGCCACGAGCGGAAAACGGCATCCCGCGCCATCACCAGCTGCTCGTGCGGATCCTGCGGGAAATCGCGCTTGGTGTGCTTCTTGACCACCTTCTTGTACTCCTCGATCACTTCCTTCAGCGCCTTGGCATCCAAGTCCGTGTCGAGCTTGGCTTTCTTCTGTTTCTTCTTCGCATCGAAGACTTCGTCGAACGCCGGCTTCGCAATGTCGAGCACGACGTTGCCGAACATCTGGATCAGGCGGCGGTAGGAGTCGTAGGCAAAGCGCGGGCTGTTCGAGCGCTTGGCCAGCGCCTCGACACTCTGGTCGTTCAAACCGAGATTGAGGATCGTATCCATCATCCCCGGCATGGAGAACTTCGCCCCCGAACGCACGCTGACCAGCAGCGGATTCTCACCCTGCCCAAGCTTCTGCCCCTGCAACTCCTGCAGGTGGTCCAGCGCGGCCTCCATCTGGCGGTCCACTTCCTTGGATACGGCATGGTGGCGCATGAACTCGCGACAGGCCTCGGTCTGGATGGTGAAACCCGGAGGCACAGGCAGGCCCGCATTCGTCATCTCAGCCAGGCCGGCGCCTTTGCCACCCAGCACGTCTTTCATCTTGCCATTGCCGTCTGCTTTGCCGCCGCCGAAGAAATACACGTACTTCATGTCGTTCTTGGGGCTGGTGGTCACTTCCACTGCGCTTTCGGGGAGAGTTGTCGTTGCCATAATGAGTCCTTTACGGTTTCGGAGATTCTTTGAATTCTTTGCCCTCGGTCACGATCTCGGAGAAGTCCGCGATCGTCGAGAATTCTTTGAGCAATGTCTCGAGCAGAGCGAGACGGTTGGCGCGCACGCGCGGTTCCTCGACCATGACCATGACCTGGTCGAAGAACTTATCGATCGCGGGCCGCAGTCGCGCGACTTCCAGCAGCGCCGCTTCGTATTTCCGTCCGGCGCGCAACCCCTCTACTTTTTCGGCTGTCTGGGGCACTTGCGCCGCCAGCGTCCTCTCGGCGTCCTCCTGCAGCGCGGAGGCGTCCACCTTGGCTGCCACCTCCCTGCCCGCTTCGCTGGCCTGCCGCAGGATGTTCTTCATCCGCTTGAACGCCACGGAAATCGATTCGAAGTCCGCCGATGGCCTTACCTTCGCAACCGCCGCAGCCCGCGCCAGTGCGTCCACGACGTCTTCTGCATCCGCCGCCAGCACCGCGTTCACCACGTCGTAAGCAAAGCCGTGAACATCCCGCAGGTAGAACTCGAGACGCTCGCGGAAGAACAATCGCGTCGCTTCTCCGAAGCCAGCGTCCGCCGAAAACTTCTTCTCCGCTTCCGAGCCTTGGTAGCGCGCCCGCGCGTCCTTCACCAGTTCGCCAAGCTTGAACGGCAACTTGTGCTCCGCGATCACCTTGACGATCCCATTCGCCTGTCGCCGCAGACCGAAGGGATCCTTTGACCCGCTTGGAATCAGGCCCAGTGCAAACATTCCCGCGATGCTGTCGGCCTTGTCTGCAATCGAAAGCACCGCCCCCTCAATGGTGCGCGGCACCGAATCGTCCATCGACTCGGGCTTGTAGTGGTCGTAGATGGCGGTTGAGATCCCTTGGCGAACATCCTCGTTCAGGTGTTCGTCCAGGATCTGCACGCGCGCATAGAGACCGCCTACGATACCCTGCAGTTCGGTGAACTCCTTCACGAGTTCAGTGGTGAGGTCGGTCTTCGCCAGGCACGCGGCCTTGTGTACGATCCCCGGACGGATGGCCATCCCGCTCTGCTTCACGATCTCCGACAGCCAGCTCGCCAGGCGCTGCATGCGGATCGTTTTCTCGTAGTAGCTGCCCAGATCTTTCTGGAATGTCACGTGTTTCAGCAATTCCATTCGGTCGCGCAAGGATTGCTTCTGATCGGTCTGCCAGAAAAAGCGTGCGTCATTGAAGCGAGCGCGCAGCACGCGCTCATTCCCGTGCTGGATCGCGCCGTCCTGATCGCCGTCGGTGTTCAGTGCTGCCAGAAAGTGCGGCGCCAGTTTGCCGCCCGCGTCTTCCACCGCGAAATACTTCTGGTGGTCCCGCATGACGGTGACGAGCACTTCTTCGGGCAACTCCAGGAACTGGGGATCGAAGTTCCCCAGGATCGCCGAAGGATATTCGGTCAGGTTCACCACTGTGTCGAGAAGTTCTTTGTCTTCGCGCCAGCGCGCCCCGGCAACCGTGCGCGTTGCGGCGTCCAGCGCCTTGCGAATCTGCTTCTCTCGCTCTGCGCGGTTTAGAACTTTCGCAGCCGCCAGCGCTTCCACGTACGCCGCCCCTGCCCGTGGAATCGTCACGCTCCCATCGGCTAGAATGCGGTGTCCGCGCGACGCGTTTCCCGCACGGGTCCCGTCAAACTCCAGTGGGATCACTTCCCCGTCCAGCATTGCCACAATCCACCGCACCGGGCGCACGAAGCGCTCGCCCGGCTTGCGCCAGTACATGTTCTTGGGCCAGTAGATCGAGTTGATTTCTTTCGGAAGAAGCTCGGCCAGAATTTCGCCGGCCGCTCTTCCCTTCTTTGTGATCTTTGCCGAGAGGTACTCGCCTTTCGGAGTGGTCGCCCTTTCGAGTTGGGAGACGTCGACCCCGGCCTTCTTCGCGAAGGCATGGGCCGCGGGTGTGGGCTGGCCGTCTTTGAACGCGACACCAACCGACGGGCCGGTTATTTGTTCAGTGACGTCGGGTTGTGCGGGCGGGATACCGGAAGCCAGCACCGCCAGACGGCGCGGGGTGTCGAATTGCGTAACAGCGTTCTGCGGAGCCAGGCGTTCCCGCTCCAGCAACTTCGAGACTCGGTCGCGCAGCTCTTGCGCGCCAGCGTCAATCATCCTCGCCGGGATTTCTTCGCAGCCGATCTCGAGCAGAAAGTCAGGCATCAGGCAATCAATCTATGTTCTCAACATTACGGGATCGTGGATGTGAGCCCTATCACACGGGTAGCCCTGCCGCCCCGGCCGCGGTCCGCAGGGCCTCTCGCCCGCCGACCGAGGCGCAACACTCTACGCCACCGGTGCCGTCTCCTTAGTCCGAGACGCTTTTCGGGTTTTCTTGCCACTCGTTTCGGCAGCCGCAGGTTCTTCCTCGGCGGATTTCTGGTCGTCACTGGACTGCTGCCCCAGGTACGCCTTCGCGATCCCCACAGCCAGGGCTCGCACCCGGGCAATTACTCCGACCCGCTCGGTCACCGAGATCGCCCCGCGCGCATCCAGGATATTAAAAAGATGCGAGCACTTCAGGCAAAGGTCGTAAGCACCCAGCAGCGGAAAACGCTTCTTATCCGCAGCAACCCCGACCGAGTTCGGCCGAGCGCGCTTCCCGAGGTCCGCGTAGCGATCGAGCAATGCCCGGCACTCGGCTTCATACAGTTCGAAGTGCTTCCAGGTTTTCTCAACATCCGCAGCTTCGAAGTTGTAGACCGAGAACTGCAACTCGTCCGCCAGGCGCACGTCACCGTAGGTGGTCACCGCGCCACTGTCCGGGTCGCGTGCCCACACGATGTCGTAAATCGAGTTGACGTCCTGCAGAAACGCCGAGATGCGCTCCAGACCATACGTCAGTTCCGCCGAGATCGGCAGCAGGTCCACTCCCCCACACTGTTGGAAGTAGGTGAACTGCGTGATTTCAAGCCCGTCGAGCATCACCTGCCAGCCAATGCCCCACGCACCTAGCGTCGGCGACTCCCAGTTGTCTTCCTCGAACTTGATGTCGTGCCGGCGAAGCTCAATCCCGATCGCGCCCAGCGACTCCAGATACAGCTCCTGCACGTTCTCCGGCGGCGGTTTCAGAATCACCTGCAGCTGGGTGTGTTTGAACAACCGGTTTGGATTCTCGCCGTAGCGCCCATCCGCCGGACGCCGCGACGGTTGCAGGTAAGCGACCTTGTACGGTTGCGGCCCAAGCACGCGCAGAAAAGTCTCGGGCGCCATGGTACCCGCCCCGACCTCGACATCGTAGGGCTGCTGCAGCACGCACCCGCGTTCCGCCCAAAAGGCCTGGAGTTTCAGAATCAGCTCCTGAAAAGTCGGCGGATTGGATTTGGATGAACTCATTGATTCTGGCTTTCAGAAACCGTGCCAACAGCGACGGGGCTTCGAGCCACGAGCTTGGAGCAAGCTCATCTCGAAGCAGACCAGATCGCTCGCAGCTCGAAGCCCGCAGCTACTCGCTAATCTTCTCCAGCATCCCCACCGTCACGAGCTTCTTCTCAATGTGCCGCTCGAGCGTCTGCATCAGAAACTTCCGCAGATCGGACGCCTTCGCTTTAGGCCAGTCTGCCCCGGTGAAACTCTCGACAGGTGCTCGAAACATCTGCGCGGCCAGGGCTCGCGACTTGGTCGACATTTCCGACGAGGCCAGCCGCTTGTCATCCGGGCACATCAGCCCATCCGCCAGTGCGTGAAAGAAAGCCCGGCTTCCGTTGAGTGCCCTTCCGCAAGCCATGCATCCGGAGAAATCCGGCAGGAAGCCCACCAACCGGGTCATCCATAGCTCGAAATACGTGACCGGCAGCCAGATGTCGGGTCCGCGCAGGCTCCCCAGCACCGAAAGCGTCAACCGGAAGACCGCATCGTTTGCTTCGCGGTCCGGCAACAACTCGTCCAGCAATTCTGCGATGTGCGCCAGCGCAGTCGCCCGGGGGTAGCTGACCTCATTGGCCAGCGGTGACTCCAGCACTTCGCAGCCCTCCAGGCGGGCCAGTTCCTGCCGTTCGCGGTCCTCGTAGAACGCCCGGACAAACGTCAGAGGCTCGAGCGCCCCGCCAAACCGCTTCCTCGATTTCTTGGCCGAGCGCGCCACTCCACGCACTTTGCCTTCGATTCGCGTAAGAAAAGTCACCAGCAGATCGGCCTCGCGCAACGGGTAGGTCCGCAGGACGATTGCTTCCGACTCCTTCAGCGCCATAGGAGCCCAACAGGTTAATCCATGATTGTAATGGAAGGAGCCGCTGGCCGTCAGCCGTTACCCGATCAGGCGGTCCGCCATCAGTTTTCCCTGCCTTGAGACCAGTCTGCTTCGCCCCGTCTGAGAGGTCGCAATTTGCGACCTCAAAACAAAAGGCGCGCATCCGCGTCCTGGATGACCGCGCCCGGTTACTCCTGTGAGGAAAAGCTCGTGGCGCACCGCTCGAAGCTCGTAGCTGTTTTCCTACCGCCCAAAATACTTCGCGTTGCGCTCGGTGAAATCCTTCCACTTCTCCGGCAGATCATCGAGGGCGAAGATCGCCGAGACGGGACAGACCGGCACACAGGCGCCACAGTCGATGCACTCCACGGGGTCGATATAGAGCATCTCTTCGGTCGCGTGCTTCGGGTCGTCCTTCTTCGGGTGGATGCAATCCACCGGGCACGCGTCCACGCAAGCGGTGTCCTTCGTCCCGATACAGGGTTCTGCAATCACGTAGGTCATGGTGTGTGTTTCTCCTGAAAGGTCTGCGGCTCTCTATGAAACCGCACATTCTAGCAGGAAACTTAGGCCTCCGCACCCGCTTTCGGCCCAGTTTTCAGCCCTGCTTTCGATTTTCTCATCCGAGGCACGAGGACCGCTACACCTGCACCAGTTCCCTCTTCTCGCTCGGCTCGTACTCCACGATGTACCCAGCCACCGCACTCGCTGCGACCGTCAACGGCGAAGCCAGGTACATCTGTCCCGGCCCGCTGCGACCCGGGAAGTTCCGGTTCTGGGCGCTGATCACTACCTGCTCCGGCCGGGTCGACACCCCCGGCCCGGCATTGATACAGGCCCCGCAGCTCGGCTCGAGCACGCGTGCCCCCGCCTTCTGGAAGGTCTCCAGATACCCCTTCCGCACGCAGTAGTCCCGCGTCTCCTGGGAGCCAAACTGGATGTAGAACTCCACCGAAGGCGCCACCCTCTTCCCCTGCTTCAGGGCATCCGCAAGTACCTCGGCGTACATGTCCATGTCTTCGTTCTTGCCCGCTGTGCAGGTCCCGCCGTAGGCCAGTTCGATCGGGACGGGCGTGTGGAACTCCCGAATGAACTTGCCATTCCCAGGATCCCCCGGCGTGGCCACCATGGGGGAGATACCGGCAGCGTCCAGTTCGATCACCTGCGCATACTCCGCGTCCGGGTCGCTCCGCAAACCTCGAATCATGGCCGCAGCATCTCCCCGATTCAAGCCCCGGCGCTCCCCCAGGAAATCGACCACTTTGTCGTCCGGCGCGACCATCCCGGTAAATCCGCCGATCTCTGCTGCCATATTGGTCATAGTGGCGCGCTCGTCCACGCTCAGCGCCTCGACCGCCTCGCCCGCGTACTCCATGACCTTAGCCAGCGCTTTGCCGCTGCGCACGTAATCGAGGCTCAGGATCTTCAGGATGAAATCTTTCGCTGTGACATTCGGCAGCTTCTGGCCCCGAATCACGATCTTGACCGACTCCGGAACTTTGACTCGCACGTCTTTGGTAATCCAGCTATTGAAGAGGTCGGTCGTGCCGATCCCGAACGCGACGCACCCGATCGCACCGACGTGTGGGGTATGCGAGTCCGAGCCCACATTCACCTGCCCCGGGAGTGCGTAGGACTCCAGCATCACCGAGTGGCAGATGCCTTCCGAGCCCTTCCGGTCCTTCAGTTCCCCGTGCAGCTTGATGCCCTGCGCCTGGGCGAAGTCTTCCTGCTTCACCTTCAGCTGCGTCGCAAGGTCAAGCAACCCGATCTTCTTCTTCTCCTCGGAAATCACTTCGTCCAGAAAAGTCAGGTGATCCCGGAAAAACCGGATGCTGGCCGCATCATTCACCGGCACGTTTTTGCCAACGTAGTGCTCATAGAAGATCGCCGCCATGGGCGTGACATACTCGTGGCTGAAGCGCAGATCCACGCGGGTGAAGCCCGTGTCCCCCGGTTTTACTGCTTCCACCCCGACCGCGCCGTCGGGCGCGATCATGTGCTTTGCAAAAATCTTCTCGGCGAGCGTCATCGGCCGAGTTGCCCCCTTGATCGCCGGCAGAAACACCTTTTTCTGCATGCGCGCGACATTGAAGGGAAACAGCCCGCCGTACTCGATGACTTGCCGCGTGATCTCGTCTTCCCCCACCGTAAATTCGGAGAGGGCAACCTCCTCCCCCGAGCGAATCTTGTCGATCAAGGAAAAATTCGTGGATGTCAGCAGTCCCAAGTTCTGGCAATTCTGCTTGTAAATCCGCTCGATGTTCTCAGCGATCACCACCTGGATGCCGGCTGCCATCTCCGCATAGGGAGACTGCTCGCGGCTGGAACCCTTTCCTCTGCGCTTTCCGCTTACCGAGCAGACGAACCCGCCTTTCTTCACGTCGGACCGCCCGATCGGAAGCAGGTTTCCACACTTCAATCCCAGGTACGGGATTTCGCCCAGCGTCTGGTCAAAATAGAAGCAGTAGTGCGCCGGGGTGATTTCGTCGGTGGAAATGTCGTCCCGCAGCTTGGGATTGTTGGCGGGGTTCCGGGTATCCCAGGGGAGATCCTCTCCGGCCAGCTGCCGCTTAATCAGATCCGGATCTTCGGTAAGAAAAAGAATTCGCCCCGACAGAGACACCCGGTCAGGACGGCTGGCGATTTCGCGCTCGAGTAATGACTGCATCACAATGAGATCCGTGAATGTAGCTTCGGTAACTTCTAGAAAGAACTGTGGATGGCAGGATTGCCCGGGTTCAGACCCCCACACCCATATTCTACCTCTTGCCGGGTACCGGCTGCCGGCTGTGTCTAGTGCCTCCCCTGGGCATGGTCGTAGCTTTCCCCCGCCCATATGTCCAGTCCCAGTTGGTTTTCTTTCGGCGGAAGCGGACAGGTGGCGTAAGGGGTCACGGCGCATGGAGGGTTGTAGGCCCGGTTGAAATCCAGCAGCACCGTGCCGTCCTTCACCGCTTCCGTGTCCAGGAAGCGCCCCGCCGGATACGTGCCGGTCTTTCGGGTCATGTCGTTGAAGATGATGAACAGTCCATGTGCCGCATCTCCGCCCACGGCCGACAAGCGCAGTTGCTGACCGCCCAGGGTGAAACGGGCCTCTCCCACCACCGGAGTCGCCGTCACGTCTCCCAGAACATTCGGGACCTCGACGACCTTCTTCCCGTCGGAAGGCACCCAGGTGGCCACAACCAGGTAGACCGCGTTGAGCGGATAAAACATCGGCCCACGATATTTCTCGGCCGCCGGGCTCGTCAGATCCTTGACCCGAATCCCCGCCCGCTCGCCGCGCTGAATCAGGTGCATGCGCAAGCTCCCCAGCTCGAGCACACTCGGATGTCCCGATACGTCCGGATCGAGCTTCGCCGCGGTCACCGCTTTCCCCCCGATCGAGGCGCTCACGCCCGGCAAGAGGTTGACCGTGACATCTTTCCCCTGCAATAGGAATGTCCCTGCGTGGGCCGGGGCGGAGCCGCTCGGAAGCACCAGCGCGTTCGTCTGGTCAGACCCGAAGCTGTTCTCTCCCGGCTTCAGCCAGAAAAGCCCCACCAGCGTGAGCCAGTTCTGTTTGCGATCCTGAATGAGTTCGGCTTTCCACTTCTCAAACGACTGCCGGTAGCCCTGGTCAAGAGCTGGGGGTGGAGTCTGCGCCGCCGCCGGGACGAAAGTCACGCCCAGAGCGAGCGTGATGAGAGAAGCAAAACGCAGGAAACGTACAGACACCATCTCGACCCCTGAAGAATGTCGCCCCTCGAAGAGCCCCCGCGACCGAACGGACGCTATTTCTTGTACTCGCGCGGATCCGGCAAAGGCTCCAGCCCGCGGCCCGCAAAAACCTCGTCAAACTCGTGCAAGAGCTCGGAATGGATCACCCCGTTCGACGCGACCACGTCCCGATCTGTGATCTCCAACGCCTGGCCCTGGAATCCCGTGACATTGCCGCCTGCCTCTTCCAGGATCAGGATCCCCGCCGCCGTGTCCCAGGCATTCAGATTGAACTCCCAGAAACCGTCGAACCTTCCACAAGCGACCGAGGCCAGGTCGAGTGCAGCCGACCCGGCGCGCCGTACCCCATGGGTGCGCAGCGTCAACTGGTGATAGAAGTAAATGTTCGGATTCTTGTGCCGCTTGTGGCTCGGGAAGCCAGTCGCGACCAGGCTCTGGGCCAGTTTAGACGTGTTCGAAACCTCGATCTTCTGCCCATTCAGGAAGGCGCCCTTGCCCCGCTCAGCCGCAAACAATTCGTCGCGCGTGGGGTCATAGAGCACGGCAGCCTTCCGCTTCCCCCGAAACGCCAACCCCAGGGAAACGCAGAACACCGGAAAACTGTGGGCAAAGTTCGTCGTCCCATCCAGGGGATCCACATACCAGCGGTAGTCGCCCCCAGTCTCGATCCGGGCGCCTTCCTCGCCGATCACGTCGTGCGACGGCCAGTGGGCGCGGATCCGCTCGAGAATGAGCTTTTCCGAAGCACGATCCGCCTCGGTGACCAGATCGGCGTCCCCCTTGTACTCGATCTTCACGCGCCGATCGAAATACTCCATCAGCAGAGTCCCCGCTTCACGGGCAATCTCAGACATCTGGGGAACAAATTCGAAGTTGGCAACCGGCTGGGACACAAGACTTGACGGTGAAGGTGTTTCCACGAAGGACAGACCAACTCCTCTCTAACGCTGGGGCGGACGAGTCGCCATACAACAGTGGGCCACCCGCTACTTGCGTTTCCCGGCCTCTTCCGCGATGTACATGATGTCGTGCTTAAAGATGAACAGGTTCGGCGCACCTTCCCGCGTCAAGCGCACCATATTCTTGTCGTAGTACTCGATCCAGCCGCGCACCACTTCCCCATCGGCCAGCTTGATACTGACCGCTTTTTGCTTCTCTCCCAGTAATTTCAGGTAGGCGGCTTCCTCGAAAGTTTCATCGGGCGGTGGAGTTTTCCCGCCCCGGCGGACAAGCCCTTGGGCACCGGCATTGAAAGGCATACCCGCCATTTTACACGGCGAAGCCCGCCCGCCGTACCTGCCATCCCCAAATCTGGCGGATTCCCTGCCGGATCGGGTCGTCTCCATAACCCGAGCTGCTTGAACGTCTCCCGACCAGCGGAAAGCGCTAAAATGGCTCCACTTTTTCCTGCGGGGTGCGCCATGACCTCAGTTGTGATTCGTGCTGTAGTGCTCGCGGCTTTCCTCGCCGCGTCCGGCACTCTTGCGCAGCGCCGCGGTGGTTTCCCACAGCCCCCGCAGCCGGGAGAGCGCTCGAGCATACCGACAGAGACCAAACCGGTTCCTCTGCCCCGGGTCGATCCCCTAGAGCTACAGCGAGAAGCCCGAGAACTGGCGGAGCTGGCGCAGACCGTTCCTCTCGACGTGGACAAAGTAAACCACGGCTTGCTGCCCAAAGATACCGGCGAAAAGCTCAAGCGCATCGAAAAACTCGCCAAACGCCTTCGCGGTGAGCTGACGCCGTGATCCGCGCGAGAGCCTGGTAACTCAACGATTAAGAGTCGCTGATCCAGAGACCAGCGGCTCAAACTCCACCCGTCAGTTCCCCAGCGCTAGAAAGTGATCTTCACTCCGAACTCCACTTGCCGAGGCGCTCCGTAGTTGTAGACGCCCGAACCCGAACTGGTGCGCAGCACATCCCGCGCGGGTCCCGAAGGGGTGCCGTTGGCTGATCCCGCACCGGCAGCGGTCGGCTGGCCCGGACCCGGAAAGTAGTAAGCCAGTTGCCCCGACAGGGGCTGGAAATTTGCCAAGTTCAACAGGTTGAAGAAACGGGCGCTCGGCTCAATGCTCAGCCGCTCTCCGAGTTTGAGAGGCCAGCTAATGGCCGCGTCGAGCGACTTGAATGCTTGGTTGCTCAACTGCCCTGCCGGTGGCACGACGATGTACGGGGCCGTCCCGCGCAAGCTGGCCAGTTGCGATTTCGTGAACAGGTTGGCGATGACCAGCGCCTGTCCAGCAGGCGTCAGCGCGCCTGCGACCGTGCTGTTGTAGGTGCTGATGTCGCTTGCCAGGCTGCTGTTCGAGAGCGCCTTGAACGGCCCTGGATTCCTGATCGGGAACAGATCGCCGGGAGAGCCATCCCCGGTAAAGTCCGTTCGAAAAATCTCGCCCGGCGTCGCCTGGGGATTGCCCGAGGACACTAGCATCGAAGGAAGCAACGGCGCCGCGGAAGCATAGCGCCCCACGAAAGCCAAGCGCGCGCCCCATCTGGACTCCAGCGTCCACCCTGCCGTCACCTGGTGCCTGCGATCGAGCGCCGACGGCCCTCGATACACCGCCGCGTCCCGGAAATCGTGAGCCACCGTGCTCTGCGTCGGATTATCGCCACCGTTGGTGACGAACTTCGAGAAGGTATAGGACAGCTGCAGGTCCCCGCCGCGAAATACGAAAAACTCCCGCGCCACGTTCTGCTTCAGCGACACTTGCAACCCGTCGTAGACGCTCTGCCCGATCGAGGACTGGAACTCGCCTTGACCGACCAGCGCGTTGATCCCCGGGAAGGCTGCTCCAAAATTCCTGGGATCGGCGCCCCCGGCGACTTGCACTCCCACCGTAGCCGGCAGCCCTCCCAGGAAAGCCACCCCCGAGTCCAATCCATTGACCGCGAAATCGTTGATGTTGGCGTTCGAAACCGTCGAGATGTAGCAGGAGATAGCATTCTGGGAGAGGGCGCCAGCCGAAATAGGAGTATTTCCGGGCGGCATACAGCTGGGAGCCTTTTGCAGGATCGTGTTCGTAATGGCATGGATCGCAGCCGTGGGTATTCCATTGGCGTCCTTGTAGAGGTGATTGGCGTCCCCCACACGATTGGTATCGACAATTAGTCCGAACCGCTGGCTCACGTTGCGCACATAGTCGAAGGTGAGTACGCCCCCGCCCCACATCTCGCGCTGCATCCCAAGGTTGATCTGATAGGAACGCGGTGTGCGGTAGTCCGGTGAAAACGCCGCCAGCCCATTCGCCGGAACGCTCAAGGAAAGTGTATTCCCCACGAAGTTGGGATTCCCTGAAGCTCCGGCCGCCGCCACTGCCGCCTGATAGGCCGTCTGCAGATCGGCGACCGCGGTGCCGACCGTTCCCACCGGCTGACCGCACACCTCGGTGGCCAGGTCCAGCCCGTCGATCGCTGGTACCCGAGCCGGCAGTCCACCGGCGGTGGGGAAGTACACGGCTACGGAACCGGCTGCGGCCCCCGGAGCGCACGTCAACACGTTGCTCGCCGAGTACAGTCCCTGGCTCAACCGCGCGGGCCGATCCAGCCGGACGTTGCTGAACAGCGAATTGTCGTAGAACACTCCTCCGCCGCCGCGGAAGATGGTTCTGCCGTTGCGAAAAGGATCCCAGGCAAAACCAAACTGAGGTCCGAAATTGGAGTTGGGCTGGCTCACGGCCAGCCCGTGGCCTGCCGCGGGTGCGAACGGGTCGAGCAGGCCGCCGTTGCCCGTGCAAGGCAGATACGCAGTCGGAATGGCCGGGTTCGCCGCCGAACAGGGGATTCGCCCCAGATCGCTGTCCACCCGCCCTGTATCGCGCACGTAGTGCAGCCCGAACGTGAGGGTCAAATTCGGACGAAACCGAAAGGAGTCGCCGACATATCCCTCGAGGCGCGTGTCCACTTGCCCACCGTGAGGGAACCCGAACCCGGACCTCTCGGTCGCAAAGCCCTGCCCGTTGCTGAGCGTGGCAAACAGCACGGGATAGTCCAGGGGATTCGCATCGGTCCCGCCCGCCCACGCGGTGGTTACCTGCGGAGCGATACCATACGCGTTGGCATAGCCCCCGCCATTGATTCGATTCGCGCCGCCCCCGAACCAGACCGCATGATCCCGCTTGGTCCGGCTGCCGTCATAGCGGAATTCCAGGTTCCGCTGAAAAGTCTCCTGCGGAGCGAACGGGCTCGATCCAAATTGCACGCGGCCGCCCGCAAGATCGCTGAACTGAAGACTCACAGGAAGCGATGAGCCCAGCGGATGGATCCCGCGGGTCGCATCCTGCAGAGAATTGTGGTACTGGAGGTACCCAAACCGCAGACTGTGAACATATTCTCCTCGGGTGAAATCAAGTCCAACCGCGTGCCAGGGAGAATTGTCGCGGTTCTGGTAGACCGAGTAGTCATCGCCGAAGTTGTCCACCGACTTGTCCCAGTTGTAGGCAAACCGATAGAACGCATGCGCCGTATTCGACAAATGCCAATCCAGCTTCCCGGAAGCGGAGGTGTTGCGGAAGGGCGAAGAGAACGATCCGGTCAGGGCTTGAAACGGCGCCGGGATCACCACCGCCCGACGTGCGTCCTGGCTGACTTGCTCGGCGCCCAGGAAGAAGAACGCCTTGTCCTTGATCAGCGCCCCGCCCAACCGCCCGCCAAAGTCACTGCGCTGAAACGAGAGATCCTGCCGCCCTGGTGATTTCGCAAACAGGATGCTGTTGTCGCGAAACAGCCCGAATCCTTCCCCGTGCAGGTCGTTCGACCCGGAACCGGTGGTCATGTGCACCGCGCCCGAGGACGTCAGGCCCGTGGCAACATTCAGCATAGACCGGCTCACCATCAGCTCCTGAACCGAACTCAGCGCGACATTCTGCGCCGTATCGCCCTTCGTCTCGTCCGTGAGAGCGACGCCATCGAGGGTGTAGAGTGACGCCTGCCCGCTGATTTTGTTGATCGAAACAGCCAAGTGGCCGGTCTTGGTGGGGTCGAGCGCCCGACCGTCCTCGATCACCACTCCCGGCTCGAACTGAGCCGTATTCAGCACGTCGTGGCCATCGATCGGCCATTCCGCGATCTGTTCCGGCGCCATCTTGCCCTGCAGCGTCGGCGGCCCAGGATTGATGGCCACCAGCTTCCGATCGCCATTCGCGGCCTCGCCATCACGGACAGTCACTGCAAAGTGGCTGATTTTATAGTTCTTGGCCTCCATGCGAATGGCGTAGGGTCCGGCTTTCAGAGGCTCCGACTGATACTTGCCCGCCTTGTCGGTGGTGAGAGCGAGTTGTGTGTCGGTGACTTTCGAACTGATGGTCACCGCTGCACCCGCCACTGGAGTCCCAGACGGATCGATCACGGTACCCTGGATCGATCCCCTGACGGGTTCCTGCGCGAAGCCGGTGCAGGTCGCAAGCAGCACGACTCCGACTGTGATTAACAGTTTGGCCAACACTCGCTGAGGGGTACGTTTCCCAAGACCATCCGAAGCGCGCAAATTCAACAAACGCTTTCTCCTTCCCATTCCAGGACGTACGGGTACTGCCACATGGAATCGCATCCCGCGGGAATGGTTGCTTCCGCTTTACAAAGTCGAATTGATTATCTTACTAAACATGGTGGGAATCTGCGCGGCCAGAACACTCGACAGAACCGCGCCGAGCGCATCGCCGCATGCCAAAGGCGGCCATTTGGAAGACTGAATCCAGGAAAAAGGGGCCGGTCGCCCGGCCCCCAAGTACGCGGAACCTCCCTTTAGAACGTGAACCGCACTCCCAACCGTATGTTCCGCCCCAGCTGGTACAAAAGCGGCTTGCCATACTGGCTATTCCCGATGACCGGGACAGCCTTGGTCGGATCAGGGTTGTTGCGACTGTTGGCGAGCAGACCCTTCCAGTCGTATGGGTGCTCAAACGCCGAGTAGTCGAAACTCCCAGTCGGCCGGAGGAAGCTCTGGAAGTTGGCGGTGTCCAGCTGCGAGTAGAACGCCGTCACCCGCTGCTGGTTGAACAGGTTGATGAGATCGGCTGTGAACGTGAGAACCTGGGCCTCGTTCTGCTTGTTGACTTTGAACTCCTGCCGGAAACTCGCGTCCGATTGGATATACCACGGCGTCCGGCAACTGCACACGCTGGTCACGGTTGGAATCAGAACCCCTGAACGGTCGGGCACCAGCGAGACCTTGGCAAATTTGCCACGGTCCTCGGGATAGACAGGGAATCCCCCCGAGTACGGGGATTGCGCAAACGAAAACCCTACATCCGTGTAGGTACTCATCGGCGTTCCGCTGTACAGGGTCTGGAACCACCCGATGTTCGACGACATCCTGCCGCCCATCCACGGAATCCGGTAATAGGCGTAGCCCTTGAAGGCGTGCGGACGATCCGTCGCCAGCGGTCCGCTGGATGACCGGCCGTTGGCGTCGTATTGGAAGAAGGATTCGTCGAATGCGCGGCTGTTGTTGGGAGCATTGCGGCCGCCGCCTCCGTCCGCCAGATCGGTGCTGGTCAGGCCGGAGTAGTTGCCGCGCAGCTTGCTGTAGGTGTAGGAGAACAGCCCGAACCAGTTCTTGCTGGTGGCCTTGGTCAGCCGCAATTCCAGGCCATCATAGCTGCGGGCTGCCTTGATGTTCGGAGGACACCCCAGTGCGGATTGCGTGCATGAATCGGCCAGGTTGGAGGCGTTCGGTCCGAACCCCGGGTTGACGATCAGGAAGGTCTCGCTGCCGGTGGAATCAAAAATTGCGGCGTCCTCAATGGCGCGGTCCAGGCGCCGGCGATCCCAGCGTGCCTCGAGCGCCAGCGTCCTTGTGATCGCGTAGTCGGCGCCGAACACCGACTCGTGCAGCCGGTACGGCTTCAGTCCGGGAACCACACCTTCGGTCCCGCGGAAGTTCTGGTTTTCGAGGAACGTCAGCCCGGCAGGCACCGTACCGCCGGCGAAGTTCGCACCAGCCGTGCTGTCGCCCGTGCAGTAGCGCGACCCGGCGCCGAACTCGACATTAATGTTGCTCAGATCCGCGGTGTCCAGCGCATAGAAGCAGTTTTGCCAATATTGGCCGCCGAACGAACTGATGGCCAGGTTCAGCTTCATCAGGTCATTAAACACGCCATAGCTGCCGAACACCTTCATTCTGCCATCTCGAAACACATCCCAGGCAGCGCCCAGACGCGGAGCGATTTTGTCGCCCCACCCAAAGTTAATAGGCTGGCTGGGGAAGCCGTTTGCCTGCGTTTCGCTCGGCAGCGACTCCTTCTCGATGCGCAGACCCGCGTTGATGGTGATGCCGTGGCCAATCGTCCAGGCATCCTGCCCGTAGAAACTGTGATTGAAACTGGACGCGTAGCCATAGGAGCCGAAGTCCTGGATGGTGACGTAGCCGTACCGTCCCGCGCAATTGCCGGCGCCATAGAGGGCTTCAAACTGTGCGCAGTTGTCAGTGCCAGTCTGGCCTCCCGGCGAGAAGAACTGGCCCGCTCCCACGGAAAGCTGCACCGCTGGAGCATTCCAGTGCTGAAAAATATCGTTGGACACGTGGTTGAGTTGATATCCGAACTTGAGGTTATGGGTCCCAAAGCGACTGCCTTTGAACCAGCCAATGTCTTGGGAAAACTGATGGTGTTTGCTGGCATTCCGAATGGTGAACGTCTGATCGTTACCCGCCGAGAAGTAGCCGCCCGGCTGTTGCAGCGAAGCTGGGAGGGTGGCTCCAGTGTTATCCAGAATTCCGCCCGAGCCCGGCGCGCCCGTCGTGCCGGGAGTCAGCCAGAAAAAGATCGAGCCGGCGTTCGGAAAACCGAAGTCGTGGTAGTTCTCGAAGAAGTACCCGAACCGCGTGGTCGCGATCAACTTTGGCGTCAGCGCAAAATCGACGCCCACGTTCACCGTCTGGTTCGGAGCCACGAAACCGTACCCGTGTTCAAATCCGAACAGCGGGATCGAAGCACTCGGATTAAACAGTCCCGCAGTTGAGTCCCCGATCGGCAGGACCGCGCCGCTCTCACGCTGCAACTGGTACAGCCACGAACTGTAGACCCTTATTTTCTGAGTCAGGCTCGCGTCCACGCGGGCCGAGGTGAAATACGTCTGCGAATCCTGGTTGAAGGTCTGCACGCCCGCGTTGTTGTTGCTGGACCCGAAGTTGACCTTGCGGCCCGTGGACACGTACTTCGGATCCGCCCCTAAGAAGATCCACAAGCGGTCACGCACGATGGGACCAGCCACCGTGAACCCCGGTTGAATATACCGGGTATGATCTCCTGCCTGTTGATATGTCTGTGCAACGGGATCCTGTCCCAGCGCTGCGTCGCCGGCGCTCTGCGGGTCATAGCGCAGAAAGGGAGTGTTCTGGTTCGAGTTGAGCGCATCAGAATTGTAGTCAATCCCCAAGGACCCATGCCAGGCGTTGCTGCCCCGCTTCATGATGACGTTGACCACGCCCCCCATGGCGCCACCATGTTCCGCTTCAATGCCTGAACTCTTCACCTCAACCTGGTCGATGAATTCAAACGGCACGTCGGTGTGGGAGTAGCCGCCGATCACGTTGGCCGTGTCCTGACCTTCCACCAGGTAGCGGTTCTCCGAGTCGGCCCCGCCGCCCACCTGGTAGCCGAATCCGCCGCCATTCGAGGTGCTGCCCGGAGACCCGCCCCCGGTGCCGGGCCTCGACATGGCGCCTGCGCCAGTGCCCGCGAGCGTGTTATTGCCCGCCAGAGGTTCATTGCGGGCGGAAGGCGCGAACTGAATCACCGACTGGAAGGAAATACCGTGCGGAACCTCCGCGACCACGTCGGGAGTGATGTTTGTGACCGTTCTGGAGGTCGTCGTGTCAATGAGGGGAGCCTCGCCCGTCACTTCCACGACTGTGCCGGTTGTTCCCACTTGCAGTTCAAGATCCACCGTGGGCAAATGCCCCACTGCGACGCCGATCCCGTCACGTTTGAGCTTGGTGAAGCCCGGCGCGCTGACCATCAGGGTGTAACTGCCGGGTGGCAGGTTGGTGAAGTGGTAGGAGCCGCTCCCATCGGTTTCCAGCGTCTTGGAACCGACCAGCGCGGCGCCCTTCAACTCGACCAGCGCTTTGGAGACAACGGCGCCGCTGGGATCCTTAACGGTTCCCTGCAGTCCGCCGGTGGTCTCTTGCGCAAACGCAGCGCAAGCCAGAAGAAAAGCCAGGAAGAGATACAGAATCGAAATCGAGCCACCGAGCCGGCACAACCTGGCACAGCTGCGGGGCAAAAGTTTTCTGATGTCCAACATGCGTCCACCTTCCTCCAAAAGTTTTACGTTCAACAACCGACCCAACAAAAACAACCCATTGCTGTGAAACGACCCGAATGCCTCGTCCATCGGGCGTTTTGCATCTTGGGACAGCGCGAAACTCGCTGCTCACCGTCCATGATCTACGCCCGAAGAATCCAAGCGTTTTCACGCTTTAGGAAGAGCGACGCAATGGACAGTCCATAACATTCCCGACTGACAACCACCTATCGCCACAAAGGTTTAACCGAAGCCCGACGCAGACTTACATTTTGTCAATCGCAGGACGCGCTCCGAAATCTGGGAACTGTCTCTTGGAAATGGGAATAACCATCCGTTGGGAAACCGAATAGGAGAGGCGAGTGTTATGTGTCCAACTACGACGCGGATCTGGCCAGCGGACTCAGCTCTGGGCTCCGATCCAGACAAGAAAGAACATGGTTTCGAAAGGCCGGGCGGCATGGAACTCTTCGAACTGCTGCCCGCGCAAGAAAAAAGCCACCAGTCCCGAAGGAATGATGGCTCTGCAATGGGCATCAAGCGGGCTGAGCCCTAGAAAATAAGTCTCATGCCGAACTCGATCTGCCTTTGCGATCCAAGCGAGTACACGCCCGTGCCATTACCGACTCGGAAAGGTTCTAGGCCGGCCCGATCGGTGCCGTTGAGCGAACCCGAGCTACCGTCGAGAAGATTACTCATTGTGTTTGGAGGCAGGTTAAAGTTGCTGAAATTGCCCACATTGTAGAAGCCCACACTCGGTTCCACCGTGAAACGCTCTTTAAAGCTGTGCCGCCACGTCAGCTTCAGGTCAATGCTGCGAAGCCAGCTAAAGTTCACCTGGCCCGGTGCGGGTGCTGGCAAAGGCTGGGCTACCCCGCCCATTGCCTGCAATTGGTTTAGCGTGAAAAGACTGTTGTCGATCAGCACCTTGCCGGCAGGCGTAACCTGCCCGGCCACGCTGCTGTTGTAATTGTTAATTGTGCTGGTCAGTTGGCTCGCGGAGATCCCGCGGTCAAACTCCCCAAAGTGGGTTCCAGGAATTGCGTCCTGAATCGTTCCATCACCCGTGAAGTCGGTGCGGAAGATCTCGCCGTTGCCCAATCCACTGGCGGGAGCCACCAGAGACCCCGACAGCGGACTGTAGAAGTGGGCTATCGTGCTCACCCGAAATCCGAATGGCACATCCACGTACCCACCAAACGAGATCTGATGCGTCCTGTCCAAAAGACCCGGCCCAAAAAACTTGTTCACGTTATTGTTATCCGCGGCTTGGATCACGAAATCCTGGTCGTTATCCACGCTCGTACCGTTGACCTGCGTGCCGCCCGAGTTTTCGTACCGTGACAAACTGTAGGCAATTTGGAAGTTCGCCTCTTTGACACCGCGCAGCGGGTTGGCGACGTTTTGCGACACCTTCACCTGCAACGCGTTGTAAACCGCTCGGCCGATCGGAAGCAGGAAAAAACCCTGTCCAACGTTGGGATTGATTCCCCCAAAAGCGCACGGACGGCCAAGGGTCTGCCCAGCAGGCGCACTCGGGTTTGGATTTGGTGCGTTGGTGGCGCAGGCTCCGCCGAAGTCGAGCGACGAGGTCAGTCCAAAACTGGCAAAATCTGCCATGGTGACAGGCAGTGGATTGCCTTGGCCGTCAGTTCCGTCCAGCGCCGCGCACTTGTGACCGTTAATGGCATCGTCAACGCTGGACGCTCCGCACGCGCCGAGCGTCCCGTTGATCGCAGCCGTGGCCGCGTTCGCGTCGAAATAGCGCGTATCGCCGACGCGGTTCACGTCCACACCTGCCAGCGTGTGGGTCGTGACGTTGCGTAGGTAGTCGGCGGTCAACACCATTCCATGCCGGATTTCGCGCTGAATGCCGATATTCATCTGCACCGAACGCGGGCTCTGGTACTTGGGCGCGAACAGGGCGACTGGAAGGCTCACATTGCCAGCCAGAAAGTTCCCCACAAAGTTTGGGTTAGGAGCTTTGAGATCGAGTGGGTTGAGCGATTGGTACAACTGCTGGAAGGCGATCAGCCCGGGAGCTGCATTGCCGATGGCGACATTGGCGCCACAGAATTGCTGGTCAATCTGAAGTGTCTGTCCACCGTTGATGGGAATGGCCTGCGCCTGGCCCTGGGTGTTACAGGCGTCAATCACTTGGTTGAAGGCGCCCGTGCGCAGCCGCAACGGACGATCAAACAGGACGTTATTGTAGATCACGTTCTCGTAAAACAGCCCGATACCACCGCGAATCACAGTCTTGCCATTGCTCCTCGGGTCCCAGGCAAAGCCAATCTGCGGAGCAAAGTTCTTGTTCGCCTGTCTTACCGGGTCTCCATACCCGGGGTAGGCGGCATTGATTTCCGGGATCGCCGGCAGATCGCTGTCGGTCCGCCCGGTATCGCGGTCCCAGCGCAAGCCCGCATTCAACGTAAAGTTGTGCTTAACCTTCCAGGAGTCTCCCACGTAGAGACCGATTCGGTTATCCGGGCCCAGACCACCCGCGGGAAAACCTAAGGCCGGCTCTAGGGTGTTAAATCCGAGTCCGTTGCCTACGGTGAGCCGCTCCACCGGAAAATTCAGCGGATTGGAAGCTCCCCCGGGGCCGAATGGATTGGTGTTCGCGAAGGCGATCTCGGCTGCGCCAGACTTGGTGCGAACCCTCGGCGCGAGCTGATAGAAGCTGGCAAATCCGCCCCCTTGCACATGGTTGTAGGAGACTCCGTAGCGGAGAAGATGGCGGCCCAGTACCCGGCTGCCGTCATACTTGATCTGGTGGTTGGACTGCGGTGTCGCCTGCGGCGCGAGATGGTTAGGACCAGCAAAGAATGTCGTGCCAATCTTCAGATCCAGCCCCGTGCAACATAGCGGCAGACTGTTGTTCCCTAAGGTCGCATCCTCGATGCCATTCTGGAATTTCAAATACGAAAAGCGAAAACTGTGGGAGAAAGGACCCGTGGTCGTGTCCAGACCCACAACGTGCTGACGGGTGTAGTCCTTGTTGTCGTAGACCTCGAATCCCAAACCGAAAGTCGCTGCCAGCAGGTTTTCGAAATACGAGTAACGGTAGAAAGCTTTTGCGCCCTGGCCGAAGTTGTAGTCCATCCTGCCCAGCAGATTGCCCTCGCGGAATGGCTGGCTGAAGCCGCCGGAGAAGTTGTTCAACGGAGCGGACACCTGTACAGCCGCAAATGCGTCCTGCTTCGTGCGTTCGCCGTCCAGGAAAAAGAACAGCTTGTCCTTGACGATGGGTCCGCCGAGCTTGCCGCCGAACTGATGGCGCTGCAGGTAGTAATCGTGGCCTCCGGGCGACGTGGCCGCGAAGCTGTGGTCGCGAACAAAGTAGAAGCCTTCTCCGTGCAACGCGTTTGTACCGGACTTGGTTGTGACATTCACCGAGCCCGAAGAAGTCAGATCATTGGAAAGGTCCAGCGAGGACTGGCTAAGCTGGAACTCGTCGATGGCGCTGGCTGGAATATCTGCTGTCGTCGTGCCTACCGTCTCGTCGCTGACGTCGACGCCGTCCACATTGATACGCGCCGTGCGCCCGAATCGGCCGCCGAACGAAATCGACGAGTAGCCTGCTTTCGTTGGATCGAAATTCTGCCCATCCTGAATCTGGACCCCTGGTTCAAGCTGCGCGAGATCGAGGAAGTTGCGCCCATTGACCGGCAAGTTCTCGATCTGCTGCGAAGTCAGGACCCCCTGCACGATCGCCTGCTCGGTGTTCACTTGCACCGTGGAGGCCTGCACCTCAATGGTCGTGCTCTCCTGGCCCAGCGTCATTTTGGTGTTCACGGTGGCAGTGTTGCCGACTTGTACGGGAACCGTAGTGTCAACTCGGCTGAAGCCCTTGGCCGAAAGCTGCACTTTGTAGGTACCCGGCGCAATCGCTCCGGAGTTGAAAGCGCCTGCCGAGTTGGCAGTCAGCTCAATCGTCTGTCCGGTCGCGACGTTTGTGATGGTCACTTTGGCGCCGCTGACGACTGCTCCTGACGGGTCGGTCACCGTGCCGACAATGCTGCCCGTGCTGACGGTGGTCTGCGCCAGCACAGCTGCGGACAGCAGCAGCAACGCAGCCAGAACGAAATACTGTCGCGGGGCAACGCAGCGAGAACTCTTTACTCTCAACATGGGTCCACCTTCCTCCAAGAAGTTTGGCGTGCAACCAGAACCACAACAAGACAGTTCCATGCTGTGTAACGCGGAGATGCCTTGCTGCCCGGGCGTTCTCCTTGAAACGAGATCCGTCGGTAGACCGCGATAACTGATCTAGGCCCGAGCGAAACCACGGCGATCTGGAGGAAAAGGTGCAATGGACAGTCCATAACATCTGAAAATGACAATCGCTCGTTACGACAGGTACTTACAGGCGTCATAACGTTTCCTCACGTTTTGTCTATCGCGGCACACCACTCCGCAATCTGGGAGCGGTCTCCGGGAAATGGGAGTGCCGATCACGCGGGCAGCGGACAAAAAAGGCCACCCGACAGGAAGACTGGTGGCCTGGCAAAGGAAGTCGCCGGAAGGTTAGAACGTGAACTTCATTCCCCACTCGACCTGCCGGGCTGCTCCGACCGCGTACACGCCGGTGCCGTTGCCGACGCGGAAAGCTTCCTGGACCGATCGGTCGGTGCCGGCAATCGTGCCCGGTGAGGGCGATCCCGTCGACAGCAAACCGCTCATCGTGTTCGGCGGCAGACCAAAGTTTGAGAAGTTGAAGAGATTAAAGACGGCCACGCTGGGTTCGATGGTGAATCTCTCCCGGAACTTGTACCTCCACCCTAGGTTCAGATCGAGGGAACGCAGCCAAGTGAAGTCGACCTGTCCCGGAACCGTACTCGGCAGTGTGGGGGCCACACCTCCGAGCGCCTGCAACTGGGTCAGGGTCATCAGGCTGTTCGAGATCAAGAGCTGTCCCGCAGGAGTCGCACTGTTGGCGACGCCGCTGTTGTAGTGGTTGACGAGCGCGTTCAGGCCAGAGGCACTCGTACCACGGTCAAACTGACCGAAGCGCGTACCCGGCATCGGATCGCCGAGAGTTCCATCTCCCGTGAAGTCCGTGCGGAAGATTTCCCCCGGTCCGACTCCGGTGTCGCCCACCGTGATCGAGCTCGAAAGCGGACTATAGAAGTGGGCGAGTATCCCCAACCGGAAATTTGCGGGAAGGTCGGCATAACCCCCAAAAGAGACCTGATGCGTACGATCCAGGAGGGAGGGGCCGAAGTACTTGTTGGGTTTGGCATTGTCGGCCGCTGCCAGGACGAAGTCCTGATCGTTGTCGGAGGTTGTGCCACTCACCTGCGAGCCGCCCGAGTTCTCGAAGCGCGACAGGCTGTAGGAAATCTGGAAGTTCACGGCTTTCAGGCCACGAACAGGATTGGTGACGTTTTGCGTCAGCTTCATCTGCAGACCGTTGTAGACCGAGCGCCCGACCGGGAACAGAAAGGTGCTCGCAGCCTGGTTGGAATTGTATCCTCCGAAGGCACACGGAGCCCCTATCGCCGCCATGCAGCCCACGCCCCCCTGGTCGGCGGCGCTCCCCAAACCGTTGCTGGCGAAGTCAGTCATGGCCAACTGTTGCGGACCATTGGCTAGCGCCTGGCCCGTGGCCGGGTTATTGGGGCAGTTGAGAACGCCGCTCGCGGGAAGGGGACCGGCTCCGCAGTTCGCAAGAGTGGTAGCGATCGCGGCTTCGGCGGCGGCCAGGTTGAAGCTGTTGACACTGCCGTCGTGGTTCACATCGATTCCCAGCAACGAGCGGGTCTCGATGTTCCGCAGGAAGTCGGCGCTCAACACCATGCCGTGCCGGATTTCCCGCTGGAAGCCGATGTTCATCTGCAAAGAGACGGGTGTCTTGTACGCGGGCGCAAACATACCCAGCGGCACCCCTAAACCTTGGTTGAGGTAGCCGTCAACAATGTAGTTCGGGTTTGCGGCGTTCAGGTCAAGAGGGTTTCCAGCCAGATACTGTTGCCAGAATCCCATCATGCCGGTGACTGCCTGCCCAACCGGGATGTAGCCTGTGGTGTTACCCGTGGTCGGGTCCCCACCTACCGAGGGACTCACCAGCGCCGGATCGTTGCAGACACCTGTGCCCGGCGTCATCGGCCCGGTGTTGGCCGTAATCGTCTGCGGAATCCCGCTGAAGCATGCATACGGCGTCTGGCCGAACGCACCTGTCTTCAGACGGTACGGTCGGTCGAAGAGCACATTGTTGTAAATGATGTTTTCGTAATACAGACCAACTCCGCCGCGGATCACGGTCTTGCCGCTATTCTTCGGATCCCACGCGAAACCGAATTGTGGCGCAAAGTTCTTGTTGGCCTGCCGGACAGCATTTCCCATTCCCGGGAAGGCCGCATTCAGTTCAGGAATCGCGGGCAGGTCGCTGTCGGTACGGCCGGAGTCACGGTCATACCGTAAGCCGATCGTAAGCGTGAAGTTGGGTTTGATTTTCCAGTTGTCCCCAAAGTAGAGGGCGAGCCGGTTGTCCGGGCCCAGTCCGCCCGCCGGGAAGCCCAGTGCCGGTTGCAAAGTGGAGTATCCCAAGCCGTTCCCCATCCGGAGTCGGGCCGCCGGATAGTTCAGGGGATTCGCCACGCCTCCGGGATAGCAGGGAGTTCCGGGTGTGGAAGCTGGATTGTTCGGGTCGTATACCACCTGCCCGATTCCGTTGGGATCGCACGAATCGTTGGCGAAGTTGAGTGCAAACGAATTCTGTACCCAGGAAATACGCGGAGCAAACCCAAAGAAGTTGGCGAATCCGCCTCCCTGAATGTGATTAAAGGCGACCCCGTAACGAAGGAAGTGGCTGTGAATCGACTTGCCGCCATCGTACTTAAGCTGGTGGTTCGACTGCGGCGTACTCTGCGGGGCATTCGGATTTGGACCCGAGTAGAACCCGTTACCCACCGCATTGATCGTTACTCCAGTGCAGCACAGTGGGAGACTCGTGCCCAGCGTCGCATCCCCGATCTGGTTCTGAAACTTGAGATAGGAGAACCGGACGGTGTGGGTAAAAGTGCCGGTGTTGAAATCCACGCCCACAACGTGGGTGCGGGTGATGTCCTTGTTGACATAGACGGAGTACCCGTCTCCAAAGGTTCCAGGCAGGGAGTTCTTGAAATAATTGAGGCGATAGAACAGACGAGCGTTCCCAATCGTGTAGTCCAGTTTGCTCATCAATTCGTTGTCACGAAAAGGAACGCCGACGCCGCCGTTGAATCCGTCGAACGGCGTGGGGAACAGAACGGGCGTAAACGAGTCCTGCTTGGTCCGTTCTCCATCCAGAAAGAAGAACAACTTGTCCTTGATGATGGCGCCGCCGAAGTTCCCGCCATACTGGGATCGCTGGAACGGCAGGGTTCCGCCACCCGGTGTTGATGCCCCGCCCACAGAGCGGTCCCGGAACAGACCGAATGCTTCCCCGTGATAGTGGTTGGTGCCCGACTTCGTGCTCACGTTGACGGCACCGGATGAAGTCAGGTCCTGCGAGAGATCAAGCGAAGATTGGCTGAGCTGGAACTGGTCGATCGCACTGGCCGGAATGTCCTGCGTGGTGGTGCCCACCGTTTCATCGCTGACGTCCACACCATCGACGTTAATGCGTGCCGTGCGGCCGAAACGGCCCCCGAACGAAATTGACGAATAACCTGCCTTGGTCGGATCAAAGTTCTGACCATCCTGGATCTGTACGCCGGGCTCGAGTTGCGCCAGGTCAAGGAAATTGCGGCCGTTCACCGGCAAGTTCTCGATCTGTTGCGACGTCAACACCCCTTGCACCGTCGCCTGCTCCGTATTCACCTGAACCGAGGACGCCTGCACCTCGACCGTCGTGCTTTCCAGTCCGAGCTGCATCTTGGCGTTGACGGTCGCCGTGTTGCCAACCTGCACGGTGGTCACGGTGCTGACCGTGCTGAACCCCTTGTTGGAAATCTGCACTCGATAATTGCCTGGCGACAGAGGGCCCGAGTTGAAGGCGCCCGCCGAGTTCGACGCCAGGTCGATGTTCTGTCCGGTCGCCGTATTCGTGACCACAATCTTGGCGCCGCTGACAACCGCGCCCGACGGGTCCGTCACGGTTCCGACAATACTGCCCGTTCCGACGGTGGTCTGCGCGAACGCTTGGGTGCTCAACAGCGCCAGGACCACCGCTAGGACGACCGTAAATCGCACGACGACGTGGGGGATTCTTTGATTCGGCAACATTTATGCACCTTCCTCTAAAGATTTTTCCGCCCTCGAGAACAGGACACGCAGGCGTACAAACAGCGACGAGAGCGATCTGACAGGGTGAAGGTAAAAGGGATGCTTCCAGACCTACTCGTACGTTGACCGGGACGAAAGCAATCAACATGCCATAACAAGGCAAAATGACATATTGTGTTGACTGTCAATCGTTTAGCTGCAGTTCTTCGGCGTTCGTGACTCGGTTTGAGCTCGCCGAACCTACAAAATTCCATACTCAACTACACAAAACAAAAAATCGCGGGCGCCACTGGCGTCTGGAAACTCTCTGACGGCTGCTGGTTCCGGTGGGCGCTTCCGGAACTCTTGCGCTGGCCTCAGTTACTCGGCCTCGAGGAGTAGTACCCGGTTCGGTGCCGGACCCGGAAATCCGATCCGTCGGGAACTCCGTTCACGTTCACCTGGATGCGCCGGAACTCCGCGTCGGAAAACCGTTGGGAGGGATAGTAGGCCAGCAAGTACTGCGTCCGCAGTTCCTCGCTGATCTGGCGGAAGGCGCTGTCCAGTTGGGGGAGGGAATTGGCGTAGTAGTACTTGCCACCGGTGTCTTCGGAGAGCTGGATCAGCGCGTGCTCACCACCGGTGTCGCGGCCCGCGCTCGCTTCCACCGGCACGACGATAATGCTGTAGACAATGGCCTCCGCTTCCTGCGCGGCCCGCACGGCGTCGCGATAGTCGTATCTGCTGACGGTGTCGCCGCCGTCGGTGATTACGACTATCACCTTGCGGCCCCGCCGTCTATCGAGCGCTTGTGAACCCAGGTAGAGCGCGTCATACAGAGCTGTCGCCGAGCCCACGTGGATCCGGTCAATCCCGCGGTCGATCGACCTGATGTCTGCTGTAAAGGGCACGACTTCATCGACGATCTCGCTGAACTCGTACACCGCAAGCGCGTCCACGGGGCGAAGAATCGTGTGGGCAAAGTGGCGCGCCGAAGCCAACTCCAGCGGGAGATCCTTCTTCGTACTCAGGCTGGTGTCAACCGCCAGAATGATCGACAGCGGCAATGCGGATTGCTTGTCGAAGACGGCAATCTTCTGTTCCTTGCCATCTTCGCTCAACCGGAAATTCTCCTTGGTCAGCTTGCCGACCGGCGCCCCGTGCTGGTCCGTAACGGTGACGAACACACTCACCAGCCGCACATCAATCTTCAGGGTTGTCGAAGGCTCCTCCTGCGCTGAACATACGCAGGCGGCAAGAATCAGGAAGGACAGGGTGGCGGATCGCGTCATCGGCCGTCGCATCCCTTAGATGCAACCTGCCCGCTGGGGCTGCCTCGCACACGCGGAATCTCTGCGGGAAACGGCTCTCCGTCGGCCCAAACGGCGCCATCCACGAAATACTCCTTCTTCCAGATCGGGACTGTGCGCTTCAGAGTATCAATCAGCCAGCGGCAGGCATCAAAGGCGGCGCCTCGATGCGCCGAAACCACCGCAATCAGCACGCTGGTCTCCCCAATCTCCAGCCGCCCGAGCCGATGAACGATGGCCACATCGCGCACTTGGAACTGTCCGAGCGCCCGCGCGGCCAACTCCTCCATCTGCTTCAGGGCCATTTCCGCGTAGGCCTCGTAGTCCAGATACAGGGTTTGCCGTCCCCGCGTGTTGTTCCGCACCACGCCTTCGAAGACGACCGCCGCTCCGTCTTCTGGATGCTTGATCTTCGCAAGAACGCTCTGGGTGTCGATTCGCTCGCGCACAATCGCCGCATGCCCTGTGCCGGAGGCGCCTCCACTCACAGGCGGGAGCAGCGCGATTTCATCGTTCGCCGCTAGCGTCACCTCCGGACCGGCATACTGCTGATTCACGGAGAGGGCAATCGAAGGCAGCAGGTCCGTCAAGCGCGGAATCCTCTCTTGGTAGTGCGCCAGCAAGTCTCCCACTGTCGCCCCTTCCGGCAGGGACACCGAATCACTCGCCTTTCCCGCAAGGTCTTTGAGCATACCGAAGAATAGGACGCGGATCTGCATGAACTGGTTCACCAGGCACGGGCTTGAAAACGGAATCGGTGCGCGTCCTCCGTGATCCGGACGTCAGTGAAGCCCGCCGACGCAAGACGCGATCCGAAGTTCGCTGGATCGACAGGAACGTAGGTGTCTCCGATGTGGAGCAGGCGCAGTCGAATGCTCCGCCTGGCATCGGTGCCCACGAATACCGCCCCTGGCCTCAATACCCGGCGTACTTCGCGCAAGAGTTGGTCTTGTTTCTCGACCGAGGGGACATGATGAAGCATCGTGAAAGCCACCGCGCCGGAAAACGAGGCGTCCTCGAAAGGCATGGCAGTCCCGTCTCCCCGCACCACTGCCACGTTCGTCCCTGCCAGCCGTTGTTCGAGCGCAGCGGCGAGTCGCTCGTCAATTTCAATCGCGGTGAGCCGCTCCATGCGTGTACGCAACAAATCGGTTGTCAAGCCGGGTCCGGGTCCCACTTCCAGCACCTTCCTACCCAGATCGACGCCGCTCAAAACCCACGGGACGATCTGGTCCCCTAACGATTTCTTCCAGCCTTTCGATCGACACAGCCACCGGTGCATCCGGTTCATGTTTCACCTGCTTGAATCGCGCACCACTCCCACGCAATAGTAGCGCAACCGGCACAGCCCCGTAGGGCGACGGCCGGTGTCCGAGACAACCCTTTCATCTTCATCAGAAACAAAAATGCCAGACCCGTATGAAGGGATCTGGCACCTGTACAACCGGTAACGGACGTTAAGCGGGCTGCCCGCTGAGCACCTTTTCCCGCTCCTCTGCGTCCTGTTTCTCTTCCCGCGGCGAGGAGGGCAGCGCCAGCTCAAGCACTTCTTCGATGCTCTTCACGTAGTGCACGCTCAGGTTCTCGAGCTGCTCCGGCGTCAGATCTTCCTCGACGTCCGTCTTGTTTTCCGCCGGGAGGATGACATCGCGTACGCCCGCACGCTTGGCGGCCAACACTTTCTCCTTGATCCCGCCCACCGGCAGCACGTTCCCGCTCAACGTGATTTCCCCGGTCATCGCCGTGTAGGGATGAACCCGGCGATCGGTGAGCAGCGACACCAGCGTGGTCGCCATCGTCACACCCGCCGAAGGCCCATCTTTCGGAATCGCGCCCGCCGGCACGTGCATGTGAATATCGTGATCCGAGAAAAAGCCTTCCTGGATCCCGAGCCGCCCAGCGTTGGACCGCACCCAGGTCAGCGCAGCCTGCATCGATTCCTGCATCACCTGCCCGATCTGTCCGGTCATGGTGAAGCCGCCCTTGCCCTTCATGACGTTGGCTTCGACGAAAAGCACGTCGCCGCCCGAAGGCGTCCAGGCCAGGCCGACGGTCACCCCCGCGCGCTTGGTGCGCTCGGCGATCTCCCCTTCGGTCCGGATCTTGATCCCGCCCAGAAACTCCTGAACGATTTCCGGCGTCACCACCAGCTTCTCCGTCTTCCCTTCCGCCAGCCGCCGCGCCTGCTTGCGGCAGATGGTGCCGAGCGTGCGTTCCAGATTGCGCACACCTGCTTCCCGCGTATAGTGCCGGATCACGTGCCGCACCGCTTCTTCCGGAAATTCGATCTGCTCCGCCGTAACCCCGTTTTCTTCCTCTTGCCGCGGAATCAGGTACTGGAATGCAATGTGAACTTTCTCTTCCTCGGTGTAGCCCTGCAGTTCGATGATCTCCATGCGGTCGCGCAATGGCTCCGCAACTGGATCCAGCATATTCGCGGTCGTGATGAACAACACCTTCGACAGGTCGAACGGTACATCGAGGTAGTTGTCCCGGAATGTGCTGTTCTGCTCGGGGTCCAGCGCTTCGAGCAACGCCGAACCCGGGTCTCCCCGAAAGTCGCGCCCAACTTTGTCGATCTCGTCCAGCATGAAGACCGGATCCTTGGTCTCCGCCCGACGGATTCCCTGGATGATCTGCCCCGGCAGGGCGCCGATGTAGGTCCGCCGGTGGCCGCGAATCTCGGCCTCATCATGCACGCCGCCCAGCGAAATGCGCACGAACTTGCGTCCCAGCGCCCGCGCGATCGACTTCCCCAGCGACGTCTTGCCAACCCCCGGAGGTCCAACGAAGCACAGGATTGGCCCCTTCATGTTCGGCTTCAAACGCCGCACGGAGAGGTAATCGAGAATGCGGTCCTTCACCTTCTTCAGATCGTAGTGATCCGTATCCAGAATCTCTTTCGCCTTCGGGATGTCCACTTCCCCACCCGAGGTCTTCGCCCACGGCAACACCGCGAGCCACTCGATGTAGTTGCGGGTCACCCCGTAGTCAGCCGCCATCGGCGACATGCGCGAAAGCCGCCCCAATTCCTTCAGGGCTTCTTTTTTCACCTCGTCGGGCATGCCGGCGGCTTCGATTTTCTGTTTCAGCTCATCAATGTCCCGCTGGCCTTCGTCCTGCTCACCCAGTTCCTTCTGGATGGCCTTCATCTGCTCGCGCAGATAGTACTCGCGTTGGGTCTGCTGCACCTTGTCCTGCACTTCGGACTGGATCTTGTTGCGCAGCTGCTGGACTTCAAGTTCCTTCGCCAGGTGCTGGTTGATCTTCTCCAGGCGAGCGTTGACGTCGGTGGTCTCGAGCGTATCCTGTTTGTCCGAGGTGGAAAGCGAAGGCAAAGACGAAGCGATAAAATCCACCAGCCGCCCCGGCTCTTCGATGTTCATCGCGACCGTCGACAATTCATCCGACAGGGTCGGCGAACCCGCCACAATCTGCTGGAACAACGTCAGCACGTTGCGCTGTAGCGCCTCGATTTCAGAGCTCTTCGGGGGCACCGACTCTGCGATCGTCGTGAAGCCGGCCCGCATAAACGGCGTGAGCTGCGTGAACTCTTCCAACTTCACCCGCTCCAGGCCTTCGGCAAACACGAACAGGCTCTGGTTGGGCATCTTCACAACTTTGTGCACGACCGCTAGCGTGCCGACGGTATAGAGGTCGCTGGGCTGGGGGCTGTCCACGCGCGCTTCGCGCTGAGCCACCACCACAATGGTTTTGTCCTCGCCCAGCGAATTGATCAGCTGGACCGAACTCTCCCGTCCGACAGTGAGCGGCAGCACAGCATGAGGAAACAACACCGTATCCCGAACCGGTAAAACCGGCAGGGACCGTTCATCCCGCTGCTCTGGCTCTTCTTTCGCCTTTGTAGGGCGCTCGGTGCGCGACTGTTGTGGCATGTTTCTCCTTGAGTGTATCTCGCTCAAGTTTTGATGTCGCTGACGCGCAAAAAGATGCAGGCCGGACGGGTTCTTCCCCGTAGAGCGTTGGATTATAAAACCCTTCCGGCAGTTTTGCACCCTGTCAATAGTACAGGTTACCCCTCCGGTTATCGGTTAGGGAATCCCCACTTCCGGCCCCCCCGGAAGCCGAGCGGCGCTACCCTCCTCTTTCAGGGCGCCCGCGTTCGCCCGTCGCTCGATCTGCGCCGTGACTCGCCGCCCCGCCCGGTGCTGCTCGAGCAAGATATCCACCAGGTCGACCAGCGTGTGGGCCTTGCGGAAGCGGGGGAACCGAAAATCCTCCTCCAGATTCTCGTGGCACCCTCCACCAAATGCCGGATGATTCCCGCGGCGCCGGCAGGAATGGACGGGTC
>Ga0137415_10000095_pt1 | contig 68553 bp, 60 predicted proteins | sample CZODoug3_1_1_16f_FD_183082 | JGI IMG/M metagenome (GOLD analysis project Ga0137415, IMG submission 183082) | Vadose zone soil fungal communities from Angelo Coast Range Reserve, California, USA - CZODoug3_1_1_16fungal (Hybrid Assembly) | ecosystem: Environmental > Terrestrial > Soil > Vadose... | reverse complement strand
TTCACCGGCATTCGCTCCATCGACCCGCGCCACCTGGAGAACGCCCGCGCGTTCGGACTCACCCGCCGCCAGATTCTGTTCCGCATCGTGCTGCCGCTCGCCAGTCCGATGTTGTTGGCGGGTGTCAAGACGGCGACCATTGTCAGCATTGGAACCGCCACTCTGGCGGCGCTCGTCGGTGCCGGCGGTTACGGTGCGCCGATCGTTTCGGGGCTGTCCTTGAACGATGTGCCGACCATACTGACGGGCGCAATTCCTGCTGCCCTGATGGCATGGCTGGCACACGGCGTTTTTGAGGTACTGGGCAAATTCCTGATTCCGGCGGGGTTGCAAGTACGGCCCTGAGGTGGACTGTTCTCATGCGAAGACTGACCGTCGGGGCGTTGGCGTGCGGGTTTTTTCTGGCAACAGCGGCAGTAATACCTGCATCGGCGCGCCCTCCGGGGTTCGTTGACGCGGAGCGTATGCAGGCGGCGGCTGCGGAGCCCGATAACTGGCTGGCGACGGGTCGCGACAACCAAGGCACCTACTACTCGCCTCTCACCCGAATCAACAACAAAAACGTCGGCAAACTGGGGTTTGCCTGGGCATACGACCTCGGCACCTATCGCGGCCAGGAGGCGACGCCAATCGTTGTCGACGGCGTGATGTACACGTCTGGCACATGGGGTTACGTGTACGCTGTTGATGCCGCGACAGGAAAGCAGATCTGGCGTTATGACCCCCAGGCGACCCATCTCGCTGCCCGGCATCCCTGTTGTGATCTCGTCAATCGCGGCGTTGCGGTGTGGAAAGGCAGAGTGTATGTCGCGTCCGTCGATGGCCGACTCCATGCACTCGACGCGGCCACCGGCGTTGAGGTCTGGGAAGCCGACACGGTCATCGACCACAAGATGCCGTATTCGAGTACCGGCGCGCCGCAGATCGCCGGTCGGGTCGTTGTGATCGGCAACAGCGGCGCTGACATGGGCAAGGGTGGCGTGCGTGGCTATGTATCCGCCTACGACCTCGACACCGGGACGTTCAAATGGCGGGTTTTCACGGTTCCCCCGGAGCCCGGACATGCCTATGAGAGTCCGGCCCTGGCGGCGGCTGCCAAGACCTGGGATTCCCCCCGGGACCCCAAATACAAGTTGGGTGGAACCGCCTGGGACGGTTTTGCATACGATCCCGCGCTCGACCTCGTCTACTTCGGCACCGCCAACGCCGCCCCCTATGACTCGAGACAGATCGGTCCCTCGAACCTCGACGAGCTCTATACCGCCAGTATTCTTGCGGTGAAGGCCGATTCGGGGCAACTCGCCTGGCATTACCAGCCGACGCCCCACGATCACTGGGACTTCGATGCGGTCCAGAAGTTTGTGATGGCCGACCTGCTGATCGACGGCAAGCTGCGCCAGACAATCATGCAGGCCAACAAGAATGGATTCTTCTATGTGTTGGATCGCAAGTCCGGCGAGCTGCTGTCAGCGGCCAACTACACCTATGTCACCTGGGCCTCCCATGTCGATCTGAAGACGGGCAAGCCGGTGGTCACTGAGCAGGCGGACTGGACGAAGAAACCGAGCAACCTCTATCCCTCCTGGGCCGGCGGGCACACCTGGAACCCGATGTCCTACAGTCTCACGACCCATCTCGTATACATCCCCGTGCTGGATGTCCCCAACATCTGGGTGGACATGGCGAACAACGGCGGCTCCGTGAAGTACATTGACGGATTCTTCACTGTGAACGGAATCATGCCGGACGATTTGTATGCGCCCGCTGATTTGCGCGGAATGTTTGGTCCGCTGCCGGATAAAGCTTCCCTCGTCGGAACGCGCAAGGAGAAGTTGGTGCGCGAGCTGCTGCGCGCCTGGGATCCGGTGGCCGGCAAAACCGTGTGGGAGCACGAGACCTCCACGGGTGTACGCGGCTATGACGGTGGCGTGATGAGCACTGCGGGCAATCTCGTGTTCCAGGGGCGCGGGAGTGGGGAGTTGTGGGTATATGCGGCTGACACAGGCAAGGTGTTGAAAACCATTCCGACGGGCAGCCACATCATGGCTGCTCCCACCACCTACACAGTGAACGGCGAGCAATATGTCGCGGTGCAGGCCGGGTATGGCGGCGCTGCAATCACGGTGGGCTCCATTCCACAGTCCAGTGCAGCCGCCCAATACCAGAACAACAATCGCATCATCGCCTTCAAACTGGGCGGCCCCGCCGTCCCGACACCGGCACCGCGTGTCGATGCGCCGATCCGCAAGCCGCCGCAGCAGACCGCGAGCAAGGCGGGCATCCAGGCGGGCGAGACCCGATTTGTCCAGGAATGCTCGCGCTGCCACGTTCTCGGACCCAGCGTGACTCCGGATCTGCGCAACCTCGCGCCGGGTCTGCATGCCGCGTTCAAGGACATCGTTCTACGCGGCGCCGTGGCTCCAACTGGCATGGAAGCGTTCGATGATCTGCTGACGGAAAAGGACGTAGAGGACATCCACGCCTATCTCATCGATCAGGCATGGCAGGCCTACAAGTAGGGAACGAGCAAGCGCGCAGCTCCATCTCTCAGTCGCAGCGGAAGCGAACGGCCATCGAGCATGCTCGGGTTCAGTCGAGCTCCCTGGTGGGCCGTGATCAGTGAGTTGATCTCTCGCACGACTCCGGAGTGATACACCTCGAGGTCCAACTCGAAGTTGAGCCGGAAGCTGCGTACGTCCCAGTTGGCGCTGCCCACCATCGCCCACAGATCGTCGATGGTCATCAGCTTGGAGTGATTGAACGGCGCCGGATAAGTCCAGACGCGGCAGCCTGCTTTCAGCAGGGGGCCCATCTGCACTCGGGATCCCCAGTCTACAGTGGGGTGATTGCTATGCTCCGGGAGCACCAGATCAACTTCCACTCCGCGGTAGGCAGCGAGGGAAAGTGCCGTGATGATCCGCTCATCCGGCAGGAAGTAGGGCGTCATGATCCTGATCGACGTGCGCGCGCAGCTCAGCGCCTGCAGAGTCACGAACTCGATCTTCTCCAGGTCGTTGTCCGGGCCTGAAGTCACCACCCGGGCAGTGCTGTCGCCGGTAGGTGCGAGAGCCGGGAACCAGGCATCGCCCGACAGGCGTTCCCGGGTCGCGAACAGCCAGTCGGCCGCGAATACGTCGATCAATTGCGCTACCACCGGGCCCTCAAACTTGAAGTGCGTGTCGAATACCGGGTGTTTGGGATGGGTCTGCGTCAGATTTTCCGCGCCGATGTTGAGTCCGCCGGTGAAGACGCTGCGGCCGTCGATACCGAGGATCTTTTTGTGGCTGCGCAGGTTGAGGAATGGCATGCGCCACGGCAGCGTGGAGTGCAGAAAGCGTGCGGCGGGAACGCCCGCGCGGTGCAGCCGATGATAGGTTGATGAAGTGAAATAGCCGCCGCCGTAGCCGTCAATGAGCACGCGGACTTCCACGCCGCGTTGCTTCGCTCGAAGCAACGCATCGATGAATGGAGTTCCGGCGGCATCGGCCCGAAAAATATAACTCGACAGTGCGATGGATTGCTTGGCCGCGTCGATGGCGGCGAGCATTTGCGGATAGGCGTTGTCGCCGTTCCGCAGAATCTCGATTGAGTTGCCGTCCTCGGTTGGGCGGCCGGTAATCCGTTCTCCCGCTAGTTCCAGCGCGGCAAAATGATCCGAGCGGGATTTTGCGGTCCTCCGCGCTCGCGGTGCCGGACGCGGCCTGCGAAGGCTCTGTGCACGCCGCTTGACCCGATTGATACCCAACAACAGATACAACACGCTGCCGAGAATCGGAGCGAGCCACGAGAGCCCGATCCAGGCAACGCTCGAGCCGGCTTCGCGTTTGGTGAGCAGCACATGCACAGTGACGCCGGCGGCCAACACCAGGTGTATTAGAGGAACGACAATGTCGCGGCGTGCGTACATTGTGATGTCGGTCGCGCTCATATCAAATGCCAATGTACTTTTCCTGGGCTCACCTTGTGATCAATCCGCTGAACTCACTCAGCCGCTCACGGCGGCTCCGCGTACTTGCCTCTTTGGCCGTCCTGCTCAGCTGTGCGGCGCCGACGCAGGCCCAGAAGACGGTGTTCGCACACTACATGGTAACGAACCAGGACTATCAAGGGGATACCGATCCCACCGGCGAGGCGAAGTACAGCGGCGGTGCCGGTTTGCGCGCGATGTGGATGGATGCGATCAACGTTACGCACCCGGAGTGGGTGGAGATCTGCACTTCGCCGAACTGACCTGGACGGCAGCCGGCCAAAGGAAATTCAACGTCGCCATCAACGGAACGAACGTGTTGACGGGGTTCGACATCTTTGCAGCCGCGGGTGGCCGCAACAGGGCAATCACGGAGCAGTTCACGGCCACGGCGAACGCGTCAGGCCAGATTATCATCGGGTTCAGTCAGGGAGGCGCTGACAATCCTGAGGTGAGCGGCATCGAAGTGTTGCACTGATCGGCAGCGCGGCGCCCGGCCTGACCAACCCGGGCGCTGCGCTGCGGGTGGGGCGGAAGCTGACGTCGGCCAGCCGCCGCATGGTATATGTTGCGCGAGGGTCAGCGAGCCAGACACCTGCTTGGCGCACGGCGCTGCGGCTCAACCCATGAGCCGCGTCTGCTCTTCCAACTCCTCGGAGGCCTCCATCCAGGCGGTCTCTACTTTCTCGGTGTCGCGCGCGACCTGGGCCTGCTGCGCCAGCAGGTCCTTCAACTTGTCCTTGGATGCCGCGGCGTAAATGTCCGGCGCGGCCAACTCCGCCTGCAATGCAGCGGATTTTTTTGCTAGCCGCGCCAGGTCGGCATCGTAACCGGCAATTTTCGCCTTGAGCGGCGTCAATCGGTTGCGCCGCTCGGCCTCTTCACGTTTGCGTTGCTTACGTGACTCGGCGCTTTCGGACTGCGACTGCGTCGCGAGCGCCGGGGCGGCGGCTTCCTCGCCAGTCTCATCCAACCACTTCGCGTAGTCCTCGAGATCTCCATCAAACGGTGTCGCGCGGCCTTTGTGTACGACGATGAATTCGTCTGCGACCGTGCGCAGAAGGTGCCTATCGTGCGAAACGAGCACCACGGCCCCCTCATAGTCCTGTAGCGCGACGGCCAACGCCTGGCGCATCTCCAGGTCCAGGTGGTTGGTTGGCTCGTCGAGGAGCATCAGGTTCGGCCGCAGGTAGGCTGTCAGCGCCAGCATGAGTCGTGCTTTCTCGCCACCTGAGAAGGGCCCGACGGGCTCAAACACCCGATCGCCGCGGAATCCGTAGCCTGCGAGGAAATCGCGCAGCTCCTGCTCAGTTGCTTTGGCCGCGAGCTCGGCGCCATTGCGTCGCAGGTTAGCCAGTGCGGAGTCCTGAACATTCAGCTGCTCGAGTTGATGCTGCGCGAAGTATCCGATCCGCAGATCGCGTGCCTCGGTGCGCGTGCCCGCCAGTCCGGGTAGCTCACCCGCGAGCAGCTTCATGTAGGTGGATTTGCCGGCGCCGTTGCGGCCGAGCAGTGCCACCCTTGCGCCCGGAGCCAATGTCAGGCTGACCCGCTCGAGAAGGGGTTTCCCGTTATAGCCGGCCGACTGATTCTCCAACGCCAGCAGGGGGCGCGGCAATTTGGCCGGCTGTGCAAATGCGAACTCAAACGGCGAATCCACGTGAGCCGGCGCAATGCGCTGCATTCGCTCCAGGGCTTTGAGGCGGCTTTGCGCCTGGCGGGCCTTCGTGGCCTGGGCGCGGAAGCGCTCCACGAACGATTCCATGTGTTTGATCTCGCGCTGCTGGCGGGTGAACAGGGCCGATTGCTCTGCCAGCTCGGACGCGCGCTGATCTTCAAACGATGAGTAGTTCCCCCGGTACGCGCGGGCCTTGGCATGCTCAATGTTGACGATGCGATTCACGATCCGGTCGAGGAATTCGCGGTCATGCGCAATCAGCAACAACGTACCGGGATATTCCAGCAACCACCGCTCCAGCCACAGGATGGCATCGAGATCGAGGTGATTGGTGGGCTCGTCGAGCAGCAGGAGGTCCGACCGACACATCAAGGCCTGGGCCACGTTGAGACGGACCCGCCAGCCGCCGGAAAACGATCGAACCGGACGCGATTCGTCCGCCGTCGTGAAGCCGAGTCCGTGCATGAGACGTCCGGCGCGGCTGCGCGCGTCGTAACCGCCTACCGCTGCGTAGCGTGCGTGGAGGTCACCGACCTTCAAACCATCATCATTGGCTTCTGCCGTGGCGATGGCCTTTTCAATCTCACGCAACTCGGTATCGCCGTCCAGGACGAACTCGATCGCGGCCTCATCGGTCGCAAGCAACTCCTGTGAGACATGCGCAATCGCCAGGTTCGAAGGCATCTCAAACGTGCCGGCATCCGCTTGCAGGTCACCCCGGACCAGCGCAAGCAGGCTCGACTTTCCGCTGCCGTTCTCGCCGGTGATCCCCACCTTCTCGCCGCGAAACAACCCAAAGGTGGCGTCGGAGAAAAGAACACGGGGTCCGCGTCGTATGGTGACGTCGGTAAAGTTCAGCATGCGGGTTGGAAAGTGAGGCTGGTCAGCCTGACTGGCTCGACGCGGCCCAGATGTTCAGGCCACCGTCGCTCGAATGAGAGTCGATTTCGGCGAGCTCCGCCTGGCTGAACTGTGTGTTGCGTAAGGCGCCCAAGCAGTCTTCGACCTGGGCCCAACGACTGGCACCGATCAGCGCGCTGGTGACAGCCGGTTTTCTCAGTACCCAGGCAATGGCCATCTGCGCGAGGGTCTGGCCGCGCCGTTGGGCGATCGCGTTGAGTGCGCGCACGTTCGCAAGGTTGCCTTCAGTCAACATGCCCTTGTCGAACGAGCCGTTCTGTGCCGCTCGCGAGGAGTCCGGAACGCCTTGCAGGTATTTATTGGTGAGCAGCCCCTGGGCCAGCGGCGAGAAGGCGATACAACCCAACCCTTCTGCCTCGAGCACACTCAACAGCTCCTGTTCCACCCAGCGGTTGAGCATGGAGTAGGAGGGCTGGTGGATGACGAAAGGCAGCTTCATCTCGCGCAGCAGGGCCGCTGCTTCGCGGGTTTTCTGCGGGCCGTAGGAAGAGATTCCAACATAGAGCGCCTTGCCGCTGTGCACCGCGGTCGCGAGCGCGCCCATGGTTTCCTCCAGGGGCGTGTTGGGGTCATAGCGATGCGAATAGAAGATGTCGGCGTAGTCGAGTCCCATGCGCCGCAGACTCTGGTCGAGGCTGGCCAGCAGGTACTTGCGCGAGCCCCATTCGCCGTAGGGTCCTGGCCACATGTCGTAGCCGGCCTTGGTCGAGATGATCAGCTCATCGCGGTAGGGGGCCAGGTCGTCTTTGAGGATCCGCCCGAAATTCTCTTCCGCCGAGCCCGGCGGGGGGCCGTAGTTGTTGGCCAGGTCGAAATGGGTGATGCCGCGATCGAACGACTTCAGCACCATTTCCCGGGCGTTCTCCAACGCGGTGCTGCCGCCGAAGTTCTGCCACAGGCCGAGCGAAATGCGCGGCAACTGCAAACCGCTGCGTCCGCAGCGGGCATACGGGGTCGATTCGTAACGGTCGTCAGCGGCGAGATACATGGGCTACCACATCAAATCATCAGGAACCACGAAGTCCTTGTAGGCGTCGTCCGGCTGTTCGGTTGCCTTGGGCTGGACAACGGGAACGACCATGTTCTCGTCGCGCTCGCGGATGCGCTCTGCGATTGCCTTCGGCACGACGGCGTAGTGGCCCTTGTAGCGCACGATCGCGAGCACGCCACTGGTCAACTGTTCACGGCGTTGCGGATCGACCGACATGCGGCGGATTTTTTTGCCATCGATGAAACTGTAGTAGTCCTCTGTCTCGAGGCGCGGTGCGCGATTTTGCTCAATGATCTGCTCGATTTCAGCGATACGCGCCCGGCGCTTGGCTTTTTCTTCGCGACGCCGGTTCAACTCCTGGTCGCGCGCAACTTTCGCTGCCTGCGCTTGCTGCGCGGCGAGACTGGCAGACGGAGCTGAAAAGGCCTGGGGTGTCGCCTGACCCACGCCGGTGGCGGCTGGTGCGCCTTGGCCTGCGTTGGGGCTCCTGTTTTGCCCCGGCCTGTTGCCCCCATTGTGGCCCGGTTGTGAGCCTTGGCCGCCGCGTGGGCCGCCGGAGCCGTGACCGCTGCCGCCCTGGCCGGAGCGGGAATCGGGAGTGTGTTTCGGCGGTCGACTACGGAACTGGCGTTGCTGTTCCTGCTGCGCCGCCTGCCGGGCCTGCTTCTCGGTGACGAGGCCGGCCTTGAGCAACTGATCGCGCAAAGAAGTGTTCATGACTTGAAGAGGGCGCTGCCAAAACGGAAGCCCCCTATCTTACGCATAGCTCTTGAATTCTTCATTGCGACGGAAGGGATAGTTGCGCCCGTGCGCTAATGCCCCAGCTTGGCCGCCACCCAGAACGAAAAAAGGCCCGGCTTGCGCCGGGCCCTTGATCATCACGATCAATGAAAGCAACTTACCAGCGGTCGCGACCGCCGCCACCACCGCCGCCGCTGTTACCACGGAAGCCACCGCCACCGCCACCGCCGCCCGGACGTCCGCCGCCGCCAGTGCGGGGCTTGTCCTGGGCTTCGTTGACGCGCAGCTGACGACCACCCATATCGTGGCCGTTCAGGCTCTGAATGGCACGGGCCGCGTCGGCCTGGCTCATTTCAACGAACCCGAATCCGCGGGGACGACCCGTCTCACGATCGGTCGGCAGCGACACGGACTCGACGGTCCCGTGCTGCGAGAACAATGTGCGAACGTCCGCCTCGCTGGCGCTGAACGGCAGATTGCCTACATAGATTTTGGCCATAAATTTAGTCACTCTCCAAACAACTCGAAGCGGCCTGTGGGGCGGGAAAATAGGTTGACTGCCCTGGCCACTTCACACGGCAGGAACACCAGTCAGGTCAGGGAGAGTGTGTCTCACGAGCCCAAAGAACCGTAGATCCTGTCACCTGATCGCTTTCAGTTCGGCTTTAGATCCGCAATGCGTGCAAGCATCAGGTCGAGACGGACGTGGGCGATCGGCGCAAAGTATGCCAGAAGCGACGCTCGTGTACCCCTTTCGTCACTGAACCTTCGATGTTTTAAATTGTCTCCCCGCCCGCCGCCGGGACCCCATCCTGGCCGGATAGTTGCCTGGGCTGGATTCAATGGCCGCGCTGCAGCGGCTCGCGCCAGCCTTTTCTGACTACCGTTGTCATCAAAAATTACTGATATAAATCAAGGTGTTGCGCTCGAGTTGGGTTCTCGTTGGACGGCTGTCAAATTGTGACATCCGCCGCTGCGGGCCCCTGCGTTGGATTGTTGCGTATACGACTGGACATACATCGGCCTGCGATCCTCCAGGAAATTTTTTTCGCTCGCCGGAGCAAGGTGTTGCGTTGGGGCCGCGCCCGGATGTGGCTTGCGGCAGGCGCGCGCGTGCCGTTTGAGTGGACCATTTTCCGATAAATCGTAAAATGGTCCTGACGAGTGGGCGGGTGCACGGTCGATGGCGGAGCAGGCTCGGTTTCATGATCAGATGCTGCGGGAGCGCCTGCCGCGATTTCGCATGGCGTTTGTCAGCGGTCCCCGACAGGTTGGCAAAACGACCTCGTGCCGCGCGCTGTCGCCGCGCTATCTCGATTGGGATGATGCCGCCGATCGGCTGATCATTCTGAAAGGCCCGCAGGCCGTTGCCAAACACCTGAATCTGGAGCGCTCACGCGAGCGTGAAGTCACGGTCGTCATCGACAATCTCCATGGGCATCGCAACTGGAAAGGTTTCCTGCGGAAGTTCAATGCGCGCTATGGCACCCGGGTGCGTCTCGTGGTCACGATGCTCGCTGCCGCGTATGGCACGAAGAGAAATCTCCCGTCAAACACGTCCCTGGTGCGAATGAACCCCTGGACTGTTGGTGAGTGTGCACGCACGGTGCCAACAGACTCACCGGTAAAAACGCCGACCAGCATCAGTGATGAGGATTGGGCCGCACTGCTGGAGCATGGGGGCTATCCGGAGCCGTTCCGCAAACGCGACCCGAAGTTCACGCAACGCTGGCACGCCCGGCGGCAATCGGAGTTGATTGAGCACGATCTGCCCAGGCTCGCCCCGGTACGGGATCCTGCGATTGTGCAGATGCTGGCGCTGCTGTTGTCGCAGTGCTCCGCCACGCCGCTGAACTATTCCGACTTGAGCCGTGAGCTCAGTGTCACCGTTGACACAGTGAAGCGCTGGCTGGATCTGTTGGTGGACTTGCAGCACGGCTTTTGCGTGCGGCCCTGGTTTGCAGGGGTGCCCAAGGCGCTGCGCAAGGAGCCGCGCTGGTTTCTGCGCGACTGGTCGGCCGTGAGGGATCCCATGGCGCGCACCCGGACGTTGATTGCCTGCCACCTGTTGAAAGCGGTGCAGGGGTGGGTCGACCTCGGATTCGGTCAATTTGAATTGCGTTATGTCCGCGACAAGCTGAAGCGCGAAGTTGATTTCCTGGTGCTGCGCGATCGCCGTCCGTGGTTTCTCGTGGCGGTCACCCCCGACGCGCCCAGGGACGGCGCGGTGGCTCCGGCGCTGGCGTATTTCCAGCGCATCACTCGGGCGCGGCATGCGTTTCAACTCGTTCTGGACGGATCCTTCTCCGGCGCCGACTGTTTCGCGCAGAGCGAGCCGGCTGTGGTCTCGGCACGGACGCTGCTGAGTCAACTATTGTAAGGATGCGCGCTCGTGTTTGAGCGCATCGAGCCGCGGGAACGAGGCGGGCCTTTCCAACTCAACTGATGCAGCGGCTTTGCGCGAGTGGAGCCGACCTCGACGGGTCAGGCCGCCATTGGCACGGCGACTTGCACCCGGTTGCGGCCCGAGCGCTTGGCCGCATACACGGCCGCATCTGCTTGGGCAATCAGGTGTTCTCCCCAGACGCCCAGCATGTCGCTCGTTGCGACACCGATGCTGCAGGTGAGGGCGATGGGTGGGCCGAAGCCCTCGATGCGGACACTGGCTACTCGTTCCAGGATTCTTTGTGCAATGGGGTGGGCAGCGGCGGTGTCCGCACTGCTGAGAATGACAACAAACTCTTCGCCGCCATACCGGCCGATCACGTCCGATTGGCGCAACTCCGCCTGGATGGGCGCGATGATGGCAGACAGACACGCATCGCCGGCTGGGTGGCCGAACGAGTCGTTGATTTCCTTGAAGTGATCCAGGTCGATAAACAAGAGCGAGATGGGCAGGCCGCGAGCCCGGGCGCGCAGGCAGGCAGCGTCCAGGCGTTCAATCAACGAGCGGCGGTTGAGTACGCCCGTGAGTGAATCGATCTGGGCATGTCGCTCTGCCTCCGTGAGGGCGCGTCGCTGATCACGCAGCCGATCCGCGATTCCCAGCGCAATCAACAGCGCCGCGGCCACCATCGACAAGGGCAGGCCGAAGTAGATCACCCGGTCATGCTCTTCGCTGGTGTTCAACAACAGGCGGACCGTCGTCGCGATTGTGAATGCTTCCAGCAGAGTCCAGGCGACGAGGAACCAACCGGCAGAGCGACTGCCGCGCCGCCAGGCCACAAAAGCCACGACCAGGGTGTACACCGCGGATCCCAGGAAAAGGACGTTCCCGAAGTTGTTGACCAGGTCCTCGTAGCCGATGAGCTTGATCAGGTTCGCGAAGGTCAGCAGCACGAAGGCGCCGGCGAGCCAGCCAAACACCGTGTAGCTGCGCGGCAGGAAGCGGCGCAGATCGGCGATGTCGCGCACAAACAGACAAGCCGCCGCGCCACTGAGGGCTGACAATACATTCCAGGTGTAATGAGTCAGCGGTGCTGCGGCCGACAGCCACGGCCACTCGAAGCCCTGCCCGGAGAAGTACGCTACGTACAGGGCCTGCAGCATGAAAAGTGTGAAGTACAGGATGAAGGCCCTTTCGGCCAGCACGATCCAGATCAGCAGCGAAGCGACGGCCATTGCGGCCAGGGCGCCGAAGGCCAGCGTGATCATGCGCGCGCGGCTGGCTCCCTCGGCTACAAACTCGTCGAGAGTGGAGATTGAAAACCGGGGGACTCGGAAACCTGCGCCCGGTGGTGCGATTCGAACATACACGGTGCCGGACCCAGCCCCAGTCCCGGCGGCGGCTCCCTGCGCGGCGGGCAACAGGAAGGCGGTATCGCGCGCCCCGGCGAACTCTGGAATTCGACCGGCCGGCGGGAGCGGATTGCCCGTTCCGGCCGCATAGACCTGGACCTGATGCAACATCCCCGCATGCACGATGAGGACGGGAATGACTCGGTTGCTGAAGTCCTCGTGGCTGCTCAACCGCAGCCAAAAGGCATCGCCCCGCGAGGCCGGCTCCTTGAAGCTGGCGCCCGTAAACCTCGTGTCGAGCGAACCGTTGGTGACTTCCGAGATAGTTGCGTCCGAGACGGATGAATCGAGAGCCTGGGCGTCGGGCGGGTCATGAGCATGACTAGGAAAGGAAGCAGCCACAGCCGTGCCGGCGCCGAGCCCTACGCAGCAGGTGATGAGGCCCAGAATGCACTGGAAAGCAGCGGCGCGAATGCCGTTGCGGAAACTGCCCATCAGGTGAGACCGACATAACTACTACGATAGTCTCGGATTATGCCGCAAAGCCGTTGACGGGTGCTTGTCAGTCCCTGCGGGATGAGCAGTGTGCCCCGCTATGGGCGGCGGTGGCGGGACGGCGCGATTCGCGGTGGCGTCGGCGACTGGTGCGCGCCGCGAGGGAAAAATCGTGGTGGCGTCGGCCATTTAATGCGCGCCGCGAGCGATGGTCCCGCGGCGGCGCTACCCGATGATGACTTACGCAGCGTTGCGTTTAGCGTCGCTCCCAGTGCCCCTCGACGAGGAACCAGCCATCGCGCTCATGCACCCAATGGTGGGGTACCCAGCGCTCGTGCGGATGCGGGTGCTCCCAGTGGCCAGCAACCCACACATGCCGACCGCCTTCCCAGCGCCAATACCCGCCCAACCAGATATAGCCGGGGGACGGCGGCGGGCCGTATTCCTCGACACGGGGCGGCGGCGGCTCAACTACCACGGCGGGGCCTGTGTAATACCGCCGCGGTGGCGCTGCGGCGACAACGCATCCACCCAGTGTGATCGCCAGCATGGAAATTGCTACCAGCTTGGCTGCGCTAAAACGGAGCTCGGTCATAGGCACTCCCTCAGGATTGATGGTGGTCGCCATCGATTTATGGTAATCGGATGGCTGGCCACGATGGCGCTCATAGTGGCGCTTCCTGCCTAAACGCAAGATGACCCGATCGGTTCACACGAAGGTAAAGGCAATGCCTGGTCACCAGGGCACGGTGTTTTTGTTTGATGTCGACAACACCCTACTCAACAATGACGCTGTACAGGACGACTTCGGCGATCACCTGGAGAGCGAATTTGGCCGCCCGGCTCGCGAGCGGTACTGGGCGATCTTCGAGACGCTGCGTTCCGAGTTGGGCTACGCGGATTATCTGGGGGCGCTGCAACGCTATCGCATGGAGGATCCGGACGATCCGCATCTATTACGGATGTCAGGGTTCCTCATCGACTATCCGTTCGAAAGCCGCCTGTATCCCGGGGCGCTGAAGGCTATATCACACTGCCGCCGTGTGGGTCCGACGGCTATCCTGTCGGACGGCGATGTCGTGTTCCAACCTCGGAAAGTGACGCGTTCGGGTCTTTGGGATGCCGTTGAAGGCCGCGTGATGATCTATCTGCACAAGGAGCAGATGCTCGATGCGGTGGAACGCCGCTATCCCGCGAAACACTATGTCATGGTGGACGACAAGCTGCGCTTGTTGGATGCCATGAAGAAGATCTGGCGCGCGAAGCTCACGACCATCTTCGTTCGCCAGGGGCACTACGCACTCGATATGGCCAACATCTCGGCCTATCCGGCGGCTGACATCACCGTCGAGAAGATCGGTGATCTGGCCACTGTCAATGTCTCACATCTTTCCGGAGAAAAATGAGTACCGTCAAAGTGAATCCGCTGGCAGGCAAACCCGCTCCAGCCAGTCTGCTGACCAACATCCCGCAGCTGCTCACGGATTATTTCGCGCTGCAGCCTGATGGCTCGGTCCCGGCCCAGCAGGTGTCATTCGGTACTTCCGGGCATCGTGGTACGGCCTTCGACCGGGCATTCAACGAATGGCACGTGCTCGCGATCAGCCAGGCGATTTGCGAATACCGCAAGTCAAAGGGCATCGACGGTCCGTTGTTTCTCGGGATCGATACACATGCGGTATCACCTCCTGCTTGCGCGAGCGCGATCGAGGTGCTTGCCGCCAATGGCGTGGACGTCATGCTCGCAGAGCGCGACGAATACACGCCCACTCCAGCGGTTTCCCACGCGATCATCGTCTACAACCGCGGAAGAACGAGCGGGCTTGCAGATGGAATCGTCGTAACACCCTCACACAATCCGCCGATGGATGGAGGGTTCAAGTACAACCCGCCCAATGGGGGTCCTGCGGATACTGATGTCACAGGCTGGATACAGAATCGCGCTAACGATTTGTTGAAGGCCGGGTTGGACGGCGTCGAGCGCGTCACGTACGACAAAGCCCTGAAGGCCTCGACGACTCATCGCTACGACTTCCTGAACACCTATGTCAGTGATCTGGCGAACATCATCGATTTCGATGTCATCCGCAACTCCAGGCTGGCGATCGCCGTCGATCCGCTCGGCGGCGCCGGAGTGCACTACTGGCCGGCGATTGCCGAGCGCTATCGTCTGAATCTCAAAGTACTCAACACGGAGGTCGATCCGACTTTCCGCTTTATGACGGTGGACTGGGACGGGAAAATCCGCATGGACCCCTCGTCACCGTATGCCATGCAGAGCCTGATTCACCTCAAGGATCAGTTTGATGTCGCGTTTGCGTGCGATACGGATCATGACCGGCATGGGATCGTGACCCGCAGCGCGGGGTTGATGCAGCCGAATCAATACCTCGCGGTGGCGATCGATTACCTGTTCAAGAACCGTCCGGCGTGGAAGAGCGGGGCCGGTGTTGGCAAGACTGCGGTCAGCAGCCAGATGATCGACCGTGTCACCGCCAAACTCGGCCGCCGGCTGTTCGAGGTGCCGGTGGGTTTCAAGTGGTTCGTGAACGGCCTCGTGGATGGCTCGCTCGGCTTTGGTGGCGAGGAGAGCGCGGGCGCGACCTTCCTGCAATTCGACGGCAGTGTATGGAGTACCGACAAGGACGGATTGATCCCCGGACTGTTGTCGGCTGAAATCACTGCGCGCACGGGTCGCGATCCGGGCGAGGCCTATCGCGCGCTGACCCGGGAATTTGGCGAGCCGGTGTTTGAGCGCGTCGATGCCCCGGCGACCAAGGCGCAGAAGCAGATACTGAAGAAGCTCGCGCCGGAGCAGGTGAAGTCGAAGGAGCTGGCCGGCGAGAAGATCACCCAGGTGTTGAGCAACGCTCCAGGCAATGGGGCGCCCATTGATGGCCTGAAGGTGCTGACCGAGCACGGCTGGTTTGCGGCGCGGCCGTCAGGGACCGAGGAGATCTACAAGATCTACGCTGAGAGCTTCAAGGGGAAGGACCACCTGAGCCGGCTCATTGATGAGGCGCAGAAGTTGGTCAGTGAGTGTTTTGCCGCCGCGGGGGCGGGGGGCAAGTAGGCTCGCGCGATTGCGGTCGGTGCGCGCCGCCATCGAGGCGCGCGTAGGGCGTCCGGCGGAAAGGGCTCAGTGGGCGACGACGCTGAGCGCCGACCACCCATTCCAGATGATCTGGATGCCAATGCACATGAGAATGAATGCAGACAGCCGCACCATGACTTCCAGCCCGGTGGTGCCCAACACGCGCGCGAGGTTTCCGGCAAAGCGGTACGCGATGTAGATGCTGAGGGCGATCGCGACCACACCGAAAAACGCGCCGATGGCGTGCAGTGCGACAGCGGGAAACGCGAATTCCGTCTCCGGCTTGCGGCTGCCGATGGTGATGGCCACTGAAATCGACCCGGGTCCTACGGTGAGCGGCATGGTCAAGGGATAGAAACTGCCGACCTGTCTCGGCACGCCCGGCTGCACGTTGGCCTCACCGTGGTCGGACCACTGCTCCTCGGTCAGTAGCTTCCAGCCGAGAGCCGTAACGACCAGTCCTCCCGCGATGCGCACGACGGGGAGCTCGATGCCGAAGAACACCAGCAACCAAGGCCCCAGCACCATCGATCCCAGCAGCAGTGCAAAACCGTTGATGGCGACGCGACGGGCGAGAGCATTCCGTTCTGCATTGGCCAGATTGGGAGTGAGAGCCAGGAAAAAGGGCGCCGCCTCGATGGGATTTACGATGGGAAAGAGTCCTGCGAACGTCAGCAGGAACGCACTGAAAACTGCACTCACGAATCGACCTCGTTTGCCGCCCCACAAGCTCCCGGATGGCTTCGCAGGGCAATAATGAGGTCATTGTAACGTCACTTATCGCACAGGGGTTGAACGCACTTGCCCTGAGAGTTGCGCTTCATCATCTCGTCCTGCGCGATGCGCTCCTGGAGCGCGGCTTCCTGCTCGGTCAGGCAGACCTTGTGTGAGAACTGACTTCCCGTGAGCTTTTCGAAACGGCAATAGAGCAACTGGCCGTGATACGTCGTCGGGCGGTAACCCTGTGAAATCAGGGCCCGGTTGACCGGCCTCGATGCCGCATCTACAGGCGCAGTGGCACCAACGGCGGGCGCGGCGGTTCCACCAGCGGCGGCGGCGGGCGGTACGTTGCCACGGGCCGTGGCGCCCGCGGCCGATGCGCGGGCGCCGTCGACAGCAGGCGCGGGAGCCGCGGCAACAGCAGATGCGGCGGTGCTGGCAACAACAGGCTGCCTGGCACCGGCGGCCGGCCTGGCCACAGGCGCGGTGGAACACCCACCCAAAACCGCGGCCAAACCGCCCACAGTGAATAGAACGAACTGTCTCATGATGCGCCGCTCCACTACTGCGTCCGCCGTACTTTGATTGCGACCGAGGAGTGTGCGGACAACCAGTACACCCCCAGCACTCCCTTCTCGATCTTCACCGCGTCACCGACCTCGATCTTCAAATCCGGCCCCTCATCGGACTGTTCCCAGACCTCATCGTTATCCAGGCGCACGACCACCTGCCCATTGGATCTGCGGGTGATGCCGGCTACGTGAGCCGTGAAGCGATCCGTGACCATTTTCCCGACTTCAGCGTCGTAGCAGGCGAGTCTGCGCGCCGGATCCTTCACGTCAAAGCAGGCTCGCACCCCTGTTGGCGCCCCGATCACAGGAATCGAGATGGCGAGCAAACCCAACGTCAGGCACAGCGCCCGCAACTGTCTTGCCACTACAACATCCCGCTTCCACATCCTGCGGCGAAGTTAGCTGGTTGCAACTTCGTTGTCGCGCGGCAGCGGCTCATCCCGCCAACAACAGCCTCGTCCCGGGAAATCGCGCCCTCATCCCCGGTGTCACCTCCAGTGGTTGCACCGAACGCTGCAGGCACAATTCCAGCGCGAGATAGAAGTGTCACGTGTTGCGCTCCCGTCCCGCAGTTACCCGCTCTCGTCCCTCGCGAATCAACATAGTCACAACATCGCATAGATCCGCGCAATTCCGTAGATGATCCGCAGCAGACATCCGTCATTTTTTGGCAACCAACGGCTCAAAGTTGGTCGAATCGGGGAGACAGCCATGTGTCAGTTTGATCCGGGATCCTTACGGCGCAGAAGGGAGATTGCCGCCATCGCCGTGGCAGTCATCAATGTGCTCACGGCGGGAGTCGCTTTCGCGGCGGCCGATGAAGACGAGGTGGCACAGCTGCAGGAAGTGGTCGTCACGGGATCGCGTATTGCGGCGCCCAACCTCACCAGCACCAGCCCGATCCAGGTGATCTCAGCGAAGACGATTCAGCAGACCGGCAAGAACGACATCGCCGATGTCATCCTGCAGCTGCCGCAGAATTTCAACAACTCGCTCGGCCAGGACCTGACCGGCAACACCAGCGGCCTGATCGCCGCCGGCGGTGTAACGACCGCGGACCTGCGCGGGCTCGGCCCGAATCGAACCCTGGTGCTGGTGGACGGCCGGCGGCTGGGCAACGGTAGTCCCAACACCGCGATCGCCTCGCCCGCGCCCGACCTGGACCAGATTCCCGTGCAGTTGATCGAACGGATCGATGTCGTCACAGGAGGCGCGTCCTCCGTATACGGTTCCGATGCAATCGCCGGCGTCGTCAACTTCATCATGAAGCGCAATTTCGAAGGCATCCAGTTCGACGGCCAGATCGGCGAGAGCATTCATCACAATCACAATGAGGGCGTCCAGAACCTGGCACGCGACTTTGGCGTGGATCCGCCCACCGGGACGGTCAAAGACGGCCGCAATCGTAATTTCAACCTGATCATGGGCACGAACTTCGGCGACGGCAAAGGCAACGTGACCGCGTATTTCGGTTATCTGCAGTCCGACCCGGTCTACAGCGGCGACCGGGACTTCGGCTCCTGTCAGCTGGAGGCCACGCAGTCCGTCAACGACGGTCCTATCGATGGCACGGATTGCACCGGCTCCGGCAACTCCAATCGGTTCACCCCGTTGGGTACGACACTGAATGGCGTGTATACCGCCGCGAAAGGCGGGCAGTTGGGAGTCGTCGGCAATCAACTGCTGCCGTGGCCCGCGGCCGGCCAGGTTCCCCCGGCGTTTTTCAACTCCCAGCCGTTCATCACCATCGCTCGCCAGGATCAACGGTACACGGCGGGGTTCATGGCCCATGATGCCATTACCGACTATCTGCAGCCCTACATGGACTTCAGCTTCATGAACGACAAGTCGCACACGGCGGTGGCGCCGGCGGCGCTGTTCGAGAACAGCAACACCCAGGACCCGCTGACCAACTACCAGACGAACTGCAGCAATCCGCTGTTGAGTGCCCAGCAGCAGGCTATCATCGGCTGTACTGCCGCGCTCATCGCGGCCGATGCCGCGAACCCCGGCTCGGCGACCGCCAATATCGAGATTGGCCGCCGCAACGTCGAGGGCGGGCCCCGCAACGCCAATTTCGAGCACACCAACTACCGGGCGGTCCTCGGTACCAAGGGTTATTTTGCGGACGCATGGAACTACGATGCGTATGCCAGCTACTACTACACGACCTTCTTCAACTCCAATACCGGCTTCCTGAATTTCCAGGCGATCAACAATGCGCTGTTGGTGACCGGCACAGCGGCGAACCCGACCTGCCTCAGCGGACCGCCCTGTGTGCCGTATAACATCTGGAACCAGGGGGGCGTGACGCAGGCACAGATAGACCCGCTGCTGCAGACAGGCACGGCGTATGGCTCGGTCACAGAGCGCATCCTGCACGTGGATGTGACCGGCGATCTGGGCAAGTACGGCGTGAAGCTGCCCACCGCGAACGATGGCATCGGCGTGAACGTCGGCTGGGAGCATCGCAATGACAACACTCAGTTCCAACCGGACTCGAGCGAGCTCAGCGGCCTGCTGTCCGGCTTTGGCGGTGCATCGGTTGCCATCAACAACAGCATCACGGTAAAGGAGGAGTTCGTCGAAGTCCGGGCACCGCTGGTGCAGGACAAGTTCCTGGCGAAGGACCTGGTGGCCGACGTCGGTTACCGCCGGTCGGACTACGACCTGATCGGCAACGTCAACACCTACAAGATGGAGTTGCAGTGGGCTCCTACAGCCGACCTGCGGCTGCGTGCTTCCTACAACCGCGCGATCCGCGCGCCCAGCATCATCGAGCTGTATAACCCGCAGCTCGTCGGACAGATTGGTTTCGGCGAGGATCCGTGCGCACCGGATATCAAGACCCACGTTGCCAGCGCGCCATTGGCACAGTGTCAAAATACAGGCGTCACGCCAGCGCAATATGGTAATGGTATCGAGCGCGGACAAGTCGTCAACGGTGTGGCCGGAACGAACGACATCCCGCAGGGCACTGGCAGCCAGTTGACGCAGCTGCAGGGCGGCAACCCGCACCTGAAGCAGGAGCAGGCAGACACTTACACGATTGGTGCGAACTTCACACCGGAATTCCTCGCGGGCTTCGCGGCCAGCATTGATTACTGGCACATCAAGGTGAAGGACGAGATAGGCACCTACCCGGCACCGGCCATCGTGCAGAACTGCCTGGTCAGCGCCGATCCCACCTTCTGCTCGCAGCTCGTGCGCTCCCCGTCCAACGGCGGTCTGAACGGGGCCACCATCGGTTCCGGCGGCTACATCATCCAGACCAACCAGAACCTGGGCGCGCAAATGATCGATGGCCTCGATCTGGATGCCACCTACAAACTCCCGTTGCCGAAGCTCGGTTCGATGTTGTTCACAATGAACGGTTCCTACCTCCTGAAGGACGCCATCACGCCTTATAAGGGCGCACACACCTACGATTGCGCGGGGTTGTTCGGCGCGACCTGTCAAACGGTCACTCCAAAATGGCGCCACGTCGCGCGGGCCAGTTGGGAATCGCCCTGGGATGTGGACCTGACACTGTCATGGCGCTACATCGGCAAAGTGTCCCTGGACCAGAATTCCCAGGATCCGACTTTGAATCTGGCCAGCTTCGGCGTATACGACAATTTCAACCGCGAGATTTCGGGCTACAGCTACCTGGATCTGGCGGTTGCCTGGAATGTATATAAGGGCGTGCAGATTCGCGGTGGCGTCAACAACCTCCTCGATAAGGATCCACCGGTGGTCACGAGCGAGATTACCGCCGGCGGCGCGGCAAACACCTACGAGACCTACGACTTGTTGGGACGGCAGGTCTACCTGGCCGTCACCGCGAAGTTCTAAAGCGGGAGCACGTGCCGGCGGTCCCATTGACGGGCCCGCCGGTTCCCCTTCGGGCGGCTGACCGGATCTGAGCCGTCCGTGTCCGAAAACGGCTAGTTGCCCACCGGGCCGGCGCGTATCGTCACCCGGAACATGGGTTCTCCCCTCACCTAAGCGTCCGTCAGCCTCAGGCCCAGGCCTGGCAGCCCCGCAATACCCATGCGGTCCTGGGGCTGTTGCGCCGCGCCGATAGTGCCACCTGCTCCGAAAACGCCTGGGCCACTTTTGCGTTACGTCGCAACATAGTCGCGTCGGGTGCCACTTGAGCGCTAGGCTAGGAGTATGGAGACGATCGGCAAACAGGCGATGTTGGAACTCGCGATTACGCTGCCCCCGCGCGGTTCCGGTGCGGTAATGCGCGTCCTGCATCGCGAGCTGCGGGCGGCGATCCTCGACGGGCGGCTGAAGCCCGGTTTGCGCCTGCCTTCAACGCGGATTCTCGCCGAATCCTGGGGTGTGTCGCGCAACACGGTGATGGGTGCCTATGACCTGTTGCTGAGTGAGGGCTACTTGTTTGCGCGTCACGGTGCAGGCACTTACGTCGCCGAAGCCTTGCCGGTTCGCGCTGACCGTACGCCCGTCATCGATGAGCCGGGCAAGGAGCCTGATCGGCGGTTGAGCGAATTCTGGCAATCGCCGCCCCCCTATCTGATGAAGCCATGGGCGTCGACTGCGCCCAGCCACATGCTCTTTCGCATGGGCGTGCCGGATACGGCATCGTTTCCGTACCACATCTGGCGGCGTTTGTTAGCCCGGTCGCTGCGTTCTCTGGCGAAAGTGCCCGCTGCCTACGTGGATGCCGAAGGGCGGCCGCTGTTACGAGAAGCGATCGCCAATCATGTTTCCTTTGCGCGCGCCGTTGCCTGTAATTCTGATGATGTAGTGGTCACGGGAGGAACCCAGCAGGCATTCGATCTGCTCGCGAAGATTCTCGTCACTCCGGGCCGGACGACGGTTGCGTTGGAAGATCCAGGCTATGCGCCCGTGCGGGGTGCGTTCCTCGCTTTCGGCGCAAAGATTGCGCCAGTGCCCGTCGACTCGGACGGGTTGATCGTAGATCGTATACCCACCGATGCGCGCGTCATCTGTGTAACGCCGTCACATCAATTTCCACTCGGCGTGGCCATGTCCATGCGGCGCCGGGCCGAGTTGCTCGAGTTTGCCCGTGCCCATCAGGCCGTCATCATCGAAGACGATTATGACGGTGAGTTTCGCTTTGGAACGACTCCACGGGACGCCCTGCAGACATTGGACCGCTCTGCTTCCGTTTTCTACGTAGGTACGTTCTCCAAGAGCCTGTTTCCCGGCATCCGGTTGGGGTTTGTGGTCGCGCCGCCCTGGGCGAAGCGCGCACTCACTGCAGCCAAACAAGTCACTGACTGGCATCAACCCGTGCTGGAGCAGGACGCACTCGCCTCATTCATCAGCGAAGGCCACATGGCGCGTCACGTGCGCAAGATGCGCAAAATGTACGCAGAGCGCCGCGAGTTGATGATGAGCGGGCTGCAGGCGCATTTCAGCCCCTGGCTGGAGCCGATACCCGCAAGCGGTGGCATGCATCTGACCGCCCTGGCGCGGGAAACGCTCGACTATGACGCGATCGCCCGCAGCGCGCGGCAAAGAAACATGGATGTGCGTTCATTGCGGGCGTTGAGCGTGAGCGGCAATTGTCAGGCCGGGCTCGTCTTCGGCTACGGCGCAACGGCGCCCGAAGGCATCACCGAGGGTTTACTGCAACTGCGCCGTCTGTTTCCCGCAACTGGCCCCACGAAATATGCGCGAGGTGGTTCTCGATCAGTCGCCGCGCCACGATAGCTTGAAGGATCAAATACTTTTGCGGGCCAAACTCAGTGAGCGATGCGACGAGGACGGCGGTTTCCAACCTCGCCAGCCGGGGCGAAGCGGTTGTGTGGAGCAACCGTCCGCCCGTGCCTGTGGCGAGTTGGAACGATGTCTGGCGGATCGCCACACCCATCTGGGCGGTGCTTGCGGCCGGTAGGGTCGCGTTCTACGAGCTCGAGCGTATACGATATCCAGTCTACGTCCCGCCCGTGTTTGCGGATGTCGTCGAAGCTGTCCTGTTGTGGCCGATCGCCGTGTTGGGTTGTTATCTGACCATCCGGGCGTGGCGGCGGTACGGGGTGTCACGGGCCGGGCTGATGGCCCTGTTGTCCACCCTGGTGTTTGGTTTGCTGGCCCGCCCGGCGTACGCAGTGGGCTCACTGCTCAATTCCACGGATGCCCAGTCGCGCCAGTGGCTCGCCTCATTCCAAACGCCATTTCACCTTCGCTCCGACGTGTTATACCCATGGCTCTCCAATACTGTAGAGTATGGTGTCCTGTATCTGTCGTGTGTAGCCGTGATGCTCGGCTATTTCAGCTTTCTGGCGCTGGCGAACGAGCGCCGGTTGCGTAATGCGCTCGAGTTGGAGGCCGGCCAGGCGCGGCAGCGGGCGCTGCGGACCCAGCTCAATCCGCATTTCCTGTTCAACTCACTCAACTCCATCGTCAGTCTGAGCGATGCGCAGCCGGCCGCGCAGCTGCTCGTGACACAGCTCAGTGACCTGTTGCGCCGGACCCTGCGGGCCAGCGAGCAGGAGGAGCAGGAGCTGTTCGAAGAGCTGACCTATGTTGAAGAGTACCTGGAGATTGAGCAGACCCGGCAGCCCTCCCGCGTTGACTGGCGGATGAACGTGGAAGCCGGGTGTGCGCGGGCGGCGGTTCCCTCGCTGATTCTGATTCCGCTGGTCGAGAATTCGGTGACTCACGGTCTGCGCGGTGGCGTGCGGACGGTCGCAATTGACATCAATGTCTGGCGTACGAGCCGCGAGCTGTTCATCCAGATTGGCAATACATGCAGCACTTGCGCGCCCGCGCGCGATATAACCCGTCAGGGCCTGGGGCTGCGGAACGTGGAAGCGCGCCTCGACATGGCATTTGGGCACGCCGCTACGTTTCGCGCCGATCGGGTCGACAACGGTCGATTTGAAGTGCAGATCAGTTTGCCGCTGCGCGGGATTCGTGCCGCGGCGTTTCGTGAGGATCCACCATGCGCATAGTGATTGTTGATGATGAGCCGCTGGCGCGCTCGCGGTTGGTTCATTTGTGCCAGGAGCATGCCGGGGTCGAAGTCGTCGCGCAGGCGGGATCGGGTGCCGATGCAATTGAAGCCATCCGGTTGCATCGGCCGGACCTCGTGTTGCTCGATGTTGAGTTGCAGGACATGACGGGTTTCGACGTCCTGCGTTCGCTCGAGTCACGGGAAGGGCCGCTGGCGATCATGGTGACTGCACACCCTGAGCACGCCATGGAAGCATTCGACAGCGATGCCGTGCATTACCTGGCGAAGCCGGTGGATGGACGGCGACTGGTCAGTGCGATCGGCCGCGCCCGCAGCCGCCTGTCTGCGGAGCGCACCGGCGCGGGTGTCAGCTCATTGCGGCAGATCACAGGAGAGAAGGCGCAGCGGCTCTACTTCATTGATGTCGAGACGATCGACTTTGTGGAGTCGGAAGCGAACTACGTGGCTCTGCACGTCAACGATGAGCGCTACCTGGCGCGCAATACGATGAAACACCTGGCGGGAGTGCTTGCGCCGCTGGGTTTCGTCCGGATCGAGCGCTCTTTGCTCATCAATCTGCGGCGCGTCGCCTTTGCCGAGCGTGTCGACCGGGGCGCGTTTGTGTTTACCCTGCGCAATGGCCGGCGGCTGGTCTCCAGCAGCACCTATCGGAAGGGGATCCTGGAAGAGATCCAGCGTGGCCAGTTCTTCGCGCGGCATGCTGCGCACTGAGGCGTGCTGTTGTAGGCTTCCCATGTGGCTAGAGGCGTCAACGAGGCTGTGCGGGAGGTCTGCCTCTCGTTTCCGGAAGCAGAGGAGGTCGTTTCACACGGCTTTCCGGACTTCCGCGTGCGCGGGAAAACCTTCGCCTCGTATGTAGTCAACCACCACGGGGACGGTCGGGTCGCCTTGTGGCTCAATGCCCCGTCGGGCTCCCAGGATCACTATTCGAAGTCGGAGCCCAAGCACTTCTTTGTGCCGCCGTATGTTGGCCCCCGCGGGTGGCTCGGTGTCCATCTGAACAAAGGCTTGTCCTGGCAACGGGTCGCCGCGTTGGCCCGCCAGGCCTACGAAAAAGTCGCCCCCCGCGCTCTCGCCGAGTCGGTTGGCGAGACCGTCAGGATCAAACTGCCGGTGGCCGCGTTGTCGCTGGAGGAAATCGATCCCCTGAAATCGCCCCGGGCGAAGACTGTGCTCACGGGATTGCGAAAGACGGTGGGGTCGTGGCCGGAGGTCGTTGAGGACCAGCAATTCGGCAGCCCGGTCTGGCGCGCAGGCAAGAAGACTTTTGCGTGGCTGCACGCGGATAAGAGTGGCGGCGTGACCGGCCGTGCCCCTGGGAAACGCGCGCAGCCGCGGCTGCAACTTTATTTCTGGGTGGGTGTTGCAGCCCAGGGGCTGATGACAGCGGATGAGCGGTTTGAGATCCCGCCGTACATCGGCCACAAAGGCTGGATCGCGTTGGATGTAACCAGGAGCTGCGACTGGCCACATGTGCGTGGGCTCGCCCTGACGAGTTATCGCCACTTCGCGCTGCAACGCATGTTGAAAATGATGGGCCCGGACGAGGGCTGATGCCGCTAGCCCGCTTTATTCACGAACAGGTGGCGCCTGCGCAGGCGAAGCCTCAATCGACAAGGTGTCTTCGGGACCGCCCGTAAACCCATCCGTGGGGGGCTGCGGGAAAAACATCCCTGTTTTTCACGCTCCCGAAAACACCTTGTCGATCGAGTCTCCGCTGACACGCGGTGCCGTTCGTGAATAAAGCGGGCTAGTCCGACGGGCTGGTGCAGGCCGCCTTATGCGTTCCTTCGACCTTTGAGCTGCTATGCAGGGGGTAACCCATCAGGGTGCCGTTGAACCTGACCCAACCCCGATAGTGTTGGGGCGAGTCGAAGACGATGGCGCCCGATACCTCGATCACGTCCGCTACCGCCTCAGGACCCGGGCCGTGGCACTCGGTCTGCCACTTCAGGGAAGTGCTGCTGCGCTCCTGGGAGCTCGCCTTGCAGGTCATGCCGGGCAGATCCTGCAGCTGTGCAAACGAAACCCAGGGATTGGCCGCCTCATCCACACAGTGCCACACCACCCGCGGCGCGCTGCCCTTGTTGTCGTCAGCACCGGCTGTCGCACCGTCAACTTCGTAGGCGGTTTGCCACAATCCCGGCATGGCCAGAAACTCGTCCGCCCTGGCAGCCGCAGGCATGAGTGCGGCTGCCAGGGTGGTGATCAACAGCCGTGCCATTACCACCCGTGGCGATGCTCATCGAAATCGAACATCTCGAACAGGTCGCCAATGGCCGGCTGGTTCACGGGAACATACGGATTGGCGCGTGTGGCAACCGGATTCGGCAGGTTGTCCCGGCCCAGCGGCGAGATCGTCTCGTGGAGATTCCAGTTGGCTTCCACAAACTTGTCGAAGGACACGTGGTCGTAGTACGTGTGCACCACGCGGCCACCGCGTGAGTACTTCGAAACCACCAGCAGCGGAATGCGCGTGCCGTCGCCGAAGAAATCAACTGCCTGCACGTAACCTGAGTCGTAGTAGCCGCCGCCTTCATCGAAGGTAATCATGACGGCGGTGTCACTCCACACATCGGGGTTCTGCTGCACCATCTCGATAATCTTCTGCGTGAATCCTTCGAACAGATTCAGCTTCGAGGAGGCCGGATGGCCGTCCAGCAGTCCGTCCGGCTTCACGATCGAGACAGCCGGCAGCGTGTTGTTCTGAATGTCGTTGTAGAGGTCCTTGATGTCCTGGTTGTTCGCGCGCAAGGTCGGATTCGTCATGATCTGCGTCGAGTACAGGAACGGATCGCAGATGTTGCAGAAGGTACCGGCTTCACCGTCTTCCTTGCCGCCATCGAAACCTTCACCGTAGTACTTCCAGCTGACATGGTGCTTCGAGAGGAGCAGGCCGATGTTGTTCTGCTGGGTCGGCGGGATGGTGAACTGCGTCGGGCCCAGCGGTGCCGGTGTACCGTCACCCAGGTAACCCGGATTGTAGTTGTTCACCAGGTAATATGAGTTCGGTGCGCAGTCGCCGTCCCTGAACACCTTGTAAGGCAGAGCCCGCAAATAGCTCTTGATGGGCTTCACACCCGGCTGGCCGTCATCGGCACAATTTACGTACGAGCCGCCGTTGCCGGTCTTCCCATCCCCATAACCGTCTTCCGCATACCAGTTGTTGGTTCCTGGAGCCGGATTGGGATTCTCGATCTGGGCTGCGGGCGGGGTCTTCGGTTTGCCGGTGACCGGATCGGCGTAGTAGATGAGGCTGCCGTAACCCAACATGATGTGATTCGCGCCCGTGCCACCCTGAATCGACTGGTGGAAGTTGTCGCTGAGGGCGTACTGCTGTGCCAGCTGCGTGAAGTAGGGCGCATCGCCCTTCGCCACATTGAGGAACTGCATGGCCGTCGAGCCTTCACCGGTGGTCTGATCGGTGAAGTTGGCGGGCTGTGGCGCGCCGTTGGCTCCGGCTCCGACCGTGGTCTCAACCCAGGGGAACAGGTCATTCAAACAGCCGCTCGGGTTGGCCCGCGTTGCTGTCTTCGCGCTGCAATCCAACTGTTGCCACATCTGGAAGAAGCGATGGACGGGGCTGCTGGCGTAGTCGTTGTAGGAGATCGACCGACTCATGTCCACCGGCGCATTCGGCAGGTTGGACGGAAAGCGGGTGTCGACTGAGCGGCTGGGAAGATTCGTGCCGCCGCTGGCGAGCTCGAAGTAGTCGCCGTCCGGCAGGGCAGGCTCGACTGCTCGAGCTTGTGCGGCCGTGGCGGCGAAGGGGACCGTTGGCGCACCATCCGTGTTGATGTCTGGAAGGATGCTGTAGGGCTGCGTCTTCGTCGGGCTGATTGAGAATGTCCCGGTGTCGGTCGCTTGCCATTGCTTCGCTAGTGCGACTTTAGGCCCGGTCGTGCCGTCCTTGTTGATGATTCCCTTGGTCAACAGATTCGAGACTGTTTGCCCTCGCGGCGGCGTGTACGTCGCGAATACGTGATCGAAGGTTCGGTTTTCGCCGATGATCAGGATGACATGCTTGATGGGAGTGCGCGTCGAGCGGCTCCGATCCTCGGATTCATCCGCGTGAGCCACCGGCAGGCCGCTCAGGCATGCCAGTACAGCACCACTGGTGAAGGCCGCAATCTGATTCCTGTTAAATGACCCGCTCATAACTCCCTCCCGACTCATCGGTCGCCAGGATGCGACTTTGCGAGGCTTCTATGACGGTTTGATGATGTCGTAGGGGCGCATCATCTCGTTGTCCTCGTGCTCGAGCAGATGGCAGTGCCAGACATAGCGGCCCACGTAGCCTGCGAATTTCACGATGATTCGCGTCACCATCCCCGGCTCGGCGCGTACCGTGTCCTTCCAGCCCAACTCGTTGGCATCGGGCGGCACGGCGGGACCGGTATAGACGAGCGACTTGTCCGCGTTGTAGGCGAAGAGATCGAAGGGCCGCCGGTCCAGTACCTGGAACCGCACCAGGTGCAGGTGCATGGGATGAGCGTCCCCCGCCAGATTAACAAAACTCCAGATTTCGGTGCTGTCCAGCGTGGGCTTCTCGGTGACCGGCATGTCCCAGTGACTTTCGTTCAGCAACATCTTCATGGAGTTGCCGGCGGCGTCGTCGTGCTCGGATAGAGTGAGGATTCGTTCCCGCACCGATTGCGACTGCGGTGTGCGGGGAATTGAACGCAACACCGTGGGCAGCGCGCTGGTGTCAGGAGCGCTCCGGGTCTTGCTCACCCGAAACTGCAGGAATCCTGCGCCGGCGGTGTTGAGCTCCAATGCCTGGCCCTCGAGACCCGCGAAGTCGATCACGATCTCCGCCCGCTCGGCGGGAAACAACACCAGGGTGCGCAGCTCGACCGGCGCCGCCAGCAATCCCAGGTCGGAGCCGATCTGGTGGAAGGGGCGGTTTCCAGACAGCGTCAGGTGAAAATAGCTGCCGTTCGCGGCATTGAGCACCCGGAAGCGATATTTGCGCGGCTGCACTTCCAGGTAGGGGAACAGCTTGCCATTGCAGATGACGGCGTTGCCGTAGAATTCAGAGACGAAGGGCGCGCCGGGAGTGGCCGACACCGGATATAACAGCTGGCCGTCGCGATCGAGCGTCCGGTCATAAATGATCAACGGGATGTCGAAGGCACCGCTCGGCAGATTGTGAGCCTGTTCGGCTGCATCAGCGATGGTGAACACGCCGAAGAGTCCCGCGAGGATGTTGAGTCGCGTAATGCCCATTGCGTGATCGTGATACCAGAGCGTCGATGCATCCTGCTCGTTAGGATAGTAAACAGTGCGTGATTGTCCTGGCGTGTGCCAGGACTCAGGGTAGCCGTCACTCTCGGGAGGTACCTTGGCGCCGTGAACATGTGCCACCGTGCGCACTTCCGGCTGGTTGGCTTCGGCGCCGTGGAGTGTATGGTCGACCGGCAGGAAGTGCTTGCTGGGAAGTTTGTTGACCCACTCGATGAGCAGCCCCTGTCCACTTTGCGCCGCAATCGTGGGTCCGGGAACGCTGCCGGCATAGCCCCACTGCCGTGTGGGAGGGACATCCCGATGAAGTTGCGCTGTCAGCTCCGTCATCTCCATTCGATAGTACGGTAGCTGCACCTTGCGGTTCCGCGGGTTCGGGCGTTTCCCCTCGCTTTGCATGACCGCGGGAATGGGCAGGGCGTCGACGAACTTTGCCAAGGTGACTGGATTCAACATCTGGCGCTGCGGCGCCAGCGGTTCGCCCGTCATCGAATGCGGAGTCGAGTCCATTGGCACGTCGGCCATGAAGCCGAACGCCTGTCTGGAGAGGAGTCCGCCGGCCGCGGCGGCACTTCCGGCCACACGCGTCAGCGCTAGAAATTGTCTGCGGGTCCTGAACATTCGCACCGAGCCAGGGCCGCCTGAAGGCAGCCGACTTCCCTGTATGACGCCTGTTTACGTGTGTACTACAACTGCGGTGCCCAGGATGAGCACCAGCCCGCCGCTTTGACCAGTTTGTCCGGAAAAATCTGGCAGGGGCCCTGCGTGGAGCTGTAAGTGCCTTCATACAGGGCGCAGGTGGCGCACTTGTGGCCCATCGTGTTTTTCTCTTTGGTCGCGTCCTCGGTGTATTTGACTTTCACCGCGGCGGGGTCATCCGGACTCAGCAGCGGCTGATCGGCGGCCCTGCTCGTGGTGAAACGGGACAGCGCCAGCGGTGCCAGGCTGGCGCCCAGCAGCCACGTCTGCACGAAGCGGCGGCGAGTGGGATTTTTTTCTGAGGTCATGGCAGGCTCCTGCAGCGTATCTGCGCAAGCGTACGTTAACCGCGTCTACAGGTCGATGTGTGCATGCGGCAAACCGTGGGGTATAGAATCCCGCCATGCGCTTCTCCGCCAATCTCGGTTTTTTGTGGTCTGACCGGCCCTTGCTCGCGCGGATTGAGGCGGCGGCACGCGCTGGCTTTCGCGCCGTTGAAATGCACTGGCCATATGACGTGCCCGCGAGCGAGGTCGCTGCCGTGGCCCGTCGCAACGAAGTGACGCTGCTGGGAATCAACACCGCGCCGGGGAACTTTGCAGCGGGCGAGCGAGGTCTCGGAGCAATTCCAGGGCGCGAGCGGGATTTCCAGGGCACGGTTGATCAGTCGATAGAATACTGCCGCGTTTCCGGCGCCACGGCCATTCATGTGATGGCGGGGAACGTAGCGGCGTCGGATCGGGAACGTGCACGCGCGGTCTTCGCCGCGAATCTGCGTGTGGCGGCTGCCAAAGCCGCCGCGCAGCAGCTCACCCTGTTGTTGGAACCCCTGAATCCTGACGACAACCCCGGGTACTTTTACTCGACGGTGCCTGAGGCGGTCAGCTTGATTGAAGAGCTCCAGCTTCCCAACCTCAAACTTCAGTTTGACGTCTATCACGTTGCCCGCGCCGAGGGCGATGTGCTCGCCAAGCTCGACAGATACCGCTCGCACATCGGCAATGTTCAGATTGCGAGTGTGCCAGCGCGTGCCGAGCCGGATGAGGGCGAGATTGCTTACCCGGTGATTTTCGCCGCCGTGGAGAAGTTGAAATACGCAGGTTGGGTGGGGTGTGAATATCGTCCCCGCGGTGATACCGATGAGGGATTGATTTGGATAGACAGGATGGGAATGCGATGACTGCAAAGATTGCGCTGGTGACCGGCGCAGGTTCGGGTATCGGGCGCGCTGTTGCACTCGCTCTCGCAAAAGTGGGGTACACAGTTGTACTGGTGGGTCGCCGCTTGCCCCAGCTCGAGCAGGTGGTTCGGGAGGCGGGCTCTGGCGCTATCGGCGTCACTGTTGACGTTACCGACAGCGCGTCCGTCGAGGCTTTGTTTGCGCGAATCGCCAAAGAGTTTGGGCGCCTGGATTTGTTGTTCAACAATGCAGGCGTTTCCGCGCCGCCCGCGCCGCTGGAGGATCTCCCGCTCGAGCAGTGGCGCTCGGTCGTCGATACGAATCTAACCGGTGCGTTCCTGTGCACACAGGCCGCGTTCCGTCTCATGAAGACGCAGCGGCCTCGCGGTGGTCGAATCATCAACAATGGATCCGTCTCCGCGACGGCTCCGCGCCCGCGATTGGTGGCGTACACGGCGTCCAAACATGCCGTTACGGGCCTTACCAAGGCCACATCCCTGGAAGGCCGTGAGCATGACATTGCATGCGGTCAGATCGATATCGGCAACACCGCGACGGAGCTCGCCGCGGCGATGACTCATGGGACCTTGCAGGCTGACCTGTCCGTAAAGACGGAGCCCACATTCGACGTGCGGTATGTCGCCGACGCAGTGGTTTATATGGCGGGACTGCCGCTCGAGGCCAACGTGTTGTTTATGACCGTGATGGCCACCAAGATGCCGTTTGTGGGACGAGGCTGAGGCACACCCGCCGGGCCACCGCCCCCCAGGCCGACGCGCCGGTGACTGCCCCGCCACGCCGGGGGCCACCAGGAGCCATGGCGCCGGCGGCCGCCCCGCCCGCTGGCGCCTCAGCCGCCCACCAGCCCCCGCCCTCGCAGCCAATTCCGCAACAACACACTCCACTCACCCAGGGCCGGATCTCCCGCCGCCAATCCCAATCCATGCCCGCCATTCTCAAACACATGAATCTCCGCCGGCACCCCCGCCTCGCGTAGCGCGAGATAGAACGCAACGCTGTTCTCAGCCGGTACCGACATATCCGCGTTGGTGGAAAACAGAAACGTCGGCGGCGTCTCGTGGGTCACCTGAAACTCGGTCGACATCTGCCTGGCCAACTTTGGATCCGGATGCTCGCCCAGCAGGGCCGCGACCGACTGCTTGTGGGAATACTCCGCGGTCATTGAAATTACCGGGTATGCCAACACCACGAAATCGGGGCGGCTGCCCATCCGCTCGACCGGGTCGGCCGCCGACGGATTACCCGCATCGAAATGCGTGGCAACCGTGGATGCGAGGTGCCCACCCGCCGAGAAACCCATGAACCCAACGCGATCGGCACGAATTCCCAATTCATCCGCGTGCGCTCGCACGAACCGGATCGCCCGTTGTGCATCCCCATCTCGATTGGATGGTGATAGCGCGGCCCCAGCCGATACCGCAGTACGAACGCAGTCGCTCCCTGTGAGTTGAACCAATTCGCGACCTGTCTGCCCTCATGATTGGCAGACAACCGTACGTAGCTGCCGCCCGGAGCGATGATGACCGCCGTCGTCGGCACGGGTCCCGCTGACCCGGCCCGAACGGGAAACACTGTCAGCGTGGGCTTGTCGTCGTCAGTATCTCCCAGGGCGCCGGGCGCTCCGTTTTCCCAAAGCGCGAATGTGCGAGTGTCGGTGGTCGGGTCGAGGCTCGTGGGCCACGGTTGAGCGGCGCTAACAGGCTGTTGGGTCATCGCGAATAGGCTCAGTAATACGACAACCGTCCGTGTCGGAAGGGTCAAATCGAATCTGCGCCTAAGGCTCATGTGTTCTGCCGATGAACGCAGCCACATTGTCGTGCAGCACCTTCAAATCCGGCTCGTGCGCGTAAACCATGTGGCCGGATGTGTAGTAATGCATCTCAACATTCTTCTGCAGGGCCGGCTGGATCGGCAACTGCTGCAGCTCGTAGGTGGCCGCGAAGAAGGGCGTCGCCAGGTCGAAATAGCCGCCGTTCATCATGACCTCGAGGTTGGGATTCATTTTCATCGCGAAGGCGAGGTCAGGCGCGACATTGACCGTCTGGGGCAACTTCGTCGGCGCGCCGGGCGGCTGATGTTGGAAGTCCCAGTTCTTCTCAACGTCAATCTCCTCCTTGTAAATCATTCCCGAGCCGAACCTGAGCGTTTTACGGACGTAGTCGTTGAAGGCTGACACATAGGCGGAGGAAATGGCTGCCGACTGCGGATCGTAGTCGGCCTCTTTGCTCATCGGGTCAATGGTCGGGCCCGAGAACCGACTGTCCAGCCGGCCCGTCGTCGTGTCACTGCCGAGCAGCGTCTTCTCGAACTCTCCAACATTAATACGCAAATTGGCGCGCTCAATATAGTCCTGCGGCAGCCCCGTGTACGCATGCAGCCGGCCGGCTATCTGCGTTCGACGCTCAGGCGACAAAGAGTTACCGGCCATCAATGCGCGCCAGTAATCGTTCAGCGCAAATTGCTCGACCTCCGTCAGCAGAGGCTCGAGGGATTGAGACTGATTCGGCAGCTTGTGGTGGTACCAGGCCGTCGCTGTGTACGAAGGCAGCGTCAACACATACGGTTGATCGACACCCGGGTTGAACTGCGGGCCGTCAGCACTGTTATCGAAGCTGAGTATCTGCGAAAGCAGAATGACGCCGTTGAAATCCAGCGACTTTTCGCTTTGCAGTATGTAAGCAAGCAGAGCCGCGCGCGTCGTGCCGTAGCTTTCGCCGAACAGGTACTTGGCGGAATTCCAGCGGCCATGAGTGGAGAGGAACCGGACTATGAAATTCGCGAACGCGTGGGCATCCTGGTCGACGCCGTAGAATGCCTTTTCCTTGTCGGGGCCCCGCAGATGACCGAAGCCGGTGCCGGGTGCGTCGATGAATACCAGATCGCTCGCATCCAACAGACTGTATTCGTTGTCAGTCACCCGATACGGCGCGGCGGGGCTGTGCGAATCGTTTGCGGTGATCACGCGCCTGGGGCCGAAGGCGCCCATGTGCAGCCACACGGTCGAGGAACCCGGGCCGCCGTTGAACAGAAAGGTGATCGGCCGGCGGGCATCCTCGTGGTCGCCCTTGAAATAGGCGACATAGGACATGCTGGCGTGTTGCGGAATCGGCGGCGGGTCACCCTTGTCATTCTTGGGCTGTGGATCGTCGTCCTTCGGGTCCTTCAGATAGACAACTTCCACACCGGCCTGCGCCTGGTAGGTCAGCTTCGCTCCCTTGACTGTGATGGAACCTGAAGTTAGCTGGCTCTCATCTTTCAAAATGCGCGGTGAGTCACCGTCATCGTCGCGCTTCGCGTCCTGGTCACTGTCCTTCGCATACCCCGAATTCACGGCTGCCGTCAGGGCGAGTGAGACGAGCAGCATGCGGGCAAATTGACGACTCATGATTCTCCAATGAATAGATAGCGGTGCCAAGTATCTAACATACCAGAGTGGGTCAGGGGGCGGAGTATAGTGACCGACGAATTCCATGCACCTGAAGGAGGGAGAGCCATACGCCCGACCTGTCGCAGGCACAGGCGGCGGGTATCGCCGTTGCAACCGAGTTGGGACTGGCGGGCGCGACCGCGACAGCCGCGCAACTGCGTGCTGTGCCTTCGACGTGCCGTTGATCATCGGAACCAACAGCAGGTACTCCGCTGTGTCCGGATGCCCCGAGCTGGCCGGCCTACAGCAGCAAATCAGACGTTTGGATGCGGTTCGGACGCGGCGGCCAGCAGCGGACTGCCCCGGAGTCGGTGAGCGACCGGCCGATACTCGACTTTTTACGAGGCCGCGTGTTGGCGGGACGCGGGTGATATCACTTGATGCACTCCAACTCCCACACCTGATGGCATATGCGATGGAATCGGAAGATGATCTGCGGGTTGGTATCGAATTGCAGCTCGTACTCGATCTGTTGCGAATCGATCAGACGATCGCACAGTGAGCACAACTGGCCGTCGCCCGCACCCGCCCACAAATACTGCTGAGGCTCGCACGGTAATCGCCCGGTGGCGACTCGCCGACGCGCTTCGAGCCGTAGTTCGTGCTCGTCGAACTGCATGCTTTCAGGCATGCGATACAGTTCGCAAGCCCCGTGCCTAAGCTGATCCGTGGCTGCGACGTGTTGTGCGTCGCAGCAGGGGTCTGCGAACTGAACCCGCGCGCTCACGGGCACTATCACTGCACGCGGGCAGGAAAGGGTGTCAGTCTTGCGCGATCTTACAAAGTCTCTTACGAACAGGGCTTGTTGTGGTCAGGACGATTGCCCTGTGCCTTGGCATCGGCTTCGCTCATGTATTGACCTTCTTTGGTCTTGCCGTACCAACGGTCGCCTGAGCAGTGATAGACCTTGGACGCGCTGTTGACCCAGACCTGTCCCGGTGCGCCACCCGGTGCTGCAGCCTGGCCGGGGACTTGTGCTCGCATCGCCGGTCCAGCAGGTGGTGCCGATGCTGTTGGAGTTGGCGCCGTGCGCGACGGGGCCGAAGCCGGTGGCGGAGCCGCGGGAACCGGAGCGGCTGCTGGCGGTGCCGCGCTGCCTGCGCTGCCAGATGAGCTCGCCGCGCCGCTCGTGGACGCTGTTCCCGACTTGTTTACTCCACCATGATGACTGCAGGCACCCTTGCCGCTGTGCGCCGCAGTAGTTCCATCCTTACAGAGCACAGTCCCGCCAGCAGCGGGCGAAGCAGTTGCTGCGGGTGCAGCAGGAGTTGCCGGAGCCGCTGGCGCCGCCGCGTTGGTCGCACTCCCTGACGAGCTGCTGGTCGATGCCGCGCCTGACTTGTTTACGCCGCCGTGATGACTGCAAGCGCCTTTGCCGGCATGCGCGGCGGTAGTGCCGTCTTTGCACAGCACGGGCGCTGCGGCGTCGGTTGCCGTGTCAGCAGCGCTGCTGAGCAGCGGGAAAGCCAACACACCGGCCAATAAAGCGCTGCATATCAACGCACTGGAGGTTCGAATTTTCATTGGAGGCTCTCCTGCGGCTCAGCCGTGAAGTAAACGCTGCGCGACTGTGGCGAGCTGGCTTCCGATATCTCCTTGCGGCATCTGTCCGTTGGGTGTCAGGTGGTCGACCACCTGCGGCAGCAGCTTGGACAGGTTCTGCTCGACCTGCTCCTGCGGCAGGCCCGTAGCCTGCACGATTTTGGAAATCCAGTCCGATCCCACCGTGCCATGCAGCTGATCGGGCGACAGCGGCAGGTTCTGGCCAGTCCCGATCCACGACTGGAACACGTGTCCCAGGCCACCCTGTTGGAACGACTGCAGCAGTCCCGACAAGCCTCCCGGCCGGCTCTGGATCATGGAAATAACCTGCGAAATCAAAGCTCCCGACGCTGCGGCACCGCCCAGGTTGATGCCGGCAGAAGTGGCAGGATTGGCATTGGGCGCACCTTCGAGTGCGCCGGCGAGAGTGCTGAGAATGCTCATGGCTTAGCTCCCCAAGCTCGTTGTTGTGGGCGCAAAGCATAGCGCAATTATCGATTCGGTGTGATGGCCGGAAGCGGCGCGCGCTTAGCCGCCGCGACCGTGCGGCGTGTTGAAATTCAACCGCGGCCCCGCGGGAATGATCCCTGAGGGGTTGAGGTTTCGATGACTGCCGTAGTAGTGCATCTTGTATTCGTCTATCGACACGGTTGCCGCATGTCCCGGCATTTGATAGATCTCGCGCGTGTAGCCCCAGAGGGCCGGGTATTCGTACACGTGACGCAAGTTGCACTTGAAGTGTCCGTAGTACACCGCGTCAAACCGCACTAGCGTGGGAAAGAGGCGCCAGTCCGCTTCCGTCATGAGCCCACCCAGCAGGTAACGCTGCCGTTGCAACCGGTCCTCCAGCCAATCCAGCGATTCAAATAACTGCTGACAGGCGGTCTCGTACGCCGACTGACTCGTCGCAAAGCCGGCACGATACACGCCGTTGTTGACGGTTTCGTACACACGCTTGTTGATCTGATCGATTTCGCCGGACAGTGCTTCCGGGTAGTAGTCCGTGAATTCCTGAGTGATCTCATCAAACTCATGGTTGAAGATCCGTACGATGTCAGCGGACTCGTTGTTGACGATCGTGTTATTTTCCTTGTCCCAAAGCACCGGTACGGTGGCCCGGCCGGTGAAGAGCGGGTCCGCCTGGCTATAGAGCTCGTGAATGTACCGGACGCCTGTCAGGGGATCCTGTTTCGCGAATGCCCAGCCGTTGTCGAACACGAACGGTTCCACGAAGCTGATGGAAACGATGTTCTCGAGGCGCTTGGCGACCCGGGCAATCATCGTGCGATGGCACCAGGGGCAGGCACGCGCGACGTAAAGGTGATACCGGCCCGGCACAGCCGGAAAATCCGGTTGGTCGGGCGACCCAATCCAATGTCGGAACGTGCTGGCAGCTCGGACAAATTCTCCCGCACTGTCCACCGGCAGCGGCGTGCTGCGCCATTCACCGTCGATCAACTGACCCATGTTGCGATCCGGGCTTCTTAGTAGTCCCCGAGAGTAACTGGGCGCACGGAACGCGGCTAGTACATGCCACCCGCCTGCACCTGCAACCGGGAACGCGGGCGCGCTACCGGCTGCAAGTGCACCATCGGAACCATGGGTCGAGTTATGGGGCCGTCAGACCCCGGCGGTCGCTACTTCTTGGCGTCATCCACCGCATCGGCAGCCTTGTCGCGAGCCTTGTTTACGTCGTCCTTGATCGAATCACCCACCGGCTCGTGACCCCCGTTCTTGAGGGTATCGACCGTGTGATCGACTTTTTCACCCGCCTTTTCCATCGGCCCCCGGTTGTCACACCCGGCCGAGCCCAGAGCGATCGCGCATGCCAACCCCGCCAGAACTGTCGTTCGAATCATCTTTACTCTCCTCGAGAATTGACGACAGTATCCGACCCGCAGCTTGAACAGTGCAGACGGAATCTTAAGAACCTGCTGTAGGAGTCGTCCGACACGAACCGAGCCAAGCGTATACTGACGCCTCATGCCGCTCACAAAACTCGAACACTACCTGGTCCTCACCCCCAACATCGACGCCACGCGCGACTTCTACGTCGACGTGCTAGGCATGGAGAATGGGTTCAGGCCACCACTGGGATTCCCCGGGCATTGGGTGTACATCGGCGACACGCCGGTGATTCACATTGCCGAATGGACGACCTACACGGCGCGTCAGCAGGCCAAAGATGCCTTCGTGACGACGCCCGCGGAAGGGACGGGCCCCGTGGACCACATCGCATTCGGCGCGCAGGACTATGACGGCGTGTTGGAGCGCATTCGAAAGCACGGCGTGCCAGTCCGCGAGAACAATAACCCGGGCAACATCGTCCGTCAGTTGTTCCTGTTCGACCCCAACGGCGTGCAGATCGAAATCAACTTCCGGAAGTAACGCGCGGATCGCCCCTAGCCGTGCGTGCCCGCGCGGAGCGCAACGCCAGCGGCCGGCGTGACCGGCGACGCCGCTTACTGCGCCACCTCCAACGTCAAATCATCCTGCGACAGCAGCCGGATCGGCACGCGCGATACGCGCCAGATATCCTGCGCGTACTCGCAAATCGTCCGATCGGATGAAAACTTACCCGACCGCGCCACATTGAGAATCGACATCCGGTTCCACTGCGTGGGGTTCTGATACACCGTGCTGACCAGGGTCTGGCAATCCATGTAGGACTGGAAGTCAGCGAGCAGCATGTACGTGTCCCAGTTCAGGAGTCCATCGACCAGGGGCCGGAACAGGTTCACGTCGCCGCGTGAAAAGAAGCCATCGCGAATGAAATCGAGCACGCCGCGCAATTCGGGGTTGGTCTCGTAGTACGAGGCAGGCCGGTAACCGCTGTTGCGCAGGGCTTCGACCTCCGCTGCGCTCAGCCCAAACATGAAGCAGTTCTCGACGCCCACTTCGCTGCAGATCTCAATGTTGGCGCCGTCCATGGTACCGATGGTCAGGGCGCCATTCATGCAGAACTTCATGTTGCCTGTGCCGGAAGCCTCCTTGCCGGCAGTGGAAATCTGCTCGGAGAGGTCGGCGGCGGGGTACACCCGCTGTCCGTTGGTGACATTGAAATTCGGCAGGAAGATGACCTTGATGCGGTCCCGTATCTGCGGGTCGCGGTTGATGATATCGCCTACGGCGTTGATCAACTTGATGATCAGCTTCGCGATGTGATAGCCGGGCGCCGCCTTGCCGCCGAAAATGAACGTGCGCGGTTGGGTGTCGAAGTTGGAGTCCGACTTCAGGCGGTGGTAGAGCGCAATGACGTGGAGGATGTTCAGGTGTTGGCGCTTGTACTCGTGGATGCGCTTGACCTGGACATCAAACGCAGAGTCCGGGTCCACCGCCACGCCGGTCCGGCTGTGGACAATCCCCGCCAGCTCCAATTTGTTGGAGCGCTTGATGGCGCGCCAATCGTTCTGGAAGGCGGTATCGTCCGCGAACTTCTCGAGATCGCTCAGTCGCGCAAGATCCTTGATCCAGCCGTCGCCGATGGCGTCGCAGATCAACTCGGACAGCCGGGGGTTGGTCAGCGCCAGCCAGCGGCGAGGTGTGACGCCATTGGTCTTGTTGCTGAATTTCTCCGGCCACAACTCGGCGAAGTCCTTGAGGACGTCCTGCTTCAACAACTGGGTATGAAGGTCGGCAACCCCGTTGATTGCATGGCTGCCGACGCAGGCGAGATGAGCCATCCGCACATAGCGGCCGCCGCTCTCATCAATGAGCGACAAGCGCGCAATCCGCGCCTCGTCGCCAAAATACCGGATCCGCATGGCATCCAGGAACCGTGCATTGATCTCGTAGATGATCTCGAGATGCCGCGGCAAAACCTTGGCAAACACGGCAATGGGCCACCGCTCCAACGCCTCGGGAAGCAACGTATGGTTGGTGTACGCCAGGGTCTGCTGGGTGATCTCCCAGGCGTTGTGCCAATCGATGGCGTTTTCGTCGACCAACAGCCGCATCAGCTCCGCCACGGCGATGGCCGGATGGGTGTCGTTCAGCTGGACAGCAAACTTTTCGTGAAAGCGGGTGATCGGGATCTGTTGGACCTTGAGAATCCGCAACATGTCCTGCAGCGAGCAGCAGACAAAAAAGTACTGCTGTTCCAGGCGCAATTCCTTCCCCTGGATGGCCTCGTCGTTGGGATAGAGCACCTTGCTGATATTTTCGGAGACGACCTTCGAATTCACCGCGCCGTAATAGTCGCCGCGGTTGAAGGTGGAAAAGTCGAATGACTCCGGCGCCTCGGCGCGCCACAGCCGCAGGGTGTTGGCCGTGTTGACCCGGTAACCGAGAATCGGCGTGTCATACGGAACGCCGACCACGACGCGCGCAGGTATCCAACGGATTTGCAGCCGGCCCTCGTGATCGGTGTATTTCTCGGTACGCCCACCCAGTTTCACTTCGACCGCCCACTCGGCGCGCGGCAGCTCCCAGGCGTTGCCGAAGCGCAGCCACTTGTCGGTCTTCTCAATCTGCCACCCGTCGGCAATTTCCTGTTGGAAAATACCGAATTCATAGCGAATGCCGTAGCCGATAGAGGGAATTTCCAAGGAGGCCATGGAATCGAGAAAACACGCCGCCAGACGGCCCAAGCCCCCGTTGCCGAGCCCCGGCTCGTCTTCGCAGGCGATCAACTCGTCGACGTCCAGCCCAAGCTCACGAACAGCCTGGCGCACTTCCTCCGTGATGCCGAGATTCAGCAGGTTGTTACCCAGGTGAGGCCCCATGAGGAATTCGGCTGAGAGGTAGGCGACGGTGCGGGAGCCGTGAGTGGTATAGGCCTCGGCAGTACTGATCCAGCGATGCAGCATGCGGTCCCGGACGGTGTACGCCAGCGCCATGTAGTAGTCGTGCCGCGTGGCCAATGCGGGGATTTTTCCCTGCACGCAGAAGAGGTTGTCGAGGAAGTCGTGCTTGAACGCTTCCTTGCTCATCGCGACCCGTTCGTCTTCGGTTTTCGGGTCAGTGCCTCGCCGATATTGGATTTGCGCGCTCATTTTTCTCCGACACAGCTCGCGTGGGCGCGGCGGTTGTTCTAAGAACCAGTATAACTTCAGCAGCTGAGCGGCGTGAACCGCGCTCGTTGCGACTGCGCTGAATTGGTGCAGTGAAGCCTATTCGAGTCGCGCGGGCCCGGTGGACTCCCGCCGAATCAATTTATGGGGCAGGCGCGCGGTCCTGGGGGAGTCCCCATCTTTCAGCGAGTGGAGCAACAAGTCGGTGGCGCAGAAGGCGAGGTCGTAGCTGGGTTGATGCACGGTCGTGAGTCGGGGCCAGACGATTCGCGAGATGTAGGTATCGTCGAAGCCCGCAATCGACAGGCGCTGAGGCACGGGGATTGCGAGCTCGTGAGCCGCGAGCAACACGCCCGCGGCCATATCGTCGTTGCTGGCGAACACGGCCGTTGGCGGATTCGGCAGAGTCAGCAGCTCGCGGGCCGCCTCCAGGCCGGATTCAAACACGAAGTATCCCTGGCGCACGTAGGCGGCATCGAACGCAATCTGGTGTTGGTCGAGGGCGGCCCGGTAGCCCCGCATCCGCAGGCTGCTGGCAATGTGGTTGGGGTGGCCGATGATGAAGCCGATTCGCCGGTGGCCTTCCGAGATCAGGTACTCGGTCATTTCGCGAGCAGCGCCTTCGTCGTCCATATCAACATAGGGCGACGGGTGCTGCAGGTCGTTGGGCGCAATGCGGACAAACGGCAGGTTGCGCTGGTCGAGGGCTGCGATCAGCGGCGCAAGTTCCGACAACGGCGGTGAGACAATCAGGCCGTCCACGTGCGTCTGGTCGATCAACCCCATGACATCGCGGATCAGATCATCGCCCCGGCCACTGCACTGGTGCACAAACAGGCGGAACTTCTCCTTGCGGCAGCGGGCCATGGCACCGTGCTGCAGGTCGACCAGGTAGTTGGCGCTCGGGTTCTCGTACACGAGCCCGATGAGATAGGAGCGCCTGCCGGCCAGGCTGCGCGCGGACAGGCTCGGCTGATATTGCAACTGTTCGGCGGCTGCCAACACCCGCGCGCGCGTCTCGGGTCTGACATTGGGCTCGTCATTCAGTACGCGCGAGACTGTTTTGATGGCCACGCCTGCGGCCTTGGCAACGTCGTGAATGGTCTTTCTGCTCACGGTGTGCACGCGAGCAGGGCATCCGTGCCGGTTTCGAGCTGGATGTTGGCCACACTCAGCTCGAGCGGTGCGGCGGAGTTGAGCTCGAAAGGCTGCGTGATGGAATCCATACGCGCTCCGGCCGTCGCAAAGCACTGCAGAGATACCCTCACGTGGTTCCACTGCCCGGCCGTTGCGTTGGTGAATACCTTGGTGAGGTCGACCGCGCCCTTGCAGTCCGGACCACATTCCATCCGGGCTGTCACATTCGAGCCGGGCGGCTGTCCGACTTTGTAGTCGAAGCCGATGGAGAGTTGGCCGTTCGCCTCGCGTTGCAGGTTGATCGGCGTTGCGGCGATCAGACCGACCGAGGCGGCTGTTTTGCCATTCCAGTGAATTTGCCGGGCATCTTCCTGCACGGCCCGGTCAGTGGCTGACATCCGTACGTTGCCAACGACGCCGACACCGCTCGGTATGTCCGCTATATGCGTGTCAACACTTGCGACCCATCGCCAACCTGCCCCCGGCTTTCCGGCCGTGAAAAACACTCGGGTGTCAGTCGCGACTGTGCTGGCCGTGGCTCCTCCCTCGGGCAGCTTGGGCAAGTTGCCGTTGTCGCCGTACCTCAAACCGTAGCCATAAGGAAACAGTGGCTGGGTCCCGTCCCCGCGATTCACAGCGGTCTGTAGAGGTGTGAGTGGCCAGGAGAACGACAGCTTCCCCTGGAAGTTGTGAGCAACGGAACCGTCGGGTGACTTGAAGAGTACATCCGCGATGCCGCCACCCTCGGTCCCGGGAAGCCATGCAGCGACGAATGCGTCAGCGACATTAATATGCGGATTCACCCACAAGGGTCGCCCCGACAGGAACACCGCTACGACAGGCACACCGTGCCCGCGTAACTCGCGTAGCAATTCGAGGTCCGAGTGGTTACCGGGGCTGTACTCCACAGAACCCACGTCGCCCTGGAATTCAGCGTAGGGATTCTCCCCGAAGACCACGATTGCCACGTCCGGCTTCCTCTTGAAATGGCCGGCTGCGTTGAGCTCAGCCGTTCCGCCGGCAGCCGTGACGGCGGACAGAATTCCCGCGTAGAGGGTGTCACCGTGCGGAAAATTCATGTTGGTCACCCCGGTGCCCTGCCAGGTGATCGTCCAACCGCCGCTCTGCTTGCCGATACTGTTGGCCCCGTCGCCCGCCACGAGCACGTGCTGGTGCGGATTCAACGGCAATAAATGATTTTGATTTTTGATCAACACCAGGGATTCGCGCACGGCGCGGCGTGCGACCGCCCGATGCTCCGCCGAGCCGAGCAACTCGAAATGACCCGCCAACGGTCGAGACGAAGGTCTACCTTCTTCAAACAGGTGCGCGCGCAACTTCACGCGCAGAATGCGGCGGTCCGCATCTTCTATACGCGTCAGCGGAATCTCACCGGACCTGACTTGCGCGAGCGTGTTGACATACAGCTGTTTCCAGCTGTCAGGCGCCATGATCACGTCCATTCCCGCATTGATCGCGGCAGCACAGCTGACTTTCGTACAGCCTGGCACCTGCGCATGGCCATTCCAGTCGCCAACCACGAGACCATCGAAATGCAGGCGCTGTTTCAACACGTCGGTGAGCAACGCGTGACTGCCGTGCAGTTTCACACCTTGCCAGCTGGAGAACGAGGCCATTACGGCCTGCGCTCCCGCGGCCACCGCAGGCGGATAACCCGGGAAATGAATGTCTCGCAGCTCAATCTCAGTGGCGCGATTGTCACCTTGATCGCGGCCGCCCGTGCCGCCATCGCCCACAAAGTGTTTGGCGGTTGCAATCACGTGGGATGAATCGAGAAATTGCGCTGAACCCAGTCTGCCCTGCAGGCCGGTAACCATCTGGCCCGCGTATTCGCGCACTATCTGCGGATCTTCCGAGTAGCTCTCATACGTGCGACCCCAACGATCGTCACGTACAACGGCCAGAGTGGGTCCAAATGTCCACTCCATGCCGGTCGCTCGCACCTCACGCGCAGTCACTTCGCCGATCTGGCGAATCAGCTCCGGGTCACGTGCGGCTCCGAGCCCGATGTTGTGAGGGAATATGGTTGCCCCCACCAGGTTGTTATGACCGTGTACTGCATCGGTACCCCACATCGTCGGAATTGGACGCGGTCCATGTGATGCATCCATTGAGGCCTCATAGAACCGATCGGCCAGCGTCAGCCACTCACTCGGTGGCGAAAATTCGTTGTTGCCAGGTGAAGAACTGCCACCGTTCAGAATGGATCCGAGGGGATAGTGCCGGAGATCATCAGGGATGATGCTTCCAATGTCGGCCTGGATGAGTTGGCCGACCTTCTGCTCGAGCGTCATCTCGCCGAGCAATTGGCCGATGCGCGCCTCCAGGGCGGTATCGGGGGCGAAGGCAGGGGGCTGCTCGGGCCACAGGGCGGGGTGGATCGCGTCTGCGGCTGTAGCGGGCGCGGCTGCCAGGACGACGCCGGGCAACAACGGAACCACGCCCAAAACCATTTTCAATCCGAGCCGTATGAATCTGAGTTCCATGGAAACACCCAACGTGCCCTCTTTCGGGGCGGCATTTCGGGGTGAGGATCACACGGCCATGACAGCGCTGTCAACGAAAGGTCATTCCCTATGCTGGAGCAATCAAGACTTCCCCATTCCTCGGATGCAGCGAGCGGGTTGCACTCCAAGCGCGCTGTAGACTCGGTGCAGTCGTTCACCGACTTGCCGGATCTGTTGCTCGTCGAGCGTACTCGCGGGCGGGATACGCGTGCCTTCGAGACCCTCATGCGCAGGTACAACCGCCGGTTGTACCGGATAGCACGGAGCATTCTGAGCAACGACGACATGGCGGAAGAGGCCGTCCGGGCTGCTTACATCCGCGCATTCGCAAACCTCGATCGCTACGAGCCGGCAGGCAAGTTCGGTGCCTGGCTGGCCCGTCTCGCATTTAATGAGGCGCTCACCCTTCGCCGGCACTCGCCGGGTGCCGCACCTTCGGCAGTGGCACCGCCTGCGGCTGAGGCAGCGCCCGCGGGGGAAGGCTCTGATGCTGTCGCCACCAGGCAGCAGCTCGAAGATGCGATCGACGCCTTGCCGGAAGTGTTTCGCACCGTGCTCGTGCTGCGCGTGGTCGAAGACCTCAGCGGAGTTGAGGTCGCGGTCTGCCTCGGTCTGAATGAGACCACCGTGCGAACGCGGCTGTATCGCGCGCAGCAGAGATTGAAGGTCGATGTTGCCCGCCGCTTGCGCGCCGAGCCATTCAACATCTTCGATCTCTCGACTGAGCGCTGCGACCGGATCGTGGCGCAGGTGTTTTCGAAGGTGCACGCCGTGAGCCCCGTGGTTTCAGACGCCCGCTGAGCTTTTTCGCGGGAGCCTCCAGCCACAAAGGCTCCCAAGTGGCCCTGTTGCGGGGGGCGCGTGCCGGTATCATGCGCCGCCTATGCGTTCCCATACCCGACTGGTGGCAGCGGCACTGTCACTTTTAGCAGCCGGCGCTGTGTGCGTGCCGGCTCTTTCTCATGCCGCCCAGGACACTTCGCTGCAAACCGTTGCGGAGAAGTCAAATTTCGTGCGAACGGGCCGCTACGACGAAGTAGTCCGCCTCTGCGCCGCGTACGAACGTACCTGGCGGGACGCGGTCCGCTGCACGCAGTTCGGCCGTACACCCGAAGGCCGGCCGATGCTGGCACTCATCGTTTCCCGCTCAGGGGCTCTCACTCCTGAAAAAACGCGCGAGCAGAAACTGCCCGTGATGCTGATGCAGGGAGGTATCCATGCCGGTGAAATCGACGGCAAGGATGCGGGTTTTCTCGCCCTGCGCGAGTTGTTGAACAACGAGGCCGCCACGGGTGCATTGAAGTCGTTTGTGCTGGTGTTCGTGCCGGTATTCAATGTCGACGGTCACGAGCGGTTTGGACATTGGAACCGGCCCAACCAGGTTGGACCGCAAGAGATGGGTTGGCGCGCGAATGCGCGGAACTTCAATCTCAACCGCGACTACACCAAGGTGGATACGCCGGAGATGCAGGCAATGCTGCATCTGCTGAGTGCATGGGACCCGACGTTGTATGTCGACATGCACGTCACCGACGGCGCCGAATTTCAACACGACGTTTCCAACACCCTGGAGCCGTTCTACGCGGGTGACGCTCAGCTGCATCCCCTGGGCGGAGCGCTCGTGAAGGAGCTCAACGCCAGGATCGCAGCACAGGGCTCGATGCCGCTGGCCTTCTATCCCAGCTTCGTGGTCGACGATGATCCGGCTTCCGGATTTGCTGCGGGCCCGCCGCTGCCCCGCTTCTCCAACGGCTATTGGGACCTTCACAACCGGTTTGCGCTACTCGTGGAGACGCACTCGTGGAAAGACTACGCAACCCGCGTGCGGGTAACACATAACATCATCGTGGCGCTGGCACAGATGATGGCGAATGAAGGCGTGCAGTGGCGAACGGCGCAACACGAAGCCGATTTACGTGCAGAGCGTCTGGGTGGACAGGATGTTGTGCTGGATTACGAAAATGGGCCTCATGTAACGACGATCGACTTCAAGGGGTATGCCTACGCGCGCGAGCCCTCGGCGATCTCGGGATCCCTGGTTACGCGCTACGACAACAGGAAGCCGCAAGTGTGGCATCTGCCGTTCAAGGACGTGGTTGTCCCGAAGACTCACGTTACGGCACCGACAGGGGGTTACATCGTTCCAGCCGCCGATGCGGCGTGGGTGGGTGAAAAGTTGACACTGCACGGCGTCCGCTTCGAACGGATACCTGAGGCGGAGGCGGGAGCCCGACTCGAGATTTTTCGCGCCACCCGGGTGGCGTACTCGAAGATTCCTTTCGAAGGACATACCACCATGACGTTTGAGGGCCAGTGGCAGCAGAAGACGCGTGACATTCCCGCAGGCTCGCTGTTCGTGCCCGTCGCGCAGCCGAATGCGCGGGTGTTGGTTGCGCTGCTGGAGCCACAGGCACCGGATTCTTTTGCGGCCTGGGGCTTCTTCAACACGGCATTCGAGCAGAAGGAATACCTGGAGGCGTATGTCGCCGAGGACGTGGCTCGCGCGATCCTGGCCAAGGATCCGAAGGCGGCCGCGGCGTTCAACAAAAAGCTGGCGGAAGATCCGGAGTTTGCCGCCAGCCCGCAGGCGCGGTTTGATTTCTTCTACCGGCTGTCACCGGCGTGGGATGAGCGGTTGAATCTGTATCCGGTGTACCGGGTGGCGCAAGTCAGCCGGTAGCAGCGCTTTATTCCGCCTGCGCGCCCGCGCCCACGGCCACCCAGGCCAGGTCGGAATTCGAGACCGACTCGAGCTTGAACGACTTGGCGGCCGCCGCCATGCGAGTCAGTGCCTGCGCCAGGGGCATGGGTGGCTGAGTGTCACCCTTCTTCACCTTGTGGAAGCGCACCGGGTTGATTCGCGCGACCACGTAGTTGCGCAGGTAGGGTGACTTGAAGCCACGCGCCTGCAGGGACGCGATCAGTTTCTTCACCTGCGTGTCAATTTCGAGCAGGCGCGAAGCGAAGCCTTCGCGCTCGCGCAAGCTGACCGGCAGTGTCCGGTCACTGAAGCGATCCACCTTCTTCAGAAGCGAGCCGTAGGCACCGCCTGCGAAGCGCGACGACTTCTCATACACGATGCCCAGAGTCAGCAGGTCCGGGGACTCGAACTCGGCCGTGAGTTGCGATTCCTTGGAAGTGCTCCGGTGCTTCGCCAGGCTGCGGGCCATGCGAATGACCTCGAGGCTGCGGTCCCGCAGGTTGTGCGCTTTCTCCGTGTTGAGCGCCAGGATCCGATAGGCAAGCTGGTCATTCGGCGAAATGAGCGCGGTAATCTGCTTCAGTCCGAGCACTTTGGCAGCGGCGAGGCGATGGCGGCCATTCGGTGTCCACAGTCGGCCGTCGTCGCCGCGCACGACAATCAGCGGGTCGAGAAAAGCAGCGGTCTCGTCAATCTTCAGCGCCAATCGTTTCGCATGCGTAGGCGACAGGTCACGCTGAAAGGGAGTCGGTTGCACCGCATTCAAAGGCAACGACGCAAGCATCAACGGCCGGCCACCGAGAGGGTCGCGATACGCGCCGATCGGCGCTCCGCCCGCTTCCCGCACGAGCGCCGCAACGTCGGCAATCTCCGGGCTATCCATAGCAATTGCGACGTCGGCTGCATCCAGACCGCGTGCACTTTTTCCAGGAGCCAGTCTGCCGCGTGCCCGTTTGGCGGCGGTCTTTTTGCCGGCGCCCTGGGCCGGACTTTTCGCTTTTCGAGTTGCCATGGGCCGATAAGGTGCTCCAACCACACCTGCTGCGGCAAGCGTCGTGTGCGAGAATGTCCGGCTCCGCAGCCCGCCATGAACACACGCAGCATCCCAATCAGTGTCGCCGGAGCTTTGCCGGCACAGAAAATCGACGCATCCGGCATCGCTCGGGTTGACCAGCGGGCGGTGCTTGCGCTCGCCCTGCCGCTGATGGCGAACAGCGCGATCCAGATCGTGCTCAACCTCACTGACATGTGGTTCATCGGTCACATCTCGACCCTCGCGTTGGCCGGTGTTGCCGCTGTCCAATGGTTAGTGCTGGTCTGTGTGTTGACTCTCGGCGGGACGGCCTCCTCGATTCAGACATTGGCGGCTCAGGCATACGGCTCGCGGCGGTTTGCGCGTGCCTCGCGGTCGGTCTGGATCGGACTGTGGGCTACGCTTTGCGCAGCTCCGCTCTTTGTGTTGATTGGCGCGTCGGGGCCGTTGATTCTCGCGCCGTTCGGCCTGAGCCCGCAGATTGACACCCTGGCGAGCGAGTTCTGGTTCCCCCGGATAGGGGGCGCCACATTCGGTGTGGCGGTCTGGGGCATGCTCGGCTTCTTCAACGGCATCGGCCGGCCGCGCATCACGCTCGTCGTGACCCTCGTCACGACCCTCGCCAACGTGCTGTTGAATTATCTGTTCATTTTTTATTGGCACTGGGGCGTGGCCGGCTCCGGATGGGCGACCACGGTGGCGCAGGCTTTGGGGCTCATTCTGAGCCTCGTCATTTTTTTGCGCGGGCCGTTCAGCAGTCGCTACAAGTCGCGGCTTACATGGCATCCGCACTGGGCGCCGTTGCGTCAGCAGTTGAAGTTAGGTTTGCCGACGGGTTTGTTGCCGGCGGCCGATCTGCTCGGCATCTCGATCTTCCAGATGATGCAGGTGCGGTTGAGCACGGTGGATGGCGCCGCCACCCAGATGGCCATGATGTTGACATCCATTGCCTACATGCCCGGATACGGCATAGCCTCGGCCGGTACCACCCTGGTGGGTCAATCCATCGGCGCCGGTGACCGCGCTTGGGGTATGCGTGTCGGCTCGCGAGTCATCCTGATGACTGCGGTCTTCATGTGTGGAATTGGATTGCTGCTGGCGATCATAGCTCCGCTGCTGCTGCCCGCATTCACCGGTGTCCACGACGCAGACGCACAGGCCGCCGTAGCCCTTGGAGCCACTCTTCTGTGGCTCGCCGCCATCTACCAGCTGTTCGATGGAATGAATATGGCGAGCGGCATGTGTCTGCGTGGCGCAGGGGATGTCGTCGTGCCCGCCGCATTGGTGATCCCGGTCTCGTGGCTCGTGTTCGTTCCGCTGGCACATTCGCTTACGTTTGCGCCCGGCCAGGGGTGGGTACACTTTCTACCCCAGTGGGGATACGGGGCGGTGGGTGGCTGGGCCGCTTTGGTCTTCTATGTAATGCTGCTGGGCACCGCCCTGTGTCTGCGCTGGCGCTCCGGAGCGTGGCAACGGATCAACCTCTGATATCGTAGTTGCCGCGCAAAGCGCCTGGCGAAAGTTACGAGAAAGGTTGATTCAATGCGGATTGTTCGCGCCCGAGAGATTCTCCTGGCCGGGATGGCTGCCGGGATGCTGGCTGGCTGCGGCGTTACCCGGCTGGAACAGAGTCCCTCCAAGAGGGTGGATATGTCGGGTAGCTGGATTCTGGACACGGAAGCCAGTGATGACCCGAAGCCCCTCCTGGAGAAGTTGCGTCCCAAGCCAGTCAGCCGTCGTTGGGGTGACCCGCCTCCGGATGATGGTACAGGCGACGACACTGGTCCCCCCAGTGGCGGCGGGCAACAGGGAGGTGGACAGCGCGGCGGTGGACGTGGCCGGCGCGGTGGTCAGTCCCAGCCCGACCTGGCCTATCGGAACAACAACGACGCCTACACTCACACCACCGTACTGAAAATGCTGCAGGCGGATCTGGCGCGCGCCCGCAATCTGACCATCCGGCAGTCTCCCGAACAGTTTTCCCTGGACTATGGAAGCACCGTGCGCAGCTTCACACCGGGATCCATCAGTGTTGTGTCGGCTTCCTGGGGTGTAGCGGATCAGAGCTCCGGCTGGAAGGGCCGGGATTTCGTCATCCAGGTGAAGCCGCAGATGGGCGTGGCGAGTTACGAGAAATTCACCCTGGCGGAGGATGGCAAGCGTCTGACCGAGGAGCTCAGCCTGGGAGGCGGTGAATTTCCGTCAGTGAAGCTCAAACGCGTGTATGACCATACAGACCGGCCCCTGCCGCGCGCCGTTCCTAACAATGAGTGAGGTTGGCCAGCGCCGCACCCACGGCATGAGGGTCAGCCGGATTCAGCCGTAGCAGCTGCCGGCCGGTGGCGATCGCGACGTCGCGATCCGGGCCCGCCACCTGCTGTTGGAACAGTCGATACAACGCGCGCAGCGCGACTCGGTTTTCCTCCAGGCTCCAGGGTAGGACCACTTCTGATGCGCCGTGGCAGGCGAGATCCACCAGCGCAGCGCTGCGTGTGAGCAGAGGGGTGAGGAGGAGTGCGTCGGCCCAGGGGGATTGCGCCTGGGCGTGTCTGCCTACTGCGGTTGCCAGGTCGTCGAGAATGTCCAGGCTGTCGAAGGCTTCCGGATGTTGCCGCAGAAACTCACACCAGCGCGCCTCCACGCGCGGTTCCCAGATACCGTCGCCATCGAAAGGCTGATCCTGTGCCTCGAACGGCTTCGAGAGCGGAAACACGTCGCGCCACAGTTGTTGAATGCGGACCAGTTCCGGGGGCGCGGCGAGCTTGCAACGCGGGCCGGGACCCGCGGCGGTGAGGCGGTGGAGCGTTGGCTTTCGATCGGCGACGTGGAGCAACCAGTCGCGCAGGGGTCCACCGGCCCCTTGCACCGTGTAAGTCACCGGGCCCAACGGATTCACCGCCATCCGGGTGAGGAATTCGATCCGCGGATCATCCGCCGCGACTCCCTGGCTGCTCAGGGTGTCGGCCCACTCGCGTGCACGTTGTTTGGCTGTCTCCATGCGATGTCCGGCCACCAGCAGCTCGACTTCGAGCACGCAAAGCTCGTCGGCCTGCGGATTGTCCTGCTGCGCGTTGCGGAAGGCGCTCCACGCGCCGTCACTGTCGCCGCGATCCATGTAGATGGTGGCGAGTCTTTGCCACGCTTCCGAGCGCAAAGGAGAGCGCGGCGCTCGTTCCGTTGTCTGCCGCAACAGCTCGAGCTTTCTAGGAGCCCCTTGCGGCGACAGGCCATACGCCTCACATAACAGGTGAAGCAGGATGGCGGTGTCTTCGTCATAGTAACGCTCCGGAGTGCCCAGCCTGGGTTCCAGGGCCGCGATGACTTCGAGGTGGCGGCAGGTGTCGAGCAGATGAGCCGCGAACTCAATGAGCGCAGCGCGCGGAATCCGGCTGCTCGACAGCAACTCATCGCGTTCCGCCTGCGGAATGTTGGCCAGCACATACGGCCACAACACCTCCTGTGTCAGTGGCGGCATGAGCGGAATGGGAAGGCAACATGCCTGGAAGGGTTTGCCCGAACCGCAGGGACAGGGATCGTTCCGGCCCGGCTCCGGCATCGGCCCCGGACGGTTGCCGGCAGCGTTCAGCGGTAGTCCACATTGCGCGAGCCCATTCCAGACGGCTCGTGCCCATGCGAAAGCCATTGCGCGCGCAAGATTAGTGTCAGTCAGCAGCGGTGAATTGGGCGCGGCATATTTCAGGAGTCGCTGGCGGACCCAGCACAGAAAGTCGGCCGGATCCGCGGCACGCAGGGCGATCCCGACCGAATCCGGAATCAGCCGTTGGAATTCGAGGAGCCGGGGGGCCGCATCTTCCGCGTCCACTCGCCTTCGTCCATGAAACTAACCGCCGCGCGCTGCTCCCCTCGAGGCGGCGGCTTTCGACGCCAGCGCCTCGATGCGAACCCAGTCGCGCGCGGCCAGCGCATCGGCGGGGCTGAGCCACGAACCGCCCGCGCACAGCACGTTGGGCAGCTCGAGATAAGACCTGACCGTGTCCTGCGTGATCCCTCCTGTTGGACAGAAGCGGGCATCGGGAAAAGGACCGGCAAATGATTTGAGCATGGGAATCCCGCCGGCGGCCCCTGCAGGGAAGAATTTGAAGCAACGGTACCCGGCCGCCAGGCCGTTCATGACCTCGGAAGCCGTTGCCACCGCGGGCAGATACGGAATCGTTGCGAGCGGACCCGCCGCCAACAGGGCCGGCGTGGAGCCTGGCGAGATGGCGAAGGCAGCCCCTGCGCTGGCCGCTGAGTGCAGGTCCGAAATAGATAAAACAGTACCCGCGCCCACGCAGATGTCGGGTTCGGCACGCGAGATGGCTTCAATGGCGCGCAGCGCCGCGGGGGTTCGCAGAGTAACTTCGATGACCCGGATTCCGCCGCGGACATAGGCGCGCGCCAGATCGGGAGCGATCGCCGCATCCTCAATGGTCACGACCGGCATGACGGGTGACAGCCGTAGAAAATCCTCGATTCCGGCCACTGGCTTCATTCCTCAGCGCCTCACCGTAAAACCGGTATCGCGCAGTAGATTCTGGACCTCGGCAATACTCACCAGGTTGAAATCCCCGGGGATGGAGTGTTTCAGGCAGGCCGCCGCAACTGCGAAATTGACGCTGTCCTGATCATCCATCTGGGTACGCACGCCGTGAAGTATGCCTGCAGCGAATGCATCACCGCTGCCAATACGATCGATGATCCTCCCGATCGAGTAGATGCGGGTAGTGCGCAACCCCTCGCGCGACAGTAGCGCACCGGACAGGTCGTGATCGTCGACACTTCGCTGCACCCTCACGGTCATGGCGATGCGTTTGAGATGCCGGAACGTGTCCAATGCCAGGGTGCCGGCAACCTTGAATTGCTCTGCGGCCGGGACGTCGTCGAAGCTGCGGCCCAGGATCAAGCTGATATCGCGCTGTTCTGCGAACAGCAGATCGGCCTGGTCCACCAACTCACGCAGTATGGGGCGTGCGTCGCCATGCCAGCGCTCCCACAGCTTCGCGCGGTAATTGCAGTCGAACGAGACCGAAATGCCGAGCGCCCGGGCCGCCCGCGCCGCGCGTAAAGCAGCCTCCGCAGCTTGCGGACCTACCGCCGGAGTGATTCCGGACAGGTGCAACCAACTCATCCCGGCAAGCACGGTGTTCCAGTCAATGAGCTCCGGGGGTGCCAAAGCGAAGGCGGATCCCTCCCGGTCGTACAGCACTTCCGACGGTCGATGGCCTGCACCCACCGTGAGGAAATAGAGTCCCATGCGGCCGGGCCGGAACTGAACGGCGTCCGTTTTCACGCCGTAGCGGCGGAGCTCGCCTGCGGCGGCGTGCCCCAAGGCGTTGTCCGGCAGGACACTGACGACCGTGGCGGCGTGTCCCCATTGCGCCAAAGCAACGCCGACGTTGGTCTCCGCACCCCCAATATGTCCGACCAAAGTCCTCGTTTGGAGAAGCAGTTCACTGTGCGGCGCAGCAAGACGAAGCAATATCTCGCCGTAGCAGGCAATGCCCGCTGCTTGTGTGTGGTTATTTCGCATCATCTGTAGTGCCTGATTAGCCGGGTCTTACACCAGCTTGTGGGTGTAATGCCGGATTTGCTAAGTTAAATGTTACCGGTGTCAGAGAGGGGGTTCCCGCGCACCGATATTCGCGCCCAACTGCAGCCCTGATCCATCCAAATGGATCGATTGCTGCGGCGCGAAGCGCGGTGAGTGCGACGGAGTATCTCTCATCTCGGCAACGGCCTGCCATGCGCGAACAGGGAGTTCGTTCAGGCCAGCATTGCTACCGGTACCAGCTACCGATGTCATTTTTTCGGTCCAAAATCATGTGGGAGATCTGCGCACCGGAAGGCCTTTCGACTACAACGGATTTACGGCGGTCGTCGGCGCTAAAGAGGATTACAACGACCTCGCCGGAACCATCATGCCCCGCTACAGCGGTCTCAGCTCCAACTGACTGTCTCAGTCAGCTTGCCGGGCTGCGGGCTGACCTGTTCGCGTCCGGCAGCTGGGCCGCTTCGCGGCCGCGGAGGGTGCCACGGGTTGGGGCACGTCCTAGCGAAGAAGGGCTGCAACGCCAACGGAGCGCGCTGGGGCCGAAACGAGAACTGAGAGCGGCACGAGAGGGCGGCCGCGTGAAATTCTTCGATCGCGTTGAGGATGAGCGCACACGCCGGCGTTGCAGCCCTTCTTCGCTATGCCGCGCGTGGTAGCGCGGGCCGTGATAGTAATTCCAGCGCCTTTTTTATTGCCTGCGGTACGGTGGCGTCACGCCGCTCGAAGACGTCGCGGTAGGCGACGTAATTCGTGTCGCCCGCTCGGTAGCGTTCAAATATGAATGCACGTTCTTGCACGTTCTACCATATTTGTGCATGATCGGGTTTCAGCGGACACCTTGCCGTCTGGATTCGTAAGGGACAGACAATCGATGAATGCGTACCGGAGCCATGCCAAAACCGGCGTGCTTGTAGATGCGGTCGTCTTCGATCTCGGAGGCGTCCTGATCGACTGGAATCCGCGCCATCTGTACCGGCGCCTGTTTGGTGGCGACGTTGAGGGCATGGAGCGGTTCCTCGCTGAGGTGTGTAGTCCGGTCTGGAACGCGCGCCAGGACGCGGGCCGTAGCTGGGATGAGGCGATTGCCGAGGCAGTTGCCGCGCATCCGGAGCACGCGGAGCTCATCCGTGCCTTCCGCGAGCGCTGGGCGGAAATGCTGGGAGGAGCGCTGACGGATACCGTCGAAATCCTGGCTGAGCTTCGCGACCATCAGTTCCCGTTATTCGCCCTGACAAATTGGGCGCGAGACACCTTCTTGATCGCACAGGAGCGCTATCCGTTTCTGCAGTGGTTCAGGCAAATCATTGTCTCGGGAAGAGAGGGGATGGCGAAACCCAGCCCCGCGATCTTTCACCTGATGTTGGAGCGATGCGGTCTCAGCGCTGGCAGCACGTTGTTCATCGATGACTCGATTCGCAATGTCGAGGCTGCGTCTCGAGTTGGATTGAACGCTCTCGTGTATCGCGATGCTCGGCAGCTACGCAGGGAACTTGCCGGGTTCGGCCTTCCTGTTTGCCTGTAGTCGAGAATCGCCCTTGAGCAGCAAGACCACGGTCGATGTCCTTCCCGAAGAGCGGCAGCGCGCGATTCTGCAGCAACTGAATGAGGCAGGTCGCGTGGTCGCGTCTGAGTTGGCGATCAAGTTCGATGTCTCAGAGGACTCAATTCGCCGCAATCTTCGCGAATTGGCTGCCCGCGGCCTATGTCACCGGGTATACGGAGGCGCGTTGGCGAACGGTCCTGATCTCTCGCCGCTGAGCCGGCGTCGAGACCAGTACACCGATCGCAAGCGGCTTCTAGCAAGAAAGGCAGCGACGTTGGTCACGCGCAATCAGATCGTGATGATAGACGCGGGCTCCACGAACAGTGCCCTAGCAGATGCTCTCCCGAACAATCAAGGCTTGACCGTGGTGACGAATGCACCCGATATCGCTCAGAGTCTCATTGACCGCGATGGCTTCGAGATCCTGCTGATCGGTGGTCGCATCGACAAGCGCAGCGGTGCGGCGGTCGGGACACCGGCAGTCGAGGCAATTCGCCGGATTCGTGCCGATATCTGCTTTCCCGGCGCCTGCGGCATCGACCCGGACACCGGCCTCTGGTCGATGGATGATGAGGAAGCGCTCATCAAGCGGGCGATGATCGAAGCCAGCGCTGTAGCCGTCGTGGTGGCAACTGCCGACAAGTTGGGCGCGGCGGCCACGCATCACGTGGCTCCAATCGAACAGATTGAGCACTTGGTGGTGGAGTACAACATTGAGGATGCGACCCTGCGCGCTTTTGGGGCGCGTGGCTTGACCTTGCAGCGCGCCGATCCGAAATAGCGGGTCTCGCCGACAATCAATCCCAAGTATGCACCCATCCCCCGGCCCGCGGGTTCAAGGACGAGGTATGCCGTTGAGCGCAATCACTGAACAACTCATCGTGACGAGAGCCGAGCAACGATCGACGAGGTTGCTCTTTCTCATCGCCGGTTTCGCTGCGGCGGCGTGGGCCTCACTCGTTCCATTTGCGAAGACTCGTACGGGATTGAACGAGGCTACTCTGGGCCTCGTGTTGCTCTGCCTGGGTGGAGGGTCAATCATCTCGATGCCGATCGCAGGCGCGCTGAGCACGCGCCATGGTTGTCGGATCGTGCTTGCAGTGTCATCTGTGCTTCTGTGTGCCGCGTTGCCATTGCTGGCGATAGTGTCGACTGTGTCACTGCTGGCCGTCGCGCTCTGCATCTTCGGCATCGCTCTGGGCTCAACTGATTGTGTGATGAATGTACAGGCGGTCATCGTAGAGCGTGCCAGTGGTAAGCCGCTGATGTCGGGCTTCCATGGCTTCTACAGCCTGGGCGGTATCGTTGGTGCCGCAGGCACCAGCGTTTTGTTGACATTGAATGCATCGGCGCTGGGTAGCACGCTCGTTGCTGTAGTTGCGATGGTGATCGCGCTACTGATTGCTTACCCCGCGTTGTTGCCCTATGGCAACCCCGCCGAAGGACCCCCATTTGCCATTCCTCATGGCGTCGTTCTTTTCCTCGGCCTGCTGTGCTTCGTCGTCTTCCTGGTAGAAGGCTCGATGTTGGACTGGAGCGCAGTGTTTCTGACTGAGAAGCGCGGTATGCCATCGGCCCAAGCGGGTTTTGGCTTTGCCAGCTTCTCGTTGGCCATGACATTGGGTCGGCTAACGGGGGATGCCGTTGTCGCCAGGATCGGCAGGCGTGCCATCGTCGCTGGTGGCGGTCTGCTCTCCGCAGGGGGCATCGCACTGGCTGCACTGGTGCCGTCCTGGCCGCTCGCCTTACTCGGCTACGCGCTGGTTGGCCTTGGCTGCTCCAACATCGTGCCGGTGCTATTCACCGCAGTGGGCCGGCAAACGAGCATGCCACAGGCAGTGGCGATACCGGCAATTACGTCCTTGGGCTACGCAGGCATTCTTACGGGTCCCGCGGGGATCGGCATCATTGCCCACCACAGCAGCCTGTCGGTAGCGTTCTTCTTGGTCGCAGTGCTCATGGTTGCTGTCGCTGCAAGCAGCAGGCTGTTGCGCTTCTAATCCGCGCAACCCGACATCCCGTTAGCCCTTCTTCGCTATGCCGTGCGGGATGGCTCGGGCCGCGATAGTATTTCCGGCGCCTTTTTGACTGCCTGCGGTACGTTGGTGTCACGCCGCTCGAAGACATCGCGATAGGCGACGTAATTAAAGACACCGACGAAGACCACAGCCAATGCCTCAGTGAGCCCGAACAGCGGCACAATTTCCGCGAGTGCTGCGGCCGCAACGACGACGATTCCCACACCCAACAGGATCGCAACGGTGCCGTTCTTGCGGGCGGCAGACAATGACACAGACCGGGCCAACCGTGGCGGGATGTCGGGAATGAGGGCGAGCAGGGGAAAGTAGAACGGCTCGAAAAACACGGTAAAAATGGCAGCGTTGCGCGCTATCGCCGCGACGACGTCGCCCGGGTGCTGGGGAAAAGGCACGGATTTGCTGTAATGCAGCCCGGTCGCACCATCAAGCACCCAGCCGACGACGAAATTGAATGCGGCGGCACCGGCCGTGGACACGAGTGCTCCAGCCCAAACCCGGACCCGCAGCAGTTGCGCAAGGGCTGACCATACTCGCGACGCGTCGTCCGCGCCGCGAGCCAGGGCAGCGATAAACACCCAGATCAATCCCAACAGCAGGGCGCCGAACGCGTTGCTCCAGAGCTTCGCGACTCGCAGGCCCCCAGCGACGTCCACGATGGCGTTGTCGAAGCAGACCAGCAACACGATGAGCAGCCCGAACTGCACGGGCGAGCGGACAATGAGCGCCAGGCTGGTTCGCAGCCACCGGCCGATGAAAGGCCGCTCTACTTCCCTCGGCTCGAGCGTTGGATTCATCCCTGCGCCTCGACTCCAGAGTTGGATTTATCCCTGCGCGCTACCGAGCCCTGGTTGCGTGGAATCACCTTCCGGCCGCCAGACCGTCATAGGCCCGGGCCAGCCCGCTCGCGAAGATCTCGTTACTCACGAGTGAGGGTGGAAACACGTGCTCCAGTGACAGATACATCGGCAAATCGGTTGCCGCGCGGTTCTGACAGTGTTTCCCGATGTCGAACAGTTGCTTCGCCAGCGGATCAACCACCTGCTCGCCGTCGGCCGCCTTGCGGCGCACGAAGTGCATCCACGCCGCGACCGGCACACACAGCCGGTCAATCGGCCTGCCTGCCTGCAGGTTGTCATGGATAGTGCCGAGCAATCGGAATGGCAATTTCTGCGAGCCGTCCCAGGCGATCTGCGCCAGGGCGTGGCGGATGGCCGGGTTGCGGAAGCGTTTCAGAATCGCCTGGATGTACACATTCAGATCGAGCCCGCGCGGTGCCTTGAGCGTCGGCAGAATGTCGCGCTTCATCAGCGTGCCGACAAACGCCGCCAGATCCACATCCTCCATGGCGCCGGCGACCGTTTCGTGGCCGGCCAACAGGCCGAGATACGCCAACGATGAATGGGCACCATTCAACAGGCGCAACTTGGCCCGGTCGTAGGCTCCAACATCGTCAGTGACGATGACGCCGGCACTTTCCCAATCAGGACCCTCTGCGGCTGAGCGATCCTCGATGACCCACTGTACGAACCCTTCGCGTTGCACCGGCCAACGGTCAGTCATGCCGAGCACTTCAGCGACCCGCTCGCGCAGATCATCCGTGGTCGCGGGTGTGATGCTGTCGACCATCGTACGCGGGAAAGCGACCTTCTCCGCAATCCAACGCGCCAGGTTCGGGTCAACAGCTTCGGCGAGCTGTTGCACGGCCCGGCCCAGACGCGTTCCGTTATCGACGAGGTTGTCGCAACTGATGATGGTGAGAGGGCCCACGCCGCTGGCCCGCCTGCGCCGCAGGGCTTCAACCAGGTATCCAATCAGACTGCTGGGGGAGTGCGGGGAGCGCAGATCGCGGCGGATATCGCCGTGGGTCATGTCGAGGTTGCCGTCGGCGCCGAGGCAGTAACCCTTTTCCGTGACGGTCATGGTCACTACCCGGGTGCGTGGCGCGGCCAGCTGTTCCAACACGCTTTGCGGATCTTCCGGGGCCACGAGCGTTTGTTTCAACGCCCCGATGACTCGATACGAAGTGGTCTCATCGAGCGAGGCCAGCGTGTAGAGCCCGTCCTGTGGCACGAGCGCGTCGCGTACATCGGTACTGCGAAGCGACACTGCGCAAATTCCCCAGCGCGGGTCATTCGCCAGCAGTTTGTCCACGAACCATGCCTGATGCACGCGGTGAAAGGCGCCGGGTCCGAAGTGGACAATACCGATGTCAACAGCCCTGCGGTCATAGGCGGGTCGCTTGACCTCGGGTGGCACGCGCGCGAGGTTGGCTTGCGATAAAAATTCGTTCATTGGGGGGCCGCCATTACAGCGTGACACCTGTTTTCCAGATGGCGATCTCGCGCTCGTCGTTGAGCTCGTTGCGCGCCGGCTTGCCCGAGGCGGTGTCAATAACCAGCTGCATGAGCTTCCGCGCGGCATCGTTCATGCTCGTTCCATCCAGCACCTGGCCGGCGTCGAAGTCGATCCAGCGGGGCTTCTTCTGCGCGAGCGCCGTGTTGGATGCAATCTTGAGAGTGGGCACCGGGAAACCCAGGGGCGTCCCGCGTCCGGTGGTGAACAGCAAAATAGTGGCTCCCGCGGCGACGAGTGCAGTCGAGGAGACCGCATCGTTGCCAGGCGCTTCGAGCAGGGCGAGGCCGGGGCGGCTGGCGCGTTGGCCGTAGAGCAACACCTGGCTCACGGGCGCACGACCGCCTTTCTGCACGGCCCCGAGGGACTTTTCCTCGAGAGTGGTAATGCCGCCGGCAATGTTGCCCGGCGAGGGATTCTCGTAGATGGGCTGGCCGTGATCCAGAAAGTACTGTTTGAAACTGTTGACCAGCGCCACCCCGTCCGCAAACACGGCTGCGTCCACGGCCCGGCGCATCAACAGCTGCTCCGCACCGAAGACTTCGGGGATCTCGGTGAGGATGGGTGTGCCGCCGGCGCTGGAGACCTGGTCCGCGATTCGACCCACGAGGGGATTCGCAGTGATGCCGCTGAAGCCGTCCGAACCGCCGCACTTCAGGCCGATTGCCAACGCCGACAGAGGGCAGGGCTCGCGCTCGTCACACTCGGTAACTTCCACGAGCGCCTCCAGCGCCGCGAGACCTTCTTCGATCTCATCATCGCTCGCCTGGGCGCTGAATGAGCGAATGCGCGACTCATCATGGTCGCCCACTTCCGCCAGCAATTTGCTCAGCTGGTTGGATTCGCACCCGAGTCCCACCACCAGCACGCCGCCTGCGTTGGGATGGACGATGAGGGACGCGAGGACTTTGCGCGTGTGTGCGAGGTCATCGCCCAGTTGTGAGCAGCCAAACGGATGAGTCAATGCATGCACGCCGTCGACACGGCCCGCAAACCGCTCAGCTCCCAACCGCGCAATCCGCTCCGCCGTACGTGTTACACAACCAACAGTCGTGACAACCCAGATTTCATTACGCGTGCCAACGCGGCCGCTGCGACGCCGGTAACCCATGAATTCCAAGGGCTGCTCGCCGCCGGAAGCGGTCACCCTCAGGGGAGCCGCCGGTTGGTATTCGTAGTGATTGAGACCTGTGAGCAGCGTTGTTAGATTCTCGGAGTGGACGAGCGAGCCGGCCTCGATGTCACACCGGGCCTGGCCGATGGGCCAGCCGTACTTGAGAACGGCGTTCCCGGCGCTGATCCGGCGGACGGCCAGCTTATGTCCACGGGGAATCAACTCACGGACGTGAAGGCGGTCGCGGCTGGAATCGCCAGAATCGCCCAAGCTGACACTTTCGCCAGGCTCGAGCTGCCGGAGGGCCACGGCCACGTCGTCAGCCGGGTCGATCCGATGGATGGAATGAGTTTGCATGGCATCGCTGCTCGTCACGCTTTCGGAATATTGCGCAGCGCAATATTCTCCCGGAGGAAACCGGTGTCATTTAATGGGCCCGGTCAGCTTTTGTCCAGCCCCGGCTGGCGCGTACACTGCGGCACCTTTTTACGGCTGATGCCAGCCGCGAGCACAATCTGCGCATGTCAAAAACAAAAACATCCGTCACCAAAGTGACTGCGCTCGACCTGACGGGGTTGAAGTCGCCCGACAGTCTGGGCGGCCGCCGCGCCACCATCAACGACATCGCCCGCCTCGCCAATGTCTCAAAGAAAACGGTCTCGCGGGTGATCAACCAGTCACCGTTCGTAAAAGAAGCCACGCGCGCGAAGATCGATGCCGTCATTCAGCAGATCGGCTACGCACCCGATCCGCAGGCGCGGGGCCTGGCGTTCCGGCGCTCGTTTCTCATTGGGTTGATATATGACAATCCCAACGCGCAGTACATCGTCAGTATCCAGGACGGTGTGCTCGACGCGCTGCGCGGCTCCGGATTCGAGCTCGTGGTGCATCCCTGCGACCGGCTGAGTGAGGACTTCCTGCCGGGTATACGCCGTTTTATCGAGCGGCTGAAGTTGCATGGTGTGGTCCTGTTGCCGCCCATTTCGGAGGACCAGATGCTGGCGCAGGCTTTGCGCGAGATTGATTGTCAGTATGTGCGTCTCGCGTCGATTCGCCTGGACAACACGTCGCGGGCAATCTTATGTAACGACCGCGAAGCCACGGCGGAGGCGGCGAATTACCTCGAGGCATTGGGTCATCGCCGGATCGGACTGATTACAGGCCCACCTCAGTACCGGTCCGCCCATGAACGAGCGCTCGGGTTCACCTCGGCGTTGGAAGCGCGCGGCGTGCGTATTCCTCCCGAGATGATCGTCGAGGGCGCGTATACGTTTGATTCGGGCGTGGCTTGCGCAGAGGCGCTCCTGGCGCGCCGGCCCCGTCCTACGGCGATCTTTGCGTCCAACGACGAGATGGCAGCAGGGGTGTACAAGGCCGCCTACAGGCTCGGTATATCGATCCCTGGCGAGCTCTCGGTCGTGGGGTTCGATGACAGTCCGCTGGCCACACGACTGTCGCCGTCGCTGACCACCATTCGGATGCCGATTCGTGACATGGGACGGCTGGCAGCAGCTAAGCTCATACCCGTGAAGGCGCCGAACGAGGCGGACCTGGCGACCGTAACCCGGGTCACACTGCACTTGATTGTGCGTGATTCCTCACAGCCGCCGAAAGACGAGGCGGCAGGCCTTTCGAGGGGCTGAAAAAACAGGTGATTGGATGTGTTTCGGGAATGAGCGAATGGACCTGCGATGCAGCATATGACACCGGTTACCATGGGTCCCCTGGCGAGATATGATTTGGGCTCGAGCCCGCGCTGAGTCGAATATGTCAAAGAAACTCGTCCTGCACCCCGACCGCCTGTTTCCAGCTGACCCTGCCCTCCGGGCCATCGCTCGCCGGCTGTACGGGACCGTACAAAATCTGCCGATCATCAGCCCTCATGGTCACACCGACCCGGCCTGGTTCGCGGACAACGAGCCGTTCAGCAACGCGACGGAGCTGCTTCTTGCGCCCGATCACTATCTTTATCGGATGCTCTACAGCCAGGGTGTTCCGCTGGCCAGCCTCGGGGTGCAGAGCCGCAAGGGGCCTTCAGGTGCCGATCCGCGCGAGGCGTGGCGGCTGTTCGCTCGCAACTTCACTCTGTTTCGCGGTACGCCGTCATCGCTGTGGCTGAGTCACGTCTTCAGCGTGGTGTTCGGTCTCGACGTCGTGCTCGATGAGAAGTCGGCTGATCATTATTTCGATGCCATTGGCGCGGCTTTGCGCACGGATGCCTTCCGGCCCCGGGCGTTGTTCGAGCGATTCAACATCGAAGTGCTGGCGACCACGGAGTCGCCGCTCGATCCGCTCAATCATCATCGCAAGATCCGCGCGAGCGGTTGGGGCGGCCGGGTTGTCACCACCTACCGGCCGGATGCCGTGGTAGACCCGGAACACGAGCAGTTTCGCAGCGCGCTGACTGAATTTGGTGAGCTGACCCGCCAGGACGTCCACAGCTGGCGCGGTTATCTCGAAGCGCATCGCATCCGTCGCTCCGTATTTGCTGACGCGGGCGCGACCGCTACGGATCACGGTCATCCAACAGCCCGCACGGCAGATCTCAGTGATGCAGAAATCGAGCGCCTGTTCGCACGTGTGGTCGCCGGCCCGGTCACACCCGACGAGGCTGAATTGTTCCGGGCGCAAGTGTTGCTGGAAATGGCCCGCATGAGCCTCGATGACGGCCTGGTCATGCAGATTCATCCCGGCGCCTTCCGGAATCACAACCGCTGGCTCTTTGAGCAGTACGGGCGCGACAAGGGCGCGGACGTTCCAAAGCGCACTGAGTATGTGAACGCGCTCAAGCCGTTGCTCGATCGCTTCGGCAATGATCCCCGGCTGTCGATTATCCTGTTCACTTTGGATGAGACGACGTACAGCCGTGAGCTCGCCCCCTTGGCGGGGCACTATCCGGTGTTGAAACTCGGCCCCGCCTGGTGGTTCCACGACAGTCCGGAAGGGATGCTGCGGTTCCGTGAGCAGACCACGGAGACCGCCGGCTTCTACAACACGGTTGGATTCAACGACGACACCCGCGCATTCCTCTCGATCCCGGCGCGGCACGACGTCGCTCGCCGGGTGGACTGTTCGTACCTCGCGCGCCTGGTCGCCGAGCACCGTCTCGATGAGGACGAAGCGGTCCGCGTTGCGGAGGATCTGGCCCATCGCCTGCCCAAGGCGGCCTACCGTCTCTAACTGTCACTGACGGCACCGGAGTCACTCGATGCAGGTCAAGGTTCTGCAGGCTACGCATCCCGACATGGTTGTCGGGCTGAATACCGCGAAACTGCGCGATTACTATCTGCTCACCGACTTGTTCGTAGCGGATGAGATCCGGCTGAACTACAGCCACGTGGAGCGTCTGATAGCGGGCGGCGTGGCGCCGGTGCGTGCGCCCCTGAAGCTGCAGACTGTGAAGGAGGCGGGCGCAGGGCCTTTCCTGGCGCGCCGCGAGCTCGGAGTCATCAATATCGGCGGCCCGGGTAAGGTCTCGGTCGACGGTCGAGCGTACATCCTCGAGCCCCGCGATGGCCTGTACGTTGGCATGGGCAGTGGCGAGGTTGTGTTCGAATCCACCGAGGTGGGCGCTCCGGCGAAATTTTATATCGTGAGCGCCTCAGCTCACGCCCGCTATGACACTGTGAAGATCCCGATCGCTGAGGCGAAGCCGATGCAGCTCGGCTCGCAAGCCACTTCCAACCAGCGCACAATCAACCAGTACATCCACCCGGATGTCTGCAGGTCCTCGCAGCTGCTACTGGGTCTGACCGCTCTCGAGGTGGGCAGCATCTGGAACACGATGCCCGGCCACCTGCACGACCGGCGTTCCGAGATCTACTTCTACTTCGACATGCAGCCCGCCGACCGCGTGTTTCATTTCATGGGGCAACCGACCGAGACGCGCCACATCGTGGTGGCGAATGAGCAGGCGGTCATCGCGCCGCCGTGGTCCATTCACATGGGGGCTGGCACCAGCCGCTACGCCTTCATTTGGGCCATGGCCGGCGACAACCAGGATTACAAGGATATGGATGCGGTGCCAACACCGTCACTACTATGAGCCACACAGACTTATTTTCATTGGTGGGGCGCACAGCCCTCGTCACCGGCGCCAACACGGGTATCGGTCAGGGAATCGCCGTTGCGCTGGCAGGGGCCGGCGCGGATATCGTGGCGGTTGGCCGCACTTCGCCAGAGGAAACGGCGGGCCTGGTTCGCGCTGCCGGGCGCCGCTTTCACAGCATCGAAGCGGACCTGGGATCAGCGTCGCATTCCGCCGAGATCGTCCAGCAGGCCGTCGAGCACTTCGGTGCGGTCGATATCCTCGTCAACAATGCGGGCATCATCAGACGCAATGACGCTCTGGATTTTACTGAGAGCGACTGGGACGCCGTGATGAACGTCAACTTGAAGTCGGCGTTCTTCCTCTGTCAGGCCGTGGCTCGCAAGATGCTCGAGCTGAAGCGCGGCGGAAAGATAATCAACATTGCGTCGATGCTGTCATTTCAGGGCGGTGTCCGCGTGGTCTCGTACACCGCCAGCAAGAGTGGCATCGCCGGCATGACTCGTCTCCTGGCGAACGAATGGGCCTCGAAGGGCATCAACGTCAACGCCATCGCGCCTGGTTACATAGCAACCAACAATACGACTGCGTTACGCAACGACGAAAACCGGAATCGCGAAATCCTCGGGCGCATTCCGGCAGGACGTTGGGGCAAGCCCGACGACTTGGCGGGCGCCACTGTATTCCTGGCGTCACGCGCGTCTGACTATGTGCACGGCACTATCCTCCCGGTCGATGGAGGATGGCTTGCGCGCTGATTTCCGCGCGAACTTTTCATGTGCTGCGCACAGGGTTCAAGGGGGATCGCGAAGCGCGACCCCCGAGGCGTAGCGGCGCTGCGCGCCGGGAAGAGAAGCTTCCCTCAACTTGCAGCGGAGCGTTGTGTTTTGCTGCGGTGGAGGGCCGTCAATGCAGTCGCGTCTACCTGGGTGACCGCGGCATCGACCGCCTTCTCAACGCACAGCCGATAGTTCGCGAAGCGCGACAATTCGTGCGGGTTGGGCTCGTGGCAAACGGTCCGGGCCGCGAACTGTATACGCTTGTACAACGATTCAGCGGATGCCGGTTGCGACAAGTCGGCCTTCACATAACTGACACCTAGCGAATTCTCCGACGCCGAAGCGAGCGCGCCCGTTGTGTTGAACGCTGCAGCGCCGAGTACGATGAGGCCGGTCAGGGTGCCGCGGTGACGATTCGTGGGGCTCATGGCGATTCTCCTGGAGTGAAACTTCCGATCGCGCTCGTTTTATTGACGAGCGTGCGTATAGATGCGGCAGCGGGCTTCGGGGTTTGCTCGGCCGGTCGTGGCGATGGGGCGCTTGGGCTCACCTGCGACGAACGGAACGGTCGCGTAGAATGGCCCCCGTGAAACGCCACAAAGCCCGAGAACTGGATCCACTGAAGCGCCGGATTGCGGACCTGGATCCCCGTAGCATCGATTCCCTGTATGGGCTCGAACCCGTCTATGAGCCGGGGAAGGGTCTGCCGGGGCTGCTGCCGGAGGAGTTCGTGGCTTTCCAATGTCCTTATTGCGGCGAACGGTTGGAGACCCGCGTTGATCTGACCGCCGATGAGCCGTCATACATCGAGGATTGCCAGGTTTGCTGCCGTCCCATCGAATTCGCTGTCGAGCGGGAAGAGGGTGGTGGCCTGCTTTCGGTCAAGGTCCAGCGGATTGATTAGTTCGCTGTTCCCGAACGACCCACCCCCTCAATGCACCAACGCGAGCTGCGCACTGTTCTGCTGATTCAGGCGATCGAGGAGACCGATCGCGCGGGCGAGGTCATTCCGCTGGCGGATCGGGCTGATGCATCGCGAGCGGTCATTCGTGACTCGGCCACCCAACGCCCGGAGGCGGGACCGGTAGCGGCGCTTTCAGCTCAGTCGCAAGCGTTCCTGGTCAAGCGTTCCCAGCGCCTGCTCGATCGCCTGAGGTTGCGTTCGCCTGCGGTGATGCACGTGATGGCCCTTTCGGGTGGTCTTACCTGGCTCGGTCGATTCGTCCTGGTGGCCGCGGTCGTGTTCGGCGTCTCGCTCTCCGCTCTGGATGGGAGCCGGCAGATCAACATCCTGGCATTCCCGCTCATCGGGCTCATCGCCTGGAATCTCTTCGTGTACATCGCGCTGCTGGTGACCTGGACCCGGACGCGAGGCCAGGTCGCCGCCGGATTCGGGTCCGCTCATTTCTATGAGCGCTGGATCGCCGGACGTATTGAATCATTGATGCGACATTCAACGCGCTACAACGTGCCACTCACCACCGGCTTGCGACGATTCGCGGGTGAGTGGAGCGTGATTTCGCAACCGATGCTGTTCCTGCGAGCCAAGCGCCTGATGCACCTTGCTGCGGCACTGGTGGCGATCGGCCTCATCGTCGGCCTGTACGTTCGCGGGATTGCGCTTCGCTACGAGGCTGGATGGGAGAGCACTTTCCTGGGCCCCCAGAGCGCCTACGCTCTGATCTCGGCGTTGTACGAACCGGCTTCCGCGCTGTCCGGTATCTCGCACGGCTCTCCAGGCGAAATCAGCGAATTGCGTTGGACGGCCACGGGAGGCGGGGGCGAAGCGGCAACGTGGATTCATTTGATCGCCATTACAGCCGTGCTGTATATCGTGTTGCCTCGGTTGCTGGCGGCCACCGCTGTTTCGTTTGGATTGTGGAAGCTTTCGCGCCGGCTGCCTCTGCCGGGCTCTCTTCTCGGTTACGCGCGAACGCTGGTGATAGGTGTTGGCAGCGGTACAGCGGGTGAGACTGCGAGCGTGGTTCCCTACGCATATGAGCCCAAGCCTCCCTCCATCGCGGGCCTCGAATCGCTGCTGGCCGTGACCCTGGGTGCCAATCTCAAATTGCAGGTACGCGATCCGGTCAAGTACGGTGATGAAGAGACGGTGGCTGCCCGCCTCGCAGCAACGAGCGCCACGTGGCACGTGATCCTGATGACGCTCGCGTCCACTCCGGAAGTTGAAAATCACGGCGCGTTTCTCACCGCATGGCGCGACTGGCTCGTTAAGAATGCAACTTCAGCGCCGCTGTTGATTGTGATCGATGAAGGCCCCTACGCGGCGCGCATGCGGGGCGACTCCGTCCTGGAGCAGCGTTTGCAAGAGCGCCGCAAATTGTGGCGGGAATTCGTAGCCGGGTACGGTCTGCGCGCCGTCTTTGCCGATTTGATTCAGATCAAACCGGGTGCCCCGTCGGAGATCAATGCCCGCGATGAAGCGCGCTCAGCTCTCTGGACCGCAAGCGAACGCGCATGAGTACCCTCGCTGGTGCCAACGTGCACATGGCCCGCCTCGGCGCCGCGGTCGGTCCTCATGCACGCCTGTGGTGTTGCCGACTCTGGCGCCGCGATTGCGCTCGCATGAACGCTGCCGGCGATGCCACCTTCCGCGCGGCCGGGCCCGCATGAGCACTGTCGCCGGTCCCACCCGCGCCCCCGCAACCCCTGCCCCCGAGCCGGGCAAAATCAACATCAGCCTCCTCTCGCACACCAACGTCGGCAAGACCAC
>Ga0137415_10000094_pt1 | contig 68850 bp, 64 predicted proteins | sample CZODoug3_1_1_16f_FD_183082 | JGI IMG/M metagenome (GOLD analysis project Ga0137415, IMG submission 183082) | Vadose zone soil fungal communities from Angelo Coast Range Reserve, California, USA - CZODoug3_1_1_16fungal (Hybrid Assembly) | ecosystem: Environmental > Terrestrial > Soil > Vadose... | reverse complement strand
CCCATCACTTCGCCTTCGGTGTTGAAGGCCGGGCCACCGGAGTTGCCCTTGTTCACGGGCGCGTCGATCTGGATGAAATCGTCATACGGACCGTTGCCGATGTCGCGGCCGGAAGCCGAAACGATACCGGCGGTCACGGTGCCGCCGAGCCCGAAGGGATTACCGACCGCCAGCACCCAGTCGCCGATGCGCGGCTTTGAGTCGGACAGTTTGGCGAACGGGAAGTTCGAGCCGCCTTCGACCTTGATCAACGCAACGTCGGTGCGCGGATCGGTGCCGATCACCTTGGCCGAATAGGTCTTGCCATCGTCGGTCGTGACCTCGACCTTGTCGGCGCCGTCGACGACGTGGTTGTTGGTCACGGCATAACCGTCAGCCGAAATGAAGAATCCGGAACCCTGGCCGGTCACGGCGCCACGGCCGCCGCGCGGACCACCGCGCAGGCCCGGGGGCAATCCATCCGGTCCGCCAAAGCGGCGGAAGAAGCGCTCCATCGGCGATCCCGGCTGGAACGGCGAGTCGTCGTCCTTGTTAGCGCTGTCGTCCTTGGCGACCTTCTCGTTGATATTGACCTTCACCGAGATCACCGAAGGCTTCACCCGCTCGACGATGTCGGCAAAGCCGACCGGTTGCGCGACCTTGCGGACCTCGTTGTTGACCTGCGCATGCGCAGGGCTGGTAAAGATATTGACCGGGCCCTGCGAGGGGCTGAAGCCGTAGACGGCAACGCCAAGGCCGGCGACGACGGACGCCATCAGCGCGAATTTGCGGGCCGAGAACAGCGAGCGCCGGGGCGCGCGGTAGGACGGAAAGGACGAAAGATCGTTGGGACGGTCGGTCATTCTTGAAATCTCCAAAAGGCCAGAATCGACGATGCGGGGGCGAGCACCTGACACCCCGCAAGATGGGGATTTCCGCCTTACGGCGCGCTGGCTGCGGAATTAAACTTTTGTAATCAAGGTATAAATATATGCGGCAGAATAGCGCAGGCAAATGAAGGGCTTAAGGGAGGCCTAAACCGGCTGGTCGGGCGTCATCAGCCGTTCCAGGCGCGCTTTCTCGTCCGCGGTCAATGGGGAGGCGGGTTCCGCCGCGGCGCCAGCCGATTTTCCGCGCCGCCGGCTATATCGCCAAAGCGCGACACCGCCTCCCGACAGCGCCAGCGGCGGAACCAGCCACAGCAGCATCGTGTGCGGATTGAAGCGGGGTTTCAGCAGCACGAATTCGCCGTACCGCGCCACCAGAAAATCGATCACCTGGCCATCGCGGTCGCCGGCCGCGATGCGCTCGCGGACCAAAAGGCGGAGGTCGCGCGCCAGCGGCGCCTCGGAATCGTCGATCGACTGGTTCTGGCACACCATGCAGCGCAGTTCGCGCGACAGCTCGCGCGCCCGCGCCTCTTTCACCGGATCGGCCATGATCTCGTCCGGCTGCACGGCGTGCGCGGGCAGCGCGCCCGCCATCGGCGCCGCGGCAAACGCGCAGGCGAGGAGCAGGAGCAAGCGCGATTTCCACATCACTCCGCCGCCTGCAATCCGCGTACGGCTTTCGCGGGCTTCGGCGCACCGACGCGCAGCCGCCGGTCCGACAGCGACAACGTGCCGCCGAACGCCATCAGCACAGGTCCCCACCAGATCAACAGCACCAGCGGCTTGTGATAGATCCGCACCGCGATGGCGCCATCGGCCGCGGTGTCGCCGAGCGAAATGTAGAGCTGGCTGGCGCCGCGCGTCAGCAGGGCTGCTTCCGTAGTTGAGGATTCCCGCGTGGTGAAATTGCGTTTCGACGGCGTCATCACGCTGAGCTTTTCGCCGTCGAGCTTGACCGTGAACTGCGCGACCATCTCGCGGAAATTCGGCCCCTGCCGCTGCGTCACGCCGTCGAGCTTCAACTCGTAGCCAGCGAGTTTGGCGACATCATCCGGCTTCATCGAGCCGATATATTCGCTGTTCCAGGTGGTCTCGCAGACGATCCCGATCAGGGCTACGCCGACGCCGGCATGGGCGAATAGGGTACCCCACGTAGCGCGCGGCAGTCCGCCGGCACGCTGCAGCGAAGTCTTCAAGGGAATTCGGAACAACCCGGTGCGTTCGACGATGTCGCTGAATGCACCGGCGATGACGAATACCGCCAGCCCGATCGCAACCGGCGCAAGCGTGCTGCCGCCATAGGTCCACGCCCACAGCACCGCGATCGCGATCAAGGCCGCGATGCCGGCTGCGGTCAGGCGCTGCGCGGCGCCGAGCAGATCGCCGCGCTTCCATGCCAATAGCGGCCCGAACGGGACCGCGACCATCAGCGGCACGAACAGCGGCGCAAAGGTCAGATTGAAGAACGGCGCGCCGACCGAGATCTTGTCGCCGGTCAGAACCTCCAGCGCCAGCGGATAGAGCGTTCCGATGAAGACGGTCGCACACGCCGTGGTGAGGAACAAATTGTTGAGCACCAGCGCGCCCTCGCGCGAGATCGGCGCGAACAGGCCGCCCTGCTTCAATGCCGATGCGCGCCAGGCGTAGAGCGACAGGCTGCCGCCGATGAAGACGCAGAGGATCAGGAGGATGAATACGCCGCGCGTTGGATCGGTCGCGAATGCATGCACCGACGTCAGCACGCCCGATCGCACCAGGAAGGTTCCGAGCAGCGACAGCGAGAAGGTCAGGATCGCCAGCAAAATGGTCCAGACCTTGAGCGCGTTGCGCTTTTCCATCACCACCGCGGAATGCAACAGCGCGGTGCCGGCGAGCCACGGCATCAGCGAAGCATTCTCGACCGGATCCCAGAACCACCAGCCGCCCCAGCCGAGCTCGTAATAGGCCCAGTACGAGCCCATCGCGATGCCGAGCGTGAGGAATATCCACGCCATCAAGGTCCACGGCCGCACCCAGCGCGCCCAGGCGGCATCGATGCGGCCTTCGAGCAGCGCTGCCACCGCGAACGAGAACGAGATCGAGAAGCCGACATAGCCGAGATAGAGCATCGGCGGATGCACGGCGAGGCCGATGTCCTGCAGCACCGGATTGAGGTCGCGGCCCTCGATCGGCGGATTGGCGATGCGCAGGAAAGGATTCGAGGTGATCAGGATGAAGAGATAGAACGCGCTCGCGATCCAGGCCTGCACCGCCAGCACATGGGCGCGCAGCGACAGCCGCAGATTATTGCCGAAGGCCGCGACCAGGCCGCCGAACAGCGCCAGGATCGACACCCACAGCAGCATCGAGCCCTCATGATTGCCCCAAACGCCGGTGATCTTGTAGATCAGCGGTTTGAGCGAATGCGAGTTCTCGAACACGTTGACGACGGAGAAATCCGAGGTCACGTGCAGCATCACCAGTGCTGCGAACGACGCCGCCACGAACAGCAATTGCGCCAGCGCGGTGGAACGCGCGACATTCATCAGCGCCACATCGCGCCAGCGCGCGCCGATCAGCGGCACGGTGGACTGGATCAGCGCCAGTCCAAGCGCGAGCACCAGTGCGTAATGTCCGGCCTCCGCGATCACTGCGGCGCCCCTTGCGCCGCACGCGAGGCTCCCTGCGTAGATGGAGGTGCGGCGGAAGCGCTCGGCTTGGCCGCGTAATCGTCCTTCCAGTGGCCCTGCTTCTTCAGCGCGTCGGCGACATCCTTGGGCATGTAGGTCTCGTCATGCTTGGCGAGCACGGTGTCGGCCTTGAACACGCCGGCGGAATCGAGCGCGCCTTCGGCGACGATGCCCTGCCCTTCGCGGAACAGATCCGGCAAGATTCCCTTGTAGGCGACCGGCAGCGTGGCGCTGCCGTCGGCGACAGTGAAACTGACCGCGAGATTGTCGCCACGCTTGAGCGATCCCTGCTGCACCAGGCCGCCGAGCCGGAAACGCTTGCCAGCTGAAATATGCTTCTCGGCGACCATCGACGGCGTCGAGAAGAACACGATGGAATCGCGCATCGCATTCAGAACGAGGGCCGCCGCAACCGCGAGCACCGCGAGCGAGCCGCCGATCATGGTCAAACGCCGCTGCTTACGCGTCATGGTTCTCCGCCGTCCTTGCGCATCGGGATATTCACCCATCCAACCCCAGATTCTTCAGGCCTTCATTGAGCTGGCGCAATCGATCCGCATCGTTGGCGACGGCCTGGCGGGCATCCGTCAGCGCACTCACCGCCTTGTCGCGTTCGCCCATGACCATATAGGCCCGCACCAGCCGCAGCCATCCCTCGACGTCGCTGCCGTCCTGCTTCAGCCGGGTGGCGAGGCGGTCGACCATGCCGCGGATCATGGTGCCGCGGTCGGCCTCGCTCATGTCCTTGGCGGCGGCCATCGCATTGTCCGACAGCACCGGCGCGGCGGGGCCGCCGACCCGCGCCAGCGCCGCCTGCACCAGCGGCCGCCACGGCGCATCCGCCGGCCCCTTCGCCAGCATCGCCCGCCAGATCGCGGCGGCATCGGCTCTGCGGCCGTCCTGCTCGGCGGCAAGCCCGAGGAAGTAGCTCGCCTTGGCCTCCTCGGCGTTGAGCGCGACGGCGCGCTCGAACTCGGCCTTGGCTTCTGACGTGACGACGCCGCCAGCGGCGCCGGCCAGCGCTTCGCCGAGATCGGCGCGGCGATCGGCGCTGTCGCCGTTATAGGCGATCGAATTGCGATAGGCGCGGACCGCCTCATCGTAGCGCCCAAGCCGCGAAAGCACCGGCGCCAGCACGCTCCAGCCGCGGCCATCGGTTGGGTTCTTTTCCAGATGCGCCTCGACCTGGGCCACCAGATTGATGAGCGGCTGGCTGGCGTCAGCGACCCGCTCGCGCCCGGCCAGCGGAAAATCACCGAGCCGGGGCGAGCCAAGCGTCAAATAGAAAGCGACCGCCACGATCGGCAGCCCGACCAGGGCCGAGACCGCCGCCGAACGGCGCAGCTTCAAATTGGCCTGCGCGGGCGGATCCTGGTCGCCGTCGGCGGCTGCCAGCAGGCGGCGGCTGATTTCGACCCGCGCGGCGTCCGCTTCGGACGCCGCAATGGTGCCTGCGGCCATGTCGCGGTCGATCTCGGCGAGTTGGTCCTTGTAGACCGCCGCCTCGCTGCCGCCCGCCTTGGCCGGTCCGCTTCGCCCGAGCGGCCAAAGCACCGCAAAGATCGCCGCGGCCGTCATCAGCGCGAACACAAACCACAGCGTCATCAAGCGGTTCCCGGGGTGGAACGGCGCCTTCGGGAAGACGCCGATGCGCCGCTTTACACCACCGGCGGCGAACCCGGCAATTGACAATTACTGGATCGAAATGGCGGCCGGAAGGCCGCAGATTCCCCAGGGGAAACCCTGCTGCAGCCGCTACCCGGCCCGCGAGGATTTGCGCTCGCCGGTCACCGCGTTTTCGGCGGCGCGGCTCATCAGCGAGGCGTAATCGTGGCCGAACAACACCTCGCAGAAGCGGATCGCCGCCTTGACCTGCATCTGGCGATAGGCGCGCACCCTGATGTCACCGCCGCGCAGCGACTGCACGAGGCCCTCGGTGGAATGCTCGACATAATGCTGCAGGTCTGAGTAGGTCCGCAGCGTCACCTCGTTGATGGCGAGTTCGCTGGCATAGGTGCGGCACACCGCGACGAAATCGATCAACGCCGTGGTTTCTTCGACCTCCGTTGTGTCGACCTTGGCGCCGGCCTGGATGTCCTTGTCGGCGCGCTGACGCAGGATGCGTCGGACGCGGCCGGGTACGCTGTCGATCTCCGACTGCAGCGAGTTGGAAATTTCGGCGCGGATCGAGGTCAATTGCCTGCCCCAGACGGAATCGTTGCGCAGGTCGAGCTCGGTCCGCAAGCCGCGGACGCCGTCATGCAGGGTCTTGAGCTGTTCGCCGACATCGTCGAAATGGCCGCGCCTGATGTCGGCGCGCAAACAGGCCGCAAGATATGAGAGATCGTGCAATGCGATGGTGACGGCGACGCCATAGGGTGTCGCAGCGACCCGGATTTCATCGTCGGAGCCCGCCATCTTGATGGCCAGCCGGATGATCTGCCATGGCGCGGCGAGCCGCTGCATGATCAGCGACAGCGTGAACGGCAGCAGTTGCGGCGTCTGCAGCGAGGGAACATTGAGCGCCGCGGTCACCGATGCGATCTGGCCATCGGCGAGAATTCGCATCTGGCTGGGCAACCGGCCGCCAAGCGTATCCAGCGCCTCGCGCGTCCGCAGCACCGAACCGATCGCCAGCAGATCCTCAACGACATTGGGCGGGCCGACGCGGGACAGCGCGCGCTGCCGGTCGTCGCCCGGCACGGTCGCGATATTGACGATGGCCTCCGCCGCCGCCAGCTGGAACTTGCGGGTCGCCAGCTCGACCGAGGCGCCGTCCTCGCGCCGCTCGGTCAGCGCCGCCTCGAATTCGCGCGCCGGGCCGGGTGCGCCGTCACGACACAGCCACTGCCAGACCGGCAGCAGCGAAGCGCGGCGGACCTGGCCGGGCCGCACCGGAAAATTGCCTTCGGCCAGAAACGGTTCGAGCGGGCGGAACAAGAGCCGCGCCGGATCGTCGCTGCGCGGGCGCGTCTCGTCGTCTTCCTCCGCCCCGCGCACGATCTTGCGCAATTGCTCCAGCACCAGATTGGCGACGCTGGCGTCTTCGCCGCGCTCGACCGCGCGCTCGAACTGCCGCATCAGCAGCGCCTGCGATTGCGGCGGGAGCTGCGCGAGATATTCCCTCAGCCGCTCGGTCGATGTCTGGCTCATGCGCCCGGTAATGAATGCTTGGAGTCGTTGCGGACCGAAAAACGTGTCCGCCAGCGATCATAAAAGGGGGCGTGTTAAGAAGTCGTTTAGGAATGCTGATTTGGCAGCCATCGGGCAACGCGCCGCAGGTGTTGACGAAGGGTTAAATTGTAGCTACAATATATCTCTATGAAGATCGTGTGGGATGAACCGAAGCGTTTGGCCAATATTGCAAGACACGGGATGGATTTTGCTGATTTGGACGAAGCGTTCTTCGACGGCTCGGTTATCGTCCCAGCGAAATCAGGTCGCCTGATTGCCGGCGGCCGTCACCGCGGCGGGATCATCGTCGTGGTGTTCGTCGCGCTCGGCACCGAAGCTCTCAGCGTCGTCAGCATGCGACCGGCGAGTCGGAAAGAACGGAGATTGATCGATGGCTAAGCGGCAGAAATCATTCAAGCCGGGCCGCGGCTATACCAGGAAGGATTGGGACGACGTTCAAAGTCCCGAGCTGACCGCCGAAGAAATGGCAAAGGCAAAGCCCTTTGCGGAAATGTTTCCCGAGCTTGCGGCCTCGATCCGAAGGGGGCGAGGCCCGAACAAGGCTCCGACCAAGAAGCTGGTTTCGCTGCGGCTGTCCGGACAGGTGATCGAGGCCTACAAGGCCAAGGGACCGGGCTGGCAATCCCGGATCGATGCGGATCTGCGCCGCATCAATAAGATCAAGTGACACCTGGCAGCACCAGTTCGGCCCGCAAGCCGCCGATCGGCGCATTCCGCAGCGAAAGGCTGCCACCGTAAAGGCTTGCGAGATCGGTCACGATCGAGAGGCCGAGCCCGGAACCCGGCTTCGATTCGTCGAGCCGCTGGCCCCGCCGCGAGACCTGTGCGCGCTCGGCGGCGGACAATCCGCGCCCGTCGTCGTCGACGATGATCCGCAGCCGTGGGCCGGCACCGGGCACCGCCGGCGCTTCGGCAACCACCTCGATGAAGACGTGCGAGGCCGCCCATTTGCAGGCGTTGTCGACCAGGTTGCCGGCCATTTCCTCCAGATCCTGCCGCTCGCCGCGAAACCTGGCCGACGGATCGGCCTTGACCTCGACGGTGATGCCGCGATCGCGATGGATCTTCTCCATGGTCCGCCGCAACGCCTCGATCGCGGGTGCTACTTCGGTGACCGTGCCGACGATCGTGACGCGGGCGGCGATGCGCGCGCGCTCGAGATGATGGGTTACCTGATCGCGCATCACGTCCGCCTGCTCCAGCACCTTGCTCGCAAAGGGATCGACGGCGTGGGCGATGGCTTCGTTGACGATCACGGACAACGGCGTCTTGATGGCATGGGCGAGATTGCCGACATGGGTGCGCGCCCGCTCGACGATTTCACGGTTGGCGTCGATCAGCGCGTTGGTTTCGCGCGCCAATGGCGCGATCTCGACGGGGAATTCGCCCTCCAGCCGCTCGGCACGGCCGGAGCGGATATCGGCGATCGATTCGGAAATGCGCTTTAAGGGCGCGAGCCCGAAGCGCACCTGGAAGATCGTGGTCAACAACAGCACGATGCCGAGGGCTGCAAAGGTGCCACCGAGGTAATAGTCGAAGCTGCGGGTTTCATCGAAGATCTCGGTGGCGTCTCCGGCGACGCTGACGAGAAACTTGCCGTCGGCGCCGAGATCGACCGGCCGCTCCACCATCCGCAGGGTCTGTCCCTCCGGACCATCGACATAGCCGAGCCGAATGCCGGCGGCGGTCAGTTCGGCGCCCTGCTCGTCGAGCTTCGGCAGCTTCTTGTCCCACAGCGAACGCGACGCCCGCGTTTCCGCCTTCTCGGTGTCGGTACGGGTGATCTGCCAGTACCAGCCGGAGAGCGGCAGTTCGAACAGCGGCTCGCCGAGCGACTGGAATTGGCGATCCGGCGGTTCGTCCGGGGTCGCCACTTCGGCAATCAGGGTGCGGAGATAGAGATTGAGACGGCGATCGAAGGCGCGCTCGGTCGCATCGCGATAGACCGACGACAGGATGATTCCGGTGATGACGAGGATCACCACCACCCAGGCGGTGGCTGATACGAACAGGCGGGTGGCAAGCGAGCTTGCGCGCATCAGGGCATGGTCCCGAAAGGCCTATCCTCGGGCCACGACCCGACGGCTGGGCACCGGTTTTCGGACACGATCATGCTCGATCGAGCGGGAAAGAGTAAGTCCGAAAGGCCGATCAACGTCCTGGATCAAGCGCCGGGCGACGGCGGCGTCAGGAGATAGCCGAGCCCGCGCACGGTCTGGATGATGTCGACGTCGAGCTTCTTGCGGATGCGGCCGACGAACACTTCGATGGTGTTGGAGTCGCGGTCGAAATCCTGGTCGTAGAGATGCTCGACCAGTTCGGTGCGCGACACCACCCGCCCGGTATGGTGCATCAGATAGGCCAGCAGCCGGTATTCGTGCGAGGTCATCTTGATCGGATTGCCGGATACGCTGACGCGGCCGGTGCGGGTATCGAGCGACACCGGACCGCAGGTCAATTCGGACTGGGCGTGGCCGGTGGAGCGGCGCAGCAGCGCGCGGATCCGGGCCAGGATTTCTTCGAGGTGAAACGGCTTTGCGACGTAATCATCAGCGCCGGCATCGAAGCCCTGCACCTTGTCGCTCCAGCGGTCGCGCGCGGTGAGGATCAGGACCGGCATCGAACGGCCGTTGCGGCGCCAGGCCTCGAGCACCGAAATGCCGTCCATCTTGGGCAGGCCGATGTCGAGGACGACGGCATCATAGGGTTCGCTGTCGCCGAGGAAGTGCCCCTCCTCGCCGTCGAACGCGCGATCGACCACATAGCCGGCATCGGTCAGCGCGGTGGTGAGCTGACGATTGAGATCCGGATCATCCTCAACGACGAGCAGGCGCAAGCTGACCTCCGAATGGAGCGTTCCTCGATATCCGCCACCATGATGAGGCTTAGCGGCGTGAACGGGCTATGAACAAGGCACACGGCGAAATGTTACTTTTTTGTCATGACGGGCTAGATAGCAGATTTGGGAGTGTTGTGGAGGCTTAGCGGCGGGCTGCCGCCGGCCCGAAATAGTCTCTTTCATCGCATTAACCTTGAGCTACGGGATTAACGATGATTGGCGACGCGCCGTTTGAACGACCGTCTTGCGGAACTGTTAGGCTTGCTGTCGGACCGCTTGTGGCCTAGCAACGAGCGATGATTCATCGACTATCCCTAGTTGGAGCCTGGCTGGCACTCGCCTTCATTGCCTTTGCGACGCTGTCGCCAATCGACGACCGTCCCACGCTTGCCGGACCTCAGCTCGAGCATTTCGCTGCGTTTGCGCTGATGGGACTGGCGTTCACGCTGGCCTACCCCAAGCGCACGTTTCTCATTATTGCGATCGTACTTGGAAGTGCGTTCGTGCTGGAGACGCTGCAGCTATTGACGCCGGATCGGCATGGCCGCGTTGTTGACGCGCTCGTCAAGGCGACGGGAGGAATGTGCGGGATTAGCGCCGGTTACCTGATCCCGCTTATTCTGCGGGCCCCGATCAATCGGATCAAGGAAGCTTTGGCGTCAAGCCGCACGGGTTAATCGAGAAGCCGCGGACGGAGGTTAAGGCCTTAGCGCGCGACGATCTGAACGGCAATGTAAGAGCTGCAGCGCGAGGCTTACCCGCTCATTTAGGACGTTCTGCTACCGGCGCCTCCCAGGGTCTCTTGCCACTGCTGTCTTTGTCCCAAGGACGCGGCGCATTCGCGTCTTTGACCACCGCTGCCGCATCATTCGCGCGCTCCATCTTGATGCGGTCACGAGCGGAACGGGCGTCGGCAGACGGTAAAGCAGGTTCGGCGTTAGCGAGGCAGGTGGTCGCGACGCCCACTAGCAATGCGATGATGATTGATTTCATTCCCAGCAGTAACAGGAATTGAGCCTGAAGTATCGCCCTTTCTGGCCCTCACGTCGGCGTGAGGGCGAGGTGGCTCGTTTGAGCCCTAAAAACGCCGGATTTCCTGAAAGGCGGAACCGCCGAGTCAGCTAGTTGAGGAGCCGCAGATGCCGGACGAAGGTAGGGGCCCTCGCGCGCGATATCCGATCTGACGTCACGTACAACCACAGCGCGACGAAGGCCGCGTTTAAGCCGATCCAGACCGCCAACACGATGAGTGGCGTCGACATCCCGTTCTTCCTCGCCCACGAATCAGAACGTCTAACGCTAGGAACGGGGTCGGCTACGGGTATTTTGACCTTGGTGCGTCAACGCAAGATCCATTTAGTAACAACCTGTGGCGCTCCGATCTTGGGACCCCGACGCAGGAGGGCATTCATCCCAACAAGGTCGTTCACGATCAGGCAGCGCTTGATTACGCGGCGGCGGCACCGTCGCTATTTGTCTAGCGTTTAATGCTGGCGACCGTAGAAATCGTCGATCCTTTCATTGTCTTCCCGATACTCCCAGTTGCCATCTCGCTTTCGGCGCCATGTTTGTCCAAATCTGCTGGTCCATTTTCCGTCGATCGTTCGGCGAGGAAGGATCGGCGACCGACATCGATGCCAAAGCTCGTCGGCGATCGACCCTGCATTGCCCATCTTGTTGCGCCTAGCCATCCATTGTCTGATCGGAAGTTCGATCATGTGGTAAGCAACGAGACCGACCGAAACGCCGGTGAGGATGAGGACAAAAACGCTCAAGGGAAGCGGCGGCGCGAGCCGATGAACGACGCCGAGTGCAACTGAAATGGCAAGCGTATGCCAGAGATAGATCGAGTAACTGGCGTCACCCAGCTGGTTGAGTAGCGGAATGCGCGGCATCGCGCCGAATCGTTCGGTAAGCAACATGCCGAGCACCAACAAGAACGCTGGTGGCGCCCAAGCCAGTATTCGAGGAGAGGCCGGATAATACAAGGTGGCGGCGACGATCCACAGGACGGCCAGCACGATCGCAGCGAGGCCCCAAACGAGCGTCAAATGCGCGTTCCACCAAAATCTAGCGATCAATACTCCGGCTAAAAACTCCAGGATTATCGGCTGGCCGTAGAATTCCAGCAGGACTAAAGAAGGACGGCCGAACAGTCCGAGGCCTGTGAGCCCGAGAAAAATAACACTAAGAGCGGCTATCTGCGCGCCGCGGAACAGGAATAAGACAAGCGTGAAGATGAGATAGAAGAACATCTCATAGTTCAGTGTCCACCCCGGCACCAACAATGGCCATATCTGATCGCTGCTCGGGGAGGTAGCCGGGATAAAGAGATACGAGGTCAGAGTGTGGAACAAACTGAGCCGCATCATCGGGAAGAGCGACAGGTTGGCGCCGATCAGGACGACGGTCGTAGCGATCCAATAGGTGGGGACGATCCGCCGGATGCGGCCTTTGATGAATTCCGAAGGTTTGGTTTCCGCATTGGTGATCGACCACATCAGGAAACCGCTCAGGACGAAAAATAAATCTACTCCGGATTGGCCGACGTTGAATGAAACGCCTAGCCTGCTGCAGGCGTGGAAAGCGACGACTGCGATCGCAGCGACAGCCCTAAGATACTGCAAACCGTAAAGGTGTTTTTGGGGTCCCTCGCTCAACTCGGCTACCTATTGCTGACCAGCCTAATCACTAACCGAATTTACGTAGTTCACCTAGCCCCACTCCACCCCCCTCACTCCCTCAGGGGGAGTGAGGTGTTTTTTTTGCGCAACGCTCGCAACTCATCTTGTGCTTGATGCGGAGTTGAAGCCACCGTCCTATTTGCCGACAGTTCAAGCCCTCGACACCTTTTATGCAATGCTTGCTTCGATATCCCAAAGCAAGCGCCGATCATTTCTAATGAAGCTCCTGCGTTACGCGCTTTTTCCACTGCGATGGAGAATGGCGCACCGTTTCTCAATTCAATTGCAGCTTGAATTGCAGCCTGGGATTTCTCGCTTTTCAACTTATTACGGCGCAGTAGCCTATTTCTCTTTATCTTTGCATCGCTCGCAACCTGCGAGGGGTGGCGAACGCCTTCGAGGCGGTAATACCGACTAGTAACCGATCCAAGCGGCAACCCAAGTTGATTTGATATCGCGCGAAAGCTCAATCCCTCCGATTTGAGCTTTAGGATCGTTGCATCGGTCGGACGTTCTTTTCGGATCGGCATCTGTCGCTCAGGTTGTTGGTTCGAGCTTGTTCGAGCAAAAATGATGCCAGCAGAAGCCATACTCCGGGTGCGCTCGACCCTAAGCCCATCAGGTAGGAACCTTGGTGCAACCCAATGGCCGCTATTGCTTGGGTGAACTGCTTTGCCGTGAAGCCAATTGCATTGTTTGGCCTGAAATATCGATTTGAACGCGGGAACTGCCTTCATCGTGGCGGTTCTTGCCGACGACGATGAGGGTGAAGCTGTCGGTCCCGGCGAAATCGGGCTTTGCGAAATATCGAAACCCGGGACCGACCAGAACAAGCCCCCGTTCGCTGGTTTTTCCGCGACCGACACGCTGTAGATTTGCAAGATTTGCATCGTCGACCGGCGCAGTCCCTGGATGCAGTTTGCGCCAGGCGCAATGGTCATTGACCATCCGACGGTGTCGCCTGCGAGCTTGTACGGCTGAAATATCCCTTAAGCAATTGGGAGTTGCCTTGGCCGATGCGTTCACAAGGACGAGCAGCATCAGGGTGATTGAAATACGGGCAATCATTCGCGGCATTTTTGGGCATCCTCCGTTCGGTCAAGGATGAACCAAGGAAGCTGAACGTTCTGTAAGCTCACGCCGCTCGCGGCAAACCGTGCTAGACATCACGCTAAGTCGCGCCATAGCCCGCTCTGACAGGATTGAGCTGCATCGCGTCAGCAGCCGTTGGCCTGGCCAAGTAAAGGGTGCTATAGATGCGACTATTCCGCGGATCGGTCTTGAGATGAAACGGTCGGTTGAAGCGATAATTGCGTTCCTCGGTCTAATCGTGACGGCTTCCGTGTCGGCGGCGGCAGCGGGGGTCGAATATCCCCAGCTCATCAGGACACGCTATGAAGCCGTCGATCAGAAGATCGGCGGCAACTTCGTTATCTTTTCCGAACGCGAGAAGATCTTTTACGGCCTGGATCCCAAACTCTATCCAGGTGCCCGATACGTCGAGGTGACGCAGGTAACGCCCACGGTGGGATCGACGACCTTGACGTTCGTCGAAATCACGACGGTCGCTAGTGCGACCTCCGACTACATTCACCTCACTGGCAACGTACGGTTTCGGATCAGCGGCATGGTGCTCAAGTCCAGTAACTTCCCGCCTGGGGCGGCAATGTCTCCGTAATCGGGAAAACCAGTCTGATCTAGTGAGATACGAATGATCTTGGTGACAGGCGGAGCCGGCTATATCGGCTCGCATACATGCGTTGCGCTGTTGGCGGCGGGTGAAGCGGTCGTCGTGTTCGACAATTTCTCCAACAGCAGTCCGCTGGCGCTGAAGCGCGTCGAGCAAATTGCCGGGAAATCGCTGATCGTGGTCGAGGGCGATGTCCGCGACCAAGACGCGGTGGAGAAGGTACTAGCGCAACATGGCTGCACCGCCGTGATTCATTTTGCCGGACTAAAGTCGGTCCAGGACTCCGTCGCCCAGCCCCTCGAATATTACGACCAGAACGTCATCGGGTCGCACCGGCTACTGCGCGCGATGCAGAAAAACGGCGTGAACCGGATCGTTTTCTCTTCATCCGCCACGGTGTACGGCATACCGCGGTTTCTACCCTACACCGAGGACCATCCCTTAAACGCCATTAATCCCTATGGCCGGACAAAGCTCATGATCGAGGATATGCTCCGCGATCTCTATGCGAGCAACCCGGACTGGGGCGTTGCCATCTTGCGCTACTTCAATCCTGTCGGCGCGCATGAGAGCGGATTGATCGGTGAAGATCCGAAAGGCGTTCCCAACAACCTCGTTCCCTTTGTTGCGCAGGTGGCGATCGGGCGGCGCGAGCGGCTTAACGTGTGGGGCGGCGACTACGATACGCCCGACGGGACCGGCGTCAGGGATTATATCCACGTGATGGATTTGGCCTCAGGCCATGTTTCCGCACTCAAATTGCTCGATGGTCCGCAATGTTTTGCCGTCAATTTGGGCACCGGCGCCGGCAGCAGCGTGCTTGACGTGGTTAAAGCCTTTGAAGCGGCGAGCGGAAGGCCCATTCCATATGATGTCAAGCCGCGCCGGCCTGGCGATATTGACGCCTATTACGCCGCAACGGAATATGCATCAAAGCTGATGGGCTGGAAGGCGACCAGGTCGCTTGAGGCGATGTGCGCCGATCATTGGCGATGGCAGAGCACCAATCCCAACGGTTATACTTGATGTTGACCAGCGGTACGCGCCTCTCGGCGTCTTCAGGTGACTCGAAAAAATTTCAACGGAGCGGGTGTGCGGACATCGATCCTATTGGCTAGCTTGTTTGCTACCCTGGCGAGCGCCGAGCTAGTTCCCACCGGCGCGCTAGCCGGTCCCAGCGCCGACGTCGCCAGACGGTGCCTGCACTATTCCTATCTTGCCTATCCCTACAAGCGTCCGGGATCGGTGCGTATGAGCGGCGATCGTCAGACCTACTTTAGAGATTGCATGGCCAAGGAAGGCAATGTACCCGAACCTGCTCCAGCAAAGCCCTAGCGGCAAGGCCATCCCGACATCAACCATTTCGGACAGGAGGGCGATCAGCGATGTCCTGCTTGGAGCAGGTTCGCAATGGTCGATGTTTCGATGTCACTTGGCCGGAAGTGACTTGGTCCAAAGTCACTTGGTCCAAAGTCACTTGGTCCAAAGTCACTTGGTCCAAAGTCACTTGGGAGCGTTATTGTTATCCATTTTTCCGTCATTCGCGACGCATCTGCTGAAGTAGGCTCGCTGATCCTGACCTGATCCTTTTGCGCTGCCTGCGGCCGGGTTTCCGGGTTCGCGAGGCGGAAATTCTTTGGCGATTAAGGCGTTACATTTCTTCGCAACTTCGACCGATATTGCGGAAGCTCGATCGGGAACCGAGCCGAGCGCGATGCCCATCAGTGCGATCAGCGCGCCCCCAATCTTCAACCTGGCGAACATGACATCCCTCCGCTTACCGGACCGCAACGGTCTACACGTCGCTTCCACATCAGTTTTGTCGGCTATTCTAATGAATATGGCGATACCGGCAACGTCGAAAAGGCCGTGTTCCGGGCTTGCAAGTTGGTCTAAGCTGCACTCATGCAGACAGGGACCCGGCAAACGCGATGAGTTCGGGCGATTTGATACCGAGCGATCACGATCAGTCGGATCCGGCCTCCAGCGAGGTCCAGTTCGCGCTCGTTATCGCTCGCATGATCGAGACAGTGAAGGACAGCCCTGAACATATGCGTCAGGCTGTTTACGATCTCGCCCGCTACAAGCTCCAGGAGCAGTTCACCTACGCAGACACGAAGGACATTAAGCGAACACAGCAAGCCCTCGAAGCCGCGATACGAGGGGTCGAGGAGTTTTCAAAGCTGCAGATTGAAATCCCGCCTTCACCGGCAGCTCCACGGCTCGATGATCGCCTCTCACCCCGCCATCTCGCTGCCCCCGATATGGGTCCATCGGCGCGGGAGATTGATCCAAAAGCAGTTGCCGTCGCGAAGCCACGCCACCCGCTGTGGCCGTTGTTCAAGAGGACCGCCGGGGTGCTGCTCCTGCTGGGCGGGGGACTAGTGGCTATTCAGCAGCGCGAACGATTGACGGCTCTTGCGCAATATCTGCCGCGGTACGACCGTCAGGTCTCGCCGCAACCGCCCGCACCGATCCTCGCAGAGATCCCGCCCAGGACCGTCTCTGCGAAACCAAACCCGTTGCGGCCGACTGACTACGGCGTCTACGCGATCAGCAATGACTCGCTCGCCGAACTGCAGCTGTTGCCCGGCCGGCCTCCCGATATCCGCGTCGCGGTGTCGGCTGCTTTGAAGATGCCGAGCGCCATTGTGCTCCCCAACGGACACCCCAGGTTCATCGTCTTCCGCCGCGATTTGGCCAACATGTCGGACCGAGCAGAGGTTCGTATCGTTGCGAAAATTGCCCGCGAATTTTCCGCCGGGGCCGCCGGCAAGAAACCAGAAGACGGTGACACATGGGTCATCCGAAACGTCTCGTTCCCGTTCCGCTCATCGCCGGCGCCCGACAATCCTGACATGTTTGAGCTGCACAGCGAAGATCCGGCGCTGGAACTCACGGCTGGGCGCTACGCACTGGTTCTGAAGAACCAAGCCTACGACTTCAGTGTCGAGGGCGAACCGGTCGATTCCAGGCAATGCCTCGAACGGATCGTGACGACAAACGGCACGTTTTATACCGACTGCAAGAAGCTGTGACCCCTTCCCAAGACGAGGGTGGAACACTAACTCCGGTAGCAGACTTGTCTTTGATTGCCCTAATGATGGAAACCGCCATGTCCCCGCTCAGACTATCGCTGATCGCCTCGCTCGCCCTGGCTACGCCGGCGCTGGCGCAGGGCACGCAGCAAGGTGTCACGAATCAACCACAAAAAGGCTTTGCCGGATCGCGCGCGCCGGTTGCAACTCAGCCAAGCAACAGTCCATTTCGGAATCCGATCGGCCAAGGCGTTCCTCCGGCCGTATCCGCGAATCCTAACCTGAACAGCAACCGGACCAACGTCCGTTAGCGCGCGGCCCGGCCGATGCCGGCATTCAGGATTGGGGCAATTGCTGCTGCTTTGAACGCAGGCCGATTAACCTAGCGTCTGGGAGCGGCTACCAGACTAGCCAGATAATGCCGTCCCACAGGGCCAACGCGAGCACGTAAAGCCATCCAGCCATCACGGTCGATGCCGCCGTGCCAAATCCGATGGCGACCGCACGCTCCCCCAGCGTAGAGCGGGTTTCGGATTGGGTTTCGCTATTTACGACAATTGCTGCCTGATCGTGCGACGGCGAGAGTGACATAAGGGCTCTCCGCAAGACAGCGAGAAAAATTGAAGGCGCCCCCATCCTACGAAGCTAATACGACGTTTTTTCGACTCAGATTGTGGCGTGGTTCACAATTGCGTCTGCAAATTCTGTTCCAAGCTGGACCGCGTGTTCTAGCCTGAGTTCACTGTGACGTGACTTCGACTTCGATCTCTGAAGTCCCGTTGATGCGTAGAGACGATCCGCTGATAGAGAGTTTGAATGAGTCGGTCCCGCGCGTGCCTGGATTTGAAAAATAGCGGAACGATGGCCCCTGCACCAACAACCGCCCGGCCTTTGGTTGCTCGGTGATTGAAATATTCTCGATCATGATCGTCGACCAGCGCAAGCCCTGAATGCATTCGCCGCCCGAGGCGATTTTGACCGACCAGCGGACCTTGTCGGATTGCAGTTTGAATGGTTCCGGATGCAGCAAGCAAGCTCCGCCGGCCGATCCGGCAGCGGGTAACGACACAACGACGATGGCAGCAACCATCTTGAGCGCGGATTCGAGCGGGCGATGCTTCATTTGATCGAGCTGATTAGGTTACTTTGCATATCAGATAGCACCCTTCCTCAGAGAACGCGATGGCACCAACTTGGCCCCGGCGCCGATGCGACATAATCGCCGTCGCTTCGCTCCCGATGCGCCGCCCTCGAACACAAACAAGCTGTTGTTGATCGAAGCAACGAGTGTAGCGCGCGGTCGGCGCTTTTGCCAGGCATCAACATCATTTACGAATCCCCTCGGCGTTAATGACACGTTCCTGTCAAGCGCTCCCGGTTCGGACAACGCCCAACTCATCCGGCGAAAGCGGGCGCCATGGATGTGCCGCGGCCGACGGGCGGTCCGTTGCGGCAGCAACCTCGATTGGCGTTCGTGTTCGCTGCCCCTCTCTTTAGAGGACCAAAGATCGATGATGCAGTGAAAGCCAGCCAGTCCAGAAGACGGCGGCGCGAAGCAAGTAGACGAGATGCCGCCACGGTCTATTGTTCCATTAGGCTGCATCAAGATCAGCGAGCTCACTGCGGTCGAGCGCTATTTGCCACGTTCCGGCGCGTCTTAAGCTCCGGGTAAACACGTCATCCATCTTTTGTGGGCGCGCCGCAGACGCCGCCTGTCGGTTAACGATCGGCGACGCCAGCAAATAGCGGCCTCAGTCAGTTCGTTCGAGGCATAAAAACAAAGTTCTTCCCTGCAGAACTCTAATCACGCGCCTCGTCTGGATGACGTTGCCTTGCAATTGCCGCGCAACGAACCCGTACGCCCACCGATTTAGTTCAAATGCGTGCTTCGTTTGCAAGCTGACTTTACCTAATACACGCGATGGTTGCTTCAGATAAAATTAAAACGGGAACCCTTCGATGACTGCGCTGGGGATCTACGCGACCAATGCTGCCGACGTCCAACAATTTGAGAGCTGGATCGGGAAAGACGTTGACTTTGTTTCGGCACACACCGGTCGCGCAAACTGGAGCGATTGGCAGACCAGCGTCCTTTATGCAGCCAACATCTTCAAGTCGCTCGATACCCCGTTGCAATGGACGATTCCAATGTTTGCAAATGGGGGGAATCTCGTCGCTGCGGCAAATGGTGATTACGACTCGCACTATCTACAGGCCGCGAAAGACATTCTTAGCGCTTCCGCGGGGCAGGATGAGATCGTTATCCGGGTTGGCGAAGAATTCAACGGGAGTTGGATGCCTTGGGCGGCCAAGGGTCACGAACAGGATTTTGTTCAGGCGTATCGCAACTTCGTCGATACCTTTCGGTCAGTATCGGACAAGTTCGTTTTCGAATGGAATGTTAACGTTGGTGACGCGGGGATGAATCCCGCATTGGCCTATCCGGGTGACAACTACGTCGACATCATCGGTGGAGATTTTTACTACAATCGGTGGTTCAGCCCAAATCCGGATCAAGCCTGGAGTCAGATGGTGAACCAAACATACGGTCTGCAATGGCTCAGCGATTTTGCCAATGCACATGGTAAACCGATGGGTTTCAGCGAGTGGGGCGTCCAGTCCGACAACGCACAGAGTTATATTGCCGATGTGGCCAACTGGTTCTCTACCCACAACGTCGCTTATCAATCCTACTGGAACAGCAATTCCGGGGGATTTTCAGGCGACCTTAGCCACAACCAATATCCCAGCACCGGGGCTGCATTCATTGCCGCGTTCGGTCCGCAGACGGCCGATGCGACAGCGTCTGCGGACAGCGCGACAAGCACAAAAACATATGATGGCGATGCACTGATCAGCCAGGTCGACACATATACTTCGGGTCCTGACGTTTCGGATACGAAGGAATACACCGCCGGTGTGTTGAGCCGAGGAACAGTGCTGCATACCGACGGCTCGAAAGATGTTGTCATCTATGGCATCAATGGCCAAAGTTACGCCAACGAACATGACGTCTACAACGCGGCCGGGGTTCTATCCAGCTTTGTCCGAACACACGCGGATAACTCGCTGGCATCCGCCTTCACCACTGCTGCAGAGGGCACCACTACGACAGATCAGTACGACAACGGCGGGGCGTTGACCAAACATACGGTCACTTACGCCAACGGAACGACAGATATCACGGACTACGCAAATGGGGTACCCAGCAAAGAGGTAGTGAAGTTCGCTTCTGGATCCGGGGATATCTCTGATACCAGACTCTTCACGGCGGGTGTGCTGAGCCTCGACACGGTGGTGCACGCCAATGGTTCAAGGGATGTCTACAGCTACGGTATCCAGAATCAGGATTATGTCAGTGAACACGACGGCTACAATTCAGCAGGCGTTCTTACGACACAAATACGGACGTTGAGCGACGGGACCACGGACGAAAAAACGTACTCCGGAAAAGTCCTGACCGGCGAAGTTGTGGGATATGCCGCGGGGGGAGCGGACACATCGGATACGAAGGTTTTCACGGCGGGTGTCCTCTCTCGCGAGACGGTGTTACACACCGACGCCTCGAAGGACATCTATATCTACAACGTCAAGGGCCAGACCTACATAACCGAACACGATACCTATAATGCCGCCGGCGCGCTGACCGCAGCCGTCCGTACTCGCGCGGACAATTCTCTCGTGTACACCTTCAACGTGACGCCGGACGGCAGCACGATCAAAGACCAGTACGATACGTCTGCGACCTTGATATACCATAGCGTTCTCCGGCCGGCCGGCTCGGCCGATACCCAGACCTACGCAAACGGTATTCTAACGAGCGACGTTCTGAAGTTCGCGCCCGGATCTGCTGATCAATCGGACTCGAAGATATATACGGCGGGTATACTGACCCGCGAGACGATCGTGCACACCAACGGCTCGAAGGATGTTTACAATACAAACATCACGGGCAAGGATTATGTCGCCGAGCAGGATATCTACGGCGTCTCGGGAGTCCTCGTGACAATGATCCAGACGCTGGCAAGCGGCGCGACGGACACGAAATCCTACGCAGGGAAGGTGCTGACAAGCGAGCTGGTGCATTTCGCCGCCGGAGCAACCGACGTATCAGACTCGAAGATCTATTCAGCAGGCGTGCTGACTAGCGAGACACAACTACACGTTAACGGCTCCAAGGATCTTTACCTCTCCGATATTCAGAACAAGAGCTATGTCGCCGAGCACGACATTTACGATGCCGCAGGCAGGCTTTCGGATGTAATCCGGACACATGCAAACAATTCCCTGGATTACACTTCGCACGTGGCATCAGATGGCACGAAGACCGCCGACCAATATGATGCCTCCGGTGTACTAAGGACCCACAGCGTAGTTCAAAGCAATGGATGGTCGGAGACCCAAACCTACGCGGGCGGCAATCTGACCAGCGATGTCGTGAAATTTTCACTCGGGTCGGCCGACCTCTCCGACACCAAGAATTACACGAGCGGCGCCCTGACCCGCGAGACGATCGTGCACGCCAACGGCTCCAGAGATCTGTTTGACTTTAACGTCACCGGCAAAAGCTATGTGGCCGATCACGACACTTATGACTCGGCCGGCGCCCAATCCGTCGTTGATCTGACCAACAAGGATGGGACGCATTCAATTACGGCCTATACGACTGGCGCTACGCTCATATCGACTGCCGGAGTAGCGGATACCTTCCAGAGTTGGTCCGGCGGCAAGGATAATTTCGTTTTTAATCCCGGATTTGCAAAGGATACGATCAATGGCTTCCATGCTGGGAGCGGATCCTCGCATGATGTCATTTCGCTCGATGCAAACCTGGTTGCAGATTTCAGCCACCTGCACTTTCAGCAAATCGGTCACGACACTTTGGTAACAATTGATGCGACCGACACAATATTATTGACCGGTGTCGCCTCTTCCGCCGTGAATGCGTCAAACTTCTCGTTTGTGCACCATGATTTGCTGGTTTGAGCAAATGATGCAGTTCGAGAAGCTAAATTGTCATCGAACTGCTCAGTTCTCCCAAACGGGAGGGGTTGGACGCCCCCGTTCAACTGCAGGTATCCATCGGCTTCTTGAGCTGAACGGAGCCAGCATTCGAAATCGCCGTTGAGGGTCCAGCCCAGACGCAACCGATCGCCGCCTGTTCGACTGCAGTAGGCACACGCGCCGGTTTCAACTCATAAACCAGCGTCTCTCCGTCGTAACGAGCGTGAGGAAACTGCCCAACAAGCGCCCAACCATCCTGGCGGGCGGCAGCTAGCAGATCCTGAGAGTGCTTAAATCGGAAGCCGTTCTTCGACGTGTCAATCACAACGAAGCGTATGCCAAGCTTCTCAACCTCCTTGGCAACTCCGCTGGCGTCCGAAAACCGAGCAACGTAGTCTTCCATCAAGAAATTTGCTGAAGCCAACAGCTTCGACCCACGTGCAATGACATAGCGAGCTCGCTTGTCAAGGTGCTGGGCCATCTCGACGACGAATGCCCCCTCTCCGATCGCGTCGGATGTTATCAGCACGGTACGGTTCGGATTCGAATGGTCATCCGTCACAATGTTCGCGGCCTCTTTCATTCCCAACGTCGGCTTTTGCGCGACGGTTGCGAATGACGCCAGTTTCGGGACAATCACCGCTAGCGCCAGGATGACCACGATCAAACCGCGCGCCCGTCGCGAGTGATTGCTTCCAAACAATGAAGCGATATCGGCGCTCAGCTCGCGTATCCCCAAGACTGCGAGAATTGCGAACGGTGGAAAGAAGCCAAGAACGTATCTTGGATCCAGTCCCGATGGCACCAATATCTGGAACAGAAAAATCGCTAGGATCAGTGCAACCAGGCTGCGAACGAGTGTATTTTCCGCGACGTCATACCGACCAACGAAGGAGCAGGCGAATCCGTAGGCGGCCAGCAGGCAGCCAGCGATGCCAAACAGTAAAATGCACGCATTCGAGTTGGCCAACAGCGATTGCATCATGTAGCTGGCGCCGGGTTGATAAACCCAGCCGTCGCTGGCCAGATTGTAAGTCGCTACATACCAGGGTCCGCACAAGAGCGCGACAATCGGCACCGGGACCCAGAAATCGGCTCTCAGCACCAGATCGAACCGATTGGTAAGCAAAAGCGCCAATGGCGGCAGCAGTGCAAGCGCTAGCCCGTTGCCTTTGCTGAGAATAGCAACGCTCGCGATCAGACCAAACCCGGCCGACCATCTCCAGCTCGGACTCATCACATAGCGAGCCAATGCCAGAGTCGCCGCGAACTCAACCAATGCGATGAACAGATCGACCATGACGGCCGCGGCACTGTTTCGAACCAATGGCGTAAGCACGTAAAACAGCACAACCAGAATTCCGCTCACGATACCGGTTCTGCGCCCCACCATGCTTCCGATGACACCTGCCAAAACGGCCGAAATCAGGCCGGAAAATATTAGGGCTGCTAATTTGGATTGCGAGACGACAAGCATCCAGGCAGCCTCCAGCATGTAAAACATGGGCGGCCAGTGTCCGATGCTGACTTTCGGAAAACTCAGAAAAAACGCCTTGGCGAACGCGATCGGCGACTGGCCGAGTCCGTCCCTGATGTAATCGGCAATCAACAGGCCGTTGACATAATGCGGCGCCTCGTCCGGATAGATCGTGGCCAACTCGGCGACAAAGGCTCCGTCCTTTATCTGCAAACCAATCGTGCAAACAACAGCGAAAAGCGTAAAACTGAGAAATCTTGCAAGAACGCGCAAATCACGATGAGCCGTCATATCATTGCCATCTCATCCACAAATAACTCTAGCAGCATCGGGTGGACAAAATATCTGTATCCGCGGCGGGTATTTGGCATGGATGCGAACATCGCATTATGAAGCGGGCTTGCGCACATTCAACGCTCGAGACCCTCTACGACGTGCGGCACCTGGGGGGAAGGACCACGAAATATTACAGCACGGTTTAGCGTGAAATTCAACAACAGCCCGGCAACCGAACCAATTGCGACTCCAAAGACCGGATATTCTGCAACGAAGCTACTGCACGTTATGGCGGCAAAGAACGCACCGCGATTGAGCACAAAGCCTGCGCTACTTGCCGCAAGGTAGGTCAACCACTGCTGGAATGAAGGCTTCGTAGTAACTCTCTCTCTGAAAGTCCAGGAGCGGTTCAACGTCCACGTGAGAACCGAGCCGCCGACATATCCAGCAATCCCGGCAGCGTAAATTCCCAGCAGACCGCGCGTTGCGTAGACTATGGAAGTATCTAGGATGAATCCTCCCGTCCCAACGCATGCGAAGCGCACAAGTTCCGATGCGCCTTGTCGCAAAAATTTGGACATCCAGCTTACGTACATTCCTCGCATATAGCACAAATTAATTGTAAAGAGATGCACATGATTGAGGCCGTTAGCACTTTGCTTGCAACAGAGTTACTCTATGGCCGTGTCAAAATTACGTGAGCTAGAGTTCAACATTGTGACCGCCCCCAGCGACCGTTTGTTACTTCCCCGTTCCCTCGGACATATCGACCGCCCCACGTCGGCGCTCGGCCTCGGCTGCAGTCGATTTGGCTCTATTCTCGGGCTGAGCCGAGGCGATGCTGCTCGCCTTATCGATACCGCCCTCGACAGTGGCATAAACTTCTTCGACACAGCCGATATTTACGGTCAAGGCGAAAGTGAGCGCATTCTCGGAAGCCATCTGCAAAAAAATAGAGCCATCGTAGCAACCAAGGTGGGGCAGAGATTCCCCCCCCTTTACAGAATCATGAGTGCGCTGAAGCGGCCGATAGCGCCGTTACTCAGATCTTCGAGGTCCGCCGCGCGTGTTGTTCGCTCATCGCGCGCCAGGCCGTTGCCGCTCGATTTTCGGCCCGCCTATTTGAATTCCGCCGTCGAAAAAAGTATGAAGCGGCTGCGACGCGACGCGGTTGACCTGCTATTTTTACACAATCCGGACATCGACGACATCAATATTGGCGAAGCGCTGGATTTCCTCGTCGACCTTAAGGGCAAAGGTAAGGTAAAGCTTGTCGGCATTTCTACCGACAATGAACAGGTTTTGATGACGGGTTTGGCAGATCCACGCGTTGATGCAATTCAATGCCGCCTGCAGCAGTCCACAACTGCGGCCGAGGCGCTATCATCTGCCGCTCAGCGTGGAGTTATCGTCGTGGCCCGCGAGATTTTTGGCGGTGTCGCTACCGGTAACAACTTTCCCAGCCTTCCGATGGTGCAGTCACAGGTGAAAAAGGCTGTATCCAATCCGTTCGTTACGGTTGCTTTGATAGGAACGACAAAGCAAGCTCACCTCGTGCAATCGGTCGATGCGCTTGTTAATCCAGTCGAGAACTAGATGCTGATCGATGGACGAAACATTCCGGTCGGCGAGCGAATTGACGCCGACATCTGCATCATCGGAGCGGGTGCAGCAGGAATATCAATTGGTAATGAGCTCGCAGAAGCTGGATTGCACGTTCTTGTTCTCGAAGCCGGCGGTCATCGGCATGACAAGGCTGTGCAGGCCATCTATGAAGGCGAAAGTCTATCGCCCCAGATTCATGCACCGCCCTCCATGTATCGACAACGCCGATTTGGCGGAACTACCACCATCTGGGGAGGACGATGCGTCCCGCTTGACCCCATAGATTTCGAGCGTCGCGAATGGGTTGTCGGCAGCGGCTGGCCAGTCGAGCGCGCGAAACTCGATTCCTATTATCAGCGTGCGATGGTATATCTCGAGGCAGGAGAATCTGCATTCAACGAGCGAGACGTCCTGCGGGACTGGCGGCCTCTGGTAGAAGGATTTGCATCAAGCACGATTGATACGGACATCGTCGAGCGGTTCAGTGCCCCGACCGATTTTGGGAAAATCCATGGACGCAAATTGATATCATCGCCCCATGTGAAGGTCATTCAGAACGCAAGTTGCCTGGAACTCGTTCAAGAGGACCAGTCAAGAGCCGTCTCGCATATCCGGTGTGGTACGATGGCCGGTAACCGGTTCGAGATAAAGGCAAGGGACTTCATTCTTGCCGCAGGCGGCCTGGAAAGCACGCGCCTCCTTCTGTCGTCCAATCGTTCGAGTGCAAGCGGCCTCGGCAATGAGAGCGGCGCCCTCGGTCGCAACTACATGTGCCACATCGAGGGCAGCATCGCAGCAATCAGGTTCCAGCCTATCGACCGCCCTGTCGTCTGGTCATTTGAGACCAGCAAGGATCATATTTACGTCAAGCGCAGATTGCATGTTTGCGAAGCCGAGCAGCGACGGCAAGGAACTCTAAACACCATATTCAGACTGCACCATGCCAATCCCGGCGACTCGGCTCATGGCAATCCGGTTCTGTCTGCGATGTATTTGACGAAACGCTTTCTGATTCCCGAATATCGGCGGAAAGTCGCGATGATCGAATACTCGCATGACGAGCAGCAAGAATCCGGACTGGCGCTGCTATCCAGGCATTTCTGGAATGTCGTGCGCGGCACGCCGGCGCTGGCGCGCTTTGCGGCAAATTGGCTAGTGGAAAGGCATCTGAAGTATCATCGCATCCCCTATGTCGCCCTCCCGAGCGCCCATGGCCGTTATCCGCTGGATTTCAATGCCGAGCAGGTGCCAAATCCTGAAAGCCGCGTCAGCCTGTCGAATGAGCGCGATGCTTTGGGATTGCAGAGACTGACGATAGATTGGCGTATGACCGAACAAGATACCTCTTCTATCGTGCAGAGCCATTCGATCTTGCAGAAAGCCGTCGTCGATAGCGGGATCGGCCAGCTTGAATTTTTCGATCCGGATATGGACGCGGCGGCTCGTCGCTCGGTTCCTGTGGGCGGACACCACATCGGAACGGCGAGAATGAGCGACGATCCCAGAAGTGGGGTCGTCGACGCTTCCTGCCGCCTGCACAGCGTGCCAAACGTATACGTGGCCGGAAGCGCCGTTTTTCCGACTTGCGGACAGGCCAATCCCACTTTGACGATTGTTGCGCTGGCAATTCGGCTCGCCGATCACCTCAAGCGCCTGCGAGGCAAGGCGAGGGGCAGCAGTACATGACCGAGATATTGTGGTTGGCCCGATCCATTCCGTTACCTCTAAATTCCGGCGACAAGCTCTATACCGGCAAACTGGCGTCGAGTGTCGCCGAGGCGGGCGCGCGGGTTAGATATGTCGGGCTTGCGGACGAACCGTTCGATTTGCCTAAGTCTGAACTCAGCAAAAAAGTGGAATGGATTGTCGTGCCGGGCTCCAAGCGTTCTATCGTGGCCGGCATGTTCAGCCGCGAACCCATGGTCGGCGCACGATATGGTACCGAGAGCTATCGCAAACTCATCGAGAGCTTGCTGAAGCCTAACCATCCCAAAGTAATCGTTCTCGACCAATACGGGCTAGCCTTTTTGCTGAGCGAATTGCAGGTCCTGGGTTATCGCGGCGCCATCGTACATATTGCGCACGATTTTGAGACTCTAGTGACACGAAGCTTGGCCCGTGCCTATCAAGGAAACTCTCTGCGCAAACTCGCGCTGCAGTTAAATGCCCGCAAGACAAAGACCGCCGAGATAAGGCTGGCGCACTCCTCAAACCTTGTCGTGACGCTGACTGAGCGAGATGCCTCGGAGTTTCGTCGCATCGGCGCGCGCAACACTCTTGTTGTACCGCCGGGTTATGATCGCCCAGTTGTATTCAAGCCGTGGTCGGTAGAAGGCCGATTGCGGAGAGTTGCCATCATTGGATCTTTCGAGTGGACCGCAAAGCAGGTAAATCTCTCGAACTTCCTCGTCGCTGCCGATTCCCACTTTGCCGCCGCTAATATCGGCATCGATGTTGTCGGAATGGTGCCTGCAACGCTTCGCGCCGAGCTTGAGCCAAAACTCAGTGCAACTCGCTTCCACGGCTTTGTCGACGATCTCGGGAAGATCTTTCAACAATCGCGGTTTGGTTTGATCATCGAAGAAACCGGAGGCGGTTTCAAGCTGAAAACGCTGGACTATGTCTTCAACGGCCTTCCTGTTGCAGCGCTCAGCGGATCATTTGAAGGTATCCCGGAGAGTGTCGCGAAACACTTCCTCGTGGAAAAGGACCTGCCGGCCCTTGTCAATTCGATCATCAAGATGATCGATAACGACGATGAACTGAGTACAATGCGCACAGGAGCCTTAAACGCCGCCAAGGGCAAATTTGATTGGGGAGTCGGTGCGAATAATTTCATTTCCGCAGTCGAAAATCTCTAATGAAACAACATACCGCCGTGGCCATCACCAGGAAGGGACGAATTCTGTTCTTTGCGCTAAAGGCTTGCAACACAGCCTTTGTTGCGTCTCAGACGTTCATAACCATCTTTGTCCTGATTCGTGTATTGCCGCACAACGTCTACTCGTCATCACTGTTGGTGATTTCGATAGCCATGTACGTCATGGCGACCGACCTGGGTTATTCCGGATATGTCTATTTCTGGCTAAGACAAGAATTCATTCAGCTTCGCCAGATCAAGGATTGGCAGGCCTCTTCCGAGGCGTTCACACTGTATATTGCCATTTCGGCAGTTGCAGCGTTGCTGGTCGGCGGATCCATCGTCGCCTTTGCGGACATGGAATTGGAGTACCGTCTCGGTCTTGCGGCATACTTTGCCTCGGCGGTTGCGGCGTTGCCATGGATGCTATTGCGGCGGATCGCTGCAGCGGTCGATCTCTACCTCGAATTTGAAATATTCGAGTTTGGGCGGCGGCTTTCCTTTCTATTGCTGAGCCTGGCGATGTTGCTCGGCCTCACCCTTCTCGGCTTCTCCCTGCTCTGCATGCTGGCCTGGTTGATCGCATTCTGGATCGCTGTGCGGTTGCTCAATCGAAAACGCGCCCAACTTCGCCTCGTGCGTATTCTGCCTGCACTGGCTCATGCGCGAACGAATTTTCCCCATATCGCGCGAACTGGAATGTTCTCCCTGCTTGAATTTGCGATTCTGAACTTTCCGTATGTGCTTGTTTCAGCACAGTATCTCGCTGAGAGCCTTATTGCCTTCGATGTCTTCTTCAAGCTGGCGAGGCTTGGACAATTTGCCTACTCGGTTCCAGCAGAAACGTTGCTGCCATCGCAGACGGCCGCCTACCACACAAAGGATAGACGGGCCCTGGTTCGCAATTTCTTTCGAATGCTGGCGCTCGGTTCAGCCGCGTTGATACCGCTGGGCGCAATCATCCTTGTATTTGGCGACCCACTCTTCACTCTGCTTCTCAAACGCGGAGACTACGTCGATCAGCAACTTCGTATCGACATCGTTTTGATGCTGTCGGCGACCCTACTTCAAATGTCCGCCGGCACATTGCTTACCGGCACCGGCAAGTATTCCCTTCTGATCAAGGTGACGATGGTGACATTTGCACTGATGTCTGTCTTGGTAGGGTCCGTTCTTTGGGCGCACATCAGCTTTGACAATTTCATGGCGGGCTACGTGCTTGTCTATTTTGCACACGCGTTGTTATTCCTCGCGTGCTTTCTCCGCGTCCTGCCCGCGCGACAGGCGAGTCACATTTGATGACGAAAAGCCTCTGCGCGGAGTCGTCTGGAATATTGCTTGGCGTTCGACCATATTGTGATCCGAGCAAGAGCGGGTCGACGGTAGTGCAATGCGCGTAATGTATGTTTCAAATCTCTTTCCCCCTATCGTGACGGGCGGGGCCGAAATCTCCACAGCCACACTTGCGGGAGCCGTTTCGCGTCGTGGTGCTCACGTGCGCGTATTCACATTGCGGCCTGACGAGAGTTACGACGAAGCAATAACGGACGGGGCTATCGAGATTTATCGCGCGAAATCCAACCTCCCCTATTGGCCGTTCGCAAAGGTCGACAGGCCGTTCTTCAAAAAGCTCCGGTTTCAACTATTGGACAACAACAATCGCGGAGCGGCCAGAACATTTGAAAAAGAGCTGCATAAATTCAAGCCCGACCTTATTTCAACGCACGCCCTGAGCGGCATTTCCGCCGCGGTCTGGCCCGTTGCCCGCCGAAATGGCGTGGCAGTCATTCACACGACACACGACTACAATATCGTTTGCCCACGCTCCACTATGTACAGAAGTTCGAAGACCTGCGTGCGACAGTGCATCGATTGCGCGGCCCTCACCTATCCGCGCAAGCTGGCAAGCCGATCGGTTAACACCGTCATCGCAAACAGCGAGTATGTTCGGGCACGGCACTTCGAGGCAGGTTACTTTGCGTCCGCAAAGTGGCACGTAATCCCGCCGATCTTGAGAGACGACGTCAAATCGCAACCGCATTCGCAACGGCATGGCTTCGAGCCGATCGTGTTCGGCTATCTCGGTCGAGTCGTTCCGGAAAAAGGCGTCCATGCGCTGATCGACGCCCTTTCCCAATCGAAGGTCAATTGGCGTCTGATCGTCGCGGGCGTCGGTCCCGATGATTATCTGGCCGAGCTGAAACGCCGGTCACCACCGGATCGCGTGGTTTTCAGGGGCTGGACCACACCGAAGGATTTCTTCGACGAGATCAAGGTAATGGTACTGCCCTCGCTATGGCCTGAGCCGGCCGGCCGAACCATTCTGGAAGCCTATCAGAACCAAATCCCCGTTATCACGACGAACCGCGGCGGGATGCCCGAGCTGGTGATACCTGACGTGACGGGCTGGGTCGCCAACCTGGATTCGGTCAATGATTTCCAGCGGGTCCTGGAGCGGAGCGCCACCCCAGAGAGCTGGAATCGAATTGATCCGGAGAAAATGAACGAAATATTCGAACGACAGCGCGCGAGCGTGTTGGTCGAACGTTATCTTGGCATTTACGAGGAGACGCTTGCTCGAAGCCGCTTGGGGCAATTCGAGGCACCTTAATCCCGGCCGCCATCGCTTGCAGCCGGTGGTATGGCTACGCCGCTCGACCATCCGCCGGCTAGATCGGCGGCCACACGCACCAGTCGATTAACATTATCGCGATTGGAGAACGCGGCAAAATATTTGGGCCCATCGACTCTGGATCGGATAATGAGTAAACTGACGAAAGTTAGTTGTATGGCATGTACTGAGTAGTAAACATGAACGCTCAAGTCGCCTTATCCGGCGAGCGGGCCGCTGAGCCCGCGCTGGAATTGACCATCCTGATGCCTTGCCTCAACGAGGCAGAAACGCTCGCGACTTGCATTACGAAGGCGCAGTCGTTCCTCAAGCGCACGGGTATCGCGGGCGAGGTGCTCATCGCCGACAATGGCAGCACCGATGGCTCACAGGACATTGCAAGGGGATTGGGCGCCCGGATCGTTAACGTTCCAACCCGAGGATATGGATCAGCGCTGCGAGCCGGCATCTCGGCCGCCTACGGGCGCTTCATCGTCATGGGCGATGCGGACGACAGTTACAGTTTCGACAAGATTGACCCGTTTATAGAACGTCTCCGTGCCGGAGACGACCTGGTCATGGGCAACCGCTTTCGCGGCGGCATTGATCAAGGGGCAATGCCGTTCCTGCATCGGTATCTCGGCAATCCTGTTCTAAGCTTCTTTGGCCGACTGTTCTTCAGATCCGGCCTTGGGGACTTCCACTGCGGCATGCGGGGCTTCTCGAAAGAGGCGATATCGAAACTCGAACTGCGAACTACCGGCATGGAGTTCGCGAGCGAGATGGTTGTGCGTGCGACGATAACCGCGCTCAAGATTTCGGAGGTACCGACGACGTTGTCGAAGGACGGCAGGTCGCGACCGCCTCACCTGAGGACCTGGCGCGACGGCTGGCGGCACCTCAAGTTTCTGCTGCTATATTCACCACGATGGCTGTTTTTTTATCCGGGAATGCTGCTCGTCGCCGCCGGAGCGATTTTGAGTGTCGCCCTCTTCTTCGGCCCAATCAGAATTGGCGGCATCGGATTCGACGTGCGGACCATGCTGGTTGCGTGCACGTGCCTTATTGTTGGCGTGCAGGGTGTCTGTTTTGCGACAATAGCCCGGAACTTTGCTGCGGGCCTGAATCTGCTGCCACCCTCGCCTCGCTTTGGCCGGTTCCTTGAAGCGTTCACTCTCGAACGCTTCGTAGTTGGCGGCACGGTAGTGCTCCTTCTAGGGATTGCGGGTCTGATCGCCGCCGTCGTTAAATGGGGCGAAGTGAATTTTGGGGCGCTGGAAGTAGCGAACCTGCTGCGCATCGTTACGCTATCTGCCACCGCAATCATCGTCGGGGCGCAACTGGTCTTCACCGGGTTTCTAGCGGGACTGATGTCCATCAAGCATTCCTAGATGGAAGACCGCGAACTGCGGCTTCGGATTGCGGCTTCGCGGCCAAGGCGTCGAAGAGCAGGCGATTGCTCGGACAGACTCCCTTGGTCACTGCCAGACTGGTTTCATCAGCCAACTTCACCATGCGCCTCGCGACGCACGTTACGCGACCGGCCTGCACGGACGAATCTCGATCGAAAAAAGCGATTGATGCGTCGCTCGACAAGCACATGAACGACCAAGCCACACAAAACGGCGCTCGCAAACAGCAGGAAAAACACCCCACCATCGGTCGGCTCAATCAGCCTTATCACGATTGGCGCGAGCACGGGGAGCACCAGCGGGTGAATGATATAGATCGAATAGGAAGCGTCGCCTAAAATCTTGCCCGCCGGGAACCGGCTAACGAGCGTTGTGCCTTCCAGCATCACGACCGACCAAATGATGAGCGCACTGGGAAGACCCCATTTTAACGGCCGAAGTGGGTCGAACATCTCCACGTTGGGAAAATGAGCGATCACAAGAAGCGCGACCCCGACCAACAAGACGTTCAGCCAGACCGGCGTTCTGACTCCCCTGGTCCACAAGGACGCAATCGCAATTCCCATCGCAAACTCAAGCGATATCGGGTGCAAGAGGAGAAGAAGGAGGCTGTTGTGTTGAGACAGAGCTATCCCGGCCGCAACGCCAGCGCATATGGCGGCCGACAGCGCGAGGCCGAAACGGGACGGAAAGACCGCTAGCATCACCGTCGAGAGCAGATAGAAATACATTTCAAAATTCAGGGTCCAGCCCAACGCGATCGGCGGGAAGGGACGGCCGCCCGCGTCTGTCGCGGGAATGAAGAACAGACTTGCCAGCAAATGCCAGGCATCGAAGCCATAGGCTGCCACGCCGGCCGGAATGAGGGTCACGGCGATCACCTTCGTGATCGTCGCCAGCCAATACATTGGCGCAACGCGCGAGATCCTTCGAATCAGGAACTGCTTCCAGATCAGGCTTGGAGCGGTCAGATAAATGACCATTCCACTGATGGGAAAGAATATATCCACTCCAATGGCACCAAATGGCATTTCGCCGAACAGCGATCGGTCGTCAAACTCCAGGCTGACATGGCGGCACACAACCAGCATCGCGGCAACCCCGCGAAGGATCTGGATGCTTCGTAATTCTTGGCCGCTCTTCAGCAGCGTCTGTGTTTGCGCCAAAGGCCCTGCCCTTCAAGCGAGATCGCTTCTGGCTTGAACGATGGGGACGCACGAACGTTCCGATGTTGGCGTGCGGTAAAGATTGGCAGTGCGAGACCCAGAAAAAGCGATGAGCGCATTTCAGCTGAGTGCTTTTGATATGACTCCACGCTGTTGCCAGACTCGCGACGCAATCAGCGAGCAACCGTCACGCCAGGACCGAACGAAAGACAAAATATTGTAGATCTACTTTCGATCGAAGCTTATTTTGGAAGCAACAGGCTAACGGGCGAGCAGTTGCGATCTAGCAAACCTATTGAAAGTCGCTATCAGCGCTCACAACATAGCCACGCGGCGAACGCATACCAAAGCCGCCAATCAGCATAGTGGGGCTTCAGGCCAGACGATCATCCATCGCTCGTCATAATCAGCTTCGTCCGACGCGATCACGTGGAGTGGAACCACTATTGCGACTCTCTCGCGCGGCGTCGCTGCAGATGGCGATGAGAGGGCGCTCACGCCGGCTTGCGGGCTATGGTAATCGTGTCGGAATAAAGTCCAGCGGGATACTCGGTACCCGCGTCTAGCCAGGTCTGCAACTGCTTCTCGACTTCAAGACCGCTAGCGGTCATGAACTCGTGAGCCATGGCTGTCGTCATATTACTGCGCCATCCGCCCTGGCTGCCGCCAACGGAACCATGATGGATGATGACAACGCCTCCCGGCTTAAGGACACGTCGAAATTCCTTGGTATAGGACAGAAATTCGTCGCTATTGATGTGCACGAAAACATCGAACGACCAGATTCCATCAACTGAACTCGTCGCGATCATCGCGAGATCCTGGCCGTTCCCAACCTCAAACTCGGCGTTGGAACACGACGAAAAACGTTTTCGACACTCCAGCACGCAGGTCTCGGAAATATCGATCCCGATAAACTTTTTCGCCTTGGTAACCAGGAATTCCGTCCAGCGTCCCGCGCCCGGACCAATCTCAAGAATTTTGTCGTAATCCTTGTAATAGGGATCGATGAAATTTCTGACGACGGACGCTTTCCACTCGGGGCTGATCGTCCACTCGTCTCCTTTTCCGCTCCAGTCCCAACTTTCCCAGATAACTTTGTTGGCCAAACGGCTGTTCATGCCGGGCAAATTCCTCTTCTTTCGCAGCATGTCCGCGTGCCTGAATCCGAAATCGGACACCGCGCTGCCCAGATAATAGATGCCGAGGAAGATGAACCAAACTGGCCCATTGCTTCGAATCGAAATCAGCGCCAGCCGCAGCTTGGATCCGAGACTGATCCTTTGACGATTCTCAACGATGTCTTTCATTTCACCGCCTGCTAGCTACCTGCCGTTGTCCAAAGCCAAGTTGGGCGATTTTAGCTTGTTTGACAAGCTGTTCTCACCCACGAGGGCGATGGCCCGCGAGTGGATACGACCCGACGGCAGCGAAGAACGACGCCGCCCAGCACCGAGCGCTTCACCTGGAGCTTTCCACCAGGGTGAAGAAAATCACGACCAGGAGTCCCAGGCCGAATATGATCGCAAACTCAGACAGATCCGCGCTCCGGTCAAACCATTTCGGGCAGATAGGGCATTCTAGACATCCAAGTTGAGATTGTCATCAAAAGCACAAGATGCGCGCAATAGCCTTGCTTGGTACGCGCTGGAGACGGTCCCTTCTCCCGGGTTTCCTTGCCAGCGCGGACAACTGGTCCGCCGTAAGCTAAGTAGCGTCACGTCCGGCGCCCGCATGCGAAGCATACAGTGTCCAATCTGTTCGCAGCCGACACTGGCCGGGACTGGCCCGCACATCACGTTGGCCCGACAATGATCCGGTGGCGCTGAAACGGCAGGAGTAGTACAGTGCGGCATCTCATGGAGGCCTCATGTCCCTGGCTGGATTCCTGCGCAACGCGCTTCTGTTCCGTACATTGCCAAAGCGCGACTCGGTCATCCTGTTCGGTCGTGGCGAACTCTTCATCGACACCGGCGACAACCGTGGTCGGTCCATTCTTCAAAACGCCGGCATGACGCAGCCGTTTACGGCGTTGCTTTGGCGCAATTTGGTCAGTCGCCTTGATCCCGAAATCGTACTGGATATCGGCGCCAATTACGGCGAGATCGCACTCTCGTCGACCTATAGCGCGGGAACGCAAATCCACCTGTTCGAGCCGAACCCTTATGTCAGGACCTATCTGGAAAAGAGCGTGTCCACGCGACGCGACAGCCAAAACATTCGCCTGCATCCGGAGCTCGTCGGTAGCCAAGTCGGACAGCAGACCTTCGTGGTCGATCGCAAATGGTCGGGCACGTCATCCGCCGTCGGAGAGATATCCGGCAGTGACGGTATAAAAGGCGACGGCGCGGAGCACTTCGAGGAGATAACAGTCGCCTCAACGACCATCGACGCAAGCCTGGCGAATGCCGGCGTTCCTGCGAAGCGACGCCTCTTGTTCAAAATCGACGTCGAAGGCTATGAAGGCCACGTCCTTGCCGGCATGAAAGGGACGCTGCGAAACGCCGCGGCCTATGCCGGAATTGTTGAATTTGACCGCGACTATCTCCGGCGCGCCGGCACCGACCCCGAGGCAATGTTGCGAGAACTCTCTGACCTTGGTGTCGTGTCGGGCGTCTTTGGCAACCAGATATTCAACGATGTCGACGGCCTTCCCGGGCATTTTGATCTGCTGGTCGCCTCCTCAGCATCGGTGCTTGCAGACATCGGGGACGCCGGAATGATGAGGCATCTGTTTCGCCGGAAGGGGAGCTGAGGTTGCGGTTGCTGCCGGCTCCATCTGTTATTTCATTTCCGCACGTTTTGCTGTGAAGAGTTCGGCAAACTTCGACAATAGCAGTCTTTCGTCCGTTAAGCGTTATATTTTCTGGCGGTCCACGATCTTGCCTAAGGCGGTTGTCCACCGGTCATGATCAATGTGGCGTGCCCGAAACTCGGTTGTTCGTCGATTTGTCGCTTAAGCTGGTTTGCTCTACACTGCGATCGTTGTACCCAGGCAAATCGAAATCATTCTCATGACGCTTTCCGGCATCAATACCCCGGCAAATTTCCTCGTCGATCCAAGCTTTAGTTCTGCCGTAACTGCGATCGAACGGACACGCATTAACAGCGTTCTCTTTCTGTTGGCATTTACGTGCTTTACGGAACGGCTCGGTCTGAGCGCCGGCAAATACCCGCTGTTCTTTTCCCTCATAGTCGTTCCGCCTGCGATCGGGATTTTGACCGTTTTGGATTTCTTTCGAATCGATCGCAGGACTACATTGATCTTTCTTGGATATCTGGCCGCGGTCATGTTCAGCACTGCCCTGAATACGACAAGCAGCTACCTAAAGCCAACTGCCATCGTCATGAATGTTTTCCTTACTTTCATATTCTGCTTCTGCGCACCCCTCGGACCACAGGCCCAGCGACTTTTTTATCGGCGCCTCGGTACTCTCTTCATCATCATCGGGGGGCTCGCCTGTGCACAGTTTTTCGGCCAATTCATCGTGAGAGGTATACGCCTCTTCACGCTCGAGGGAGTTGTACCGGAGGCGCTTCGGCTAGACCAGCACTTCGCATTTGCGAGTCCGTTGTCGTTTGGCTCCTCTATTTTGCGCTCAACCGCTTTTATTTTTCTGGAACCCTCGGCGGCGGGCGGAGTTTGCGCGCGCGGTGTGGCAATTCTCCTTGCAGTGCAAGCATCGATCGTAGGCGTTGTTGTCTGTGCCATCGGCCTATTGGTTACATACGCCGGCACCGGCTTTTTGGCGTTATTGATTTTTCTAATTGGGTTTGCCGCGGCAAGCCTGATGCGCCCCCGCTTGCATGTACTGCTGTTCGCCATCGTCGCCGTTCTGGCAATCTTCGCGCTCGGTGTTATTTTTTATGAAGAGATTGGGCTTGAACGCGTCATTGGACGTCTGAACGAATTCGGATCGACAGGATCGAGCGCTTATGCCCGTTATGTGGGCCCTTCAGAGGTGTTGTGGAAGAAGCTCGGCGAGAGCGGTTTTCTCAATGTGCTGTTTGGGCTCGGAATAGGTAGCACAGATGCTTTTCGCATCGAACAATCCTCAGTTTTCGTTCCCAGTGCCTTTATCGTGACCACCTACGAGAGCGGGGTGATCGGACTTTTTCTGTATGTTTGGGTGATTGCCAGCGCTTTCGCCAGAACATTCGAATCGATTCCGCTGAGACTGATGTTTCTAGCTCAGTTTGTCCTGATAGATCCGAGCGGCAATATCCCACCGGTCGTGTTCACGGCGTATTTGATTTCCGCAGCGGTCGCGCGATCGCAAGATCGTCGAAGTTTCGCTGCAAAGTAAGACGGGAGCCCCGAGGCACGGTAGTCGCAGCCTATAGAACACTACTACTGCGGCGCCATTATTTGCTTGGGCAGCCATGGGCGTTCCCGTTTTGACAGCCATCCCCAGAAAAACCCAAATGCCCACGCCGTATGCATGACCAGGGCCGCCAGCACTGTCAGCAGCCCGCAAGCGGAATGCCGTTTGATGGCCTGCGCGATCCCGAAACAAAGGAGAGTCACGAGATAAATCAGCGGCCATGCTAACGGGATCACGGTCCAGGGGGTAGCAAGCAGCGCCAATACCACTGCGACAACATGCGCCGGCACTAGGAACTGACGCAATCTAAGTGACGTGGGGTGCCTGCGAACGGTGCGAGAGCGACCACGGCCATAGTTGAAATATTGCCGCCAGAGCCCCGCGATATTCGATCGTGGCATGTATTGCAGGCGGATGTCCGCATCGAGGAAGATTGTTCCTCCTTCCGCGCGCAACCGGCAGTCAAACTCCGCGTCTTCATTGTGCGTAAATGTGTCGTCGTAGCCATTCAGGGCGCGAAACGTCGCTATCTTGATCGCGGCATGATGTCCGTGATCGACAAAGCCGCTCTTGGTCCCGGCCCGGTGAGCCGATCCTCCCGATCCAATTCGAGAATCGGAAGCCCACGCGACCGCCCTTTGAAAGCAAGTCTCGCCTTTCGAATCCATCGCCACGACAACGGAATCGGCTCCGCTGACGCGCATGGACTGCTCCAACGCGCTCAGGAAGTTGGCGGGATAGACAGCATGCGCATCGCAACGGACCAGCACATCGAACCTGTCACCGTAGGTATTTACGGCCAAATCTATTCCAGAACTCTGAATTCTCGCCGGGTTGCTCATTAACCGGACGAACGACAAATCCGCCATGACGCGTTCGACAATTTTCGGCGTACCGTCGATGCTTCCCCCGTCAACAACCACGATGGCCGATCCCGAATCAGGGATCAGTTGCTTGCCAAGCACGCGCAACAGGGGTTCGATCGTGACTGCTTCGTTAAGGGTTGGAATTACAACGAGTGTGCGGGCGGTCATTCAATCTCCCGTAGATTCTAAGGTTTTCGTGGAAATCACCTGGACGCGGCCATTCAAGCGCCCGTGGTATCGCCAATCGATTGCCTGAAAAATTGCAAGAATTGTGCAATTTGGACATCGAAGCGCTGCTCGGCAAACGTCGCACGTCAACAGGACGGCTTCCACTCGCAACGCCCGAGGTTGTCGCAAACGTATACATCGCGGCAGCTCGATGCGCCGCCCGAGCCTACCATCGGAGGCGGTAGCCTGATCGATGGAATTGGGCATGGAACCGAGGGGCAAATCGGTGCGATATCGGTCGTGCTGGTGCACCCTGCCACCATCCTGCCTTCGGCGCACCTGCACGCGCACCCCGCCAGCGCCGAACTCGACTGTACGAGCAGCACGGCAAAGCCGAAGCAGATAGCGATGAACCTTGACACGACTACCCTCGCTTGACACACCGTGTCATCACACAATTGGTATTGTATTTGAGCAGCAAATAATTGTAAATTCTGAATGCGACGCAGGAGATGAGCTTGCCGTTCGTGCATTATTTTCACTCGATGCGTGATGCTTTTCCGGGCACATCAATCTTCCGGCATACTGTCGTCATTTGCCTCACCCTGACGGGCGCCGCGCTGAGTGCCGTGACCCCTAGTAACGCAGACTACGCAATAGCTGGCCTATCGCGAGAGACGGTCGGCGGAACCGTGGGGGTTGGGACCGATGAAAGCAGTTCCGCAACCCTAACGACTGACTTTGCGCCCAGCCGCCACCTGAACGCCAGCAACAAGGCTTGCCTGACGGTGTCCGCGCTCTACCAAAAACAAACGCTCAACTCGAATTTGTTTGACCAAATCCTGATACTTGACAATCAATGTTCTCAGCCGATCAAGATCCGGGCATGTTATTATAAGTCCACCAGTTGTACCGTCATGAGAGTTGACGCCTACAGGCGTCAGCAGCATAATCTAGGCGTTTCCGTAACTGCCGATTTTCGCTTCTCATTCAGAGAATACTTGAATTAACGTCACAATCCGAAAGACCACGTGAGATTTATGGGAGACGTACCTCCGGCGTCGGTGGTTAAATTTCTTGAATCGCGCGAATCTGCATTGGTAGTGTTTATAACTGATTGCCCGTGACTAGATGCCTAGCTCCCAGCCTGCCATTCGTCGCGTGCGCAAGCGGAGATCGCAGCGATCTCGGAGTCAGGCGAAGGTTCTACTCGCGTTTTGCCTAACCGTGGCGGTGGCGGTGGCTGGCGTGGCGTTGCTCCACCGCCCGCAGAGTATCCCGAACGTAAAGTCGGCGGCCTCACCGGCATCGTACATCGTCAAGCTTAACGGTCCCATCATTCCCTCAGCCGCGGGTTTGGCGGTCGCTATCGCAGGCGGTTTGTTCCAGCGATATGGCCTGGACGTTTCGTTACAGTCAGGTTCGAGCGACCAGGAAGCTTTGGACGCTACTAAAGATGACAATGTCATCAGCGTCGTCACGGCAAGTAGCTTCCTGCGGGCGCGCGCCGACGGAAGCCGGATCATTGCATTTGCTGGCGGATATGTATCGAGTCCTGTGGAATTCTACTGTCTCGCAGGTTCGCCCATCCGGATACCGCGCGATTTTGAGGACCGGATAATCGGGTATCCCGACAATTCGGACATAGCAGTCGTCGTCGATGCCTTCATCACTCACAATGAAATTGCAGCCAGCCGTCTCGCGATCAAACATGACGCAACGTCGATCAAAGATCTCCTGGCCGGCAACGTCGACATTCTCGCAGGGCGATGGGACGTCGAAGGCGCCGCGCTACGTGCTGCCGGCGCAAACTTCCGATCCGTAAGCCCGGAATCATTTGGTGTTCACATCCCTGGCACCGTGTATGTTGCCAATGAGCGTCTATTTGCGGCTAGCCGGGAGGTGCTGGTCAAGTTTCTTGCCGCATTGTCCGCAGGCTGGGAGGCGACTTACTCGGACGTCGCGCGCTCGTCGGCGACGGTTTCGGATTTTGCAGGATCACCCCTGGGCAAGGAAGAGATCGCCTACCTCCTGGAACGCCAACGGCCGCTGTTGCGGTCGCTTGACGGTCGGTTCGGAGAACTGGAGACGCGTCGCTGGCGCGACTTGCAGACACTTCTTTTGAAACAGCGCCTTGTTCCCAATACAGATGATCTCAGCACGGCGGTCAATCTTGAGGTCCTCAAACAGGCCGGCCGAATTTTGTTTCCAGCTTTGAAGTCGTATCCGGAACCGAGGGGCTGACCAGATGTCATCCGGGCAGCCTATCCGCCGGATTCGCGGACATCCGTTTTGGCTTGAGGATTGAATGGGAGTATCTCACTCAATAGCGAAGTTTGGATTTTGCTCGATCATTGCGCTCGCGCCGCTTCCGTTCGGATCGACGGACATCAAAGTGGTGGCCGTTTGGGTGATCCTCCTGGGAATTGCTACGGTCTTGGCGGGGAACCGGCAATATTCGATGCGGGAAATCGCCATTCTCGTAGGCTTGGCAATTGTCGTCGCATGCTGGGCATTCGTAGTGATCCAACAAATGGCGTCGCCTCCCTTCCTTGCCGACATATTGGTCGACCCGATCTGGCGGCAAGCATCGCGGCTACTTGATGAACACCTCACACCTTCCGTCGCGGTGGCGCTTAACCAACCCTACTTTGCTGCGGGCGCGCAGATTACATGCGTGTTATCACTCACATGCGGCCTTTTTCTCGGGCAATCGCGAACGACGGCGCATACGATCCTGAACGTCTTTGCCATATCCGGCCTTGCCTACGCGACCTTCGGCATTGTGAGCTTTATCCTTGATCCGACCCACGTGCTTTGGAGACTAAAGGCAAGCTATGTGTCGTCGCTGACTGCGACATTCACCAACCGCAACACCGCCGCAGTTTATCTTGGATCGTGCGCGATCGCCTGGGCGCTCATGCTCGCAAACAGCATTGGGAAGCCGTCCGAACCAAACGCGTTTCGAAAATTTATGGCTAGGCGTCTTTTTTTTGCGCCGTCACGACGCACGATTACGTGCGCATGCGCGTTTTTGATTGTTATAGCTGCCATGTTCATGACGTCTTCACGTGCGGGAGTGACATTTTCCCTTGCGATGCTGGCAGGAGCGCTCCTGACTTTTTTTAGGTCAATCATCACTGCGAGTTATCGCAGCATGTCGATCACACTTCTCGTCTTGCCGGCCGCCTTCCTCGCAATATTTGAGATATTCGGATCAAAAATAAACCAAAGATTCGAGGTAGGCGGTTTGTCAGATGTCGGGCGCATTCACGTCTATGAATCAACCCTCGCGATCATTCGCGATCATCCGTGGTTGGGAACCGGCCTCGGCACTTTTGTCTGGGTGTTTCCGAGATACCGCAGTGCCGATATCTCAGCCTTGGGAATTTGGGACAGGGCCCATAGCACGCCCCTCGAACTCGCCGCTGAAATGGGATTGCCGTTCGGCGTTGTTGTCATAATTGGCTGGTCTCTCATGCTGTATCTGCTTGCGAACGGAATGAGCCGACGAAAGCGTGATCAAATTCTACCCATGACTGCATTCTGGATAGGCATGCTGGCTATGACCCACTCCTTAATCGACTTTTCACTCCAGATTCCAGCGGTTTCGATCATTGTTTTGGGTCTCATCGGGATGGGATTGGCCCAGTCTGCGTCTCCCCGGACCCGTTTACCTAGCGCGAAAATGAGGCTTGATTCTCCTGTGCGCAAAATGGAAAATACTGCAGGAATTTCAGCGAGATCGGGCATGGAGCTTTTGACATGATTATCCGCAGAATAGTTAATTCGGTCCGGCTGCCCATGGCTGCCTTGATCTTCGCATTTCTGGTCATGAACCCGGCGAAGTCGCTAGCCGCATGCAGTCCCAATGCTGCGGCGCCGCAGAAAATCGCTGACTTTTTACTTAACCCTGCGTCACTGCTAAACGGACCGGGTGGGTCTCGCGACGAGAATAGCATCATTTCCTACGTCCGAGATCTGGTGATTTCCGATCCGACAACGCTGACCGCGCTGATCAACCTTCTCAAGAGCGGCGCTCTGAAAGTGGAACAGCAACAGGCGGTCGGCACGGGGCTTGGTCTTGCGGCAAATATCTGCCTTGTCCCCGACCCAAAATTTGCTGGCGAAATTGCGCCACTTTTGGCTGATACGCCCTCCGAAGAGGCTAAGCTCAAATTCGCTGCGGTGACGGGAAACAAGCCAATCGGCGCCGTTGCGGGCGGTGGTCTCGGCGGCGGTCCTTCTGGTGGAGCCTCCGGCGGGCAGACAAGTCCACTCGGTAGCCTTGGTGGTTCGGCGAGCACACTCCAACCCTTCTTGGCAAACAGCGTCTCGAACAGCCCGTCTAACTATTTCACCAGCAGCGTGGGGGGGCTTAGTTCGAGCTTTACCTCGACTACGTCCGTAACAAGCGTCAGCCCGTGAACAGATTGATCGCACCTGCAAGACCTGCTGCACAAACAGTCCCGCGAGACATGGCGTCTAAATCGGCGAGATTTGACGCACGTGCCCGATAACGTTGTCTGAGAATGCTTCAAAGAATGCTTCAAAATCGAATCCCTGAAAGCTTGGGACTTAGATCCCCAGAGCCGGAAATGCTTTCGCTGCGGCAAAGCATTTCCACGCTGAAGGGACTGTTTGACCGCCAAAGACCGTTGCTTATTCTAGTACTGCTTGGCTGCATTTTTATAGCCCTCACTTATGTACTTACGGCGCCGAAGGGCTACACAAGCACCGCCGAGTTGATCATCGACAGTCACAAGACACAGATGCTTCAACAGCAGACGCCGATGGGCGTCGATGTGCCTATCGATTCCTCGATGGTTGACAGCCAGGTCGAGATTCTAAGGTCGGAGACCATCGCATTGGCGGTGATCAAGGACCTACACCTCGTGGAAGACCCCGAGTTCACCGGCCCAACCGGTGGTTTGATCGGGACCATCAGGGACTCGCTCGGCTCCCTGTTTTCATCGACGCAGCAACCCTCGGATTATGAGCTGTTACGTGCCGCGCTTTCCCGCTTTCAGGACAACCTGACGATCAAACGGTTGCTGACGAGCTACGTGATCGAGGTTTCGTATCAATCCCGATCGCCCGATCGCGCGGCCCGAATCGCCAATGCCGTCGCGGAGAATTACATTGTCGATTCACTTGAGGCCAAATATCAGTCTTCTCGCCGCGCCGCCGGCTGGCTTCAGGATCGGATGAAAGAGCTGAGGGCTCAAGCCTCGAATGCCGAACGCGCGGTGGCCGATTACAAGGCCAAGAACAACATTGTCGACTCGGGCGGACGGCTGTTGACCGAACAACAGCTCGCGGAGGTCAACAGCCTGTTGACGGTTGCCCGGACCCAGCGCGCGGAAGCGGAAGCGCGGTTTGAACGCATCTCGCAGATTCTTCGCAGCGACAGCGGCGACACGGGCGCCCTTTTCAACAATCTAGCAACCGTTGCTGACACGCTGCGGAACGAAGTAGTTACGCGACTGCGTCAACAATATTTGGATCTTTCGGCACGTGAGTCCGATTGGTCAAGCCGATACGGACCAACCCATCTCGCGGTGGTCAATTTGCGCAATCAAATGCGTGAAATCCGCAAATCCATTACGGAAGAACTGCGCCGCGTTGCCGAGACATACAAGAGCGATCTCGAGATCGCCAAGGCGCGGGAAGAATCCGCCCAGAAGAGCCTCAACGATACGATTGCGCTGTCAAACGATACGAGCCAGGCGCAGATCGTCCTGCGAGACCTCGAAAGCAACGCGCAAAGCGCGCGTGCGCTGGCCGACAATTTCTTGCAGCTTTACATGATGTCCATTCAACAGCAATCATTTCCGATCACAGAATCGAGGGTAATTACGCAGGCATCGCCGCCGCTCAGGAGCAGTTCGCCAAAATCACTCCTGATCATGCTTGCTGCTGTGGTCGGAGGCACGATCCTGGCGGGGCTGATCGGCTTGCTGCGCGACATCATGGATCGCGTCTTCCGGACGGGTACGCAGGTCGAAGAGCTCTTAGGTGTCACTTGTCTTGCGTCCGTTCCATTTGTGAAGGTCGCGGACTCTGCCGAACTACCGGGGCACACTCGTAAAGTCGAAATCCTCACAGGGTGGAGGGATCGGTGGCCTCATCGAAAGAAAGCCGCACGTCAGTTAGTGCCGGCGGCGAAGCCGAATACAATCGCGCCTGCTCGCGAGAATTGGGCGCCTTGGGCTACCATATCAGGTCAAAGCTCGCCGGAAGGCGAGCGGTTCATCGCGGCCCACCAAGACGTGGCGAGCATGATGACCAATTCGCCGTTCTCGAGTTTTGCCGAAGCAGTCCGCTCGATTAAGATGGCCGCCGATTTGGCCAGTTTCAACGGTGGAAGCAAAGTGATCGGTTTCACCTCGTCGCTTCCCAATGAAGGTAAATCTACCATCAGCTTGGCTGTTGCAACGGCGATGGCTCAGGGCGGTGTGCGGACAATTCTTGTAGATGGGGATATTCGCAATCCGTCGCTCACAAAACGCCTCACCTCGGATTCGAAATTGGGTTTGGTCGACATTGTTCTAGGAAAAGCCAGCCTGGACGAGGTTATTTGGACTGATCCGTCGACCAAAATGCAGTTCCTTCCATGCGTGACGCCGCAAAAATTCTCGAATTCGGGAGACATTCTTGCGTCCCCCAAAATGGAAAAGCTGTTTGCCCAATTGCGCGAGCGCTACGACCGCATCGTGCTGGACTTGTCACCGTTGGCGCCAATCATCGACGTTCGCGCAACCGGCAAGTTGGTTGATGGATATATCTTGATCGTTGCATGGGCCGAGACAAAAATAGACGTTGTCGACCGCGCCCTCGCAGAAGCACCGCTCGTTCGTCAGCAATTGCTCGGAACCGTGCTGAACAAGGTGGATGTTAGCGTGATGCGCCGGTACGATTCATTTCGAGACGGCTATTACCTTAACAAATACTATCAGGGATATGGATACGTTGATCACTAGCGGCCGCACCGTCGGCTTGGTAGCTCGGCTGCTTGTCATCGGTTGTGTGCTCGGTTGTGTCGCGTGGTCATCGTCCCTCCTTTGGTTATTGCGTAATGACAACGCCTCGGAATCGAACGCCGTCGCCTATCGCATCATGAGCGGCGACGCCTTTCAACTTGCGAAGGGCCATGTCCTATCCAGCTTGGTCGACGAATATGAAACGAAGGCTGTTTGCATTCCATTGGAAGCGCGCGCTGCGGTTACTATTCGAGTACGTCTTTTCGAGGACGCGGTCAGCAATTCGAAGATTCAGGAAATCGACGAGCATAGAAACGCTTTGATTGCGTCGATCAAAAAGGGGCTGAGATGCACGCCCACGGACGGGTTTCTGTGGTTTGTTCGATACTGGACAGAAGTTTCTGGCGGCGGCGGGGTAGACGCCCATTTCGAAGAGCTTCGGATGTCGTATCTGCTTGCTCCGTTGGAAGCCTGGATTGCCGCTCGTCGCAATTCGTTCGCACTTGCAATCTATGAAGTTTTGCCACCGGACTTGATGGAATACACGGTCAATGAATATGTCGCGCTTGTCGATGCAGGATTCACGGCACGAGCCGTGCAAAACTTGACGGGACCCGGATGGCCCGTGCGAGATGTCCTGCTTTCTCGTTTGGGTGCTGCTCGACTTGAATCGAGGTTGGCGTTAAACCGGGCACTCCTTGCTGAGGGAATAGGCGTCGATATTCCGGGCGTAGATCGAACCGACCGAAGGCCCTGGCGCTGATGCCCATCAAATATCGAAAGCGGTTAGCTATCAGCCAGAATGGGATTTTCAGGTACGATGATGCGTGCGATACTTCGGGCATCCTCTTCAGGTAGTGAAATGTGTCCCCCCAAGCGTCTGAAACAATGAACGTTCGTCAAGCTATCGTCTTTGGTGGAGCCGGCTTCATCGGATCCCACCTCGTCAAGTCGCTCGTGCAGTCGAAAGCCTATGAGCGTGTCGTGTCCGTCGATATCGTCTCTCCCCGATTTAGTGTGGATGGCGTTGAGTACACGACGCATGACGTTCGAACTCATATTCCTCCGGAACTAAGCCACGGACAACCGACGGACATCTTCAACCTCGCTGCCGTTCATGTCACGCCTGGCCACCCTGATTGGCAGTATTTTGACACCAATGTCAGAGGAGCCATCGAGGTCTGTCGTTTCGCAAATGCGACCGGAAGCCGAAATATCGTTTTCACCAGTTCGATTTCCGTATATGGCCCGACGGAAAATCCTCTTACTGAAAGCGACGTGCTTGCGCCCACCAGCGCCTATGGTCGGTCAAAGGCTGCGGCCGAAGGAATTCACACGCTTTGGCAGTCCGAAGACGCCGACCGGCGGCGGCTGACGATCGCGCGGCCCGCGGTCATCTACGGCCTGCAGGAGCGCGGAAATTTTACACGACTCGCTAGGTTGCTAGGAAAGGGAGCCTTCATTTACCCCGGCCGAACCGATACTATTAAGTCCTGCGGGTACGTTGCCGACCTCGTTTCCTCGATACGATATATGAGTTCGCGGTGCGACGGAGTGACAATCTATAATTTCTGTTTCGAGGATCGTTACACCATTAGCGATATCTGCAACGCCTTCTGCTCCGTCACCGACTACCGCATCCCTCACCTTAGAATTCCTGTCTGGCTACTCAATCTCGCGGTTCTGCCATTCGAAATGCTGCATCGGATAGGAATAGAGACCGGCATCAATCGCGAACGGATCAAAAAGCTCTATTTTTCTACCAACATCCTTCCGAAGCGACTGGTCGACAGCGGGTTCAAGTTTAACCATGACCTCGCCGGCTCGCTTCAAGAATGGAAGCAGTCATCGCGTGTTCAAGCCTTCGACTAAACCATCTTCGGATCAAACCCGTCCTCGGGTCTTCCTTGTCGTTGCTGAGCATCGTTTTCGTTTACGGATATCTCGCGCACCGCACCCAACGGAACCGACCAAAGCGATCGAATTTTGCCTATGATCTGATTGCGTCGATCGAGAACAGGTTTCTCCACGAAATGCCAAGAGAATGGCAGCATAGAGCAAACCGCAGCAAATCGTGAAGGCTGAATTGAGATACCAAAGCCGAGCGTCTGGAAACAGCATCGAATAGGTCTGCTGTATTGGATAGGCAAACAAGTAAAGGCCGTATGAGTAATCTCCGGTCATCAGAACCGGAAGCCGTGGCGGCGACATCATGCCCACCGAGACCGTAAGGATCGCAACAGGAAACGCCGAGAGGAGCATAGTGGTCGGGAACTGCAGAAGAATTATGGAAGCTGCTCCCATCGCTTGCACTGCACTTGCCCGCAGAAACACGCAATCCTAATGCAAGCTGCCAAACGCTTCCTTAAATGCTTTGGCAGCATTCGGTCGCCGGCCATCCGAAACCATCGCATCGTAATCGGCAGCGCGGTAATCCCAGTAACCGTGGTATTCGACCGGACTGGATTTGATCCATTCCGACATTTTCCGGATGAAATACGCGTCGTCGCCGGCGCCATGACCGTCTGGACGATCTCCCGTTCCCCATTCAGGGAATGACATAAGCTTGCCGTGCGAGCGAGCGAAATCCCGCTGCCAGCCTAGGCCATACGGCCCGAATTCATATTGGAGCCAGCGTGCTTCAGCATTGCTCGCCGACGCGGACCAGATGTTATTGTACACGTTGGCCCCGACAATATCGACAACATCATCTCCAGGATATGCCAGGTCGGGAGCTATTTCATTCTTCCCCAGAGCGGCACACCAGTCGAAACGAAAATTTGCGCCTGGCGCATTTCGAAATATCGATACGATCCGTCTCCAAAACCCCTTGTAGTTTTCGGGATCCCGCGCGGCGGCCCAGGGAAACCATTTTCCGTTAAACTCCCAGCCTATGCGCACAATCGCATCTGCATTGCCGGTTGCAATTAGCGTCTTTGCGACGTAGTCGAAAACCTCGTCGTAGCTTCCCTGTGCTCCTTGGGCCAGCGTAGACGACCCGTCCTTTGGAAGCATAGGCAGACCGATCGTAAGTTTTCGGCCAGCCTTGCTCCAGCAACTGCTGCCCCAGGCCACGGAATCATGCAGAGCCTTCCAGCTTCGCGAGTCCAGTGCATCCGTCGCTAAGTCAACCTTCGCACCCAAAAAGGACGATTCGAATTCCAGCAGTCGCTTTGCGCCTTCGCAGCCCGGTCCCTTGTAAACACTAAGCATCCGTGCCGGCCGAACCTCGCTGTGGGCCGAGGAGGACACTAAGATGAGAGTGCACAACATGGCTTTGATAAAAGTGTGCTGCATGTGTATTCCGGCTTTCGTACTCGTCCGAACTGCGGACGTCACGCGGCTGATAAGTGGCCACGCCGACCGACATTAGACACAGCTTTTGGGCAACGTCAGGGCGTCCAATCGTCAGAAAATCAGGTGCGACCATTTTGGCCCAGACGCTTTGCCTTACGGCCGGGTGAGCACTGAAGACCGATCTCGTGTGATGCTGATTGCGGTCCAACTCCCGGAGGAAACCACTCGTTCAACCATCAGATGGTTCAGTCTGGTCTTCGCTAAGCAAAGAACGCTATTGCCGCGACTGAATCTTCACAATCTGCGCATTGCTGGCGGTGACGATGCCGTCGTTGGCTGTCGCTATGATCAGACGAACGAACTGCAGGAACTTGGCAGTATCGACGGTTGCAGCATTGGCCGCGAACAACACGTCTTTATCCCGCATCTCGAATTTCGTGGCCAGGAAATATCCGGCCGGATCACGGAAATCGGCGTTGTAGACGACTGGAACCAAGGGGCCCACGAACTTGGAACAATCGACACCTAGCCGCTCTGCCAATTCGCGGGGCTCGCGCCGGTAGATATAAACACCGGCAGGCTCGGCCTGGGCATCTAGCAGACCGCCAGCCTTTGCCATCGCCTGTGCCATGCTGATTTTCCACATATCGAACGGGAACTGACCCTGCGCTCCCGACGCCCCGAAGGCCAGGAAGATCTGCGGCTCGCGATAGACGTAAACCGTATCGCCAGGGTGTACCCACACGTTGTTGGCCGGCTGATAAACGAGCGCACCGAACGGAACCGTAGCGCGCTTGCCCGCGCGTTCCAGCGTTACCCAGGTTTCGTAGCCCTGACCCTTGGGCCCTCCTGCACGCGTGATCACGTCCAGAATTCGTTCACCCGCCGCATTCGCCACCAGGCGGCTCGGCGTATTGACTTCTCCCAATACGCTGATCAGCGATGTATTCTGAGTTGCCAGGGACACGATGGCCTGGGGCTCGATCGCGCGGTTACCGATCGCCTTGACGATATCCTGCTGAACCTCAGAAGGTGTGCGTCCCGCCGCCTTCACCGCGCCGGCATAGGGCACCGTGATGAATCCAGCAGAGTCGACATTCTGATTAGGGAGTTGGACGAAATTACCCGGTCTCACGCCCGCTTCAGCGGGAATGAACAGACCGCCCGCCGCAGCTTCGAAAACCGTTACCGCTATCACATCGCCAACGCCGAACTTGATGACTGGCGGAGGTCGATGATCCGGAAACGATCCCGCCAACGCGCCAGGACCGTATTCCTTCAGCACGTCGATGACGGTGGGGTTAAGCTTCACCAGACCGAAGTCTGGACCTGATCGCGTTATCTCGCTCTTGATAACGTGATCTTCCGGCCCGGACGTGGGCATGATCGAGCACCCCGCCGATCCCAGCAGGATTACCGCAAGTAAAGCCGGTAGGAAAACGCACCGTTTCACGCCAATCCCCATTAATTTCTTGATCAGGATTTGCTAAAAGCCTAATCAAGTCAACGCGGTTCGAGGACTGGGATATAATAACTGCTGATTGTTGCAGCGCAGCTACAGCTAGAACTGGCAGAGGGTGAACGCGGCCAACATCTAGGCAGAAGCTGCCTATCGATCGCCAGGAAGCTGCCTATCGATCGCCAAGAAGCTGCCTAATTAGTCGCTAATATGCGTTGCGCCGACGCGTGAGCTCGAGGCAGGTCAGCATCAGAATCTTGAAATCGAGCGCTAGGCTCCAGTTATTAATATACCAGAGATCGCAGTCGACCCTACCCTTCATCTGTTCGACGCGCGCCGTCTCGCCTCTATAGCCCCTGACCTGCGCCCAACCAGTAATCCCTGGCTTCACATGATGGCGGAAAGCATATTCTGACAGCAAATCCCCGTAGTGATCATCATGGGCGAGGGCGTGGGGCCGGGGCCCGACCAGCGACATTTCACCCCTGATAACATTGAGCAGCTGGGGCACCTCATCGATGCTCGATCGACGCAGCACCATTCCTACCTTCGTGACCCTGGGATCAAAGCGCTTGGCCTGCACGACCGCCACTCCATCTTCCATCACGGTCATCGTCCTGAACTTGAAGATCGAAAACTGCTTGGCGTTAAATCCATTGCGCCGTTGACGGAAGAAAACCGGGCCGCACGAATCGATCTTGATTGCGACCGAGCTCAAAAGCATGAGCGGGAACAGAACGACCAAACCTAGCGACGCGCCCACGATATCGACAATACGTTTCGACGTCTGTTCGACGCGGGACAATGGCCCGCGTTGTATTTCGATTGAAAGCGACCGGCGAAGCCGGAACGAAGGATTCTCTGCCAAAGAACGAATTCGTCGATCGGGGAGCAACTGAACCGGGAGCGGCGAGATTCTGAGCCGATCGCGAACCAGTTCGAGCTTGCGGTTATCACTCCACGGTAACGCCAGCACAATCTCATCGACGCCTCGATCGCGGCCAACAGCCAGCGCCTGCTCCAACGACGACGACTCGTCCTCGGTCATGGCGAACCCGCTATTCCTGTCATTGGAGAAGATAACGCGATCGACTTCGGTCAAACCAAACCGCTCAAGCAGTTCTTCCTCGCCGAGCGCAGCGAGTTCTTCGCGCGTTCCCAGCACAATCGCGCGCCTGCCCTGTACCTGGCCCTCAGCCACCGCAGCCGCGACCAATCGCTTTGAAAATCGACGGCACGTCAGCAGCAATACGAGAGCCAGCGACCCGAAACAAAGGATCGAGCCACGGGAAAAAACTGCTCCGCTCTTCATCAAGAATACCAGCAGCGTCAGCAGAAGAGTAACAAGCAACCACTGCGCAAGAATACGGCCGGCATCCTTTTTTCGTTTCGAAAACGCCACGCGAAGATCGTAGAACCCGCTGGATTGACCGACCAGCACATAAAGCAGCGCGGCGATAATTCCCGCACCCAGAAGCTGATTGAGGTTGTTGAATTCACCATTTGCGACGATCTGATAGAGACCACCACCCACGATGCTCGAAAAAATAATCAACGCAGCATCAAACAGCGCCAAGAGGTGCTGGAGGGCGGAATACGGAATCTTGACCTTGGAGCTTGCAAAGCCGACGCGAAAGGACGCATCCAGCTCAGAACGACTCAATATGGGCGACGTTGCTTCGGGGACATCCAATGTCGGCTGTCCCGCCATCACTACTTGCTCAGATGAGCCAGTTGAGATTGAACTCCGAGGGATCAAGATCGCCTCCTAAGACCGACTGTCCTGTAAGGATAAATTCACCAGTCCGCAGAGGATATCATTTTTTGTTGCAATGCAATAAATTTGCGCAGCGCGGGACATCAAATTCTTATGATGTTCCATACTGCCAATATGTTGGGCAACACGTTAAGAGCGACTTCGTGCCCCAAGCCAAAAAGCCATTGGTAGACTTGGTCATGAAGCGTCTAATCATCTTGTGTGCAATCTTGTCAATTTGTTTGCTTGGTCCCAGTCGAGCCGATCCTGTGCGCCCTGGATTGCAGAACTGCTTCTCTGGGGCGCCCGCCGGTCAGCGTCAGTTGTGCGACGAGGAGGCCTCCGAACAAGTCAAGGCTGGAAGCAGGATAGTGCCGCTGGAGGGCGGTTGGCGGCTGGTTTGGACCAAAGATCCGGGCAGCGGTACCGAAGCCGTTTCCGTGATGCACGCCGCTGATACCGCAAAATCAGATATCAACCTGGCAGGATTGAACCTGCGGTGCGGACGGGAAGGCATCGAGGTTGTGCTGATCGTCTTGCAGACACTCCCGCGCGCAAGCCATCCAAGGGTAGCCTTGGCAACAGGATCAAACCGGGCTGAATTCGAAAGCTCTGTCGCCCAAGGCGGGGAAGTCTTGTTGCTGCCCCAAGCCGCCACGGACCTAGCGGCCGGGGATTGGCAAAAGGCAGCGGAGCTTTCGATAGAAATTGCGACAGAATCAAACTCGATTCGGGGCATCGTGCCTATCGGTGGGCTTTCGGCGGCACTGCGCACGCTATCCCAAAACTGTGCAACCCGCAGGTAAAGGAGTGCATTCACGGTTTTTTAGGAGCGCAGGTGAAAGGGTGGCCGAGGAGAGACAACATGATTGCGGTCACCATTTTTTTGTTTCTTGTCGGCGCAGTCTTGGCGTGGGGCTTTCGGGTCTGGATACTGGTGCCAGCCACCCTTGTCGTGACGATGTTTGTGACGATGGTAGAGCTATCGCTCGGTGCCGACGTTCTAGCCGCGCTGGGACGCGGCTTCCTGATCGGACTGACGCCACAAATTGGCTACGCCTTCGGCTTATTTGCGCGACATGCGCTCGTGGTGTTGCGGTCTCTGGCATCCCGATCCGTTGCCATGCTGTACAAGCGGCAGTCTGTCGATCGAGCGCGCTGACACTGCATAGATCAAGACGGCTTGATTTCCGTTTGGTCACGACTCCGGGAAGCTGGCGGGGCGGCTCTAACAGGTCCGAATGCCCAGAGCGTTTGGCGTAGCGCTCTCCATATGCGATAGTCGAAGACGTGCTAACCTGTTCGGATCAGGTTAGACAGACTCGATCCCGCCATTCCAAAGTCTCAGAATTTGTCGATCGCCTTCCACCTCTTGACCTTGCTGCTCGCCACGGCCCCGGTCTTCGCGATCGTCGACGGCCCATTCGTGCATCACTTTGCAGCCTTTGCCATCGCGATCATGCTGGCAACGGCGGCACTCGATCCGCAAACAGAATTTGCTACGACCGCGCGGCTGTTGAAGCGTTTCTCGCTGGCAATTCTTTTTCCAATTCTCTGGATGGTATTGCAGATCGCTCCGCTTCCCTTTTCATGGCTGGCAAATCCGATCTGGTCCAGCGCATCAGTTGCATTAAATGAACCTTCGCTGCTGGGCCGCATCAGCGTCGATCCGGGGATCACTTTTGGGAGTTTGATCTGGTATGTAACCGTTCTATCACTGGTCATTGCGGCGAGCATCGTTACGAAAGATCGACGAAGAGCAGAAGTAACTTTCCTGGTTTTGAGCGCCATTACGACGTTCATCGCGGCCGCGGTTTGGCTTGATCAGTTCAGCTTACTCAGAGGCATTTTACTCCCAGCGACGGCGGCGCCAGCCGGGACGTTCGTAGCAATGTGTGCACTCGGTACAATTGTGAGCACCGGATCTGTCTTAATGGCGGTGGAGCGGCATTTTAGCCTGCGTCGCTCGCAAGAGCGATCCCTTCGCCCCTTCTTTCTCAAACTAATCCTGGGCTTCGTGGGGATCATAGTTTGCGCGGCAGCGTCGTGGAATTTGGCGCCCAGTCCAGTTGTCGCCGCTTTAACTCTGGGAATAGCAGTGATTGCGTTTATCGCGACGGCTCGCCGACTTGAGCTGCGCCCCTGGCTGTCGCTAGTTCTTTTTTCGATCTTCGCGGCGACAGCAGGTGGTCTCCTTTCGGCCCGCCTTCAAGACAACCATATGGTTGGCATAGTGGGATATGCAACTTCAGCGTCAGCGGAATCGCTCGCGCTTGCTCAGCGGGCTCTCTCCGCCGCCCCACTACTCGGAAACGGAGTCGGAACGTTTCCTTCACTAACGGCCATCTACCAAGACTTTGGAAGTGCTCCGACCCTGAAGCCCCCATCCACCGCCGTTTCCATTGCGATCGAATGGGGCCAACCAGCGCTCGTGATCCTCATGGCGTTTGTTATCCAGCTCTTTGCTTTCACCTTCCGCGGAGCTATCGGACGAGGACGCGACTCGTTCTTCTCTTCCTCGGCCGCGGCCAGCCTAGTGCTCGCGCTTTGCGAAGCCTTTTCCGACTCGAGCCTGTTAAATCCTGCGGTTCAGACTATTATTGCAGTCATCGTCGGACTCGGACTTTCACAGAGCATAGGCCGAACCACTGGTCTCAAAGATGAAGGCAACGCTTAAACCCCGCGGCCCGCTACGGTAGCCCAAAGTTTGAAGTTGTTCGGCGTCTGAATGCGAACCCAACGGTAAGGCGCACGGGACCAGGGCTTGATCTGCGGGGTCAAATTATCGAGCACCAGATCTCCACTCTTGGTCCGCACCACGAGGACGAGATGATGTTCGCCCGAATTGACGACGACCTCACTCAACAGCAGCGTGCGCGCGGGCCAGCCGCGGTTGAGCAGTTCGTGGCGCTTGCTGACTGCATAGTCGTTGCAATCGCCCCTATCTGGATTGATAAGCCAGGCCTCCCCGGCCAGACCACGTTCATTGGCTTCCGGCACAATGTGGCGGTTAACGATCTGATTAACCTCTCTCAGATCGTTCCATCGCTCCGGCGTCAGCCCAATCGGACCACCGCGAAACATCGGTTTTGCACGGCATTCATTTTCGTAGCGCCGGCAAAACATGGTGTATGCCATGGGCGGAAGCGCCGGCGCCTCAAACTTGATGCGCTGGATCGCCGATTGCAGGCCTATCGGCATATCCAATAATCCAGCACTTGCCAGCTGAAAGGAGGCGATGATCGCCGCGGCTGCCATTGCAGCCAGAGTTGAAACCCTGTGCATGTCTTGCTCCCCGCATATCCGTTGGGGATTAAGCTAGGCGCATCGCATTGAGATTCTGCGCGGTCTCGTCCGTCAAGTAGAATCAAAAACTTCAGATATCTTGGCCAAATCATTTACTATATCAGTCGGCGGAAGTTATTCGGAGTTCGTGCAGCCGGAACCGAAGAAAGCGCATAAAAGTCACGCAAATGCTGAGAATGTCCCGATCAAAAGCTAAGATACGCAAGCCGAGATTGCCGGATGGAATCCGTATCTATGCGATCAGCGACATCCATGGCTGCGCCGATTTGCTTCAGCAGATGTTCACCGTGATCGATCGAGATCTCGCGACCATCGGCTCCGTACGTCCGATCCACGTTTTTCTGGGCGACTATATCGACCGAGGGCCTGATTCCTGCCGAACGGTCGAATTGCTCATCGAGCGCGGCCTCAAGCACGAATCCGTTTTTCTAAAGGGTAACCATGAAGCATTCCTGTTCGACGTTCTGAAAGATCCTTCTCAGCTTGAGAGTTGGAAGCAGTATGGCGGACTGCAGACACTGACATCGTATGGATTGCGGCCTTCGCTGAACCCCGATGCCGCCGAGCAATCGGAGCTGATAGGCCAACTCAAGCTAACCATTCCCCCGCACCAGAAAAGGTTCTTTAACGGTCTTCGGCTGCGTTTCGTTTGCGGCGATTTTTTCTTCGTTCACGCCGGAGTAAGGCCGGGAGTACCGCTGGCCAAGCAGCAAGAGCAGGATATGCTCTGGATTCGCGAGGAATTCCTTGCCAACGAGCAACGTTATGGAAAGTATATCGTCCACGGACATACCCCGGTCCGCGAGCCGGACATCCGCCCCAACCGGGTGAATATCGACACCGGCGCCTATGCAACAGGCAATCTTACGCTGTTGACGATTCAAGGTGACAGCATGCTTGCATTTTGAACGACGTGTACCGCCAGAGGACCCGATGACGAATTCATCGAACGGATTTCGCACCTTGCTGATGGTCCTCGCGCTCGCGATTGGCATCTATTCGATCGCGTCGGGCTTCGCCGAGCTGAGCTCGCTGCCACGGCCGGCGTTTCCTTCAGATTCGACAAAGATCGGCTTGCCCTCCGCTGCGGCGATCCCGAGCTGGCTGGAAACCGTGTCGCCGTTCCGTGCCGACCTGGAGGGCAACCATGCATGGATCGCCGGGATCCAGACGCTCCAATCGGGCAGGGAAGGTTCGACGGTGACCGAGTCGGCCCGAAACGCAGAGGCGCGGGCGAGAATAGAGCACTCGCTGTCGATCTCGCCTTATGATGCCGAATTGTGGCTGGTACTGGCGTTGCTGCGGGCGCAGCGCGACCCACGCGATCCGGCGCTGCTCGAAGCGCTGAAGATGGCGTATTTCACCGCACCCAACGACGCACGGCTGATGCCATTGCGGTTGGATACTGCGACGTTGTTCAACGCCCTTGCTGATCCCGACGTCGAAGAACTCGCGCGCGGTGACGTGCGGCTGATGGTCATGCGCCAACCGGGGTTGAAGAACGCGGTGGTCTCGGCCTATCGGCGGGCATCGAGCCTTGGTAAGGCCTTTCTCGAAGAAACGGTCCAGTCGGTCGATCCGTCGTTTCTCGCGACACTGCGTGGCTAAAGACCGAGCGGCATCCGGTCACGAACTAGGCAATTGGCCCGCAACAGGGGTGCGGGATTCTATCGTCAGCGCGCGCTGTCGCCGCCCGCGGGCCACACTTGTTGGCCAAGTTGATTGGGTTAGACGCAGCCGGAACAAACCCAGTTGCTCGCTCCTTGCCGAGCGTCTACTATCGGCTACAATAAGGGGAATATTAGCCATGTCGCGATCTCTTCTTGGCCTTTTAATGCTCGCCGCGGGCGTAGTAGTTTCGGCAGCGCCAGCCATCGCAGCAGATTATGCCGTCTCTCCGCCGCAGGCCCGCTATGCATCACCCGTCCTACAGATCGATCGCGGTCCGAATCCCTATTGCGGTCCTCGGTGCGGCTGCCCCGATGTCGTTCGCGTCCGTCATCGCTCACTCGTCCAGTACTATCCGTCCGGATTCGATCCCCGCATCAGAGACGAGCCTTACTACACTGACGGGCACAATCGGACTTACGTCCGATACGTGAACCCCCGCGATCCAGACCGGGTTCTCCAATACTGATTTTTGGATCTGACCCCGAGCTTCTGCTGGTTCCCGAGACTCGTATTCTCCAAGGCTTGATATGCGAATAACAATGGTGGGAACAGGTTACGTCGGCCTGGTCTCCGGAGCCTGCTTTGCGGATTTCGGTCATCAGGTCACCTGCGTCGACAACAATGCAGACAAGATATCGGCGCTTCAGCGTGGCGAGATTCCGATCTTCGAGCCGGATCTTGATCGTTTGGTGGAAACCAACGCACGTGCGGGAAGACTGGCGTTTTCGACGAACCTCACCGAGCCAGTCGGCAATTCCGATGCAGTGTTCATTGCGGTCGGAACGCCCTCGCGACGCGGCGATGGCCATGCCGATTTGAGTTACGTGTATGCGGCGGCACGCGAGATCGCTGCCAGCCTCAAGGGTTTCACTGTCGTGATCACGAAGTCGACAGTGCCGGTGGGAACCGGCGACGAAGTGGAAAGGCTGATCCGCGAAGCCAATCCCAAGGCCGACGTCGCGGTCGCGTCGAATCCGGAATTCCTGCGTGAAGGCGCGGCGATCCGCGACTTCAAGCATCCCGACCGCATCGTCGTCGGCACCGACGACGAGCGGGCGAAGAAGGTCATCGCCGAGATCTATCGTCCGCTTTATCTCAATCAGGCGCCGGTGATGTTCACCGGCCGGCGGACCGCCGAACTGATCAAATACGCCGCAAACGCATTCCTGGCGACGAAGATCACCTTCATCAACGAAATCGCCGATTTGGCCGAAAAGGTCGGCGCCGACGTGCAGGAGATCGCTCGCGGTATCGGCCTCGACAATCGCATCGGCTCAAAATTCCTACACGCCGGCCCCGGTTTCGGCGGCTCGTGCTTTCCCAAAGACACGCGCGCATTGATCAAGACGGCGCAGGACTACGAAGCTCCGATCCGGATCGTCGAAGCCGTCCTGGCCGTGAATGAAAACCGCAAGCGTGCGATGGCGCGCAAGGTTGCGGCAGTGTTCGGCGGTTCGTTGCGCGGCAAGACGATCGCCCTGCTCGGCCTGACGTTCAAACCTAATACCGACGATATGCGGGAGTCGCCCTCGATCCCGCTAATCACGGCGCTGCAGGACCTCGGCGCCACGATCAAGGCCTATGATCCGGAAGGCATGGAGCAGGCGCGATCCGAACTTTCTGACGTCACCTATTGCGACGGACCCTATAGCTGCGCGGAAGGGGCGGACGCACTCGTCATCGTGACCGAGTGGGAACAATTTCGGGCGCTCGATCTGCCAAGGCTCAAACGGGAAATGGCATGCCCGGTGATCGTCGATTTGCGCAACATTTACCGGCCGGAAGAAGTGACCGGACACGGCTTTCGCTACGAAAGTGTCGGCCGAACCACGCCAAACGGCGCCGGCGTCTAGTTCGAGAGCTTTGCATGCAGCCTGGTGTTCGGCAGGCCATTGCCCGCTAGATTGCGCCGGCTCTTTCAACTCGCTGCACGACCACTATAATCGGGGAATGAAGCGGCTCGTAACCTCGTTGGCGATTTGCGGACTGGCGACGCATTTCTCGACGTGCTGTGCGGCCCAGGAGCGACCCGATCAGGATCCTGCCGAGATGAGTCGTGAACAATGGCAGGCCCGGATCAAGGCGGCGCGCGAGCGATCCGATACCGTCCGACGCGAACGCAGGTTTTTCGTACCACCGCAGCCGACCGCCGAAGAACTGGCCGAAGAGTTGTCTCGACGAGTACTTGAGGACGACAGCTTGAGACCCGGCGACGTCGTATCAACCAATCGCGGCCTGTTCCGATATCAGGGTGCTCCCGATAGAGAGCGAAAACCTGACGATTTTGTGCGGATTCGCTGATAGAGTGGGCTCGTACGCCTAGAGCCGATGATACTCGCGATACCAAGCGACGAATTTGGCCACGCCATCCTCGATCCTGGTTTTCGGCCTGAAGCCGATATCGCGGGCGAGATCTTCGACATCGGCGAAGGTCTCGGGCACGTCGCCGGCCTGCATCGGCATCAATTTCCTTTGCGCCTCACGACCGAAGCCCTTTTCGAGCAGCGACACCACATCCAACAGCTCTTCCGGCCTGTTGTTGCCGATGTTGTAGATTTTCCAGGGTGCCTTACTCGAGCTGGGATCCGGTCTGGCGCCCGACCAGCCTGCATCACCCTGCGGGGGGTGTTCAATGATCCTTGCCATCGCCTCGACGACGTCATCGATGTAGGTGAAGTCGCGCCGCATGTTGCCATTATTGAACAGATTGATCGGCTGCCCCGTGGTGATCGCTCTTGCGAAAAGATAGAGCGCCATGTCAGGCCGGTACCAAGGCCCGTAGACGGTAAAGAAACGCAGGCCGGTCGTCGGCAGGCGGTAGAGGTGGCTGTAGGAATGAGCCAACAGCTCGTTCGCCTTCTTCGTCGCTGCGTAAAGGCTGACCGGATGGTCCACATTGTCGTGAACCGAGAACGGCAGCTTCGTGTTCGCGCCGTACACCGAAGACGATGATGCAAACAACAGATGCCGGCAGCCGGCGTGCCGGCAGCCTTCCAGGATATTGATGAAGCCTTCCAGATTGGAATCGGCGTAAGCATGAGGATTCTGCAGTGAATATCTCACGCCGGCCTGCGCGGCCAGATGGACCACGATCGAAAACCGATACTGCTCGAACAGCGCTTTCATTCCGGCGCGGTCGGCAAGATCGAGTCTCAGGAACGTGAAATTCGGGTTCTGCTTGAGAAGGTCGAGGCGCGCCAGCTTGAGCGCCGGATCGTAGTAATCGTTGAGATTGTCGATGCCGATAACCGGCTGGCCGGCCCGAAGCAAATGTTCGGCCAAATGAAAGCCGATAAAGCCTGCACAGCCCGTGACGAGCAGATTGCCCTCAATCACCTCTTGTCACCCATGCTGTCGAAGCGCTTTGCGCTCGTTATAAGACCGTTTGGCAAACAACCAATCCCGCGAGCGAGCGCTTCGGGATCAGCCTACCTCAAGATGGGGCAGGTTTCTATCCTGGCCCGGCAAACTCGGTGGTGCAAATTATGACGCCGCGCCGCTGAGCCGGACCTCAACGCTAATTCCCGGTAAGGATTAGGAAGCAGTTAAGCGACAGGAACTAACCTGACCGGCAAAACCCCGGAGCAGACGCCCGTGTTAGCCGTTCAGCTGTTGTTGGCCGCGTTCCTTCTCGCGGTCGCTTTTACGCTCGCTTCCTACATCCTGCTCAGCAATTGCTTGGTCGAGTGGAACGACGAATATTGACCAGGCCCGGGATGGGCTACCAATTCCGGGGCGCCGGTTGTGCCGCCATCGGGATCAGTTTCCCGTCGCCTGCGTCTTGAAATCCGGGAACCGGCTCAGCATCGCCGCCTTCATGAACTTGAAATGGGCGATTTCGGTCGCCAGTTCCTTCAGCCGCCGTTGTCCGTTCGAGATCTCGGCAGCGAACAGGTCTTGATGGTAGTTGTCCAGCGCTTCGCGCTCCAGATACTCGTCGGTTCCGTTGCCAAACGTCACCGCGGAGCGTGCCAGCACATCGTCGACCCGACGGCTCAAGCCTGACTGTTCGCTTTCTGCCGCATGCAGCGCGGTTTCGATCGCGACCACGATCGCGCCGATGCGTGTCCGGTCAGTCTCGGCGTCGCGGTCCGCCGAACGCGCTTTGAAGCCTTCGTCACCGAGGCGGGCCTTGATGTAATTATTCGCCCGAGCTCGCAAAAACAGCTGAAACATCTGCGTGTCCAATCCAAGCCACTTCAGGGGAGCGACAGCTAAAAATCGCTCCAACTTAGTTAAGAAAGGGTGAATTATCGCTATGGGCGGCACGGCTGTCGACCATCCACTGATGCCCGGCCTTGTCGTGCTTGCTGTACAGCACGAGCCAGCGATCTTTCTGGTTGGTCGCCAAAACCCCGTTTTCGCCGGGCGTCACATGGTCGCCGCCCTCAAGGGCCGCCGAACTATCCAATCTTTCAAATTCCCGGGTTTCTTCGGTTGTCAGGCCGACCATGACTCGGTGCCCACAGTCGTCGACAAACTACCGCCGCGGAGGCGTATTGTTGAAATCAGTCATTTTGCGAAAGCTCGTTTGCGATCCCCAGCGCGAGCGGAACCTATCCACCGTAAAGTGCACAACGCCAATTGCGCAACGCGCCGCGCGCCTTAACCTAACCGGTCAACCCTACCTGCTCTCAATCAGCGAGCCATCGCGACCTGATCGCCGGCGCAGGACACAACCACATCCAATGGTGGAACTTGCGCAGACCTCTGCCTATCCTTTCGTTCTCATCGAGGTAATAGCTATGCAGCCTGCCCAAAATCAGAACGATTGCGCCCAACAAAACGGCAACAAGAAAGCTATTCACCGTAGTTCCCCACAAAGGTCCTAAGCGTTTCAGCCTTGAGAAGGGTACGAGCAAATGCCACGCTACTAGCCTTCGCGATTGAGGTCGGAACGGTGAGATCCGTTTCGATCAGCACGCCGACGGTGAGCCACGGCTCCGATACCTAAAATGCCCGGCGAACACGGCCGAACATGCTGCCCTGAGGCTTCGCGTCGTAAGGCTTCTTCGGCAGCGGCCGGCCACGGTAAGGCGCATACAGCAAATAATGCGCGCGACGCTTGTGCGATCGCCGGGAACGAAAGGCATATCCGGCGAAGAAGCCTGCGACGAAGATGGCCGACAAGATCAGAGAAAGAAGCATGGTCGTCGTCCCGTTTTGCCCCGCGCGTATCTTCATCCCGTAGTTGTGACCACATCATGATACATCGCGCCGAAAGATTGTTCAACCGCCGAAATTTTTGTGCAATTCAACGACGCATAAATAGTCAATCGTCCGCCGACCGGAATTTCTCGCCCGATCAGGAAAAACACCACAGCACGAATTTCAGGAACATCGAGCTGAGCAGATAGACCCACCCTGCCATTGCCAACAATATGAGCCCGACAAACACGCCCGGAAGGCTTTTCTCTTTCAGCCTCACGAACAGCGGAATCTTTTCAGGCCCGTAAAGCATTTTTGCGAATTCTCGAACTCGAGAGGTATCTGCAAAAAAGCTACCGCGCAAATTCGATTATCTCATGACGCAAAATCCGAATACGTCATTGAATTGAACACGCCGGCCAATTCGAACGGCATCGAGGCGCACAGATTTTCGAGAGCTTCGTGAAACGCGAATCAATACGTGCAAAGGTCGCGCGCCACAACCATTGAGCCGTTCGGAAAATAGATCCGTGATCAGCGCCAGTACCGGGTTTCGGCCGCGCCTCCGATTTAGCCATCGATTCCGGGAAAAGTTCCGCCAGACACAGCCGCCGCGCGCAATCGACCCATCCGGAACTCTCGAGCCAGGCAGCACTTCCACGCCAGCCGCCGATGCGCCAGACTCAGATGCGGAAGAACACGAACCAGACCACGCCGAGGATCAGGACCGCAAGTCCGGTGGAAGCCGTCAACAGCGCGAGCACCGACGGACCCGGTTCGGCCTGGCGTGCCTCGGTTGGGGTTTCGACAATCTGGCCACGTCGCTGTGTCGCCATGGGGACCTCATTCGATAAGTGCCTGTAATGCCAGCTAATGCCTCGACATCACCTCTCGAAAGCAACGCATGATCGATGGTGACGTTCCGGGCTTTCCGGCCCGGCCGGCCGGATGGGGACCGGACCGTCCAGCGGGTCGCTCGCGAAGCCAACAACCATTCCGCCTCGACCGCGGTTAACGCCGTTGCCAGATTCCGTGCCCGGCCATGTTTGAAACCGGGCTCCGCGGTGGTATCCTTAACGGTCGCCTGTAGCGTTTTCGGAGTATCCCATGGCCCCCCGCGCCAACTGGAAAGGCTTCTTGCGCCTTTCGCTCGTAACCTGTCCGGTCGCCCTGTATCCGGCGACGTCGGACACCGAAAAGGTCTCCTTCAACCAGATCAACCGCAAGACTGGCCATCGCATCAAATACGCCAAGGTCGACGCCGACACCGGTGAGGAAGTCGACGCCGAAGACATCATGAAGGGCTACAAGATCGATACCGACAGCTACATCGAGGTGACCAAGGACGAGCTCGACGACATCGCGCTCGAGTCCACCCGCACCATCGAGATCGACGAGTTCGTCCCGAAGACCGATATCGACAACCGCTATCTGATCCGCCCTTATTATCTCGTGCCGGACGGCAAGGTCGGCCACGATGCGTTCGCGGTGATCCGCGAAACCATCCGCAGCATGAACAAGGTGGCGATCGGTCGCGTGGTGCTGACCAACCGCGAGCACATCATCGCGCTGGAGCCGCTGGACAAGGGCTTGATGGGAACGCTGCTGCGCTACCCCTATGAGGTGCGCAGCGAAAAGGAATATTTCGACGACATCCAGGACGTCAAGGTTACCAAGGATATGCTGGATCTGGCCAAGCATATCGTCGAGCAGAAATCCGGGTCATTCGAGCCCGAGGAATTCGAGGATCGCTACGAGTCCGCGCTGATCGACCTGATCAATCAGAAGCGCAACGGGGTCAAGGCGACCGCGAAGGCGGCTCCGAAGACCGGCGGCAATGTCATCAATCTGATGGATGCGCTCAAACGCAGCCTGGCCAGTGAGAAACAGGCCGCGCCTCCGGCCAAAGCCAACGGCAAGAAGCCGAAGAAGACCGCCTCCGGCCAGCGCGAAATGCTGCTGCCGATCAGCGGCGGCGGCAAGCGCGGCGCCAAGGACGTGTCGAAGGAAGAGCCGAAGAGGGCCGAGAAACCGGTGCGCGCGCCAGCCGCCCGGTCCAAGAAGACTGGATGATCGGGCGAGCCTCCACGGCAACACGCCATGCCGTGGTCGACACCGTCCGATGCGCCGATAAGCCTGCGCGGCGGCCGCAAGCTCGTGACACTGCAGCACGCAGCCGACTACATCATGAAATTGCCGGAGGCAGTTCAGCAGCAGGCGCGTTGGCAGATCGCCGTGGAGAACCTGATCAATGCCGCCGCGACCGGCGGCGGCTGGCCGATGTTCGCGCATCGCCGTGATGCGAGCACTCGGCAGTGACGGCGGCCATACGCCGTAAGGCGCGCCGCTACTTGAGCGAGTTGTTCACCGAAACGAATGTGGCGTTCAGGCTGGTGCCGATGCCGTTGACGGCAGTGACAATCACGATGCTGATGCCGACGGCGATCAGGCAATATCGATGGCCGTTGCGCCAGCCTCGTCGCTCAAGAACTTTGCTATCAAGGATTGCATTCAACTCCTGTCAGCGCGCGACGAGCTTCTCCCTTACGTTGCCTCATAGGCGGCCTAGGTCACATTGGTTGATGGTGCATTGACGGACGGGATGAAGGATCGATTAGGAACCGGGGTCGATTTCGCCGGTATTCTTGCGGGCCGGAAAATTCACTGACGACGATGCGCTGCCCTCGCTGGGTTGCCCGATCGGCGCCCCGGAATGGTGAAAAATGCCGGCGCAGAAGTGTGGATTGAGAAAACGACATCGGCCTGGCGAGGCCACAGAACCGCGCCACGGACGAACCGCACACGCCGCCCCTCGCCGTATCAAGGATCATGTTGCGGCCTGAGCGCGGCGATGTTTCACCGCCGTAACGAAGCGAGGCGAGGGAATCCCCCCTCGCCTCGCCGCAGTCGTCTCCCGGCACTCTCGCCGGGCTTGACCCGCGATCAGAAGTTACGCTGCACGCGCAGCTGCAGCAAAACCGTGTCCTGGTCCTTGAACTCGTAGCGTGCGGCCGGCTTGGGAGCCGAAGGTCCGAGAACAGCGGTGCCCTGGAAATTCTGATCCAGGTGGAACCACTGGACTTCGGCCGAGAACGTCAGGTTCTTGACCGGGACCCAGCGGGTCACGAGGCCCAGCTGCGAGACATTATAGTCGGGATTGCAGACGTAGTCGGCGCTGACAGCCTTGCCGGCCGTCGTGTAGTTGGCACAGATGAAAGCCTTCGCCGTGCCGTCGTAGCGGACGGCGGAATAGCTTCCGTAGAGGCTCGACGACCAGTTCGGATTCCAATTGTGGTTGAACGCACCGCGGATACCGAACGCTGAGGTCAGATGCAGCGAACCGTCGCCGCCGGCGCCCACCGGAAGGTACACGGCGTCAGTCGTCGCGCCGAAACCGATGCTTTGGAAGGCGGCAGGATTGCTGGTGCTTCCGAACATCGCGAAGCTCGGCGAAGTACCCGACGTGGCGATCACGTTCTTGGTGTCACCCTTGGCGTAGCTGACGTCCACCTTGATGTCGTCGCCGGCGCCGGTCGGAATGTTCTTGATATTAAGGGCGGCCATCACGGAGCCACCCCATTTGGTCTCGGGGTGGCCGCTGATTTCCGACAGCGCGGTCGGAGCCGCACCCGCGACACCCACGGCGCCGGCCGGAGCACCTACCGCATTGAGGATGTTGTACGAGCCGCTCACTTCGTGGGCTGCCGCCGAGATCTGGAACAGACCCCAGGCCTGATCGACGCGGATGTTGCCGGCGACGTCGGGCGCGTGGACGCCGGCATAGGCGTTGCCGGTGTTAAGCGTGGCATTCAGCGGCAGCGACAGGTTGTACACGGCGGTGCGGTCCCACACGGTGGGATCGTCAAGACCGATGCTGGCGGACACGCCGTTGCCGAACTGAGCGGTGTATTGAATGTTGTTGACGCCGGTATCGGTATTTTGGCCGCCCAAGATGTTCGACGAGTTGTTGCCCGGGAAGCCCTGCCACGGCGAGGCGTATGCCGAAGCGGACTTACCGAACGTGAAACCCGCGAACTGAAGGAAAACGTATTCGACCGCCACATAACCTTCGCCGACGCCGTTCAGCAGGCTGGTGTTGGTGCCCGCGGACGGCGAACCGGTAAATACCGTGGGGTTCGTGCTGTTGTTACCCTGCGTGGTGAACTGGAAATCTGCCTGTCCGAAGGTGCGGACAACTCCGTACTCGGTGGCGGTGCGTGTATCGATCGTCAACGCCATGCGGGAACGGGCGGCGAAGTAGTCGGCATAGCGGTTTTGCTGCCCGAGGTCGCCGCTCCAGGCCGGCTGACCGTGAACGCTGCCGTTGAAAGTCACGTCGGCGCGCAGATAGCCGCCGAGCTTGATGCAGGTATCGGTGCCCGGGATGTAGAAGAAGCCTGCGCCGTAGAGGCTGCAGATCCTGACATATTCGACCGCCTTGGCCTTGACCGGAAGATCGGCAGCCTGTGCGGCACTGACGGCCATCAGGCCGGCTGCCGTGCCGAGAATAAGGGTTCGCGCTGTTTTCATCTGGGTCTCCTGTCCCGCCGAACATGCAAATGCATGCGTTGTGCAATAGCTAACGCAAAAATTCCCGGCGGCAATGACAGACGGATGAAACCGAAGCAGTTGGCCGCTGGCTGTGATCTTTCCGCAACGCATCGAAATCCAAACCGAGTCAAATGATCTACTTTGGTCGCACGCGAGGGGGCGACGGCAGCAAAATATTCTCATCAGGTTTGGCGGCGGTATTTTGCCGCGACAGCCTGCCGAAACGGCAAAATGCATATCAGCACTTCCGAGGATATCCCCTGCCCGTGCTTTACCGGCCGGCAAAATCCTGTTCCAACTAGCGCATGATCAGGAAAAAGCCTGTCCCGCACCGGGATCGCGGGGCGCGACCGGGTTTCCGAAAAGATCATGCCCAATAATGAGATAGAGCAACGAGGTCGGGACAAACCGACCGGAATCAAGGGGAGAGAGACCGTCATGAAGCTCGGCACGGCGATCGCGGAAATCATGAGGCGCGAGGGCATCGAAATCCTCTGCGGCTATCCGGTCAATCATCTGATCGAGTACGCAGCCAACGCCGACATCCGCCCGGTGATGGTGCGCCAGGAGCGCATCGGGCTGCACATGGCGGATGCCATTTCCCGCGTTACGTCCGGACGCAGCATCGGCGCGTTCTGCATGCAACATGGGCCCGGCGCGGAGAACGCCATGGGCGGCGTGGCGCAGTGCTATGGCGAATCCGTCCCCGTGCTGGTGCTGCCGATGGGCTATGCCCGCAGGCTTGCGAATATCGAGCCGAATTTCAACTCCAGCCAGGCGATGAAGGCCTTCTCGAAATCCTCCGAACCGATCAACATCGCAGCCGAGGTCGGCAACATTTTTCGCCGCGCTTTCACCAGACTGAAGAACGGCCGCGGCGGGCCGGTGATCGTGGAAATCCCGGCCGACATGTGGAACGAGGAGGTGTCGGAGCCGCTCAACTACACGCCGGTGCTGCGCACCCGTTATGGCGCCGACCCCGTGCACGTGAAAGAGGCAGCCGCCCTGTTAATGGGCGCCAAGCGGCCCGTGATCTATGCCGGCCAGGGCGTGCACTACGCCAAGGCCTGGCCACAGTTGAAACGCCTCGCCGAGCGGCTCGCCATTCCCGTCACCACCAGCCTCGGCGGCAAATCGTCGTTTCCCGAGACGCACCCGCTTTCGCTGGGCTCCGGGGGTCTCGCGGTGCCGCGCGCGGTGCCGAAATTCCTCGGCGATGCCGATTTGATCTTCGGCATCGGCTGTTCGTTCACGGAGACCTCGTTCGGGATCGCCATGCCCAAGGGCAAGACCATCATCCATTCGACGCTCGACCCCAACCACCTCAACAAGGATGTCGAGGCCAAGGTCGGACTGGTCGGCGACGCCGGCCTGGTGCTCGACGCCTTGCTCGAGGAAATCGGCCAGACCGTCACCGCGGATCGCGACGCGCGCGCGGTCGCCGCCGAGATCGCCGCTTCCCATAAGGAGTGGCTGGCGAAATGGATGCCAAAGCTCACCCATAACGACGCGCCGCTGAACCCTTATCGCGTGCTGTGGGATCTGCAGCACACCGTCGATATCAAGAACACGATCATCACCCACGACGCCGGCAGCCCGCGCGACCAGCTCTCGCCGTTCTGGAAGGCGGTCGAACCGCTGTCCTATCTCGGCTGGGGCAAGACCACGCAGCTTGGCTATGGCCTCGGGCTCGCGATGGGCGCCAAGCTCGCAAAACCCGACAAGCTCTGCATCAACGTCTGGGGCGATGCCGCGATCGGCTTCACCGGGATGGATTTCGAGACCGCGGTGCGCGAACGGATTCCGATCATGTCGATCCTGCTCAACAATTTCAGCATGGCGATCGAATTGAAGGTAATGCCGATCTCGACCGAGAAATATCGCTCGACCGACATTTCCGGCGACTACGCCGCGATGGCGCGCGC
>Ga0137415_10000093_pt1 | contig 69153 bp, 53 predicted proteins | sample CZODoug3_1_1_16f_FD_183082 | JGI IMG/M metagenome (GOLD analysis project Ga0137415, IMG submission 183082) | Vadose zone soil fungal communities from Angelo Coast Range Reserve, California, USA - CZODoug3_1_1_16fungal (Hybrid Assembly) | ecosystem: Environmental > Terrestrial > Soil > Vadose... | reverse complement strand
CTCGAGCGTTACCGTGCCGGCGAAACCACCGTGCTCATCGTGGATGAAGCCCAGAATCTGACCTATCCGGTACTCGAAGAAATTCGGCTATTGACCAACCTCGAGACATCGACGGAGAAATTACTGCAGATCGTATTGTCCGGTCAGCAAGAGTTGGAAGAAAAGCTGAAGCTGCCGCAACTGCGACAACTGCGCCAGCGCATCATGCTGCGCTGCAAGACTTCCCCCCTGACCAAAGAACAGACACATGACTACATCGCCGAACGGCTAAGAATCGCCGGAGCCAGCGGCGAACTGATTTTCGGCCCGAAAACCGTTGAAACGATCCACTCATATTCGCTGGGCATACCACGTGTCGTGAACCTGCTCTGCGAGCACTCGCTTATCAATGCCTACGTCGAACAGCAACGGCCGATCTCTCCAAAAATCGTCGAGGACGTCGCACATGAATTTCAGCTCGACGAAGTCGAACCGACTGCGCCGGCAGGAAGTACGAGTATCAGCGCGGATGTCTATAATTCAGAAGCGTTCATTCAGAATCTCGGAGAGGCGCTGTCAAGGTTTCGGATGAGCCCACCGGTAAGCTCTTCAACGCGAGAACGCAAATAGCTGTAATTTGGGAAAGGCCTGCGGCAACCTCGTCCTCATTCCTTTCCCCGACGGAAAGACTATTGGCAATTCAGACAAGTAAAACTCCCAGCTTGAAACAGCTCCGCTGTAATCAAATCGTCTTAAAGGTCCGCGAGAAAGTGGGGAAAGTCACCTTGGTTTCAGCCCTGGCAAACCACGCGGCACCTGCTACCTAGGAAAGGGCCGCGCCGCCCAGACAGCAATTAAGTTCGTACGATCCGCCGACGTGGCGTGAGTAGGGTCAACGCAAGCAACCCGCAGAAGAGCAAAGCCAGAGTGCCAGGCTCGGGAGTACTGATGATGAATTCCTGAACTTGTCCGGTGAGCTGCAGCGGCCCGACGTTGGTGACAATGGCAAACTGGCTGGGGTCAATGGAAGCGTAGTTCGCAGCGGCAAGATCAAGCCAGTGCTGGACGTTTCCGTACGATGTGGGCTCGGAACCGGGGTTCATCAAATCCCATAGGGCATACTGAAGGCTCACGTAGTCCGAGGGATTAGATGAAAACTGCCCGGTAAGCCAACCGGCTTCGGCGTACAAGACCGCAGCGTTTGCAGCTACCGGCGAAATAGCAGAGTCACCGTAACGCGTATTCGACAGATTGCCAAAGGCCAGGTTGGTCACGTTGGCTTGCCAGGTCTGGCCGAAATTCACGTCATTAATCACGTCCACACAGAAGAGCGTCACTCCTTGCCCATTCATAGTGCCGTAGTAGGGGCTGACATAATAGTGCCCGTCATTTGCTCCGTTGACCCCCTGGAACACCATTGTGACAGGTGTGGCGGTAGCGTGAGCCATCGGAACGAGCACGAACATCACCGCCAAAAGCAGCACTATCTTTGTGGCCTTCATCCAGGGTCTCCTGAGAACAGGAATACTCAAATCACATCCTCATAAAGAGGTGCACGGCAATGGCCATTCGAACGGTTTGTATGTAATTGTTTTTGTGGTGTTTATGGGGCTTTCAAAATGGGATTAGGAAACAGAGTTCCTGGGGAGAGCAAATCTCGTGCATTTGTTTCGGGTCACACGAAGAGTTGCAGAATTCTTGCAAAGAGTTTCCTTCCGGTTCCCAGGAATTGGGCGACTGCAGTAGGTTTTCTCTTGGAAGGTCGGGGGACCCGAGGTTGGTTGAAACTTAACTTCGCTGCGACACGTCCCATTGTGTGAGAGATTCAAAAAGATAAGGGCCGCCGGACCTGAAAACATGCACTAATCAAAGCTTGGTACAGAAACGGCTAGTGGCTGCTTTGAGGATTCCAGCGTACTGTGTTCTAGGTTGAGATTTAGCAGCTCGAAATCGGGCCGGCAGTCGGGACGAATCGAGAGGCCATCAAGCGAGTGGCTTAGTCCCCAGTTCGACACACGAAGGCAAGAACGGAACTGTAAGCGTATAATGAACGAGTGGTAGTATTTTCCGAAGGCGGAAGTTCAAAGATAATGGCAGAGCAATTCACTAACCTGCTGTGGCTTGCGATCACTCTGGTCACCACACTGACGTGGATGATCATTACGCGCAACCAACCGATGAGCCGCCACCGTCTGCTTCAGGTGGGAACGGCGCTGGGATGCGTGTTTATGCTTCTCTTCCCCGTCATCTCGATGACTGATGATTTGCACTTCGAATTGGCTCTTTTTGAATGTGGGGACCAACGCCATTTGACCATGATCGCCGGCACCGATGATCATGGATCTCCAGGTGGAACGGCCGTCTGGGCGGCTTGTCTGGCGATCCTACCGGTTCGCATGGCCCTCGAATCACACGGTCCGTTCAGCAACCTGCCTCCCGTTGTAGAAGTATGCCCCTCGACAATTGTGGAGCCCCTACCTCCCGACCGCGCTCCTCCCTCTTCTAGTCTGTAATTCCGCCCTGCAGTCGATTGAAGCGCAATACGAAACAGATTGGCAAGTCCCGCCATAACTGTTCCGCGCGCGAGGTCTCTCAGGATCGGGAGAGCGCGCGCAGCCAAAGTTGGTTGCGCCTATTGCGACGGACACATCTTCGGCGCGATGCGCAATCCGCAGGTTGCAAGCAAGGTATTCGGCGATATGAATGAAAAGGGCCCTTTCTTGGGAGTTCTTGATGAAGCGTGATTCACGTCCTGGCGTGTGTATCATCGTCGAAAACCAGCCTGTACCTTTCGACCGGCGCGTGTGGCAAGAAGCACGCGCGTTGCTGGCAGCTGGATATCGCGTGTCTATCATCTCCCCCAAGGCGCCGGGTTGTGAGGCAAGTGAGGAGACACGAGACGGAATCGAGATCTATCGCCACTGGGTTTGGGAAGGCCGAGGACGTGTTGGTTATATATTTGAATATGGCTTCGCGCTTGTGGCGGAGTTTTGCCTGGCATGGAAGGTATATGCTCGGAGCCGGTTCAGCATCCTGCAAGGGTGCAACCCACCGGATACGATATTTTTGATTGCTTTGGCATTTAAGCCGCTGGGCGTGCGTTTCGTCTTCGACCACCATGACCTTAGCCCGGAACTGTACGAGGCCAAGTTCGAAAAGCGCGGATTGATGTACAAAATTGTGCGCCTAGCGGAGAGATTAACCTTTCGAGTCGCCGATCTATCCATTGCCACAAACGGGTCTTACAAGAAGATTGCTATTGAACGCGGAAAGATGAGGCCGGAGCAGGTCTTAGTAGTGCAGACTTGTGCGGATCAGTCTGAAGTTAGTCGGGAACATCAAAAACCGGAGCTGAAACGAGGCAAACGGAATATGGTTCTCTATGTGGGTATCATGGAGCGCCAGGACGGGGTTCGGCTTCTGATCGAATCGATCGAATACCTGGTGAAGAAGAAAGGCCGTAAAGATACTCAATTCGTACTGGTCGGCTCGGGAACAGAACTTCCGGGTTTGAAGAAATTGGTAACTGAATCGGGCGTGGACGATTTCGTCGAATTTACGGGGTTGCTACCCCATGAGCAAGTTGGTGCATATATGGCCACCGCCGATGTGTGCGTTGCGCCGGACCCGCTAAACCCTTTGAATAACAAGTCCACAATGATCAAAATCCTTGAATACATGGCTTATGGGCGGCCGATTGTCTTGTATGAGTTAGAGGAGGGCCGCCGAACCGCGGGAGATGGTGCTCTGTATGCCCGCCCCAACGATGCCACCGATTTTGCCAACCAAATTGAGAAGCTGCTGGACTCCGGGGAACTTCGCAGGAGTCTCGGTGAATTCGGCCGCAAACGAACTGAGGAAGAACTAAATTGGAAAGTACAAAGCACAAAGCTGGTAGGAGCTTACGCCGGCCTGGTCGCCGCAAGTGAGCTGCCCACCGAAAGCAATCCTGCAAAGAGTTTGAACCGAGAAATTGAGGAGGAATCCGAGGTTCACTATACCACCAAGCAAACCTAGCCCAAATTCCTCAATCCAAAAAGCCACTTTCAAAGTTAATCCCCCTGCGGATGTCATCCTTTTTCTCTAACATTGATGGCTAAGACTCGTTCTGTAGTCTGATGGTGGACGCTTTGGGTTACCTATCGGTCTGCTCGATCACTTCCATGACCAGCTCTTCGGGGAGGCAGGGGGCCTACTCAAGCGCTTAGAATAAGCCCATTGCCGACTTGGTTGAGGGACCAGCTAAGGTGTATGCCTGGCATTTGCTCGCTCAGTATAGGAAAAAGATTGCACAGTCGTTTGAAGAATGACCCCTCGGGGAGAATGCTGCCCGTAAGCTACTGAACACAAAGGGCTTCTGGCAGCAAGAATGCATAATCTGAAAGGTGAGTTGCCACTAGAAGTGCGCACATTACAACGGCGTTAATGTGGGCGTATTGCGTGTGAGGGTAGTCGGACCTCAGGAGAATTGAAGATTCTGAGAATCAGACAGGGCCTAATCGTTGTCGTTGTGGCGCTCTTGGGGGTCTGGTGCCCCTCACCTGCCATGGCCGACAGCATTCAGTTGCAATGCAATACGTGTACGTCTGGGAGCGTCACCCAGATGTCGAACGCTGGCAGCGCAACTTTCAGCTTTGTTGATGTCGCCAACCAAACGATCACCGGGAATGCGTTCATAGCGATCTTGGTGCCGACCGGGAGCGCGGCTGCCACGTTGGCAGGAGGAACACTCCTACATAGCCTGTCGTTCACGAGCGGCAACCTCGGTACCCTGCTCGGTCAGAACCTTAATGGTTACAATCTTTCCAACTTTCAGAGCGCCAGCGCCCAAGCGTCAGTCTTCCCGTCTGGCTACACGGTATACGAATACTCGGTGGGAACGGGTGTTACCTTAGGGCCGCAGAGTGCTGGCATCACCGGGCTAACCTTCACCGCTCCGCAAGGAAGTGTAATCGTAGGTTTTGTCGATCCTCCCGGTACCACCTACCAGACTCCCCTGAGTGGAAGCATCTCAGTCCCTGAGCCGAGTACGTTGGGACTGGTGGCTTTAGGGCTCGTTGGTCTGATTGGCGTCTCCATGCTTCGGCTGCGCCAACAGGTTGGGAGCGCTTAGTCCGTAGCAGACTTCATTGGCGTTTAGTTCGATCTGTCCGCCCTGCCATCCTCAGATGGCAGGTTTTTTTTTGAGTCTCAAGATCTTCTGCATGCCCGAAACGACAGACCCGGGGGCAGCTTGTTCCGGGTTGCTAGAGCGCACGCCGCATGGGTTTCACTCTGTGATTATCCATCAGACTTGTTCCGCCTCTAAATTCCTCCGGGATTCAACCAATATATTCAGATGACGCCTTGACGCAGTCCCCAAGGAGTCTTCAGGACTGGGTACCAGATGTTGATCGAGCCTCGCTTGGAGCCGATTTGCTTAATCTTTGGACCGTCCGTGCTTGGTTGCGAGGCTAGAAGATTCCGAAGCTTCCGTCTCATTCGTCAGACCGAGGTCAACGGGGAATAGACCGGAATTCAATTCTCGTCGGTTTCGAGGGCAGACACTCTGAACAATGGTCGCGCGAGTGCCAGGTCGCCGAGAAGAAGCTATCGGAAGGAATGACCGTGGAGAATCTGCGCACCGGATTCCGGTCATCACTGGTCCTGCTGACCAATTAGTCCCTGGCCGCAGGCCAGTGTGAGTGTTGAGCCCACTCTGCACCGACCCCTGCACCAAAACTGTTCCACGTACCAGTAGTCATGGTAATCCCTCTCCTCTATCCTTCATGCGGAGTTCGGGCAAAGACAGAGCAGCCATTCACGCGGGCCCCCACCCCCCGTCCCAGCTAACGAGCTGACCTACAGCCCAGAGGAAATGAGAAAAGTGAAAACAGACGTCAGAGGGTGGGTGTGCGCGGTAGGTGCCGTGATTCTGAGCTGCTCTGCAGCGTTCTTGAGCGGTTGCACAGGTTTGGTTAGCGGCGCGAACACTACGCCGTCGACGCTGGCAATTACGAACGTCCAAACGACATCGATCACAACCTCAAGCTCTCAGATTGTTTGGGCTACAAACGTTCCTGCCAACTCCTCGGTCGATTACGGAACCACCACGGCCTACGGAAATAGTACGCCAGTGGATTCAGCGATGGTCACGAGCCACCAGGTTATGCTCTCCGGTTTGGCCGCGGGCACCACCTACTATTACCAGGTTAATTCGACCGACTCCAAGGGTAACAACGGGCACGGTGGCAACAAGCTCAAGACTGCTGGTTTCAGTATGTCCGGCACGATCAATCCGACGGCGGCCGGCAACGGAGCGACAGTGGCCCTGAGCGGACCGGCGAGCGCCTCAGCCACAGCAGACAGCTCCGGCAATTACACCTTTGCCGGATTGGCGAATGGAACGTACACGATTGCTCCGAGTCACGCAGGTTTTACTTTTACTCCAGGCAGCCAGAGCATGGCGGTCAATGGAGCTAACGTCACGGGAGTGAACTTCACGGCGACGTCGCAGACGTTTAGTATTTCCGGAACGATTAGTCCCGTAGCGGGAGGAAGCGGGGCCACGGTGACGCTGAGCGGTACGGCTAGTGCCACGACAACCGCCAACAGCTCGGGAGCGTACACGCTCAGCGGATTGACGAGCGGGTCTTACACCATAACTCCAACCAACGCGGGCTATACCTTTACTCCGCTGAGTCAGAATGTGACGTTGAGCACGGCCAACGTTTCGGGCGTGAACTTCACAGATACCGCCGTGGCAGTAGCACCGACGATCACCACGCCACCAGCGAATCAGACGGTAACGGCGGGGCAGACGGCGACGTTCACGGTGGTGGCGGCAGGAACGGTGCCGCTGAGCTACCAGTGGCAGAAGAACGGAGCGAATATCGCCGGAGCCACCGCAGTGAGCTACACCACGCCGGTGACAACAACGGCGGATAGTGGATCGACGTTCCGAGTGGTGGTGACGAACACGGCAGGCACGGTGACAAGTACGGCGGCGACACTGACTGTAAGCCCAGCGCCGGTAGCGCCGACGATCACCACGCCACCGGCGAACCAGACGGTGACGGCGGGACAGGCAGCGACGTTCACGGTGGTGGCAGCAGGAACGGCTCCGCTGAGCTATCAGTGGCAGAAGAACGGAGCGAACATCGCTGGAGCCACGGCGGTGAGCTACACGACACCGGTGACGACGATTTCCGACAGCGGATCGACGTTCGATGTGGTGGTGGCGAACACGGCAGGCACGGTGACAAGCAGCGCGGCCACGCTGACTGTAAGCCCGGCGCCGGTAGCGCCGACGATCACCACGCCACCAACGAACCAGACGGTGACGGCGGGGCAGACAGCGACGTTCGCGGTCGTGGCGGCAGGAACCGCGCCACTGAGCTATCAGTGGCAGAAGAACGGAGCGAACATCGCCGGAGCCACGGCAGCGAGCTACACGACACCGGTGACGACGATTTCCGACAGCGGATCGACGTTTCGAGTGGTGGTGACGAACACGGCAGGCACGGTGACGAGCAGCGCGGCAACACTAACGGTGAATCCAGCACCAGCACCTGCAATTCAGCTGAGTTCCAGCACCGTCAATTTTGCAAACGGGGTGGTTGGAACTAGTTTGTCCCAGCCATTGATCATTACCAATACCGGAACAGCCACGTTGACGATCACTCAAGCAAATGAGACTGGCTCGGCTTTCTTCAGTGTCAGTGGATTTTCGCTGCCCCTGAATGTGAACGCAGGGCAGCAGACGACAATTACCGTAACCTTCCTGGCGACCTCGGCGGGAACTGTGTCCGGCAACATCTCCATTGTGAGCAACGCGCCCACTTCGCCGACTCCTGTCGCTCTGACAGGCACGGCAATCGCGGCGACTCTCACGCTGGGCATCAATCCGACAGGCTTGAGCTTCGGAAATGTAACAACGGGAACTTCCTCACCCACGCAAAACGTCACGACTACCAACACGGGCAATTCCAACGTGGCAATTTCACAGATCAACTTGGTGGGCGCCGGCTACACGATGACGGGGGGCGGCGCGCCTGTCACGCTGACTCCGACCCAGAGCATCACCCTGGTGGTGCAGTTCAGTCCCACAACGGCCGGCAGCGCACCCGGCAGCATTACAGTGGTGAGCAACGCGACCGGGTCGCCAGCCATCATCACTCTATCCGGGACAGGAGTCGCACCGGTACAGCACTCGGTGGCGCTAACCTGGAATGCCAGTACCTCTACCGTTTCCGGCTACAACGTCTATCGCACCATAGTGAGCGGGGGTTCGTACACAAAAATCAACTCGTCGCTGGTTGCGGTTCTCAGTTACACGGATTCAACCGTACAGAACGGTACGACCTATTACTATGTGACGACGGCGGTTGATTCTACAGGCAGCGAGAGCGCGTTCTCGAATGAGGTGTCTGCTCCAATCCCATGATTGGACAGTAGAGTTCGTGCAGTCTTCTTGTGTAGAGGATGGCAAGGCTAGGAGGCGCAATTCCCCTGGGCCCTGGGGAGAGCACAGTAAAGACGCCCAACCTGTGGAAAAGTAAACATTTACTAGCACTGAGGAAAATCGGGGAGTAAGCTGTCCGCTTTCTGTCCGCTTGAGGGCCAAGATCCTCATGTTAGTGAGCTAGGCCTTGTTTTCAGGTTCAGACAGGCGCGGATGGATGGACCTGGCGGACAGGGTTAATACCTGTACTTAATCTAGACTTCCATTCAGTATCGCCGGGCTTGCTATGGCCGTACCCTTACGTTCAGAGAAGTACTGAGGGTCTGGACGATGAGTTTTGAGCAAAACAGGGATGCTGAAGGGACGCTGGGTAACTCGCCGGCGCTTGCTTTTCGCGCGAGGCGAGCTATTTTGTGTCTGGGGATGCTTTTACCCACGCTGCTCGTCTGGGGGTGCTCTGGTATAGTCAGCGGCCAAAACTCCACGGCTTCTCAGCCGCCCCCGCAAACGTTTAGTGTTTCTGGGACTATCACCCCGGTCACCGGTGGAAACGGAGCGACGGTAACCATCACTGGGGCAGCGAACGCTACAGCCACTGCCAATAGCTCAGGGAATTTTACGGTATCTGGTTTAGCCAACGGAACGTATACGATCACGCCGAGCCACGCGGGGTATAGCTTCAGCCCGAGCAGCATGAACGTAACAATCAGCAATTCAAGCGTTACCACGGGAATAAATTTTACGGCGACAGCTCTCACCTTTGGCATCTCTGGAACACTTAGCCCGGTAGCAGGTGGAAGCGGAGCAACGGTCACGCTTAGTGGAGCTGCCGCTGCGACGACGACCTCCGACGGCGCGGGCAATTATTCGTTCTCCGGATTGACGAACGGAACCTACACGGTAACGCCGAGCCACACAGGCTACACCTTCAATCCGATTTCCAAGACAGCGAGTGTAAGCGGGGCCAGCGTGGCCGCTATCAATTTCACAGCCACAGCGCAAATTGGTCAAACCTATAGCATTACAGGAACAATCAGTCCAATAACCGGCGGGAGCGGATCGACGGTCACGCTAAGTGGGGCGGCGGTTGCGACTACCACTACCGATAGCGCGGGCAATTATACTTTTACCGGGTTGTTCAACGGGACATACGCTGTCACGCCTAGCCACACAGGCTATACGTTTAATCCGAGCGTCCAGACGGCCATAGTCAACGGAGCAAATGTCTCGGGAGTGAATTTCTCCGCCCAGAGCAACCCGACCTTCAGTATCTCAGGGACAATCAGTCCAGTAACTGGCGGGAGCGGATCGACGGTCACCCTAAGTGGGGCGGCGGCTGCGACGACGGTCGCCAACAGCTCAGGCAATTACACTTTTGTTGGATTAGCCAGCGGTTCGTACACCGTGACGCCTGCAAATACGGGATACACTTTCAGTCCGCCGAATCAGAGCATGACCATCAGCAACGCAAGCATCAGCAACATCAACTTCACTGCCGCACCTCAAGTGACGCATACGGTAGCCCTCACCTGGAATGCCAGTACCTCTACAGTATCCGGTTACAACGTTTATCGCAGTATAGTAAGCGGCAGTTCGTATGTGAAAATCAATCCCGTCTTAAACGCAGGTCTCAGTTTTACCGATGCGACCGTACAGAATGGCATAACCTACTACTATGTGACGACGGCTGTGGACGCCAGCGGCAGCGAGAGCGCTTTTTCAAACGAAGTGCCGGCGGCTATTCCATAACCGCCGGTCCCAACAACCCACTAGTACTTATGGCCGCTTAATAATTGCGCTACGACCTTATCCATCCGAGCTAAGCAAAACTACGCCAGAGACTGTGATCTGGTCCACAACGACGTCAACGACCGCGCTATGTCTCGATGGATTGGGAATTTCCTTCGTGATAAACGGGAAAGCAAGCTACGTGCCGGTCAATCGACTCAAAGCGCGGCGCGCCGACTCCGCGATGGGAGACTTGGGATCAATACGGATGGCTTTTTCGAGCTCGGTCCGAGCGCGGGCGGAGTCGTTAAGATTCTGATAGATCAATCCGAGATGGTAACGATAGCTGGAGTTGCCCGGATCTTTTTTGACGGCATCTTCCAAAAGAGGAGCGGCAACCGAAAATGCTCCGTTGTGGAAGTATGCCCAGGCGAGTGTATCGGCAGTATTTGCCAAATCCGGGAGTCCTCGCCGTGCGGTCTGCGCCAGGGTAAGAGCAACGTTCACGCTGCCACCGTGTTCCAGCAAGATATAAGCGAGGTTATTCGCGGCAAGAGGATTATCGGGTTCGAGTGCCAAAGCTTTTTGATATACAAGCTGGGCTGCTTCCCAGTTTCCTTGCTTTTCATAAATGCTCCCGAGCGCGACATGAAGCTGAGGCATGTTGGGTGCGACGTCAATGGCACGCTTATAGTTCGACACGGCCTGGCCGGTGCTTCCCTGCGCTATCTCCACTTGGGCAAGCAATACTAGAGCGTTGACATTCTGCTTGTCGATTTCCACGGCACGGGCCAGCGCTTTTTCCGCCTCGTCCGGCTGCTTATTCTGCAATTGAGTTTCCCCTAAAAGAAGGTACAAACCAGCGTCGGCAGGGCGGCGCTCTATCTGCGCCTGGATAAGCCGTAGCGCAGCTGACGGCTTGCCGCGTTGCAAATGCAGGCTAACCAGTCCTTGGATGGCATCAAGCGAATTAGGATCCTCGCTAAGCCCCTCCCGGAAGAAGGCTTCTGCCTCATTCCAGCGTTTTTGAGAAAGCCGGAGTTGACCGAGCTTCACGTATCCGATAGCTCGCTGGGGAGCGATCAGCAGCAGTTGATTCAAGTCGGCTTCCGCTCCCGAGGCGTCTCCCTGATTAACGCGCGCGGTAGCATGAAACAAATAGCCCTCCGCGAAACGGGGAGCAATTCGCTTGAGCTGATCACCAATGGGTTCCAGAGCTCGCCAATCCCCGCGGCGCGTGGCGCTTGCTCCCAGCGTTTGCCATGCTTGCGAGAAAGTTGGACGGAGCCGCACGGCTTCGCGCCACTCGTTTTCCGCTTGATTCGAGTTCCCTTTCTCCTGGAGTGCCAAACCAAGCTGGTAGTGGGCCATGGCATTTTCGGGGGCGCTTTTGAGAGCCGATTGAAACGTTTGAATGGCTTGGTCCAGCTTTCTCTGCTGTAATTCGATCTGCCCAGCGAATATGCGCGCTTCGGCATCCTGCGGAGATTTCTTTAGGATCTCCTCATTGAGTCTAGCGGCCTCTTCGATTTGATGGTTAAGAATCAGGAGCTGAATGTACGTCTTACGTACCTCAAAATCACTTCCGTGCTTGGCTAGGAGAGAAGAGAACTCAGCGAGGGCTTTGGTATTCTCTCCTCTACTGAGGTAGTAATCGCCGAGCATGCGATAGCCCGCGGGGTCATCAAGTTGCTGCCTGGCTTCGACTAGAGTCTTTTCCGCGAGCGCATCTCGTCCCTGACTTGCATAGAGCCCCGTAAGTGCGGCACGTGGCTTGGCATCTTTAGGTGCGAGAGTAAGGGCTGAAGCAAACTCATGTTCAGACTCCTCCCAGCGTCCTTGCTGCTGATAAAAGGCACCCAACATCATCGGAGGGACAATTGAGGTTGGATCAATGGATTCGGCTTTCTTCAGATTGGTTTCCGCGTCGGCAAGAGCGCCCGCCCGCATCTGAATGGATCCCAGGGTAATGAAGACGGCGGCACGCCCCGGGGCCATTTCCGCAGCTTCATTGGCTTCTTCTATAGCCTCCTTCAGGTTGCCCAAAACCGCGTCTGAATTGGCAAGCAACATCTGGGCGTCAGCGTGTTGGGGATTGCCGTGAAGTATTAGAAGCGCGCGATCCTTCGCCTCTTGGCCTCTGTCAGCTGCGAATAGTAGCTGTCCAAGATCAAGCTGCGCCGGCCAGTTTTCAGGCTGGAGTTCAATCGTTCGTTGCAGTTCCTGGTACGCCGGGACCCAACTTCCCTGATTCAAATAGCACCGGGCCATCTTGTAATGCGCGTCCGAGAAGCGAGGATCAATTTGGATAGCGCGTCCGTAGAAGATTAAGGCTTCGGGGTAGTTCCCTTGGTCAAAACTTCGATTGCCTTGCTGGAAGAACTTCTGTTTCTGAACATTGGGGTCACGAGAACAGCCACCCCCCGAGGCGCTCAGCAGAATCAAAACACACAAGAATATTCTTAATCTGACCGCACAAGACATGTACGCCGCCTTGGAGGGAGAATGCCGCCAACTCTCCTCTTGGACTACGAGCAAGTTTGCGACCGCTGCACTTGGGGGGGATAGGACGGCCCAATTTCCTGTTAAATACTGATAATAAATAACTTACGCCTATTGCCTTGGCCCTGGATCAATCGCTTGTCCACTGTTTGGACTGAAAGGAATTGCCCTTTGGCACCGAATAGGGAGAATTCTAGGGATAATGTGGGTAGATTGCTTCCACTCCCCAGCCTTCGATTGCTAGGTCAAACACACTTCACATGCCAGTGCAGAAGAGTTTTTTCCTTGTAAGATATTGATATCAAACAGATTACTCGAATTCCTAAAGACGACGTATCGTTCGGTTCCCTGGCCAGAGGCGTGCATCAACCCAATAGTGGGAATTCTCGTCTTTGCGCCGCACCTGTGCTTTTGGTGATGGCGGATTTCGGGTTATGGGATTTACTGGGAATAGTCTGGGAAAAGACTTGTAGCGAGGCGGATCATGGTTCGAGACGGTCAAATTGGACTTGAAGACGCAAAGCGGGTTCTTCGCAGGTACTGGTGGATTCTCCCGATTACTGTTATGGGTTGCGGAGCCATCGCGCTGCTGCTCGCACTGGTTCTGCCAAAAAAGTATACATCGCAAACCCTGATACTTGTTCAACAGCCCGCTGTCCCGATCGATATCGTGAAGCCCGTCGTCACAGAAGATCTGAATCATCGCTTGGCATCGATGCAGGAACAGATTTTGAGCCGCACGCGCCTCGAACCTATCATTGAGAAATTGGGTTTGTACCCGCTAGATCGTGGAAGAGTTCACATCGAAGATTTGGTTGAGCGGCTTCGGACCTCCATTACAATCACACCGCTCACATCCATGCCGGGAACCCAAAACCAAAGTCTGCCCGGTTTTTATGTGAATGTGACCTTCAATAATCCGCAACTTGGGCAGCAGATTTGCACGGAAATTACATCGATGTTTATGGAACAGAATGCGCACGCCCTTGAACAGCAAGCGGTGCGGACAACTTCCTTTCTGAGCCAACAACTGGCAGAGGCGAAGGGAAAACTTGACGCTCAAGACGCGAAACTTGCCCAGTTCAAGAAGCAGTATCTTGGTTCATTGCCCGAAGAGGAACAGACAAACCTGAGTTTGCTAATGGGGATGAACTCGCAGCTCGAAGCGAACACACAAGCGTTGAGCCGCGCGCAGCAGGATAAGGTCTTCAATGAGTCCTTGCTCAATCAGCTGCAAGCCAACTTGGAGACCTCGGAAAATCAGTCCGGCAAGAATCCGGAAACTCTGGAGCAGCAACTCAACGAATTGCGAGGCCAGCTCACAATACTGCAGGCACGTTATACTGCGGAACACCCGGACGTCATAAAGATCAAGAAAAGTATCGAAGAAGTGAAAAAGCGAATGGCTGAAGAACCAAAAACCAATCCTTTGGGAAACGAAAACGCCCAAACGCCAAGACGCGAATCTCCGCAGATGCAGCAACTCCGCGCAAAACTGCGCCAAGACGAACTAAATATCGCAGATTTGACTAAACGACAGGTTCAAATCCAGAATCAGATTGGAGTACTACAGGCGCATGTGCAAGCTAGCCCGGTCGTCGAGCAGCAGCTTAAAGAGATGACCCGCAGTTACCAGAGCGCGCTTGATTTCTATAATGAATTGCTGAAGAAGAGTAATAACTCAGAGATGGCCAAAGATCTCCAGCACCAGCAGGAGGGCGAACAATTCCGGGTGCTAGATCCGCCGAGTCTGCCGGATAAGCCTTCGTTCCCGAGAAAGTCGATTTTCCTGGGTGGGGGGCTGGCCGCAGGTTTTGCCATGGGAGTGGGAATTTTGGGGTTGATCGCTATTAGCGATAAAGCGATCTACACGGAACGTGAGGTCGAGCTTTGTCTCAGGGTCCCGGTTCTCGGGCTGATTCCAAACCTGGGAGTGCAGACGTCCGTCGGGGAAAGCATCTCGCGAGCAGAGAATGGCTATTCGACCATTGGTACTAGGGTCAAAGGATCTTTCTAGGGAAGGCATCCGAGGGAAAAATGAGTCGGATACACGAGGCACTCAAGAAAGCAGCGCAGGAAAGATCATTACAGGTGGCCACTGGGCAAGTGCCAGACCTCGCGGAAGTCTCGACGGGCCTCGAGTCTCGGCCGAGTCCAAGGGCGCTCCTAAGGGAGTCGGCTGCTCGCACTGTTTGTATCCCAGAAGGTCTGTCTTTCCAGAGTTTTGATGACCTTCTAAAACGTTGCGCTCACCCAAGCTGGCAATTCGACCCCCAGGTGAACGTCTTCCTGGGGGCTGACAATGGGAGGATCGGTGGGGAACGATTTCGCACGCTGCGCTCCCGGCTGTATCAAATTGCAGGAACGCGTCCGCTGAAACGAGTGCTCGTGACCAGCAGCGTTCCAGCGGAAGGAAAAACGACTGTGGCCGCAAACCTGGCGCATTCGATCATGCGTCAGACGGACCGTCGCGTGCTTCTGATCGATACGGATCTGCGCGTCTCACGAATGCACCAATTGTTTGGCGCCCCGAGAAGTCCGGGTCTCACCGACTATCTTCGCGGAGAAGCGGATGAGTGTGCGGTCATTCAGAATGGCTCAGAAGGAAACCTATGCTTGCTCCCCGGTGGAACCGAAGTATCAAACCCGAGTGAACTACTCCTTGGCGACCGAATGAAGAAGTTGCTCGACCTCGTCACGCCTGTCTTTGACTGGATTATTTTGGACTCGCCACCAGCACTGGCCGTCCACGATGCAAGCAGCCTGGCGGACCTCTGCGATGGCGTACTTTTTGTCGTGAAGGCCGGAGAGACAGACTACCAATTGGCGGAGAAAGCGTCCTCGGAATTCCTGAGGAAAAATCTACTTGGTGTAGTACTTAACGGTGTCGAAAAGGACGCGTCCTACGGTGGATATTACGCGGGCAATGCGGAGCGTGGCCAAGAAGAGCATAACAGGAAGGAATAGCCCTCGCGGCGAGCCTTACCGTTTCCAGTCTACGGCTCACATTAAAGCATGCTCTAGTTCCTCGAAGCGGTAGATCCGATTCGTAGTCCAGTTCTTTCCGGTGTTCTGTTTCCGGACGCTGTCAAACCATGCCCTATCACTCTTATAGCCGACCTCGGCAAGGGCGCTCCCAATTCTCCTCATGAAAGCGGTAGACCGCGCGTATTCCTGACAGATCGCACGCCCCTTTGTGGAAAGCTGGTTCTTATCGCAGAGGGATTGGGGCGTGCCACCAGCTGAAGCGCTGGCATTCCGTAAATTACTTCAGACGCGTGGAATTCTGTTTGCGCTCTGCACAGATAAGCCACGGATTTGGCTGGAAGGCGCGGCTTCGCCGCGCTGGAGCAACCATAGAAGAGGCGCGAGAAGCAACAGACTGATGAGAAAGAATACGACCCCACCTTGATGATGGAGTCGTCCATAAAGAAAGCTGGGATCAACGTGGATGGCCAGGAGAGTCAGGCTGACGATGCGAATACCGTTCTTCAGGACCATCATGAGGAGTCCACAGATCAGGAACAAGGCTTTCTTCCAGAAACTCCGAAGGCGGAAATGAGCGACCAGCAGTGCCAGGATAACCAATGCCATGCTTGAACGGATGCCGCTGCACTCCTTCGCCACCTCAATATTGACCCGCGCAAGATGAAAGACAAAACCTTCGCGTAAAACCGGGACACCCAAGAGATCAAAGAGGACGCCCGTGATCCAGGCGGAGCCCGTCTGAAGAAGGTAGATAACATATTCGAGAAGGAGTTTGGGCAGCGGGACCATCAAGAAGAGAAAGAGAAAAGGAAAGGAGTACGCTTTGAAGGCAGTTTTTCCAAATAGGAGGGCGAAGCCTGCCAACCAAAACAGAACGAGGGACAAAATATAACCAGAGAGTTGCAGGTCGAACGATGACGCACGTCCGCCTAGAAATGAGACGAGGGCGACACAGCCGGCCAGAAGAATGAGGCTGGCGCCAAATACTTTACCGTAAGAGGAATCTAAAACGAGATTGTGACGTTCCACGAACATAATCCAGAGACTGATGAATGGAATGAGCGGGAGGTATGAGGAATCGTCGTTCGAGAGCGAAGTTCGGGCAAACGCGATCAGGGGGAGCGTAAACATCAGGGAAAAGAGGGCACACCAGCCAGCAAATAAGAACCATCGGTTTGTTACGACTCTGTCGGTATTACTCAGTGCAGATGACTCTGCCAAGGTATCCTCGTTGGCGTTTTGCAATACGCTTTTATTCTGTCCTTGCAGAGAAGCAAATTTCAACCCTCCGTAAGACGATCATGAAGGAGGCGATAGGAAAGAATCAAATAGTGCCGCACTCTCTCGGCGCCGAAGCGTTAGCCACCACGTCGGCCTCGCAAATGTGCACAGATGGTGGACGAGTATCCTGCCTGGGAGCTAAGTGCTGAAGGAATTTCTGCTGGACACAATACAGACGACAATCGCGCTCCTTGAATCTATAGAAATTCTAGCCCCAATGCGAATCTCAGCAATGACAGGAACTTGACGGATAGCTGCCCCTTAGCGCAGCAACCTGCCGAGGTCACCCTTCCGCTCAGCTAGTTCGGGAGCAACCCGAATACGGTAATCGTACTCTGACCGCCTACGTAAACCCTGCCGTTCGCGACGGTGGGGACGGTGAATTTAACAGCAGGACCCGCGGCGCCTGAGCCACTGGTTGGGCTGCTGAAGAGTCGGTTGGCGACGTTTGTAGCATCGTAAGCGTCTAGAATCGCGGCGCCGCCCGTCGTCCAGGCGGAGAGATCAAGGACCCAGACGACACCATTGGTGGCACCGCTTGCGGATACAGCCGGGGTCGCGCCCCGAGACGGGAACATGTTGCTAGAAACAGCGAATTGCGGAGTGGCTATGGTCCCGTTCGAGATGGTGAACTGGCTCAGAGGAAAATTTTGCCCCGTAGTATAGATGTTTCCGTTCCAGTAGGCCGGGATGCCATAGTTCCCCCCATCAAGCTGGGTGGTATTGGGAGGCGGGACGGGGATTGCCTCTTGGACGTCCAGATTGCTGCCTGAATTAAATTTACCCATCTTCGTTTGACCGGGGCTTGGTTGAGAAATATCTAGGAGATATAAAATGGCGATCTTGCCGGTCGCGAGGGCCAAATGCGGATGTGCTGTGGAGGCGACGGTATCCGGAAGAATGATAACACCGGCGGAACCCAGGTCAATGTCGTTGGCATCGAAAGTGGCACGATTAAAGGGCGTGAACCAATCGATCAAGGAACCTGTCGGACTGATTTTTAGGACGGATTCGGAGAAATTCTTAGTTCCATCGTAGGCGCCGTTGCCAGTTGCGACATACACATTGCCGCTCGCATCGGCCGCGGGACCCGCCCCACTGCTCCAAATAGAGGCGCCGTTGCTCCCGCTCGTGGGATTCGAAGTGGAGAACACGAACTTCTGCGCAAGCGTTGCCGGGTCATAACCGAACAACCAGCCAAACCAGGGTGAAATGTCGCCATGCGATCCAAAGCCAATATAGAGCGTGCTGTTGGCCAGGAGCAGCGCGGGCCGATTGAAATGACGCAGGGAAACAAAGTTTGGCGCCGAAATGACAACGGGTCCCCCGAGCTTTTCTGAGCCGGTGATGATGTCGAGGGCGTGCAAGCGATGAATGTAACAAGGGGATCCCGCAGAGCATCCAGAGCCCACGGATTCCTTCGTTTTAGCTTCTACATACATTGTGCCCGTCGCCGGGTCAATGACCGGTGTCGACGTAATGCCGATCTCTGGGAAAACGTCGTCGGTCCCACCAGTATCCAGGTAAGACATCGTGGTCACGTTGGTCCCGAGAAAACTTGTCTTCCAGAGTTGGAGGCAAGAAGGAGAATCAGCGTCGAAGGCATACACGCTATCGTGCTCGGTGGCAACGAAAAGCACGTTTCGCGTGGTTGAGCCGACAAGTAAATTGGCCACGTACAGAGGTTCAGCGTAAACGTAGCCATCCACCGGGCAGGAGAAGAGCTTCGTGAATTTCGGCGAGCCTACTGTTGCGGGAGTCAAAGCATACTCTTGCAGGTTTTGACCTGTCCGAGCCACATCATTGTGATGGGTAAGCACACCTTGAAGGTCCGTGACGGCAGCTGTTGCGAAATCGCTGATAGATGCGTTTGTGTTGCTCGTCGCGGTGACCGTGTGCACACCGGGCTGGGTACCGGGCGCAAAGAGACCTGCAGGGGTAACGGTTCCAGTTGTTGCATTACCGCCATTGTTTCCGTCCACTGACCAAGTCACGCCAGAGTTGAGAGGATCGTTGGTGACAGTGGCTGTGAACTGCTGCGTTTGCGAGAATGTAAGGGCGCCGCGCTTGGGGCTCACACTGACTACGAGTGGGGCACTGACGAGGACGGTGATCGATGCCGTGGATGATTTAGTGTTGTCCGTAACAGAAGTAGCCGTAAGAGTAACTGTAGCCGGATTTGGAACGGTTGCAGGAGCGGTATAGGTAACAGTGGTAGCAGTTACGTTGGAGAGCGTGCCGCAAGCATTCCCGCTGCAACCCGCACCCGAAAGAGACCAAGTAACCCCAGCATTCTGGGCGTCGTTCGTCACCGTGGCCGTAAAGTTCTGGGTCAATCCTTTGACGACGCTCGCCGAGGTAGGCGAGACGCTGACCGAAATGGGCGGTGGCGCGCCGGAACCACCAGACTTGAACGCCGCTAACGCCGCTCCCCAGCTGTCTGATGCGGCAAGCGACGCACTAGCCGAAACATTCCCCGCGGTTGTTTGTATTCGGTCCTCGACAATCAATTTCGTGTTCGGCTGAGCGGGAACTGTTTCTTCGATGGTGTAACCGCTCCCGGCAGTAAAGATTGCCGCATTTGCCGTTGACATTTCGCCGAGCAGCAAATCGCCGTTCACGGTAGTAGTCAAGCTCACGGTCGGCGACGCGCTAGTTCCCTGGCTGCCCACTGCAGCACCGTCCAATGAGTTCGCCAGAGCGACACCCGAATACTCCAGGATGGCGACCCTCAGCGTGCCCAAAATGGTGTCGGATACCGTGACTGTGTTCACGCCGCCCGTTATGTTCTCCGCGTAAAAGATTCCCAACGTGGTGCCATCGATGACTTCGTTGAATTGGATCGCATTGTGATACGTGTTTCCCCTAGTGTCCGTGACAGTAAACACCTGGCCTGACTTACCCGCACGGATCATAACGGCAATCCAGTTGCCCGCAGTGTTGGCGGAGGGGAAGGTAATTGTGGTCGAACTGGCAGTGCCAGCATCCCTACTGATGTGCTGAACCAAAGTGATGGGACCGCCCGATGGAGTTACCGTGAAGTTCACACCATTGCTTGCCACACCGCCGACGGTCACAACGACGTTGCCAGTAGTGGCCCCACTGGGAACCGGTACAACGATGCTTGGATCGCTCCAACTCGTGGGTGTCGCGACCGTGCCGTTAAACGTAACAGTGCTAGTTCCCTTGGTTGCACCGAAATTAGCGCCAGTGATCGTGACTGAAGTGCCTGCCAGCCCAGATGTTGGGTTCAAGCTGGTGATGCTCGGAGGTAACGTGACCGTGAAATTTACGCCGTTGCTGGCTACGCCGCTGATTGAGACAACCCCGTTTCCAGTCGTAGCGGCGCTGGGCACTGGTGCTAAGATTTGCGTGTCGCTCCAATTAGTCGTCCTTGCAGTCGTCCCGTTAAAACTGAGGACGCTCGTTCTAGTTCCAACGGTGGGGCCGAAGTTCGTCCCGTTAACCGTTACCGCCGTCCCGACCGGTCCCGACGTCGGACTGATGCTTGTGATATTCGGTGGAAGTGTAACAGTGAAGGGCAGACCGTTGCTGGGCACGCCGCCAACAGTGACGACAACGCTGGCAGAGCCCAAAGCGATTGACGGCACCGGCACGTCAATGCTTGTCGCGCTCCAGTTCGTAGGCGTTGCTATTGTCGCGTTGAAGGTGACGGTGCTCGTGCCTTGTGTCGTTCCGAAATTTAGCCCGGTGATCGTGAGGATCGCTCCAACCGGACCCTGAGTCATGCTCAGGGTTGAAAGACTGGGTCCTGGGTTAGTCACAGTGAAAGCCATGCCGTTGCTGGCGAGGCCGCCCACGGTGACGACGACATTACCCGTTGTGGCGCCGTTAGGTACAGGAACGCTGATGCTCGTTGCGCTCCAACTGGTAGGTGTAGCCACGATGCCATTGAAAGTCACACTGCTTGTGCCTTGGGTAGCGCCAAAATTCGAGCCAGTGACGACTACCGGCACGCCTATGGCTCCCGAGGTTGGGTTAAGGGAAGTGATACTGGGGGCTAGGACGGCCACAACGAACGGGGCTCCGTTGCTGGCGAACCCTCCGACCGTGACCACGACATTGCCGGAAGTGGCGTTGGCCGGCACAGGAACTGCGATACTCGTTGCACTCCAACTCGTCGGGGATGCGGCTATACCATTGAATGTAACGGTGCTTGTTCCCTGGGTAGCGCCAAAATTGGACCCTGAGATGGTCACCGAGGTGCCCACGGGGCCAGATGTTGGATTGAGATTCGAGATACCCGGTCCCGCAGCCCCGCCACCAGTGGCCGCCTTGAAAGCCGCCAATGCTGCACCCCAGATGTCCGAGGCGGCGAGCGACGCGCTCGCTGAAGCATTGCCTGCAGCTGTCTGAATCTGATCTTCGCCCATTAATTTTGTGCTGGGGGCGGCTGGCACGCGATCTTCCACTGTGAACCCAGCGCCCCCCGTATAGGTGGCAGCATTGCTGGTCATGATGGCGCCGAAGAGGAGGTCTCCCGCAGCAGTAGTGACCACGGTGCCACTGTTTGGGGCGGCGCCGGTCCCCTGCGTGACAGCGATAACGTCCAGCGAGTTCGCCAAGGCGACGCCCGAATACTCCAGTATCGCAAAGCGTAACGTGCTGCCGTTGATCGTGTCTGCCACAGTGACGGTGTTCGCGCCGCCAGCGATGTTTTCGGCATAAAAGATTCCGAGAGTATCGCCATTTGGAGTGTCCGCGGTCACGTTGAATTGAACCGCTTTGCGGTATGTATTGCCCCGAGTGTCTGTAACAGTGAAGACTTGCCCTGAACGGCCCGCGCGAACGGCCACGGCGATCCAGTTTCCCGCCGCGTTACTCGCCGGGAACGCCAATGTCGAAGAGGCGGTTGAGCCTGCATCTTTGCCAACATGCTGGACAAGCTTGATCGCGGACGTCCCCGATTGCACCGTAAAGAGCATGCCGTTGCTTGCGACGCCGCCCACGGTGACGATGACGTTGCCTGTCGCGGCACCCACGGGAACTGGTGCGATGACGCTTGAGGCGCTCCAGCTCGTCGGAGTCGAGCTGATCCCATTGAAGGTGACCGTACTGGTGCCCTGCGATGCCCCGAAGTTTGCACCGGAGATAGTCACGAAAGAACCGATCGCACCGGTGGACGGACTGAGGCCGGAGATGCTGGGCGGCGGAGGCGGAACCGTGAAGTTCACGCCGTTGCTGGCCATGCCCGCAACCGTGACGACTACATTGCCCGTAATCGCGCCTGCAGGCACAGGAACCACGATGCTCGTTGCGCTCCAGTTCGTTGGTGTTGCCGCGGTCCCGTTGAACGTCACCGTGCTCGTACCCTGTGTCGCGCCGAAGTTTGTGCCCGCAATCGTTACAGAAGTGCCGGCTGCACCCGAAGTGGGATTGAGGCTGGTGATGCTCGGCGGGGTCGAGACAATAAACGCTATGGCATTGCTCGTCACGCCACCAACGGTGACGACCACGTTTCCTGTCGTTGCTCCCGCGGGAACAGGCGCGATAATGGATGTGTTGTTCCAACTGGTCGGAGTTGCGGCAGTGCCACTAAACGTGACAGCGCTCGTCCCCTGACTCGTTCCAAAATTTGTCCCGGTGATCGTTACAGAGGTTCCCGCGGGACCGGAGAACGGGCTCAGACTCGTGATGGTTGGCCCGAACGGTGTCGTCGCGCTGGCGATGTTCGAATATCCGCTGAGGTTGCCCGCTGCGTCCGCGGCCCGCACTCGGTATGAGTAGGTACTCGCAGGGGCGACGCTCCCGTCCGCTGCAAGCGTGCTATTCCCCGGAATCGATACCAACTGCGCGAAATTGGTGCATCCGGTTCCTTGGCACTGCTCGATCAGATAGCTCGCTATTCCCACGTTGTCAGTCGATGCCGTCCAGCTAAGCTGAATCTGAGTCGAAAAATTTGACGACGCAGTTGCAAACAGGTTCGTCGGCGCTGTGGGCGGTGTTGTGTCCGGCATCACTGTGAAGCCCACTCCGTTACTCACCACTCCGCCTACTGTCACCGCCACATTTCCTGTCGTCGCTGCCGGCGGCACCGTGACACCGATGCTTGTGGCACTCCAGGAGCTTGCCGTACCTGCCGACACGCCATTGAACGTCACCGTACTCGTCCCTTGTGTCGCTCCAAAATTGGTCCCGGTAATCGCCACCGGAGTTCCCACTGCCCCCGACGTCGGGTTCAAACTCGTAATGCTAACGGACTGCGTTGTTGCGCTAGCAGTATTGGAATATCCACTCAGGTTGCCCGCCGCGTCGGTGGCGCGCACGCGGTATGTATAGCTCGTCGAACCCACTACGCCAAAATCCGTCAACGAGGTGTTCGTTCCCGGTAGGGACGCGATCACTGCGAAAGTCGTGCAACCCGCCCCTTGGCACCGCTCGATCGAATAACCCGTTACTCCCACATTGTCCGTCGAGGCCGTCCAAAAAAGGTTGATCTGCTGTGACGAAATCGCAGTCACTGTCAGGTTTGCCGGCGCTGTCGGTGGTGCCGTGTCCGGAGTCACCGTGAAAGTCACACCGTTGCTTGCAACACCGCCAACAGTGACAACCACTGGACCAGTTGAGGCGGGGCCAGGCACCGGGGCGACGATGCTCGTCGCGCTCCAACTCGATACTGTTGCATTCAATCCATTAAGGGAGACAGTACTCGTTCCTTGGGTGGTGCCAAAATTGGCGCCCGTAATCGTGACGGACGTACCGGCCTGCCCGGATGCCGGATTCAGAGAGACAATGTTTGGCGCAGTGCCTCCGCCACCGCCGGCAGCGCGGAAGGCAGCCATTTGCATGATCCAGAGCTGAACTGTGTTGAGCGCGGCCGTGGCGTTATAACTTCCGGTAGCAGAGACCACCTGGTCTTCCAGAATGTCGCCGTCCGCTGTGATGCCCCGGCTGGTATACCCGGTGCCAGCCGCGATTGTGCTCGCCTGTACAGTGTTTGCGCCCACCAGGAGATCGTTTGGATTGCCGGTGACGACAAAGCCGCTGTCACTGGTTGCAGTAGTGGAGCCCTGTGCCCCGACAGCGGTATCCAGAGGATTCAATGGGTCGATACCGCTATACTCGGCAATACGAATGTCAGGATGCCTGGCCGCAGTAGTGAACGTTACGGTAACGGTGTTCGCGCCCGCTCCTGCTGCGGCGATGTTCTTCGCATAGTAGATGGCCTGCGAGGCTATGCCAGCTTGTACGATGGGAGAAGCCGCCACAGCGTAGTTATTCCCGAGGGAATCCGTTACCGTGTTTACGCTGGCCGTCGAATCATTCCAGCCGACCACGACAATGTTCAGGTTTCCGGGTGTCTGTGCACCGGTGTAAACGACGGGTACAGAGGTCACAGTTGCCTGAGGGGTTGCGGAATTAGTTTGCACGAAGAGGATAGAGGAAACCGTACCAACGGTAAAACTCACGCCATTACTTGGTACAGCGTTGACGGTGACGACTACATTGCCGCTGGTAGCGCCGGAGGGCACGGGCACAACGATGCTGGTGGCGGTCCAGGAAGCCGGTGTTGCCGTAGTGCCGTTGAAGGTGACGCTGCTGCCTCCCTGCGTGACCCCGAAGTTTGTTCCGGTGATGGTGACGGAAGTACCGATGGGACCCGACGTCGGATTGAGGCTGGTAATGCTGGGTGTGGGAGTACCGCCAGAGGCGGCACGAAAGGCGACCATTTGCATGATCCAAGCCGCGGACGCGACTGGTGCTGTCGCGTTGTAGCTTCCTATCGTCGTCACCACTCGGTCTTCCAAGATATCGCCGTCTGGGCTGGTGATAGTCCTGCTTGTGTATCCAGTTCCCGGTCCACTGGTTAACGACTGCGCCAGATTTGCACCTACCAACAGATCGTTCGCATTCGTCGTAGTCACGGGGCCGCTGTTACTCGTCGTGCTGTTTCCCTGCGCTCCGATGGAGACGTCCAGGGTGTTCACGGTGTCAAGTCCGCTATATTCGGCGATGCGTATGTCCGGAAAAGCTGCGGCAGGTGTAAATGTCACCGTCACTGCGTTAGCGGTCGCCGCAGCGGCCGTGATGTTTTTCGCGTAGTAGATTGCCTGGGTCGCGACGCCAGTCTGAACAGTTGGACCAACCGCCAAGACGTAGGTGTTTCCCTTCGTATCCGTCACCGAGCTGACGCTGGCCGTCGAATCGTTCCATCCAACCACTACGACGTTTAGGTTGCCGAGCGTCTGGGCACCTGTGAAGGTCACTGACACGGTCGTCTGCGGTGTCTGTGGAGTCGCGAAGTTGCTCTGTATGAAAGAGATGGTGGCACCGCGTGCTTGTCCAAAGGCACCCACGAATAGCAGACACAACGCGAGGGGTCGCCAGAGCAGAAAGTGACGCTCAATGGCTACGTGCGACCGCCAATTCATTGACATCAAGTAGTCTCCGAAGGAAACCGATCAACGAGCTCTTGCCACAAAAGGCATACAAGCCATAGCAAATTACGAATGGCTAATCCGGCGTGGTACCGTGGGCACACTTCTGTGCGATTCACGTTTCGTAGATGCTGCCTAACTCTAATCCCAATACCCCAACGCAAACCTACAGCGGACGACTCACTCGGCCTATGCAGAACCGGAAGCATCTCGGCTTCCAAATATCACGGCATGTACTTTATTGATTCAAAGGAGCTTAGATGTAAGGTTGCGTCGTAGCCTCTGAATCCGGGTGAGAAAAAGATGTCACGAAAATGCACAGTGTTTCTCATCAAGGGCAGGGATAGCGGGCAGGCTCAATCTCATGCAATGGGACGCAAAGCTAGGCAGGATCCGCCTGGAATCGGGGCGGAATTTGGCTAGACCAGAAGTTAAGAGTAGGGTTACCGAATCGGCTTCTGGTCGGGGTCGGAGTGAATCCTAGCCCTGAGCAGAATCGTATGGGAATGGAACGGCCGTAATCGCCGGGACTAGTAAGCGCCGTCACCGCCGAGAACAGCACGCGGAGTCGCCATGAGGATCTTCAGATCGAGCCATAGTGACCAGGACTGGGAGTACCGAAGATCCAGTCGAACCATGTCATCAAAGCACATGCGACTTCGGCCGCTTACTTGCCACAGCCCGGTAACGCCGGGCTTGACTTCAAGAACTCTCCGGCGGTGCCAGACATCATAAGCTTCAAATTCATAGGGCACCGGTGGACGTGGACCAACAAGAGACATTTCGCCTCTCAAGACATTCCAGAATTGCGGAAACTCATCAAGGCTTGTCTTACGAAGGAGTCTCCCGATTGAGGTCACGCGAGGATCATTTGTGAGCTTGTAGACCTCCGGCTTTTCCGCTTCCGTCTCGCCGCTAGCAGGCCGACCGGCAATAAAACGTTTGACATACTCCCGGTGAATCTTTGGGTCGTTATCCGCGTACATCGTTCGGAACTTCAGGCACTTAAAACGAGTCCCAAATTGTCCAAGCCTCTCTTGCTGGAAAACGACGGGACCTTTGGAAGTTAATTTGATTGCAAGCGCTATCGCGGCGAGCAAAGGACTAAAAAAGATGAGCCAAGCGGCACTTCCGATAATATCAATCATGCGCTTCGCAATTACGGGAAGGCGCCTTCTTGATCCATCCCGGTAGACGTCTGGGTAGAGTTTGATATCTCCAACCGGTTCCGCACCGCCTCTATCCCTGTTCTCGGGGAAGAGATGCACCGTGACAGCAAGTTTCGAGATTACTTTGCGGCTGAGCCCAGAGTGAAGAGCACTTAAGACTTTTGTATGCAAAACCTCAGTGATCGGCGTGGTCCCCTCCAACGTGACTTCGGTGAAGAGGATACCGAGAATGACGCCGTTCTTATACCAACCGACGAGATCAGTTTCGCGGGTGGACCCCAAGAGAACCGGAGTTACGCGCGACATCAACAGATCGGCTGGATCAGTGTCGGAGGATTGACTAGCGTCCAAAAGCATTAAGACAAAAGGTTTACGAGATCGCTCCGCCCGACGCCGCTCCAACGCGAGCATATTCTGGAATGTCTCTTCCTGCAAAACACCAGTCCGCGTTGCCGACCAATTAAGTGCAGACAAAACGTTTTGACCGCTCGCGCGGCGTGCGCCTTGTTCCCAGAGAGCCGGGATTCTCAAGTAGGTATTTCCCATTTGTGTTCGGACCTCGTGCAATCCCTGCAGTAGATTCTGTTCAGTTCCTCGAGCAGCCTCAAGGCTTTGCTTTCGAAACTCAAGCTACCAGCACCCAATGTACAACCGAGCGCTAGAATGAGACAGGCTAAGCGAGCACCGGTTCAAGCAATTGAGGAACCACGAGCTGTCTAACCCCTGCGCTCTGCGTTGACTGAATCGGGCGAACCCCGGACCTGTCAATCTCCAGCGCCACCGACCGACAGAGCAAGGAAACGGAGACCACAATCCGACGCGTTCCCTTGAAGCTGGTCAGAATTCCTTCAAGACCGCTCAACGCTCCATCCTCAATCCGGACCTGTTGACCTACTTCGAGATAAGGACAAGGTTCGGCATGAAGGCCAGAGGAAACCACCGTCTGAATAGCTCTAATCTCCGAATCCTCAACAGGAACCGGAATGCGACCTCTTCCGACTACTGCGATCACTCCCGGGGTCACGAGAATTGGCAGGCGGTTAAGGGCATCAAACTGGCAGAACACATATCCAGGGAAAAGAGGGGCATTCACCTCTTCAGACTTGCACTGCCCCTGTTTCACGATCTTGAAAGTTGGAAGAAAAGTTTGATATCCCTTGCTTGAAAGCAAAATCTCAGTCGAGCTCTCCCAGCGAGTCCTCACTTGGAGTGCATACCACCTGGCGAGACCAGCCCCGACGTTCATCTTGATTCAGAAGCTCCCTGTGAACGACTGCGTGAGAAGTAGTAAGCTTCGACGAAAACCGTCACCTACCCAAGCACTTTCCTCGCAATCAACCTGCCACAAGGTGCGACCAGGAGCTGAGGCACGGCTCGGAGCGCGCAGCCGCCAAGTGATTGACGGCTGGCAGTTTACGTCTCCCTGCGTTTAGCGGTCCTGATGCTCAATTTGCTGCCGCGGGACCGAAAGGTGAAAACGCTTGCCAATACTTGCCACTGGGCTTCCGAGATGGCGTAACTATCACTGAATTCCATGCAATCAAAGGTAACTTCCTTATTTTCATATAGTTACTCGGGACTCCAAGGGAACAGCGGAGGGTTAGGAACTCGTATGAGAACGTCCGCTTCCGATTTGCGCAAACTGAGGGTTGTTGGCTTTCGTTCATCTGCGGACCCGAACCTCAAGAGCGGGACTCCGCGTGAAGGCTGAAGTCGTCAGCTCGACAAAGAGGCTGTCTTTGGCTCGTTAGCGTCGCCATTATGTGAAGTTATTCTCTCCAACCAAATCTCTCGCCAGTATGAATAGATACTTCTGGGACAGAACAGGCGGCATTCGCTATACCGTGATTGACACACGGCCGAGTCTAAGACGATGCAAGGGTTCTTCATCTCCTGCATTTTTCCTGTCTTTTCATCAAGGATTTTGGTAACGCGCTTAAGGACTCGGCGGGTTTCCCCGCAGTAAGGAACCATCTCGGCATCAAATAAGAGGCCGCGATTCTTCCTGTCGGTGTTCAGTGTTCGCAGGATCTCCTCGTGTGACTTCACGCGCACGAGATCACCCGGTTGCAGATTGAGAGCCGCGGTAGGTGTTGGCTGCCCGTCGGGTATGGTTCCCGCCTTTCTCGGGAAATGCGTACCGCGCCAGAGCGGATGGAACTTGTCGTAGAACCACCTCATAGCAGGCCCCAGTCCGATACCTGCTTGGCTGAGGTTGCGGTACATCGAATAGACCAGGCCACAGAGAATGCCCCAGAGACCTACGTTTCCTGACGAGTAGTCCTCGATATACTGACGAATATCCCACCAGGCAAGGTGGGTCGTTGCGTACGGCAGCTGCGTGGCTTGGCATTTGTACACAAGCGCTCCGCTCTCCGCGTCCGACACCTGTGCGTGCGCCCAAACGTCTGATTCTGTGCATCCCACTGGTGAGGCGGTAGTTATGTTTCCAGAGTTGGTTTTGACACGAGGGGAACCATCGCTGGGAGAATCGCAGCTGATACGTTTTAGCCAAGCCTCTTTCCAGAAAATCAGGCATCCGGCTTGGCATCCACCATGTGCTTGTCCATCACAGCGCGTTTCGAGATGAACCGTCGCGCTAACCCGGCGTCCGCGAACAGGAAAGACAGTATCGCAAGTCTTGTGCGCCCGTTTGTAGACACGAAAGCGCTGGCCGCAAAATGCGAACATCTCCGGCATGAAGGGCATATTTTCCAGGCAGCCATTTTCCCCAAGCGTCGCCAGGATTTCCTGGCGGCTGCGAACCTCTACCCATTCTCCGGCCTTCAAGTTGAGTTTTTCGACTCCGCTTGGATCGTGCATCTTATCGTGTCACGTCTCCTTGACGCGGAACGATCTTCGGCTTGCTATCTTGAATTGGCAAATAATTGTCCACGTTCTCGCGGCTCTTACCCTTCTCCAGTTTATCCATGGTTTCATTGGGATTGAGCACGGCCCTTAGCAATCTTGCGAAAGTCGCTCCTGCCAACCGAACGCGGCTAAATCCAGCGCCTGCCTCCGTCAGTTTTCTTTTGTGATAGTCCCAGAACTTCGTGTCACGGCGGCCCCGCATCAGGCTCACCGCAAGAAAGTTGTAATATTCAGATACAGATCGGCTCAGACTCACTTCGAACTCTCGCTGAGTCAGAAAGTCAGGACCGTGGACCACCAGGTCATGGAGTCTACCGGCAATTATGGTGTTGATTTCTTCTGTGAACTTGCCAATCGATCCAGGCCGCACCCTCTTAAAAGTAAGAATCTGATGGACAAAACCAAAATCACAGTTCTTGAGCAGTACAACGCATGACTCCATGTCTGCATGCAGATTTGACTCGTTGTAGAACGGATCCTGACTTCGAACAAGGTCCGACCGATAAAGCAACGAATTGGGCGTCCCGAACACGTATAACCCCTCGAGAAAGAGCCGACGGCACACTTCGCGACCGGAGACGAGTCCGCTAGGGTATGGCAGTCCCACCCACATAACCTCATGACCTTGAAGGCCGTAAGCCCCCACAATCCCAGCCGATGGGTATTCCTCGGCAAGTGAAACCATTTCCTCTAAACATCGGGGGAATAACCAGTCGTCCGCAAATACCATTTTGCAGTACTTGCTCGCGGAGGAAATCTGACGTAATGCGACGTTATGGTTAGGGATCACTCGCAGGAATTTTTCATTCTCCTGAAGCCGAATTCGCGAATCTTTCGCGATGTAACGGCGTGCGATCTCCGCGGTCGGATCGGTGCTGCAGTTATTAATGATAGTGCAATCCCAGTTTTGATAAGTCTGCGCCAAAATGCTTTCGATGCACTCCACAAAGTGCTCAGCGCCGTTGTAGACGGGGATAACTATGCTTATTAATGGTTGCGGTGTAATGGCCACGCCTGATCTCAGCTGTTTTTCTATGGACGTAGAATATCAAGACTTTGCCCCGAACAGGAGAGGCAAATGGATGGTTGTTGCTATCCGAAACCGTGCCAAGGCACAGTGCATCCTGACGGGAATCCCCGATTAGTCGCTAAGGCGAAACCAAAGTCGTCCCTTCAACAACAGGGCGGCTTCCCAATCCTCGAACTAGATTGATGTAGAAGGCTTTCTCTCCCATGACGTAAAGGAGCATGCCAGCGTATGTCCCGAAAAGTATGGCACTCCCTAACACAAGCCTTGGCAATGGAGTCAGCAGGCTACCGAAAAAGAGTTGTAGACCAAAGGCCAGCGATGCGGCCACGACACTGGAAACCAGCGGCCGTCTCACTGCGCCAAAAATATCCCGTAAGGAAATTACTGTGCCACGGACACACCACGCAATGTGCGGAACGGCCCACAACGTCATCACTGTCGAGTAAGCGAGCGCGATACCTTTGGGTCCATAGGGCAATCCCACGAGGTACCCTGTAATGACCAGCGGGGCGAGAACCAACGCAATTTTCAAGCTTCGTCCAACCAGTCCCAGCGAAAAGAGCAGCCATGCCATGGGGTTGATTAGCGCAAAGATCAAAATGGTTGGCGCCAATAGGCGAAAAATGGGGACTGCCTCCATCCACTTTTGTCCGAGAACCACGGAAATCATGTCATGGGCAAACAGAGCGCAAAACAAGGTGATAGGAATGGTCATTGCTACAACGAAAGAATATCCCTTTAGGAAGTAGCTCTTAAAACGGGGTTGGTCCTCTTTGATCCGAGACAGTGCCGAGAACGCTACCCCGCCAATGGCTGAATTTAGATTGTCGGTGGGAATTGTGATTAGCTGGTAAGCTCTTCCGTAAATTCCGATTGCCTCTGCGCCCCAGAAGCGCCCCAAAAGTACCTTCTCCAGATTGTAAGCAACATAAACGACAAGTCCATTCAAGGTTAGAGTTCCGCCAAAACGCATCATAGAGCGGATTCCCACTCGCCTTTTGGGCATGCCCGGAACCCATCCCGTGGCCAGCCACATGCAAATAGTACATATGAGAGGCAACGTAACAGTCATTCCTACGAGGGACCAATACCCAAATCCCTTAAGAGCCATGCCAATTCCGACCGCAATACTTATCGTGAGGGAGAAAATGTCTATCGCCGCAGTGGTGGTAAAGCGCATTTGCCGTTGGAGAAGGGCCGAGTGTTGAACTCCGGCAGCATTGAAAAGGAATCCAGCCCCCAACACAGCTGTTACGCCAATTAGGCGGGGTTCGTGATAAAAGGCAGCGACAGCCGGGGCAATCGCCAATGACAGAAGCCCAAGTATCCCGCCAACCACGATGTTGATCCAAAATAATGTTGAAGTCTGTTGTTCGGTAACACTAGTCCGCTGTATTGTGGCTGTCGAAAGTCCGAAATCCTTGAACAGATTTAGCACGCCGACAATAGCTGTAACCATACCGACTAGCCCGAATTCTTTCGGCGAAAGTAGCCGGCCTAACACCATCAAGGAGCCCATACGCAGAAGCAAGTTTGCAGCCTGGCTGCAAACCTTGGCGAATCCACCACGAATTATCCTGTCCTTTAGGTCTTTCATGGTGATTTCAAGCCGCCCCGTGGATATTAGCCGCTTCAGTTCCCCGTAATTTCATAGCACCAGCTTGCGGCAATAGAACGCTTCCGCATAGCCGCTTGGAGCAACACATTCCATTCCCCGCAAGCGCATGAGAGCGAGAAATGTTTCCTTCTCAAACCAACGCTTTGCCTGCTGCGTTTCGAACGCATCGAGGGTGTAACGGACTTTTTTCTGGTAAATTTCCTGCTCCAGCGGCACGAAAAAGTTTGGATGCCCTAGGTCACCGTCGTACTTCGGAATCTCGTATTCCAGGATCAAATGATTGCGAAAGGTGTTCCAGGTTAGTTCGCAAATTACTCTATGATCTTGGTGCAGATCGTGACGGTAGTGTGTCAGGACCACGTCCGGAACAAATTCTTTCTTCAGTTTTTCAAACTCCATCTTTATTCGCGGATGAAGCGTTGGGAAGAAGCTGTCGCGATAACTTCGGACTGCGACCTTCTTGGACTTGGCTCTTTCCAGGAACAGGCGCGCACCTTTCATCGCCTCCCGTTTCCGTACCGGATTCGAGCTGAACACGTGCCAATAGATTTCGCGTTCCGGATCCTCCCGCAACAATTGCAGGATCGTTCCGCCGCATCCAATCTCGATGTCGTCGCAATGCGCGCCCAGGCATAGAATGCGGCGAGGGGGCTTCCCGAGCTCACCGAGAGTAAGTCTTAGCATAGCTAGCCTTTGGCCTAGGTGGCGTCGTGCCCGCTTGAACCGTTGACGGCAACTGCAGCTTCTTCGTGAGGCGAACTGTTCTTCCAAACCTCCCAGGGTGCGTCGCCGCGAGCGTAGAGATCGTCCAACTGCTGCTTATCCTTGAAAGTGTCCATGGAAGCGTAAAAGCCGTCGTGCTCGTAAGCCATCAATTGTTTTTCGCGAATCAAGCGCTGAAAGGGTTCAAGCACCAGTTCTTCTCCGTTCTGCATGTACTTGAAGATGTCCTGTTTGAGAACGAAATAGCCGCTGTTTATGCGAAGTTTAGCATCCTGAATTGCCTTGATTTCGTTGACGACCCCGTCCGGACCAGCGGACACAACGTGATAGGTCAGGTTTGGCTTTGCGGAAACAAAAGTGGCAATCTTGCCGTGCCCCCGGGAGAAGTCCAGAAGCTTCGGAAGGGGCAAGTCGGTCAGACCATCCGCATAATTTGCAAGAAACGCCTCTTCGCCGGTCAGGTACTTCTCCACCGCCCTCAGTCTCTGGCCAATATTGGAATGCATGCCGGTCTCGGCAAATGTGATGTTCCAATCATGGATGTCGCTGTTGAATAGCTGCAGATCCTTCCCTCCCTTCGAGAGCGAAAAGTCGTTGGAAACACACTCGTCGTAATGAAGAAAGTATTGCTTTATGGCATCGGCGCGATATCCCAGGCACAAGATGAAGTCCTTGTGGCCGAAGTGCGCGTAATACTTCATGACGTGCCACAAAACCGGTCTGTAGCCAATGGGAACCATGGGCTTGGGAACATTATCCGCATATTCTCGCAAGCGCATTCCGAGTCCACCGCAAAAAATAACGACTTTCATCTGCGTTACTCCTTCCCTAGCCGTAAAGCAGGGGCACGTAACCATTTATAAGGGACCAGCGACAGGCCATCATCTATTCTTTCCACGCTCACGCTAGCCGAAGTAGTTTTAGTCATGGATCTGCACCTCGGGTATGGGTACAACGAACTTGCCTCCCCATTCCCGAATGAATGCGTTCTGCCTAATGATTTCGTCTTTCAGATTCCAGGGGAGAATCAGTAAATAATCGGGCTGGGTTTCCCGGATTCGTTCCGGCGGAAAAATCGGTACGTGCGTTCCGGGCAAAAATCTGCCGTGCTTGTTGGGATTGCGATCCACAGTGTAATCGAGGAAGTCGGAACGGATCGCGCAATAATTCAGCAACGTATTCCCTTTCCCCGGAGCGCCATATCCTGCGATTTTTTTCCCGCTGCGCTTCGCCTGTATCAGGAATTCCAGCAGCTTCCGCTTGGTTTCTTTCACTTGCTCGGCAAAGCTCGCATAGCTCTCCATTTTCGTGCAGCCCGCAGCCAGCTCACGCGCTCGGAGATCGGTTACATGCGAAGACACCGGCTTTGAGGAATCCTCAACATGACGCACAAAGATGCGCAGAGAGCCGCCGTGCGTCGAGAGTTCCTCCACGTCGAAAAGTGTTAGGCCATGTGCAGCGAAAATCTTCTCCGCCGTGAGAAGCGAAAAATAGGAGAAGTGCTCATGGTAGATGGTGTCAAACTGATTCTCCTTCATTAGCCGCTGGAGATGCGGAAATTCCATGGTGATGACGCCGTCCGGCTTCAAAAGAATCTTCATGCCGCCAACAAAGTCATTAATGTCCGGTACTTGAGCGAGGACGTTATTGCCCAGCAGGAGATCCGCCTGTTTTCCGGAATCGGCGAGTTCGCGGGCAGTTTCCCGTCCAAAAAATTTTACGAGGGTCGCCACACCTCTCTCAACTGCCACGGCCGCGACGTTCGCAGCTGGCTCGATTCCAAGAACCGGCACTTTCTTCTCCACGAAGTACTGCAAAAGGTAGCCGTCATTGCTCGCTAGCTCCACAACAAAGCTGCCCGCACCGATCCCAAACCGCTCGACCATCTGGCCGGTGTACTTTTTGGCGTGTGCCAGCCAGGAATCCGAGTAGGAAGAAAAGTACGCGTAGTCGGTGAAGATATGCTCCGGCGTAACGTAAGCTTCGAGCTGAACGAGAAAACAGTTCTCGCAAACGTAGACATGCAGGGGATAAAACGGCTCCATTTGGTTCAATTGTTCTGCGGACAGGAAGCTCTCGCACAGCGGAGACATTCCCAGATCCACGAACGTATGCTGAAGTTTCGTTCCGCAAAAGCGGCAACCGGGTTGATTCGCGACCACGACTTTGTCGCGCAGTTTCTGCGAGGAAATACCCGGTTTCTGATCGACTGGGCTCTCTGTTGTCATGGCGTTGGTCACCGTAGCTCTCCTAAGCGGAAGTAGCGGTTTCAAATTCCTCCGGCTTGGCGAAGGCCGGCTGGGTTTCGTAGAGTGCGTAGTATTTTTCCGGGACGTGCGCCAAGTCCGTGCCGCGCAGGTAATCTCCCATAGTGGTTCCGGTGCACGCAGAATCCACGTTTGGAGCGCCACGCCGCGCTGCGACATCATCAATGTTAACCGTTCGAAAATCGATGCTGAAGCGAGTACGGCCGGAATTGTTCGGGACGCTCGAGTGCATCTGGGCGCCAGAGAACATCAAGATTCCACCCGGCGGGGCGATCACCCGAATCTGCGGGTCTAGCTCCATGGGTTCTTCCGGCTTTGGCTGTTTGCGCGTGTCTTCCTTCACGAACTGCGCTGCATTTTGACGGCTCGTGCGGTTCCATTCCACGTAGTTATACTCCGCCGACCCATTGCGCACCGCTTGGCTCCAGTATCTCGGATGGAAAGCCATAGCGTTTTCCGGAACGATCGGATAGATAGGCATCCACCAATTGATCTGGCACATGGGGGCGGAGTACCAGGTATCGCGATGGGGATGAAAGGCGTAGGCGATCCCGGTCTTCAGATAGTCGTCGCTTGTCGAGGTGCGCATCCGCGGGACATCGAAATAGGTCTTACTTGAATCGATACCGAGTTCCTGGAAGATGCCCTGGATGCATTCCTTGGAGGTTGGGTGGTGGATGAACTTTGGCTTCAGCTCGGCCAGGATGGCGGCGTATCGCTCCACCGGAAAATGGTATTGCGCGGTCTCGGGTTCGTACGGCTGCAGCGCCTCCTCAGCCATCTTGCGCGCGAAATTCACGAGCTTGAGCGAGCTCGGCGTAGGGGAATAGACCAACAATTGCCCGCGGTAAAGGAGCTCCCGCCGCTTGTCGTCATCTACCAGCGCATCCAAGAAAATTGAATTCACTGTATTATCCTTTCCTTCGGCTAACCCGCAGCCGTCGACACAAAGTCAAACTTTTCGCGTAAAAGAAGCTGTTCCTTCAATGCTTGAGCAGCCCTCTGAATAGACTCAAATCGAATGCCAGATCGCTCCGCTATATCGAGCAGAGAGTGGCTTCCATCGGATAGATTGAGCACCCAGAGCATCGCCATTTCGTTCAGTCCAGCGTCCGATTGCCCGCCGATCATGCGGTACAAGCCGCGCTTCCCCAGTTGTGGTTCGCACTTTGGACTCAAGTTCACAAAAGTTCCGTTGTTCTCCATGAGCGAGAAAATCTTCACGCAAAAGGCTAACGATTCACCCAGTTTATCCGGGTGCACGAATTCCAAGTTGTCCGCGGACGTGTGATACTCCGGAAAGGTACCATGGGGACTACGCGACAGCCTCCCTACAGCAAGATTGATTCCTGGCGAGCAGTATTGACGCTCATCGTAACCATACGGTGAGAATTCGAGAAGTTCGTAGGGGGTTCCGGAGTGCTGAAGCACGTGAGAAGCTGCCCGGTCAATTTCAGTGTTGCCCTGTCGGCTCTTCTTGTAATAAAGTTTTCCCGCATCTCCGATTCCACTGAGAACTAATCCATGCTTGATTCTTGGAATCTTGTCTTCATTCAAAGCAAGCCAGGTAATCGCACCGATCGTTCCAGGAATAAACAAGAAGCGATAGGAATAGTGCCGCGGTACATCCGCCAGGTGCTTTGCCAGCGAAACCGCCACCGCTATGCCGGACAGATTGTCATTGCACAAAGACGGATGGCACGCGTGGCAGGAGATCAATACTTCATCCTGCGTATCTCCAGGGAGAAAATATTCGCCGTACGTGAGGTGCCCGTCCTTCAGCGTCGAGTCGATGCTGATCTCGTACTGGTCTTCGGTCAGTGCTTCCAGTTGGCGATGTGAAAGGCAGAATCCCCAAGATTCCTTGTAGTAGGTAGTCCGATAAGGAATCCAATCCGGGTGCCCAGGGATTGTGTAAAGGTGATCTTTAAGTTCGGAAATGGAGATGTGGCGCCGAACGGGAATGCTGTAATTGACGACGTGCAGATTTGATTTCGCAAAATCAACAACTCGTTCACCCTTTGAGTTCTTCACGAAGGCGTCTCGGATATTCCATTCCTTCGGCACCGTCCAGTCGAACACCTGCGTCCCGGTTGGAACTTCGCGCATTTCAAGGGGAATATGTGTTTGCAGGATGCGGAAAGTCTGGCGAAGCCCGTCCCCCGTAATGCTGCGGCAAATGGGGAACAGTTCAGCGATCAGCCGGTACATAGCCGGACCTGCGCCCGACGGATCGACCTCATTGTGAAAGGTATCCAAGTTCAATTCTTTACCATTGCCTCTATGGGCGAAAGTCCGGATACGTTCTGTCGCGCTCGATAATGATTCGCTCGCCGGAAGGCCACGATATTCCAAAGGCCGGATCGTCCCAGCGGACGCCCCGGGAATGTTCCGCGGAGTAAAACTGAGACATTTGGTAGAACACCTCCGTGTCGTCCTCCAGGGTCTGAAAACCGTGGGCAAACTCTTCGGGTATGTACAGCATCTTCCTGTTTCGCGCGGAAAGCTCAACGCCGAAATGCTTCTTGAACGTGGATGAAGACGATCGCAGGTCGATGATGACGTCGTAAAGCGATCCAGTCGTACACCGCACAAGCTTCGCTTCCGAATAGGGAGATGCCTGGAAATGCATGCCGCGCAGACTTCCCTTGCGCTTGTTGAACGAAATGTTGCATTGAACCACGTTCGTGTTCAGCCCATGGGCTTCGAATTCCCGCCGGCAGAAGGTACGTGCAAAGAATCCGCGATGGTCTTCGTGCATTTCCGGTTCGATCATGAACGCGCCTGACAGTTTGGTTTCTGTAAAAATCAAGATTCACCAGCCACCTTGCGGATCTGCCTCATGAGCTTTTCGCTTGCAGCACGCCGACCGAGTCGGATGTCTGCCAGCGAAGGCTGGCGTTCAGCCGTCCGGAAGAAAGTAGGCGTTGAATGTGGTCGATCCGCTTGTAGCGTTCGCCTTCAAAATCTTCCATGCGCAGGCCCACTTTCATGTACGCGTCATAGAGTTCCCTAGCGCCACGTCGCGCGTCCCACTTCGGTTGAAAGGCTGGGAGGGCATTCACAATACGGCTGAAATCCGCCCTGTAACACCGTTTATCAGGGCCGGCATCGGTGGCGAACTCGATGGTACAGCCTGGAACTGTTTCCTTTACGATCTCGGCTAAGTCGCGAATCTGGTAATTCTCCTCGGTGCGTCCTACGTTGAAAGCCTGATTGTGGACCATATTCAGAGGCGCGTTCAGCACCGCGAGGAACGCACGTGAAATATCTTCGATGTGCACGATCGGACGCCACGGAGTGCCATCGCTTTTTATGAACACGCGGCCCGTCGTCAGCGCCCAGGCCGTCAAATTGTTAAGTACTAGGTCAAATCGGAGTCGTGGCGAGACGCCGTAGGCTGTGGCGTTGCGGAGAAATGTCGGGCTGAAGTTTGACCCCGCCAGTTTTGCCACTTCCTGCTCGACAAGAACCTTGGAACGGCCGTAGGGCGTGACGGGATTGAAGTCGGCAGTTTCATCCAGAATCTTGTCGCCCGCTGCGCCGTAGGTGCTGCAGGAAGATGAAAACAGAAATCGTCTGACTCCGACTTCTTTGGCTAGACGGGCAAGACGCACGGAGGCGTGGTAATTGATGTCGTAGGTCAAATCAGGATTCAGGTTGCCAAGAGGATCATTGGAAAGCCCGGCAAGATGAATCACCGCATCAAACCCTTCCAGGTCCACGTGCTCGACGTCACGGAGGTCCTTTCGGATGGAAGGGAATTCACGCGGTGGTTCGCCAAAAGTGCATTGTTCGAAAAGATCGCTGTCCAGTCCGACGACTTCGTGGCCTGCGTCAGCGATCAGTGGCGCCATAACTGTGCCGATATAGCCTTTATGGCCAGTCAACAATATTCTCATTCTTGTCCAGCTCCTCTTCCAGATACATCTGATCCTACGATGGAGGCAAAAAGGCGCGTCATGCGATTTGTGTTGTCACCGGTGCTTGCGACAGTTCATAGATTAACTTGCCGCCGACGTTCTTCGCGAAGGCCAGTACCGCACGCCCAGCATTGTCACCTTTTATCCGCCATGAGTCTCCATTCTTTACAACCGACATCTTGCTTCGCGCCCTCCACCATGAGTTGACATCTGTAGGAAGGGCAAACCAGACCGACGTTTTCTCGCGCAACTCTCGCAAGTAGCCCAACAGACCTTGATAAACGGAAAATGTATCGCGTTCTATGACGTAGTCAGGATGAACAATGAAACTTGCCAGGCCATGATTTTCCAGAATCAGTTCGACCTGCGTTTTCCACAATTCAATAGAACGTTCATTCAGAAGATGGAATAGCGTGTAGTCCTGAATTGTCGTTACGGGGAGTTCGAGGACATCCCCAATAAAATAAGGCATGACCGTACAACAGCCACCGTGTTGGGGATCGAGGTGTGCGACATTGGGAACTGACATGTCGAACGCAAACTCAAAGGCGTCATACCATCCAGGCTTTCGGTAGAGTGCCGCAGCCCGGAACCCTTTGGCGCCATACTCGCGCCCATAGCGGTTGATGATTTTCACCCGACGCAGGAATTCTTCCTTGCTATCAAACAGCTTCCCATCGTGGTTCAAGTCCTGGATTCCAACTTCAAATCCGCTGTTACGCATTGACTCAAGTAAACTCGGAGAAACTGCGTAACGTTTCTCGGGGACAATCTGAAAGGACGATTTGATTCCAAAAGAATCGTCCACGTCCATTAGCTCTTTGCAATGATCTCTTCCAGCCTCGGTTTCGACATCGTGCGTCATCATGACGCAGGAGCTGGCACCATCCGGCCAGAACCATACGAATGGAACCCTTTCTATACCCTCTGCTTCCATAGACAACAACAAGAGTCTGCCGCAGATATCCTCAACTGATGTGTCTACGGGCCACTTGGGAAAGGGCAGCTTTCTCCAATTACGCGCATGAAACTTCTGAACCTCTTTTCGCACGAGCAAATTGGTAAATGGTCGCACGCGATAATACAGCTTCCTAAGAACACTCTCGAAGCCTCTCCCCGCGTGGATGCTTGCATACCGTTCCATTCGAAGATTATCGATAATCTCGGTCGGATTGAATGGCAACCTGAGCTTGCCATCCTCGACGCGGACTTCCCTTAGCAGGTCGTAAAGGCAAGACTCCGCTCGAGGTTCGCGCACTCCTGAACAAGAACGGCCGTAGCAGGTGATATTCTGACCGAATCGAAAATAGCCTTCGTCGACAGATAACTGCCCGTCAAGGGCGAAATCGAAGAAGTTCTCGGGACATCGATAGCGATCATTCAAAGCTTGACACAGATGGTCCGCTTTCTCCGAAGCTAACTCACAGGAGAACGCGTCAGATTCCACGTGCAATTGGCACTCTTCCTTCAAGTCAACGTCTACGTCGGGCAGCGCTTCGTTGCTCATCTTATTTTCTACTCTAGACGAGGACAACGGAAGACGCTTATGCAATCCGGTTTCCAGGTGAGACGGCGAGTCTATTGCCGCAATTCAACGATGCAGCAAATGTGTCCGTCGCTAGCCCATATGCCTGTACAAAACCCTGCCAGCCGCAGCAGAAATTGCGTCCGGCAGGAAGGAGAATAATTGCCTGACCGTCTGCGAGTCTCTGAGGGTCGCCATTCCTCGCCTTTCTATTCTCGTGTAACGATAATACGTCAGCAACTTTCTTCTCGTTCCTAACCTGTCTTTGAAAACAATCAGGCCGTCGTTGTTCAAGTCAGAACGGCCACAATCGATCTGCTCTGCCCCCGACGCCTTACTCTCTTCGACGAGTCTCCAGAACAGAAGCGGCATGCCACCGAGATTGTGAAACCTCTCGTCGGAGCACCCATATTTGTAAATTACGGAGGATCGGTGTTGCAGGGTGAGCATCGCCGCGATTGGAACACCATTTTTCCGAGCCAGCCTTATCTGCAACTTGTCCCCCATGCACGCGAGCAAGTTTCTGAACCAGGATCGCGGTTGCGGGAGCAATTGGTGGCGTCTTCTGGTAGTCAACAGAAGCCGGTAGAATTCGTTCATAAGTCGTTCAGAATGGCCTTCTTCATAGGAAAGTCGTTCTCTTTCTGCCCTTTGGATCTTTCGTCGAAAAGAATTCTTATGTAATCCTTTAAAGATATGTTCCAAGCTCGGTCTTATATCGAGCTCGTGGAACCAGTACGAGCGGCTCGGTTGCAAAGTGCGGTCCGCATCCTGAACTTTCGATAGTGGCCGGAGTTCGACGTACTGCCGCTGCTCTAAATCGCATTCTGCTCGCAACCATTTGATCGATTCTTGGAACTCGCCGAGGTCACTAAATAAAGGCTCACAATGATCCGCAAACGGCACGGATACCAAACGCGTTCCCGTAATCCAGCTCGAGACGCGGCACAGAACAAGACCACTGTCCAGTGGTTCGCCAGGAGCGGCGTTCGTCAGTACCAAAGGTTCATATCCATATGTGCGGGCCAACGACTCCAGCCAGCCTCGCTGATGGAATGCTGATGCCTTGGGGTGGCGAGCAACCAACTCGTCCCAGCGGCTGTCCAAGAGCGGGTTTAGGATATAAAGCGTCACTGTCTTCGTACGACATAATAGCCCCGGTCAGCCACTGAAAACCGTGCTCGGGGCGATCGCTCTAGGGGCAGCTCTGAAGGTAGCGAGTTGGCTGCTAGGCAAGCCTCATCGGTCGCCCATTTGCCTCGAGTCGTTACCTCTCTCAAACTGATGACATGACAGCTGTATCTGAAAAGCGCGTATACACGTGAAGTACGGGCTAACTCAAAACGAATCAACAGGTGACCCCGCGCCCCCTCCAGATAGGCTACCGCCATTAAGCTCGCGGCAGATCCACTGATGAAGTTCGCAATCAGCCTGCCAGACTTCAGGCAGTAGGCGAAGTTGGCCCTGGCCATTCACACCTTAATTGTTGAAAACAGGCAGGTTAGGTATGGTCGCGTGACGGGAAACAAAGCCCGAGGAGGCAAACTCCCCCGGAGGGGGACGGGAGGGAAAACTCTTACCACGACTTGCGAACAGTTTTCCTGGAGCGAAGCGGGACATGAATGGGTCATGATTCCCGCAGCAGTATCTGGTGGACGGCGTCGAGCAGAGATTGTGCAAACACATCCGCGGCACTTATTGCGGCTTGGTCGCTTCTCAATATCCGGGCCGTTCTGCAACCTGCGCTTCTGCCCGCCTGGACATCGATGTCGGAATCACCAATCATCCAAGAAGCCGTTAGACTAATTTCATGTGCGCGGGCCGCCCCTAAAAGCATGCCCGGCGCAGGCTTACGGCAGCTACATCGAGGACGTTCATCGTGCGGGCAGTAATAAACTTCGGTGATTTCGGCGCCGGCTTTTGCTAGCTTCTGACACAAGCGCTGGTGTATCGCGTCCAATTCGAGAATCGTCAACAACCCTTTGGCCACACATCTTTGGTTGCTGACAACGATGGCGCAGAAGCCGGCTCCGCTGAGCGAGGCGATTGCTTCGGCTACTCCAGGAAGAATTTGCATTTCTTCCCAGCGGGTTACATATTGGCCTTCTGGGGGCTTTCGGTTGATGACCCCGTCACGATCCAGAAACGCGGCCCTCTTCATGAAATATTTCTCGCTCCACTAGTTCTGAGATGATGTGACCGATGAGGATGTGACATTCCTGAATCCGCGGCGTCTCGCTTGATGGTGCACAGATACAATAATCCACGGCGTTCTTTAGACTGCCACCGCTACGGCCAGTCAGCGCGATCGTTTTCAAGCCAATTTTTTTTGCTGTTGACATGGCGCGAAGTACGTTTGCCGAGTTTCCGCTAGTCGAAATGCCGACGGCGACGTCGCCCGAACGAGCCAAGGCCTCGATCTGCCGGGAGAAGACCTGATCAAATCCGTAGTCGTTTCCGATTGCGGTAACGCATGAGCTATTCACGGACAAAGCTAAAGCAGGTAAGGCGGGCCGATCGAACGCAAAGCGTCCCACGAGCTCCGCCGCTATATGCTGTGCATCAGCAGCGCTCCCACCGTTGCCAAACAATAGAAGTTTGTTTCCTTGTTTCAGTGCATTGACAAGGATTTCGCTGACCGTTGCAACAGTCACCACGAGGTCTGGGCTGCTGAGCAAGGATTGTTTCGTGGCGATCGACGCTTCAATCAGCTCAGCCACTCGACGCTCGAAGTTATTTAACTGTTTCATCTATCCTCCGCGGTCAAGCACCGAGCTCCGGCGCCCGACTCGGCAGCCAGGATCTGATAGGGCCAACATGCCGGCATTGCATGATTCTGATTCTCCAGGCTGTCCATAAGCTCCTCCAAATGTGAGAGGGTACTCGTGTGGCTAAACGAATAACAACCGGCAGCCGAGCCAAAATCTAGTGTGTTTCTTGATCAGAAGTGTGGGGGAGCCGATTCCGGGAGGCCGCTACATAGAGCCGCTCACAAAGCTCCCGAGCCCGTGTGTAGTCTTCCGGAGTGCCTATATCGATGAAAAGTCCATGCTGCTCTGACGCATAGACTCCATGATTGAGCAGGTTCGGAAAGATATCCCTTTCGAGGCTAGCTGGTCCTTCCGGAAGGTGATCGAGAATTCTGCGATTGAAAACATAAATCCCTGCATTCACAAAGCCACCGGAATCGCCGTCAGTCTTTTCCGTAAAGCCGCTCACACGACCTTTCGCGGCCACCTGGACCGTCCCATATCGCATTTCATTCTTCATTCGAAGCACGGCCATAGTTGCTATCCCGCCAGACTTGCGATGAAAATCGACTAACTGTCTAAAGTCAATTTCCATGAAGGAATCACCGTTCATCACCAGGAAGTCGGTGGACTCACGGAGAAGCGGTGCGGCGAATTTCACCGCTCCGGCAGTGCCCATGGGACGCGGCTCCCTGGAATACTCGATGGTTACATCCCATGCACCGCCATCGCCCAACTCGTTTTCAATTTCGTGGGCCAGATAGCCCGTACAAAGCACCAAACGACGAATGCGCTGGTAACGTAGTTGCCGGACAAGCAACTCAAGAAATGGCCGATCGCCGACCGACGCAAGGGGTTTGGGTAAGGAAGGGACGACTGACCGCAGGCGGGTCCCCAAACCACCTACGAGCAGCACGGCTTTTGTATCCTGGCTGAAATAGTCCATGGGCGCTTTGTCGAGGGGCTTCGAAAATGATCCTTCGTCTCCGCTTTCCTGGTTGTCAGGACGGAGGAAGAGTATCAAGTCCCTGAGAGCAGCGGCAACTGCGGATTACTTGGCGTATTCGAGGCAAGAGTGCCGGTCAATTAATAACAAGCGCTAATCCTGTCGGAGCTGCTATCGACGACGGATTCTGGAGCGGATGCGGATAGGTTGCTGCCGTGTAAGTATAAGATACCGGACAACCAGCGGCCACGTCCGCGGCAGTTTGGCAACGCAAAAGTGTGGTCGGTTTCGATGAAGCGACTATATAATCGCAAACGTTTCCTGGGTGCCCAGAGCAATTTGTCGCATCCACCGGGGCCGTTCCTCCAATCACAAAACCGACTGTACTTGGGCCCAGCGACGGAGCCATCCCACTGTCATTCCCCCAGGCGTATGCCGGACTACGAGTATTCCCATTTATCCCCGCACCCATCTGGTATTGCACCAGCCACGAGCCGCTACATACGTCGCTGCTAGGACAATCAGGTCCCAACTGCGTGGTTGAACTAACAGAGACCTTGTGATTATTGTAATAAAGACCTGATCCACCGCGGAATTGAATGAAATTCGGAAGAGACCCCAGGTTCCCTAGATTATAGATGTTCTCGTAAAACTCCCACCAGCGCCCTCCGTTTGTACCACCGTGAACGTCATTGGCCACACCGAAAAGCGTGTTGTGGCGGAAAACTCCTCGAGAGTTTGTGTACCCTTCTTCTGCCTGAACGACGCAACCTCCGCCCGCATTGGTGAACGTGTTGTCTTCGATGAAAAGCATGTTCAGGCTGCCAGGAACAACGTCGTCAGACCAGTCACCCCCACCCAAGTTATGGATGATCTCCGAGGCGCATCCTGCGGTAAATGCGTTGTGGTCAATCAATCCAGGTCCGTTTCCCGATGTGCAGATCATAATCGAGATATTGGCTAAATTGGTGAAGGTGTTGTGGTCTATCCTGAATGTGGCGGAACTTGGAGACCCACTCGTTTGAATTGGTGTACCTGTTCCACAGTTCACGTTGTTGGTGAAGGTGAATCCCGTGATGCGCGAAGTTGTACTGGCGTTCTGGTTCAGTTGGAAGCCGTCCTGCGTGACTGTCACCGCGCCGCTCGCCTGAACGGTGATTCCTTTTGTGCTCGGAATCGTGACCGTTGAAGACCACGCGGCGGTACATGGGCCGGGAACAATGACGATGTCTCCGGTGCTGGCGGAATTGATTGCCGTCTGTACGTCAGACTGCGAGCAGGAAGCGGCTTTGATCGTACTCGCCTGGGCGGGCAGGCACCAAAACAAGGCAAATGCGATGATGATATGTACCTTCATCGGGGACCATTTGCGCTCCCACCAGGGCGAGCGTATCGCCGGCGATTGCAATTCGCGATTGCTTCCCATAATCGGCTTCCCGCGTCGTAGCTTTTGTCCCGACTTCAGCCCCGTGCCCCGCACACTCATCCTCCCGACCCCCACGCCGTATAGCGTAGGCTTCGGGAAGGCATAAAGATACTGATTGGAAGTCCAAATCTAGTACAGGTAGTACCCCTGTCCGTTGGGGCCTTCCGGAGTTCAAGGTTTCTTTGTATAACATGGCCAACCAGGTATTCCAAATACCTTAAGAATTTGCTGCCTAGAGTTTCCCCGCACTGGACAGATCAGCAGATCAGGCGCACCTTCAGTGTCTCGTGGAATGGCTCAGGCTTTCCATTCCCTTGTGGACTCTGAGCCACTCTTCAAAAACGACAAGGCTAAACAGGATCTTGTGATTGTCGTTTTGGCCTGATTGATGCTGTTTGAAGATTTCCTGCACTGCCGGCGGGCACAGGTAATTGTATATTTGAGATTCCGTGTCCAGCAGAATCTCTTTCATTTTCTTGCTCGCTGCGCCACGGAACCAGTCGTCGACGACGTTGACGGCAAACCCCCGTTTTTTTCTTTTCAGGACAGATGCTGGAAGTAGCGCCTGACACACCCGGCGATGCAGCCACTTTTGTGACCCGTTCCGTACTTTGAAATTTGCCGGCAGCCTTTCGGCATATTCTACGATCTCCTTGTCCAGATAAGGCACCCTGACTTCGAGACCGTGTGCCATCGAGAGCTTGTCCGCATACATGAGGAGTTCGTCTGGAAGAGTCGATCGCACTTCAACAAACTGGAAGCCACCAAGTTCGTCCGTCTCCGCCATCAAGGGCGCCAAATCCCGCCAGCACTCCAGTATCCTGTCGCCAGTATCACGCCCAAGAAGGCCGTCCTGAAAAAGCGCATCGATGTTATCGCCCGGGAGAAGCGATAAGACGTTCTGATATCTTTTCATCCGCTCAGGAATGTCGAGCGAATGAAGACCTCTCTTTAAGGTTTCATTTCGAGGCAGAGCATTTATTACCGCAGCCACCGGAGCGCGCAACCATTTGGGCGAGCCTCCCCAGTAAGCGCCGTACCGCACCCCAAGATGACGTCGGTAGCCCCCAAATAGCTCATCCGGGCCCTGGCCGACCAATGCCACTTTGACATCTCTCCGGGCTCGTTGACACACGAAATACATGGGGACGATTGAAGACGACGCGATCGGCTCTTCCAGACAAGCGACAATTTTGGGGAGCGCTTCTTCAAACGTTTTTCTGTCAAGCATTACGGCCGTGTGTTCCGAGGAAAATCTGCCGGCCGTCTCTGCCGCATCTGTCAATTCGTCATCGGAGAAAGTTGAACCGTATCCGACCGTGTACGTCCGCCATGAATCCCCGCACAGATTCATGAGAGCAAGCAACAGGGCCGAATCGACGCCGCCACTCAGCAACAGCCCAAGAGGCACATCACTAAGAAGCTGCCTTTTCACAGACCGTTTGTAGAGGTCGAGCAATTCCTCCTGGGCTTCGCCAATACTCTTCACCGGCGAGAATGGCGAGGGCCTGTAGTTGTACCATCGGCGTAAATTGCAAACGCCCCTCTCGAACGCCAGCATGGTTCCTGCAGCGAGTTTTCGAACGCCCTTAAACACAGTGTAAGGAGAGGGCGTGTATCGATACCGCAGAAACAGGTTTACGGAGCTGGGGTCGATGTCGGCACTCTCGTTTGTCCCTGCTGCGACAGCACGAATCTCCGAGCCAAAATAGACGGTGTTGCCGTCTATTTTGTAATAAATGAGCTTGATGCCGAACGCGTCACGGGCTATGACTAGCCGTTCTTTTCTCGCATCCCAGATGGCCAGACCAAACATTCCGTTGAGGTGATTGAGGACCTCATCGCCCCATTGTTTGTAGCCGTGAACTATAACTTCAGTATCGCACTTGGTTCGAAAGACGTGCCCAAACGATTCCAGTTCGCGTTTTAGTTCCGGAAAGTTGTAGATCTCTCCATTAAAAACGACCCAGACGGATTCCTCCAGATCCGACATCGGCTGGTGACCGCCTTCGAGATCGATAATGGAGAGCCGCCGAAAGCCCAGCCCAAGCGCTCCAGCGATGTGGTAGCCTTCGTCATCAGGCCCGCGGTGGGCAATGCTCTTCGTCATACTCTCGAGGTTCCGGCGAAGGACCGGAGCCTGATTGCCAAAATTGTATTGTCCGCAAATTCCGCACATAAGATTTGCCTAGCTTTGACTCACAGATCTAGTCTTACAGCTGCGTTTGCTTGATAAAGCAGAAAGCAGAGGCTTCTAAACAATTGGGATTGGGCCCAACGATGCATGGGGCAATTGTCCCAGCCCAGGAGAAGCTGGCGGCTTCGGAAGGACCCGTCGGCCTTTTGCCATCCGTCCAGCTTGAGGACAATCGACAAGATATCGTCAAGCGCTGGAAATCGGCCTTTCAACAGCACAGCCAGATTGATGCACTCTGCAAAGTCGTACAACTCTCGGCGGTAGACCGTCAGGCGCGGCCGGCGCGAGAATGGTTTGGGCAAGCGTTCATCAAACAAGTTTTCAACGTAATAGCCCACTCCGCGTTCAATCGCCTTGGTGCACTTAGGATTCCCGGTGAGGAGCTCGATTTTGGCCAGTGCTTTTAGGACAAAGCAAGTATGGAAATGATCTACAAAATCCCTCTGCCCATCCGTCGAGTAGTACCAGGAGCCGTCTGCGTTTTGAGATTCGATGACAAAGTTCAGATTTCTTTCGGCAACCCTCCGGTATTGCTCCTCCGAGAAATCCACCGCCGCCCTCGTAAGTAGAAATGCTCGATAGGCGCTGGCGTTTATGACGCCTCCTGGCTCATCAGGTTCAGGAGTATACGAACAGGTAGAAGCGTTTGGGGAAGTCTGGAAATCGTGATAGTCCTTCAGGGCATGTTGAGCGATCGACTCCATGATTTGCCGCCACTTTTGGTCCCCGTCGATCTGATAAACTTCGCGAAAGGCCTCATATACATAGGGCACAGTCGTTATAAGGGGCGTCCCTTCCCTTAGGGTTCCGCGTCTCGTTTCCCAATTGAAGGGGTATCCCCAACAGTAGTTATCGTGCCCTGGACACCTGGTCTCCTTGAGAACCTCAAGAAAATGGACTGCACGTCGGTAGTATTGCTCTTCCTCAAGTGCCTGCGAGAGGAAAGCAAATCCCATGGCATAATGCGCGTCCGCAATAGGGAACCTCTGATGTTTCCAGAACAGTTTGCGAGCGGAGGGCAAGAAGGCCTCGCAGAAAATCATGGGCGAGACAGCAAGCGTTCCCAATAATCGATTCGTATAGTAGAGAGACTTTGCTCGACGCCCCAGATCACTTGCGAAAAAGCTCTGGTGATCGTACGAAGTTTCTCCGTATCCATCAAGCCATCCTACAAACCGGAGGACAGCCGCTCGCACACTCTTGACCTCATTTGTCTCTGTCATTCCGAATTGACAACCCAACAGTCTGCTTAGTTCGGCTTCACTTCAAAGCTGTCTATCCGCCTAAACTTGAACATTGACCTAAATATAGATTTCAACTTCAGCATCTGTTCTTTTCGATGAAACTGCATAAGCTCGTCGGAGACAGGCCTCTTGATTTGTCGCAAAAATGCGGATAAGTATCCCGAATACAACGCGATGGCTCCCAGCAGATACGGTTTCTTGGTCGCTCTATAGGCAACCCTGAACAGCTCCCACAGCGGGTGCCCGCCTAAATAGTAGTCTTTCTCGCCGTAGGAAAATATGGAAGCCAGCAGAGAGCGCTCCGCCGTTCCCAAACTTCGATAGTGAAAAAACCATTTCTCTCGAAAGGATCGAGTGGTCCAGCCCCTCATTCGGGCGGTCGTGACCGCGATCCAGTCGATTCCCCCTGCCCTATTTGGGATGTATCCCCCAATTTCCTCGAAGCACTGGCGGCGAAAAAGTTGGCAACCACCGGCGACGTGGTTCTGTCCCTCAAAACTGTCGGTTGCTGAACTGTAACCCTCTTCCCGGAAAATTGTCCCTGCAACTCCAAGACGTTCGTCTTCTCCGAACTTCTCCAAAAGAAATTCGCAGTAATCCTCATCAAACGACAGGTCGGAATCCAAATTCCCGATCACTTCATACTCAAGGTGCTTGACTCTTTCAAGCCCTGTATTGAATGCATGAACCTTCGCAGCAAAACTGCGATCCCTGTGTGTGGGCAGATCCACCAATTCCATCCAGTCATGTTGCGCGAGGTATCGCTCCACAATAGTTGCCGTGGAGTCTGTCGATCCATCGTTCACGATTACCCACTTGGAAGGCAAAACAGTTTGGCTTGTCACCGATTGAATCGTTTTCTCGATAAACCGCTCTTCGTTACGAGCAGGAGTGATGAGTACGTACCGTATGTGACCTGAGAAGTGGCTCATTTTCTGCACGGTTATCGCTCGACCGGCACATTCTTGCTTTGCCCAGCTCTCAATGCATTCTGCGCCGAGCTCAACTGAGTGAAGATTTCATCCATGATTCGTGCGGTTCGCAATATCTCCGTGTAAGGTATGGGCAAAGCCAACCCATCGGTGATCGAGCGATAAAATTTCCGTATCAGAACCTTCATACTGTAGCCTGTTTGAAAATCGGCCTTTAGAAACTTTGCCATATTTCCCAATGAGTTGCCGACGTACTGCTTAGCGTAGTCCCACGGTGGGACAAACTGCTCCAAATAACTCTTGTATCGAGATCCCTTCACTCTGATCACCGTCAGTTGGTCGTCATCTATGACCAAACCATTCTTTGCCCCAAACAGCCGGAGTTGGTGCAGCGCGGGGCGCATCTGCGACGAGAAGGTGAAGTAGGCGGTCACGCCATCGCAATGTAATATAACTCGCAGCTCATCGATGATTTCTGTTTCTCCAATACTTCTTAGCAGAGGACTCGTGAAACCATACGCTAGCACCTCGAGAGAGTCCCCTGTTAAGAACTCTGCGACCTTACTTATGCCATGACTGATGACGTTCTGCAGTAGTCCCCCAGGCAGCTTCCTGACCCAGTGATGGCTGTCTCCTAACAAGGCTTTGGCATAGGCGGCATCGCGTAGGTCGTAGCAATAATAGCTTTCCATATGCACGGGAGGGCCACCTAGATAACCTTCCTCGATGAGTCTTCGCATCCGAATGGCTGCATGAGTGAATTGTGCATTGTGACCTACTGTCAATTTCAGGCCCTTGCGTTCTGCGAGACTTATAAGCTGCTCGGCTTCCGCAGCGTCTACAGTGAAGGGTTTTTCTATATAAACATGGCATCCGGCCTGAAGGCACAATTTGGCGACCGGGTAATGGCTCTGCGGTGGAGTCGTAATGTGCACGACATCCGGTGTGGCCTTATCGAGAAGATCTTGCACCTCCGTGAAATACGCCCCAACGTTCAGTCGCTCCTGCAGTTGCCGCGCCATCAACTCTTCTCGGTCGCAGACTCCAACAATCTCGCAGCCCGGAATCAGGACAATCTGCTCCACATGTTGATCGGCTATTTTGCCGCATCCAACAATCGCAACTTTTAGCATCGGCTAACTTGTCCTTCTGACGTACTCGAAGTAACGTCTCGATGCTTCCGAAAACGCAACCAACGGACGCCAATCGAGACGGTCTTTCAATTTTTGGTTAGTGTATCTATTCCCTTTCCAGTAGGCCGAACACCTTCGTCGATTGAACACCGGCGGTAGCTGGCCCTCCGACCACTTGGAATATTTTTCCCAAGCCCAGCACAGGCAGTAGAACAACCAATAGGGAATGAAGATGGACCTGAAGCGTTTGCCCTGTTTTTTGTACATCCGCAAGAATTGCCTGCTCGTTGGCAATTCGTCATCAACCACATTGAAGACCTCGCCGTTGACTCCTGGTCTGATGCCCGCGAGTACGATGGCCTCTGCACAATTGTCGACATAAGTTAACGGGATCCGGTTCGAACCGCCCAAATGAAAGAAGACTCCGAAGGTGTCAATTCCTACTCTGGCGGTGAGCTGGTGAGCCCCCGGACCGTACACCGCCCCCGGGCGCAGGATGACGTAAGGCACGCCATATTTCTCAGCGTACTCAAGCACCAGTTGGTCTTGTTTTAGCTTTGCAAAGGTATAAGCTTCGGCGCGTTCCACTGCCCGGGTTTCTAGTTCACACGTTTCGTCAAGCAATCCGCCGCCCGCGATATTCCAATTGGAATAGATTGCAAACGAACTGATATTGACGAAGCGCTGTAGATTTCCACACTTCAGGGCGGCGTCAAGCAGATTTCTGGTGGTCACAACAGAGTTCATGAAGGACCCTGGAAATGTCTTCTCTATGCCGGCAGCCAAGTGAAAGATCACTGCCACGTCTTTTGCCATTTTCGCGCAGTCCTCGCGGGACAACAGATTGCCCTGCACGATCTCGGCTGGCGCGTTTGGGGCGGTCGCAAGGATCGCATCGAGACGGGCCAAGCTGCTCGATGGCCGGACTAGGCAACGGAGATTCGTAAAACCAGACCGAAGCAATGATTCGACCACCTTCGAACCGATGAAACCATTTGAGCCGGTAATCAGTATCGGATCGTCCAAGCCAATGATCATGTCGTTTTTGTTCATCGCAGGTTTCTTAGTGCTGTTTGATTAGCCGATAACTATGTTAGCGGACGGCGATAAATCAAGTTTTCCCAGCGTTCGCTCGAATTTAGTATTCTGAATCGAACGTGTACTTGCTAGTCCGAATTGCCGCTCTGTTGCTGCGCGTACACTTCACGCCGTTCAGTGGCAAGCGACTTATCGTAGGCTTCCTCGGGCTCGTAAACGACAACATGGCTTCCCCTGCCGGAGAAGGAGAACGGAACGTGCAACAGGTTCTTAAGCCGCAACCGCAACGCCTGCCGCCGCTCCGGTGGAACGAAGAACAGCATGAAACCACCGCCGCCGGCTCCAAGGAGTTTACCGCCAAGAGCGCCAGCACTACGCCCAGCCTCATAAATCTCATCGAGGTCGGTATTCGTTATGCTTTGCGTCAGCGTTCTCTTCACCTGCCAGCCTTCGTGCAACAGATGGCCGAACTCATTTAGCGAACGATTTGGATCCGCGACGATTGCCTCAGCTTCGCCTACCATCTGAAACATCATGTCGAGCTCATGCTTCCGGTGTGGTGTCATTCTGATCTGTTCCTTGGCGATTTCAGAAGCAGTTCGCGCAAATCCAGTAAAGTAAAGCGCGCAGTTTTGCTGGAGCGCGGTTAATCGTTCCCGTGAAATTAGTATTTGCTTCGCTTCAATGCTGCCGTTCACATTGAAACTAATACGATTGAAGCCGCCGTACGCTGCGCTGACTTGGTCTTGTGATCCAACGGCCTCTTTTAGAAGCTGCTGCTCCACGTGGATTGCATCCGCTGCCAGCGAATGCTTATCGCGCATCCGGTCTCTGAGAGCATACAAACCCAGCAAAAGCCCAACGGTGAATGCCGAACTCGTACCTAGGCCGGTCCGCGCGGGCAAGTCAGCCACGTGATGAACCTCGACTCCTTCGCTGACTCCCAAGTAATCCAAGCATGCGCGCACTGACGGATGTTCAATTGCGCTATTGTTGACGACGTTTTCAACCTTCGAATAGGAGATACGGCTGTGGTATTCGAAGAAAGGCGGTAGTCGCCGACAAGTGATGTAGCAGGACTTATCGATGGTCGTAGACAGCACCGCGCCGCCAAACTCGCGGTACCAGACTGGATAGTCGGTGCCGCCCCCGAAGAATGAAATGCGGAACGGAGTTCGTGTAATTATCATGAGCTTAGTTTCCCATTTCCATCGATGATTGCAGCTTCGGCGAAAGAGTAGAGGCGTAGATTTTCAAAATGTCACCTGGACCCTTGCCAGTATTCCAACATCGACCTCAGGGTTTGTTCCATTCGAAACAACGGTCTCCAACCGGTGTCCTTACGCATCTTCTCCGCGCTGCCAAAGATAATTCTCTCGTCAGAAGGACGCATCAAGCGCGGAACCGGTCGAATCCTGGCTTTTACCCCGGATAAACGGATCGCGGTATGCAGCAGTTCGCCGATCTGGTACGTTTTGCTTGCGCACAGGTTGTAAGACTCGCCTCGCTTCCCTTTCATTGCGGCGAGATAAAAACCGCGGACAGTATCATTCACGTCGAGGAACGCCCGACGCGTCTTCAAGTTGCCGACTTCGATTACGGGCAGCTGCAATCCTTTCTTGATGTCAATCAATTGCCGGACAAAATCCGATGGCGCGTCATTTCTCTTGCCTGGGCCCGTGGTATTGAACAGCCGAATGTTTACCGCCGGGATCTTGTAGTCCAGAAAGTATTCGCGGGCCAATAGGTCCAGGCAGACTTTGCTGATTCCATAGGGATGCAACGGTCGCAGTGGCTGCTCTTCTTTGACCGGTATAGCCGATGCTGGCACCTTTCCGTATTCGGCGCTCGAACAAGCGGAGACCACTACTGGAGCCTTTTTCAGATGCCGCACAGCTTCGAACAGGTGCAGAGAGCCCATGACGTTTGACTCGAAGGTCCCGACTGGGTCGGCCCAGGACACTGTGGGCAAGCTCTGCGCACCTAAGTGAAAGATGTGCGTTGGCTGATGCTCCACGAGAAGTTGAGTAACGCGCTGGCCGTTTCGCAGATCACAATGAACGTAGCGAAGATTCCCCGACTTGGCAAACGGAGCGGACGAGTGCAGCAAGTATCCTCCGATTACGTTCCACCCCTTGGCTTGGAGGAATCCGATCAGGTTGGACCCGATGAAACCCTCGGCGCCAGTTATGAAGGCAGTTTTTTTCATTCGCCTTTTCGATTACGTAATTTCAGATTTCAGAGTCGGTGCGTACAATCCCGCGTCTTTCGATACTGAAAAGGGCTTTGTCCCAAAACCTTATGAGCGACCATTTGACATTTGGCAGGAACAATTGAGCACGTTTGGCCAAATCCCAGCCAAAAAGCGCCTTAATCCAAGAATACTTCCAGGACAAGCGTGGGGCATTTAGCCGTCCTCCAAGGTCCCTGGCGACCTTATGCATCTGTTCAGCGATGTCGGGCCTTAGCGGATAGAAATCGATGAGATAGTTCTGCAGATACCTGATACAGGCCGTTCGGACTTCCTCGCTGTCCTCCAGCCTCCGTAGGTAAGAGATATGTAATTGCATCGAGCGCCACAACGCCTCCAATTTCTTGTTCGATCTCCCGACATAACTTAGCCGCATTGTGCCAACCGAGCGGTAGTACACGCGGGCGTCCCGCACGAATCGAACCCCATCGCTAGCTAAGAGGACGCGGCAGAAGTACTCGCCATCATCGTCCGAAATCATGGTGGTGTCCCATGGGCCCGCGGCTTCGGTCAATTCGCGACTCACGAGCCACACGGCAGTTTGCATGAACACCCGCTTCCCCAACTTGCGTCGCAGGAATTCGGTGGGAGTCAGATCACACCACAACGCTGTGGAAGTAAACCGCGCTCGGTATGGCCGGTACATGAACTGTCCGAAAGAAGAAGAGAGAAGCGTCCGCCGACTGTTTCCTGAGTGCAGTGCTTCCATCTGTTTGGCAATCTTGTCCGGAGCAAGCAAATCATCAGCGTCCAGCCATTGAATGTAATCGCCGTGGCACAGGGACAAGGCTTTGTTTCTCGCCGCTGCTGCGCCCTGGTTTTCCTGCCAGACAACGCGGACCGACTCCGGCTCAAACTGCCGCGCAATTTTGAGTGTTTGATCGCTGGAACCGTCATCGACAACGATAATCTCTGTTCGTTTCCAGGTTTGCGCCATCGCCGACTGAATCGTGTCCGCGATCCAATCCGCTGCATTGTGCGCGGGAATTAGGATTGACACTAGTGGCATCATATTCCTCTTACTCCCAACAAACGTGCGTAGACATCCCGTGTTTTCTCGCCGACGATATCCCAGGAATGTTTTGCGTTAGCGTAGTCGCAAATATCCTGTCGACGGTTCTCTAGATTCTCGAAGAGATCGCTTTCAAAATATTTCTCGATTGCTCTTGCCAGGTCGGCCGAATGGCATGGCTTGCACAGGAACCCTGTCCTGCCCTCGATTATTTCTTCCCTCACCGAACCCACCTCAGCTCCGACTACCGGCAAGCCGAAGCTATATCCCAGGAAGAGCACGCCACTCTGGAAGACATGTGTATAAGGCAGTGCAAGGACGTCTGCTGCTTTGAAATACAACTCCGTTTCTTCATCCGGAATATATTGGAACTTCTGCAGTACCTGGTCTCGGCTGGCGTGACCGTTGATAGCCCGTTGAATCTCGCCCGAGTACTGTTCGGATTCTTTTCTTGGCTCACCAGCGATGATTAGCCGGTACTCCGGATGTGTTGCCACAAGCTGTTGAAAAGCGCTGACCAAATATTCGAGACCCTTGTAAGGGCGAATGGCGCCAAAGAACAGGATCGTCCTCTCATCGCTTCTGATGCCCAGACGCTGCTTCGCCTCTCGAGGACTCAGATCAGTGCGCGGCACGGCATTGTTGATCCCAAACGGTATAACAGTGACTTTCTCTTCCTTGACACCGAAATCCTGCCATAGCTCATTCTTCATTCTTTCAGTATGAACGAAAATATGATCTGTAAGCAGGTACTGCAACCTTAAAGTACTGCGGTTAAGGAGCGAGTCGTTTGAGTCCCTCTTCCCTGCGTTGACGTTGTGCGCCGTCAGAACGACTTTCTTCCCAAGCAGTTTGTAATACAGCAAGATAACAGTCCGATCGATGAATTCGAACTTGTTATTCCATAGGATGTGAAAGATCTTGGCCTCCGCGGCGGCGGCGTATCGGAAAAGACGTGCATAGTAAATCAGAACTCTCGCCATCTTCCGGGCGAATCCAGCCTCTCGCTTACTTCCTCGCAAATTAATAAAATTCAGCCTGGTAGTTGTATGCATTTCCGGGCTGTCCACGTCATCGCTGCCAATCACGTCAAGGGACACATCTTTAGCGGTGAGCGCCATTGCCAAGCCGAACGTGTAGGGCTTGTCAAAACCGCCTGTGAGCAAAGCGACTTCAATCCCAGCGGACGGGCTCGATGACATGTTTCTGGAAGCCGCAGCTTCCTCGGTGAGGTTCTTCGGGGACAAAAGGCATGCTCCCATCGTTAGCCTCGAACTCCGACCAATTGCTTCGACGGGGAGTATTTTTCTGCATGATCTGCGGACCGAGTCTCCGGTAGATTGAACGCCCCTCCGTTTCCGCTCCGATCCGAGTCTGAAACTTCAGGGACCTTGGGATATGAGACTTCTGGAACACTGGTTATCGCGAAAAGAAAGAATATCCAGGCTGGAGCAAGCATCTTGAAGAACGCCGCCTCGGTAAAGTTGTAGACTAGCCCCATATAGAAATATGCCAGCAGTAGGCTGCCTGTCGAGACATTGCTGCGCCACACGCGGAAGACCCTTCTGTACCCCGTCGCAATGATGACGGCGAGCCAAGCCACTCCCATCCATCCTAGGTTCAAGAAGATCTCGAGGTAACCGTTATGTGCCTCGTTGGGGTGCCACCAGTAAATGCTCCACATCTTCTCGAGTCGCGGCCCGAGCCAGAAACTCTCGAAGCCGGTCCCGAACAACGGGTTGCGGACGAGGGTGAGGAGTACTCCCCAAACCTCAGTCCGGTCTGTGAGCGTCGGGTTTCGTCCCATTGTCGCCAGAACGCCGGGGCTCACCCCAAGGAATACGATAGAGGAAGAAATAACTAGCATGACCACTGTGAGAGCATGTACGACCGCTGGCCTTCGGATCGCAACACGAGAGTTCGCGGCCAAGAATAGGGTGCTCGCCATTAGGAAGGAGCCTAAAGACGTCATCGAATTGGCGATCCAAAACAGCCATAGCACCATACTCAGAATGACTCCGAGGGCGAACAGCTTTCTGGTTCGGCCTTCGCTCTTCCGATCCCGGTAGGTTGCAAGAAAGCGCCACATCGCTCCCAGCCCGAAGATGAGACAAATTACCCCAAGAGTGTTCTTGTTTGTGGTGACTCCCATGTAGCCAACTTCACCCTGCCATATGCCGTACCCACGCCCCAGGCTCGGATAGTACTTGATGAACAGGATGGAGAGTGGGATTAGGACATAAGCCGTCCGCGCGAGGAGCCGCTTCAGAGCTGTCGTCGGTTCACAGTCGGTTAAAACAATCAGGACCATAACGAGGTCGCCCAAGGCTTTGGTCCATCGTTTGAACGCCACGTCGGGATAATCAGACCAAAGGAAGCTCACGGCGCAGTAGAGAAAAAACAAGAGGATTATTGGATTCGCCCGCAAGAACCTCCCAATTCGTCGTCCTCTAGTGACAAGCACAATTAGGCCTGCAGCCAATAAAAACATGTATGACAGTCGGTCAAACGGGCTTCCCTCCAGTACTTGGTCGGGCGAGGGGACGGCGTTCATTTGCAACCACTGGCCCGGCGAGCGCGAACAAGCCAGCGATACCCAAACCACCGGAATCCAGAGGGCCTTCGAGGTCCGCGCATTCTGATCCCGGTCGAGCCAAAAAAGTCCCAGGATCAAAAGGCAGTAAACGACAGTGGCAATCGCTGAGGGCATTTAGCTCCTTCGCGAGTGCAGCTCTAAGGTCAACCGCTGAGTCATTTCGTGTCCAGTAAGAGGCAGACAGAAACTCTCCTCACGGAGAGCATTTGGGAACATCGTCGAGTACACTCAACTAGCAACGCTGCGATTCAAACTGATCTCATGAACGTGATCTGATCCAATCGTGCTGATCGCGATATCTTGATGCGGCTTCCCGTAGTTATGGACTCGCAACCGCAAACCGGGCAGTTCCTCATTTCCATTCATCCCGATCTTCACACGCAGAGCGCCCGAATCCGCGCTGACGCTTTCAAAAACGGCCGACCGGCGTTTGCGAAACCAGGAGACCGCGTTGGAAGCGGTCGAAAACCAAGCTCCTCGGTTCTTTAGTTCGTCAACTAGTTCCACGTAAAAATCACCCCATAGTCTTTCAGGAGCGATGCTGCGGTCATGCCAGTTGACGGTGACACTGCCCCCGAACCGGACAGCGTTCTCTATGATACTTCCAACCTGTTTGCGGGCTTCATCGGGAGATAGGTTTAGATAGACTGGAAAGAACAAAGCCGTGTCCATAATATTGAGCGGCAGCTCGAGCAGATGGATTGTTTCCAGGGGTTTGTAGGATTGCGTGGTTCCTGCGCGGTACCCTATGGTCTGGTTGTATCCAACCGTGGAATCGTAATCGGCGCCCGCCTTTTCCAATTTCACCGGCGATTGTTCATTCTGATACAGCCAATGCATTCGCACTCCGGTAACTTTCGCCCCTGTTATCTGACGGATTTGCTCAAGTTCCTCGAGTCCTTTGTAGCTATCGATCCACGCATCAATTCCGTGCAGCCCTATCTCGCAGCCCGAGGATTTTAATACTTGGATCTGCCCCACGACATCACCGGCGCCGTATCGCGACGCGCGGCGCTTGGGTGCAAGGCCCTTCTCAACTCGGCCCGGAGTGTCCTTGAATGGAATGACAAAGAAGGATGAGGGCACGCCACGTTCTAATTTCGGATAGCGATCAAATTCGCTCCAGAAGTCTCGTACGAAACCGAGTTGAACAAGCGGAAGCTTCAGCGCGGCCCACCAATTGGTAAGGAGACTGCGCACACGCTGCCGTCCCTGTAATACGCTGATTAGAGAACCAACCGTAGCACGGTACAGAAACCCTAGGATTGTGTGATCCAGCTTGTGCCGGCGGATTGAGGGGTGATCTACATCGTGGGTCAAACAAGCAATGAACGGATACCCATCGGGGACGGGTGGAATCTCAACCATTGGGAGGCCGCACTCGAGGATAAGATTCCGCAAGAGCGCGATATGTAACTCCAAGGTCGGAATGCCGGCGTTCCCTGCAGGCTGGCCAGCAGTGAGCAAAGTCCGAATCTCCCCGAAAAGGTCATACCCTATGCGCGCTAAATTGCTTCCTTGCGACCGGTCGAGATACATCGCCCGCTGGTGGGAATCTTCCTCCCGCTCGTAGCCATTACCTCTTTCTCCAAACGTGATGCTGCTTCCATAGATCGGGATTTGCATTCCCTCATACGTGAGGATGCGACCCTCTTTTTGCCCGAAAGTGATTTTGATTTCATGCTCGGCGTCAAGTGGCAGCTTCTGACTGCCGTACAATACCAGCAGTTTCGGCAGGCGTTCTGGCAGAGTAACACTTCCGCAGCCGATCAGAATTTCGTACTGCCGCTCGCTCCGGTAAAACTCCCATGGAGTCTTGAACAGCTCAAAAAACTCTTGCACGACCACGTGTTCCGACGGATTAGCGATGACTCCGATCATGCCAACAATTTCTGGGGTCCCTTCGAGAGTTGCCACTTAGGTGGAACACAATTCCACAGCGTTTTTGTTTCCCTTAAGAACCTCGCTCACCATGCCCACAAGTGTCTTTCTCTCCTGGCTCCAAATGTGCCGTAAGTAAATCTGCTGCCCTCGCTCTGCGATTTCGTTGGCCTCTTTGGCGTGGGCGAACACATATTCGATTTTTCGTGCGAGTTCCTCGGAGTTGCCTGACTCAAAGAAAAGAAGAGACTCATCGCTGAAGTAATCTTTGACGCCCGGCGTATAAGGAGCAACCACCGGCTTCCCCAATGCCAGGTACTCGAAGATTCTAGTTGGAGTGTTAATCTCCGTAAACGGATTTCTCTGATTTGGAATGACACCCACGTCGCAATCTTCGATCGCTGGCACAAGATCCTCGAGTCGCTTGGGCCCCAAATAACGGATTGCTTCATCCAGGCCTTTGCTTTTGGCTGCGTCCATCACGCGGTCGAGAAAGGCTGTCCGAGCGCCATAAATCCTGAGTTCCGCGGCAGGGATAGACTCGCGGACTCGCGCAAAGGCATCGACGGCAAGGTCTAGACCATTCCTCTCAACTATCGACCCATGGTACATGACCACGAATCGTTTGTTGGAAGTCTGGCTTGCGGAGGCGCACGCCTGTGGGGGGCGAATATGGAAAATATCGTTGTCCGGAGTGTTCATGATCACTCCAATTTTTTCCGGACGGCAACTGCGGGAGGCGAAGATTCGCTTGCACGCGATGTTGACTGTCAACACTAGATCCGCTCGCGCCATGCTCCACTTCTCTAGCCAGGTTATGAGCCGCACGATTAGGCTATCGGTGCGAAGGCTGAATATCGTCACCATCAGCTCAGGCATCGGATCGTGCAGATCGAGGATTACCTTCGCTCCAAATGCTGCTGGGATCAGCGCACTCAAGACAAGGATGTCGGGCATATTATGCACATACACCAGGTCATAACGGCGGTTCAACGAGCGCAACGCAAAGATGAAGGAGGAAATTAGGATGAAGGCCGCATACTGGAAGGCGTAAGCGAATTTGCCTCCCCGGCGGTTTTTGAGTGGGACGCGCAATACTCTGACGCCGTCCAAATTCTCATTACGGGGAGCATCATCGCTTCCGAGGCATACCAAATCCACTTCCATGCCTTCGCCCGCGAGCGCATCCACGGCTCGGCGTGGCCTCGGATCGCCGGGGTACACCGAGAACATCACCATTGCTGCCCTTTTTCCTCCAAGCCGTTGGCTGTTGGAGGCGATTGGGGGTTCAGCATTCAAATGAGGATCGTTGGGTTGGCCGGTCGACGAACGAACCATGCTCATTGTCCAATCAGGGCTACGAGCGCGGCTCTCACCTGCGTCCACGGTCGCCGCAGCTATTTAACTCCTGGACCCCACCGCCAGTTGTCTTCCAGTTACGCCGTTGTCACCCAGTTTCTTGGAGGTGTCACGCTCAATCTTCTTTTCGTTGGAGGCCTGAATCGCTTCCAACATCGCCGACTGATTGAACTTGCTTAAGAGCTCGATGTTGGGCATGACACAATGACCCCCAATGATACCCGGAAAGTACTTGACCGATGGAAAGAATTTTATTTCTTCCCAGAACGAGATGATTTCGTCGTACTGCTGGCCGGATTGGTCGCAATACCTTTCGACCTCTTGCGCCCACGCGATCATCACGCCGAAGTAAGTCGTTTCCGTGAGCTTAGCCAGTTCGGTGGCTTCCGCGGACGAAAGAATCTTGGTTTTCAAGCCTACCGATTCGAAATGTCTGGCAGCCAGCTCGCCAGCTGCGGGATCCATCGCACCCACGAATTTCGTATAGTGACGCATCTCCTCGAGCATGCGCGCGTGCTTGCCCCGCACGGGACTGTGCACCACCGCGGTCCCCGTTCGCTCGATAATGGCCCTCGTAGTCCCGATCGCCACAGTGCTGTTGATGATTGTCAGCGCAGGTCTAAAGAGCTCGATGTATCGAACCGTCTCACCCACGAAGTCCTTTATGCCGAACGGGTAGCAGACATGCAGAACATCGATCTCTCCCGGCTCTCCGATCGGTGGAGTGATATCCACTCCAATGGCATCGTGGTGCTCGGAAATGAGTTCGAGGAGGGGGCGGCCCACCTCTCCTAGTCCCACGACAACCACTTTTTTTTGTTCACTCAAGACCTTTCCCTCCTTCGAAGGGTGTTAAATCTCGTGCTGCGGATCCCTTGGTCATTCCCTGTTTCTCAGTCCAACGTGTCCCTACCGCTCAGTTGGCGCTTGACAACCAACGATCTTGTCCATTTCTACATCAACTTCCTGGAAGTGTCGACACCACGGAACGCTTTAGCTATCTTCCGCGTGGCCTATGAATGATTAAACTGAAACCGAAGTTGCGCTTTCCACTGCAGTGCGCTGCGCGCTTCGAATAACAGCCTGTACGACCCTCTTCTGATCAGCTTCCGAGATAGCAGGAAACATGGGAAGGGACAATATTCGTTCCGCAGCCTTCTCGCAGATGGGAAAGTCGCCGCTCTGATACCCAAGACTGGTGTACGCCTTTTGCAGATGCAAGGGGATCGGGTAGTGAATCGCGGTACCGATATTCTCCCCAGCCAGCGCGCTCTGCATTGCTTCCCGGTTCTCCACTTGTATCACAAAAAGGTGATAAACAGCCTTCGACCAGGAGGGTTCATACGGTCTGACAATATCGGTCCCCGCGGCAGCAAACAGTTCGTGGTATTTCTGGGCGTGCTCACGCCGGCTTTCATTCCAAACCGGCAGGTACTTCAGCTTGACGCTTAAAATCCCTGCTTGAATGGAGTCCAGTCGCCCATTGTACCCTTCGATATCGTGGTAGTACTTCTTGGCCTGTCCGTGATCTCGCAACATACGCATGTTGCGCGCCATTTCCTCGTCTTCGGTCGTGGCTATGCCCGCTTCGCCGCACGCGCCCAAATTCTTGCCGGGGTAGAAGCTGAAGGCCGCTGCTTTCCCCATCGTGCCCGCCTTCTTCCAGCGATGGTCGCGTTTAGAGAAATACTCGGCGCCGTGCGCTTGGCAGGCATCCTCGATCACGATTAGGTTGTAGCGATCGGCGAGATCTTGGATCGCATCCATGTCGGCGCATTGCCCATATAGGTGCACAGGGACCACCGCCGTAACTGGCCGTCCGCTCCTCCGGCTGACCAGCTTGCCGGCGCCTTCCCGCGAGCACTGTTGCTCAAGAAAGTTGCGCAACTTTTCTGGATCCATGTTGTAGGTGCGCTCATCAATATCTACGAATTCCGGGCGCGCTCCCGCCTGCGAAATCGCTTCCGTCGTCGCGATGAAGGTATTCGCTACTGTAACCACTGCATCGCCTTCGCGGACGCCCGCTGCTATCAATGCAAAGCGCAGCGCATCCGTCCCGCTGTTCACGCCGATCGCAAACCGCGTCCCGCAGAATTCTGCGAATGATCGTTCGAATTCTTCCACCATTGGCCCGCCGATGAAGCCTGCAGTCTTCAAGGCCTTCTGAAAGACCGCTACAAGTTCCTTCTCGAGTTCTTCGTGTACGCCGACCAAATCCAGAAATGCGATCTTCCCGTTGTTCGTCATAGTTCAATCCTTGACTCCGCGTTGATATACCGCAACAGCTTCGCCGGATTTCCCGCCACAATCGCGTTCGCGGGCACATCCTTCGTCACCACGCTTCCCGCGCCAACGATGGCGTTTTCCCCGATCACCACGTTGGAGAGAACAGTGCTCCCGGATCCAATTGAAGCGCCTTTTCTTACCAGGGTCTGCTCGACCTTCCAGTCTTTCTCGGTCTGCAATTGGCCATTGGACGTCGTTGCCCGTGGGTAAGAATCGTTAATGAAAGTCACGCTGTGTCCGATGAATACGTTGTCCTCTATGATGACGCCTTCACAAATAAAACTATGGCTGGACACTTTGCAGTTTTTTCCGATCGTTGCGTTCTTCTGAATCTCGACAAATGCTCCTATTTTCACGTTGTCGCCAATTTCGCAGCCATAAAGATTAATGAACCTGGAAAGCTTGACTCCCTCTCCCAATTTCACGTTTGGACCAATGGCACAGAATTCATTCACAGGCGCACCAATTCTCCTCTCTTTTGAATGGAACATTCCGCCGCTTCCAGCATCCGCACGACCCGAAGCCCGGCGTGCCCGTCGTTGATCGGCGTCTTGCTGTTTAGTATGCAATCTGCGAAGTAGGCAAGCTCGACGCGCAACGCTTCGGACTGTTCGATCTGCGGCGCCCACATATCCCCTGTCCGGTAACTTACAAGCACGTCGCGAATCCCTTCTCCTCCGCTAATCTGTACTCCCTTGTCGTACACACGGACCTTCTCGTCGGCCACCAGGTCGTTCCAAACCAGCATCTTCTTCTGGCCTCCGATCAGCGTGGTGCGAATCTTCACGGGCGAAAGCCAATTTACGTTGATGTGGGCGATTACATTCTGCGGGAAGTAGATCGTCATGTACGCGACATCTTCCACCCCGTTCAAATGCTTTTCGCCGGTCGCCACTATGGCCTCCGGCTCTTTCTTTATCAGATGATCCATGATCGACAGATCGTGGGGCGCTAGGTCCCAAATCACGCTGACGTCGTGCTGAAAAAGTCCTAGATTGACCCGCAGCGAGTCGTAGTAGTAGAGATCTCCCAATGCGCCGCTCTCGACCAGTTCGCGGATCTTGCGGACCGCGCCCGTAAACAAGAATGTATGATCCACCATGATGGTGAGTCTCTTCCGAGCCGCCAGTTCGATGAGTTCCTCTGCTTGCGCCGCGTTAGATGTGAAGGGCTTCTCCACGAATACATGTTTGCCGTTTTCGAGCGCCGCTTTGCTCAGCTCAAAGTGCGTCCAGACAGGAGTGATGACGGCCACTGCGTCGATTTCCGGCGAACTGAGAACCTCCCAGGGATCCGACGTCGTGGGAACATCGGGATGGTTCTTCCGCACACGCCCCAATGCCGCGGGACTATTGTCGCAAACCATCTGCACGCACACTCCATCCAGACCGTGCAGGTTCCTGACGATGTTGGGTCCCCAATAGCCGTAACCGATTACGCCTACTCGGATCATGTTTGCTCTTCCTTCCGCGGAGATAGTTGGATTGAATGAATGCTGATCATGGAACTGACCTGCAAGCGGGGAATCAGGCGGGGCCATTCGGCTCCGCAAATCGCGCTTAACCGAACCGTCTGGGCAGACCCGCTTGAGGGTCTAACTGGCTGCGGCGCCGTCCAGGCGGGCTACCGCCATTAATCTCACGCTGAGACATCCCATACGCTCCACCAACATTGCTCTTAACCGTCCAAATTCACTGCTTAGACACTCCAGGAGCAGAATTCAAGGAGCGCAGAGCAGGGTCGCAATCAAACTGCCACCCTACTTCCCGTCTGGGGCCAAGTCGCATAAATCAAGTTATGGTCCAAATAACTGAAAAACAAGCTGTTAGCAGCGAGGGGGGTGCGCCAAACACTACTCGCCTCCCACTATCCCTCTCCGAGACGCGGGGTGAGGGAAAACTCTTACCACCATGTGATATGGGGATTCCCAGTGAGGAACATCCGGACGGCATTGACGTGGATTCGGGTATGGGTCGCAAACATGGCGGGTCTGCCGTACAGGAGCACTACCTGTACCTTATCTGGACTTTCAATCACTAGTCTGAACTACCCCGCAGCCGTATCATGTCCCTGAGGGAGAGTCCGGGGTTTTATAGACCATTAGTATGGGACTGATTAGAAACCACATGATGGCCAAAAAAGTGATTCTGGTGTTCGCGCTAGTCGGGTTATGCACCCTTTCAAGCCATGTTGCAAAGGCCCAGATTCCAGCAAGCCGCAGCGTTGACTGGACACATGCTGGCATTCCGGGTGGAATCCCTCACGGAGCTTGTTTCCAAACTTTATCCGCAAGTGGTGGGGCAGACGACAGCGTAGCCATCCAAAACGCCATCAACGCGGCTCCCGCAGGATCGGTGATCTGTCTGAATGCCGGAACTTATACTCTTCATCGGGCATCGACCGTGTGTCAGGGCAAGTCCGACGATTTCGGCGGTGGCGTTTATGAGGCAGGCTTGTGCCTCACGGACAAGTCCATCGTATTGCGCGGGGCTGGTCCCAATTTGACCAACCTCCGATATGGCGACGGCGCGAGCGTCATCAGTATGGGGCGGACATTTCTATCTCACTCGAATGTAGTTTTCATCCCGGTCACTGCCGGGGGGAACAAAGGCTCGAGTCAGATTACTTTGGCCAACACCTCTGGGATTACGCCGAACAGCTATGTTGTCATCACCCAGACAAACCCTAACGACCCCGCCGACGGCAATCTATTAGCAACGGCGGCGGGATACGCCGGAGTATGTAGCTATTGCGGCCACGACCTGCCGAATAACCTGATGGCGCAGATTGATAGGGTGATAGGGGTAGCCGGCAATGTGGTTACTTTGGAGCGCCCGCTCTATTTCGATTACACGAATGCCCCGCAAGCTTTCCATCTTCCGATGGTTGAGAGCGTCGGTCTGGAGGGCGTGCGTATCCAGACAACGGCCGCATCTGGCACTGGCCTCGTCTTCAAAAATGTGAACTTGGAAGCCTGCGCCCACTGCTGGGTACACGACGTTGAGAGCGATATGGCCGTGGATAAGTCCCACATTTATCTATCAGACGTATACGGCAGTGAAATCAGCGACAACTACTTGAACGATGCGTACAACCACAACAGCGGAGCGGATTATGCGATCCTTCTGGAGTTCCGGGCATCGGAGAATCTAATTCAGAACAACATCATTCGAAAAGCTCGGCACACCTTCCCCGTCAGCGGCACCAGCGGCAACGTGCTTGCCTATAATTACGCGCTTGATGCTTATATGGGGGAATATCACAACTCTCTCCCAGAGACCCAAAGTCACGGTGCTTATCCGTACATGAACCTCTGGGAAGGGAATGTTTTTCCGAATATCGAGTTCGACTTCACCCATGGGAGCGGCGGCTACAATACAGTTTTTCGGAACTACGTAAATCTCACCTCCACGAACCCAGACACGGGCGCTCCGATGACTGGGGCCATATTCGGCATCGCCGTGGCCTACTACAACAACTACGACAATATTCTGGGTAACGCCATCGGTCAGTATCCGTCAGGCTGCGCGGCTGGTACTTACCAGATCAACGCCGATGCTTCTCAGTCTCCCAGTATTTATAAACTCGGCTATTACGACGACGGGGGCACTGCAACTCCGAACGCCTCTTTGTCGGCCAAGGTAGAAAATACGATGCTTCGCGGCGGTAATTGGGATTGCAAGACCAACTCTGTGGTATGGAATACCAATGTTCCTGGCGGCAGCCTGGTTTCCACTTACCTCACGCAGCAAACCTTACCCAATTCTCTTTACCTCTCCGCACAACCAAATTGGTTTAAACCAAGCAACGCGGTCTGGCCACCCATCAACCCGGGCGCCAGCACAAAAGTGAATAAAATTCCTGCTCAAATCTGTTATGAAAATGGCCCGAAAATCGGAAAGCCATTTGATCCCTCATTTTGTTACAGTTCCGTTGGTCCCCAGCCTCCGACCGGCCTGGCGGCAATAGTTAACTGAATGACGGAAGTGCCCTGGTCTGGTAAGGTCAATGGCAGGGTGCGCGGTTATTCCTGCAATGATTTCGCTACTCCGCGGCGGAACGGGAAGGGCTGGTCGCGTTTTGTCGCCCCGATGTCAAATCATCCACGCGCCGGGAGAGCAAGCCTGCATCGCGAATCTTATAGATTAGCGCACGATAGCTAATCTTTAGGGCCTGAGCGGCCTTTCGCCTATTCCACTGATTTGCCTGCAGCGCTTCGAAGATAAGGCTCCTCTCTTTCTCTCGAACCGCCTCTCTAGCTAGCTGCTTCAGGGGAATGATTCCCACAGTGCGGGAACTTTCCCGAGCCTGATCAAACCGCCCGGGTACGGGCCCTTGAACGATTTTGGCTTCCGCCCCTATCAACACGTGGCGAGCAATGCCGTTCGAAAGCTCGCGAATATTCCCGGGCCAATCGAGTTTCTGCAAGTAATTTAGCATCCCCGCACTTAACGGTTCGGATTGCTTACTGAACTTCTCCTCGAACTGCGCACGAAAATACTCGGCCATCAGCGGTATGTCTTCGCCTCGCTCGCTCAAACGCGGCAACCGTAGGCGGACTACGTTGATGCGGTAATACAGGTCCGCGCGGAATCTTCCCGCTTCAATCTCTTCTTCCAAGTCCCTGTTTGTGGCGCAAATCAGGCGTGTTTCAACCACTCTCTCGCACTCGTCTCCAATGCGCGAAAAGCGTCCGTCCTGCAGAAATTGCAGGAACTTGCTTTGCAAACCTAAGCTAAGGTCTGCAATCTCATCCAAGAACAAAGTCCCATGTTGCGCAAGTTCAACCCTTCCAAGCTTGGATGAGCAAGCCCCTGTAAACGCTCCTTTTTCGTACCCAAATAATTCGCTCTCGAGGAGCGCTGCGGGGATTGCCGCACAATTGACCTTTACGAACTGGCCGTTGCTCCACGGAGAATGAGCGTGAATCCATCTGGCCAGGACTTCCTTGCCTGTCCCGCCATTCCCGTTCAGCAACACAGGGACGTTAGTAGCACAGGTTCTCGTCGCCAATCGCCTCACTTGCTGCATAGCCGAGGAGCACCCAAAAATGACCTCTTCCGGCGGCAGCAAATCGATAGGTTCAGTGCCTTTGTTCTTCCGTTTCTTTTCCCCGGGCATGTTCGTCCAAAGTTTCTGCGCGTGGGAACGTTGCACAACTCAGGCCATTGGGCAGAGCCATTCTCTCGCTCCTCAATGGATGCAGCATCGGAATAACTTATTTATTTATAACAACTTGAACGAGAGAGAGGCAGCCTAGTTCTAGTACCAGCTACAGCCACGATATGGTAACCAGAGAAAACTTCTAGGAAAAAACTTGTCCTGACAATAAGAAAACCAGTCTCCTTTTCGGACGTCGATCAACCACCACCCGATCAAGCATTGCTTTAGGATCAGTTTCTTTCTATCTAGGAGGAAAGATGAAGGACTCTAACAAATCGGCTCTTGCCTTCTCGTCCGACGCCACCACTCGCAAAATGTCGCTGACCGAGAGCATCCCCCGGTATTGCCCCCCCGCGTCGACTACGAGCAGGTGAAAGATCGTGTTCTGCTCCATTAGGCGCAAGCAGTCCTCCATTGTCATCTCTGGCGTTACCGTGACGAGTTCACGCGTCATGATATCCGAGACCTTCATCCAGGCAGGACACTTATTTTC
>Ga0137415_10000092_pt1 | contig 69485 bp, 129 predicted proteins | sample CZODoug3_1_1_16f_FD_183082 | JGI IMG/M metagenome (GOLD analysis project Ga0137415, IMG submission 183082) | Vadose zone soil fungal communities from Angelo Coast Range Reserve, California, USA - CZODoug3_1_1_16fungal (Hybrid Assembly) | ecosystem: Environmental > Terrestrial > Soil > Vadose... | reverse complement strand
GGTCATCGGTTCGCTATCTGCCCGCCGTGCTCCAGGCACAACCCGGACACCAGCGCGGTGTGCACGACGTACTGGGCGTAGCTGGGTGCGACATGCTGATACGCCATGAGCGCACCCTCGGCCCGGCGGTACTCGGCGTAGGTGCCCTGCCCGGACACCATAGTGCGGCAGGCACGGTGACCGAGGGCGAGTGCGTCGGAGCTGGTGCTAGGCCCCATGATGCGAAGGAACACCTGCTCAGCGCTCGACTGGCTGGACACCACGACGGTGGGCGTGGACAGCTCGGTGGCGATCACGACCGTGGCCACGACGGTGCCGATAATGGCGGCGGTCAGGGCGTAGGTGAGCCAGGGGGATGTGTTCGAGACGGCCAGTGTGTCGGCCATGATAGGTTCTCGATTCTCGGTGAAGGCACCGGGGTTGTCGCGAATCATGCGGCAGGTGTTACCGGCGGCTCTCGGCATTCACCCGAGAGCCGCCCTTATGTGCGCGTTTGGTCTAGTAGCTGCCCGCGCCGGGCGGCGGGAGCTTCGCTTTGATGCGGGCCACGGTGGCGCACAGGACTCGTGTGACGTCGGGGTTGCTGTCGGTGCCACCGAAGATGACGGGTTGTTCCTGCGCCACGGCGAGCAGGTGGTGCAGCAGGTTCCATTCGCTGCGAGTGAGGGTCACGCGGCACTCTCCGGGGCGCAGGCCGTTGGCGGTGCTCATCGTGGCCACGGCCAGTACCGGCGCTTAGGTGTGTCATCGACGCCGACTCGCGCCGTTCCGTGCGGTATCCACCCGTCGTGGCCTTCGTCGGTGATCGCCCCGCACGGGCAGCGCCACACCTCTTCTCCGGGTTTCAGGCAGGCCACGGTTTGTGCCCAATGCTCGTGCCGCTTCGGCGGGGGAGGGGCTTCGGACCACTCGACGCCGTCCAGGTTCCACAGCGGCATCGGTGACGGCCCGGGGTCGGCCTCCGGCGGGATGATGATCAAGAACTTCCGGCCGTCGAGCTGCTGGTAGCGGGGCTCGGCCCGCACGGTGCTAGGTGGCGTTTTGGCTAGGTGGTCGGTCATGGGGTCGCTCACGTCGTCTCCCATTCCGGCTTGAAGTCGGGGTGGTCGCGCCACTGTCGGGCGAGCTCCTGTAGCGTCCTCTGGTTCTTCACTTCGCCCGGTACGTACTGGCGGACGACGATCGGATAGCTCTGGAGCAGGAGCTTGAGGCGCTCCGGGGACGGCAGGCGTTCCCGGTGGCCCCACGGGGGTAGGGTGACGTCGATCTGGTCGTGGGCCATGTTCCACAACTCCCGCAACGCCTCGCGCTCCTCAGCGTCTGGGTGTTCGTCAATCCGGTCATGCACGAACGCGGACAACTTGCGGGTGTTCACGTGGTCTCCTCGCCGGTGATAGCCCACGGATCCCACAGCAGGTCTTGCCCATCCATCGTCAGCGGCCACGGCTTTAACCCGGCCTTCGCTTCCCAGCAACGTTCCGGGTCGTGCTCAATCCAGTGGTGGGCGTTGAACCGCTCCCACCACTTGCCGGGCTCGCGCAGTTCGACTGGGTGACCGCAGCTCTCGCACGGCTCAGTCATTTCGTTCCTCGTTGGTGGTGTGCTCCGCGACCAGGGCCCTGGTGCGGGCCATGATGGCGTTCGACCTGGCGAACCACTCGGCGGCGTGCTTCTTGCCGTCCTCGTCGTCCGCGAGCGCCACCAGGTCACGCAGCACGGACAGGGCGTCGTCCGGGACCTGCGTTGCCGCCCACCCCAGAAGCGCGCAGGCGGGAATATTCACCTCAAACGCGGACTCATCCGCGAAGGAGGCGCTGACTCGATGCGCGGGAATCTGGCTAATCCGCACGTCCTCTTCGTGACCGGCGACGTGGTAGAACAGGATTCCAGCCTTCTTGTCGTGATACCGCTCGGATTCGTCGCTCACCGCTGCCCCCGCTCGACCGGGACCGGGAGCAGCCACTCGTCCGCATACGGCATCGACAGCCAGCAAGATGTGTCGCCGAGAATGTGCGGGCCGGCGTGCCAGAAATGCAGGCCGTCGTCGCGGCTCTCCCATCGGCGCAGCAACTTCTTGCACACGGGGCACGGTTTGTCGCTCACGGCGCGGGCTCCTCTGCACCGTTCGCGTCGAGGCCCAGTGGGCGACACTGGAAGACCCTCGCGTGGCGGACCACGTGCGGATTGTCGATCGGCGAGAACTGGACTTCGTCGAACTCCTCCGCCTGCCCCGGGTAGACGATGTAGCCGCGGACGCGACCGCTGCTCCCTGACATGTAGTCGTAGACGAGTCGGTCGGTGTCCTTCCAGTGTTGCGCGAGTCGCTCACCCATCGGTCTGTCCTCCCTCAACGGCGGTGACCAGGGCGTCGGTCAACCGGTCCTGCTCGGGGTCGTGGCAATACTCAAGGGGCACTTGGTCCCGCCAGAACTCGACGAGCGCGACCGCTGCCTCGACGATGCGTTCCATCTGGTAGATGCGCGCGGACCGGGCATCGAGCGTGTGCGTGTTCCGGTCCGCCAGCTTCTCCAACCGGACGATCGTGGCCTTGGCCTCGGCCAGCTCCGCCCGCAGCGAGGGCGGAGAGGGGGACGGAGTCAGGGACGCTGACGGCGGCACGTATCCATCGGGCAAGCCCGGCGTCTCGATCGGCCAGTCGCTCACGTCACGTCTCCGTTCAGGGCGTCGGTCAGGGCGTCCAGCAGCTCCCCGGCGTGCACCCCGACGACGCAGGCGGCCGGATCGTCGTAGTACTCGACCAGCGCGGCGGCTGCCTTCTCCACTGCGCGCAACCGGACTAGCTCGTCGAGGATCGGGGGCAATCCGACGTAGTGGGCGCCGTCAGTTTCGCGCAAAAGACGCGCTCGTCGCTCGGCCTCGGCCAGTTCGTCACTCACCACGATGGCGCTGCCCCCTTTCGCTTCCGGCGCTCCTCGTCCAGCGCCTTCCGCAACTCCGCGTTTTGGGCGCGCACCGTGTCCAACTCCTGCATGATCCGGGCCGACCACCAGTTCAACGTGCCGGCGTGGCGGGCGATGACCTCCGCCTCGGCCAGCGAGTACGGCTCGGGCTGGTCAGTCATCATCGTCATCGTTCGGGCTGTCATCCCCGAAAACTCCTTCGAGGATCCACAGCAACTGCTCAACCGCCTCTTGCTCGTTCACGGCGCCTCGCTCTCGGTCTCGCCGGCAGCAAGCGCCGCACGGGCGTTGGTGGAGTAGCTCTTCAGCTCGTGCCAGTTCGTGTGCAACGCGCCGGGCAGCAAGATGCGATCAAGCCCCTCCGCCGCGTCGGTCAGTGCGGCGGTGAGCAGTTCAGCCCGGGCCTGGAGCGCGCTGTTGTCCCGCCGGAACCCCTTGGCTGCCTGCGCGATCGGCTCCAGCTTGGCGACGTATGCCTCCAGCTCCGCGACCCGGGCCTGAGCTTTGTTGCGCTCGTTCTGCCGCAGTTCGACTACCGCGCGGGCTTCGACGTAGCAGCTCTCGGCGCGCTCCAGCGTCGCCTCCAGCTCGGAGATCCGGGCCTGGAGCGCGTCCCGGTCGGCGATGACAGCGGGCAGCGCCCTGAACTCAACCTCCATTGACACCGCCGTAGCCACCGACTTGGAGATCAGCGGATTGGTGCCATGCGGCATCGCGTCGTGCACGATCGGGAACCAGTACTCGGTAGTGGACACCTCGGCCTGGTTAGTCATCGACAGCCTCGTGGGTCGCGGCGAAAATGTCGGGCTTGTTACTCGCGCTTGAGGTAGCGGACCGCAGCTCGGAGCCGCGCAGGGTCGTCACGGAAAAAGCCGAGCCCCTTGTTGCAGGAGTCGCAGAGGACGCCGCGCACGCGTTCCGATACGTGACAATGGTCGATGCGCAACCGTTCGGTGTTGCCGCAGATCGCGCACTTGCCTTCGCGCATGAGCTGTTCGTATTCGTTGAGGGGGATCCCGTACGCCGACTTTGCCTTGTGCGCGGCGACGCGGTCTCGGTTGTTCTTGACCCACTCGCGATGCGCGGCCTTCTGCTTGTCCTTGTTGGCTGCGTAATAGGCCGCGCTGCGAGCGCTGGTGCAGAGCTTGCACCAGCCAGACCGCTTGCGGACGCCGTAGAAGTCCTCACGGGGCTTCAGCTCCCCGCACTTCGGGCAGTTGAACAGCGTCTGGCTCATCAGCGACCCTCTCGTAAGTCGCCTCGAATATATCACTCTTGCACGGGTAGAACTCGCCCTGGACTCCCTTGATCACGTAATCGCCGTGCAGCGCCGTGTGGTCGCCCTCAAGGGTGGGGATCGTCAGCGCAATGTAGGTCGGCCCGAGTTCGCCGCAGGTATCGCTGGCCTCCCCAGCGCTGATCTCCCGGCCTGGGTTGGCCTCCGAAATGATGCCGCCGAGGAACTCGCCCATCTCATTCCAAGTGGTCCAGCGCAGTTGTACGGCCTCGATGACGACGGGACGCTTGCGGAACTTCGGCATGTCAGATCTCGCTCTCAGTTGATCGGGAAGCAAGCACAGAGCGGGCGGTGCACACCGGGCAAAGGTCCGAAGGGCTCTCGTCCAGGCAGTTCGTCTTGACCCACGACGGCGCGGTGCACACGTCCTCGGCGATGAACTTCAACGCCGCTTCCCTGACCGCCTTGTCGGACACCTTCACGTCACCCGCCATCTCGCGCTCCCGTCTGGCCTGCGCCAGCCTCGATCAAGGTCACACCCAGTCGCATCGGGATCGGCCACGTGCAGCGGAACCCGACATGCTGGTACTGGCGGCGGGCCGCCTGCTCGGCCTCATCCCAAGGCAGACCAGACGCCAATGCGTGGCAGACCGCGTCCCGCCAGTCGTCTGTCTGGTATGTGCCGCCGTCGTACTCCACAAGCCATGCCTGCACGGGGCGGTAGCCGATCCGGGTGCGTTCTCTGACAGCATCGCCGTGGAAGGTCGCGGTGATCTTGGGCTTCACGACGTTGTTCCCGTCTGGCCTGCGCCAGCCTCCAACGTGCCGGCCTTGGCGCGGAGATCCGCCGCGATGTCTTCCCCCGCGCAGGCTCGCCCATCCGTCCGGGCCCAGATCAGGCCGTTGCCGAAGCCCTCACGGCGGGCCTCGCGCGCTTCCTTCTCGATCCGATCCGCCATCTCGCGCAGGATCGCCACCTGCGCCGACCGGGCAATGAACGCCGACGCATCGAAGCTTTCACACGTGCATCTCGCGTCTGGGATAGCTGGGCCTTCACCCGCGAAGGGTGCGTTGCATCCTCCGTACGGGAGATGGTTGGTCAGTGGGTGCCGACAGTCGGGGCGACCACACGGTTCGGACCGGTCCGTCGGCCAGCGGGCGGTATCCATCACTTCCTCGCCTCCCGTTCTTTCTTCTCCTCGGCGATCGCCCGCGTCCTGATCAGCCCCGCCGACCAGGCCCGCTCATCCCCACCCGGTTCGCGGCGGCGGCTGTCCAGCTCGTCCGCTACCTCGCGCAGGATCTCCGACGGGCGTTTAGTCATCACGCACTCCTCTTCCTGATCAGGGCGGCCAGCACCACGCCCAGGCCGAACAGCCCGATCAGCGTGGTGCAGCCCGAACTGGGGTGCGCCGCCTTGTAGCTCGCTTTGCCCTCGGCGAACAGCCGGGCCTGCTCTCTGTGGAACTCGTGCAGCGCGGCCGGGTTGCCCGAGAGCCGCCGTTCGGTGGCCTCGATCTTGGCGATGCCCTCGCGGTACTGCCGCCCGGTCGCCTCCCAGGGTGGGGTCAGCCATTCGTCGTGGCTCATGCCGCCGCTCGTCTCGCCTGTAGTAGGTGCTTGTTGCATAGGTCGTTGCTGTGGTGCTTGCGCTCGCAGCCGTCGAGGCCGCAGAGCCGGACCTTGTACTTGCGCGGCGCCGGCGGGATCACCTCGAGCGTGAGGGCCGCCGGTTTGCGCTCCTCGGCGGTCCGGCCGCCCCACACGCCGTGTTTGATGTGGTGCTCCACCGCCCAGGCCAGGCACGCGGCCACGGCGGCGCACTCGGTGTTGCAGATGCGCTTGGCCCGAGTCGCGGCCCAGGCATGGGACTTCTCCGGGAACCACGCCTCGGGGTCGCGGGTGCAGGGGAGGGTCATGGCTGGTCGATCGTCGTGGGGTCCACGCCGGCGTGGCGGGCCCAGGCGTAGACAGCGACGTTCCGGGATTGGTAGTTCCATCGACCGTAGCTGCCGCAGTCACACACCCAGCGCCAACAGTGGTAGCCCTCGTCGTCCTCTCCTGACTCAGGCCTGAAGACGTGCTCGTCGTCAGCCATCGGCGCTTTCCTCCGTGAACGTGAGCTGCGGAAGGTTCTCTTTGTGCTGCTTGAGTTGAGCCGCACGAAGCCCGACGTGGGCCAGGATCGAGACCCAGTCGTCCTTGGTTGAGATCCAGTGCGTAAGGCGCACCAGCTCGTCCACCCGGGCGGCGCGCTCGGCGTCAGTCATCGGTGGCGTGGACGGGTTCTTGCGGAACGCCATGTCGTAGAAGCTCATAGCCGACCGCTCATGCTCATCACGTGGTCTTTGCTGGTCTGCGCCGTGTGCATGCCCCCGGCCAGGGTCTGGTGCGCCTGCTGCAGCATCGCCAGCAGCGCCGACAGGGTGGCTTTGATCGCGTCCGCGTCCTGGTCGTTGCTGCCCTCGGTCGTGGCCTGCGCCGCGGCCAGGGCGGCTTGCGTCTCGGCGATGGCCTCGGCCGTGCAGGCGACCGCGCGGCCGACCGAGTCCTCGGGGACGAGGGAGAAGATCTGGCCGAGGGAGTGGCGGACCTCGGCGACGGAGGCGGTCATGGGGTGTCGCCCGAGAAGTTCGGCACAGATGGAAGCGGGACCCGGCCCTCCAGCGACAGCGTGGCGTGCACCTGCGCCATTAGCAGGTACGGAGTCGTCCAGCTGTTCGGCTCGGCGTTTCGGGTCTGCTCGATGACCAGCGCCAGGATCCGCTTAGCTTCGGCGCGGTGCTGCGCGCGGGTCATGCCCATCACTTCCTCCTGAACGGGTCGCTGCGGTCGATCAGGTCGCGCCAGTCGGCCTGCGTGTGCGTGTGCTTGCCCGTCTCGCCGCACAGCTCGCAGCCCTGGGTGAGGTGGACCTTGACGTCGGGCTCGGGGGTGTTCTCGGACTTGCGGGCCATGGCTACTTCCTCCTTGACGAGCGCAGGTGCGCCACCGGCTTACCGGTCAAGTCAGGCATGCCCACGTTGTCGTGGTCGCGCGTCGTGAGGCGCCGAACGATATTGCCCGTCAGCGGGTAGTCGCAGTCGGGACAGCGGTCGACGTCGTCCATGGCTAGTCCTTCTCGCAGTCGTCGGGGCAGTGCCCGGCCAGCGACACCGAGGTTCGGCCATGCTCGTCGGTGGCCTCCACGTCTTCCGGGTTGCCGTGCGGGCAGGTGGTCAGGACACGCACACTCACGATCACGACTCGCTCCTCAGTGGTGGATAGCATTGTGAGGGCCCGGCTGCACGTTCCCGGCCTTGTCGACCGTGGACAGGCGGGTGGCGCCGTCGTCGATCCGGCGGGTCACGGCCACCAGACGGCCGCACCCGCGTTCGCATTTCTCCGGCGGGGTCTTCAGCTCTACGGGGCGGATCTTCATGTCAGACCTTTCGCTTCCAGCCGCGGCGGGCCCGGTCGGCTCGCACGGAGATGATGGCCAGGTGCCAGGCGATGAACCCGCCTGCGGCCGTGCCGGTCAGGGTGCCGATCCAGAAGGCGGTCATCGGTTGTCCTCCTCGTCCTCGCAGGCGGTGCACTGTTCGAGCAGGCTCTTGCCGTGGTGGCAGAACTTCTGGGCGAATCGTGCTCGCTCTCGGGCGTAACGGGCCTCGTCCTCGGGGTTGTCCATGGTCAGTCCTTTTCGAGATCGGTACGTCGGCCCTTGGCGCGCTCGATGGCCACGACGTCAGATCGCAGGTAACCGTGCTTCAGCTTGCGCCGGTACAGCAGCTTGCGAGCCGACTCCGGCTTGATGCCGAGGTAATCAGCGACTTCCTGGAGGGTCATCAGGGGGTCTTGCATGTTTCCAAGTGTACCTGATCCGGGACAAGGTCACAAGTCCGTGCAGGTCAGCTAGCGGCCTTCAGCTCGCCGTGGAAGTACTCCTTGCCGAGCGCCACAGCGTCGATCTGGTCATCGTGGAGCGTCTTGGGGTAAGCCTTCATCTGCGCCTCAAGCGTCGAAATCGGCCGGGCGTGCACCACCATCGGCGGCTTGCGCAGGTAGCAGTCATGCAAGTCCGTGATCCGATCGATCTTCGATCGGCGCAGCGACACCGGGAACACCCGCACGCCAGGCGGCAGCGGCGACAGTGTGTTCTCCACGTGGTCGCCGCCGTTGGTCACGTCCACCACGATGAGGCGGATGCCGTTGTTGCGGACGATCGAGTGCACCAGCTCGCGTAGCTTGTCTGGCTTCAGCCGCACACCCATCACCCGCTCGACGATCACACGGCGCACGTTGCCGGCATAGGACACCATGGCGATGCCGGTCTCGTCGTTCGTCTTCTTGGACTTCGATGCCGGGTCCACGACCAGGATTCGCTCGGTGATGTGCTCGAGCAGGCGCGTGTCGTAGGTGATGTCGTCGTCGTCCCAGAACGTGCCGTTCTCGTCGACCGGGGCGTTGTCGAAGTTCTTGGCGTAGCCGCGCGGGTTGCGCAGCCGCTCCTCGCGCTGGAACTCCAGGCTCCACTTCGGCTCCCAGAGCGACCGTTCGTCTCCGGTCTCAGGGTCTTCGATGATGCCCCGGAAGTGATGGACCGTGATGTTCTCCTCGGCCACCCACGCGTCGCCCTCGACGAGATTGTGAATGATCGAGCCGGCCATCACGGTCGTCCCCGCGATCTGGACCACCGCCGAGAAGTTGCACGGCAAGATCACGTCGATCAGATCCTCGAGCCGCTTGCGCTTCATCTCGACGTTGTAGCGGCCCTTCTTGGGCTCGACTTCATCGAACAGCAGCGCGTCCGGGCGCAGGTTGTCCCACTTCACGCCCAGCGTCGCTGAGTTCATCCCCTTCACCATGATGATCGCGCCGTTGGCTGCCAGGTACGTCGTGTCGTTGTCCTTAAGCGCCCGGCCGCCAGTCTTCATCGGCGTGCACAGCTCAGGAAAGTCCCGCATCAGCCGCTCGTTCTGCGCGAACTGCAGCTTGAGCGTGGCCAAGTGCAGCTTCGCCTGATCCTCGGTGTCGGAGTAGACGACGATGAACTTGCGGTGCCCGAACGCCATGCTCCACAGCGGCAAGATCAGGAACAGCCACGTCGTCTTGGCAGCGTCCCGGGGCGCTACCCAGGCGTCGCGGATCTCCTTTGGGCCGACGTCGGTACGCATCCACCGCTTCGCCGACATGGCCAGCGCTATGTGCAGATCGCTCAACGCGTGCAGCATCCCGGGCAGCATCACGTGCGGTGCCAGGTAGTAGAGCGCGAACAGGATCGGGGAGGTGCGGCACCAATCCCGGCGCTTGTTGATGCACTCCTGGGTGTGCGTGCGGAACGCGCCGTGGCGCAGCTTCGCTGTGTAGAGCTCGGGACGGAAGCCGGGCGGACCTTCGAGCCGGCGCTTAACTGGCGCGGTCATCGGACTCCCAGTCGTCCCAATCCTCTTCGGTGGACTCACCCTCATCGGTGTTCGCCGGCGCGTCTTCGTACAGCTTGAGTCGCGCCGTGTTCTGCTGGCGCAGCTCGCCCACCAGCTTCACAAAGTCCTGGTTCGAGCACTCTTCCTGCAGCCGCTGCATCGTCATCCGCGTCAGTTGATCAAGCTCGTCGTGCGCGATCACCTGCATCAAAGATCGAGAAGGGCGGTCATGTCGCAACATCAACATTTCGATTCTGCGATAGAAAGTCGCCCTCGAAATCCCAAGATCGCGGGCAATATCGTTCGGCGCCTCACGACGCAGCAGCCGCGCATATGCCAACGCAGCCTCGGCATCCACGACCTCGGGGGATTTGTTCGGGTCCGTTGACGCGTAAGGGCCGGAGTGGTCACCCATCTCCGGCCCTCCGTTTCGGACGTTCCCGCAGGTTAACGCGGGTTCTTCTTGGACTTTCCACCCGAGAGCTTCGACCCGGTGACGAGCTTGCCCTTGCCACCGAAGTTGCCCATCTTGTGCGTCTGGATGGTCTGGACCTTCTCCGGGTTGCGGGACGCGTGACGAGTCTTCGTGAAGAAACCCATTTACTTCTCCCAGTCCGAGTCGGAGTCACGCGGCGTGGTGTACGTGGAAGGGATCCGTGGGGCCTTGACGTCCATCCACATGTCGTGACACGCCTCGCGGATCAGGTAGCAAAGCGGGAACGCGATGATTGCCGGTACCCAGACGTGCCAACCAGCGTCCAGCCCAACACCGAGCACCAGGGTTGCGGCCGAAGCGACCATGCCCCAGAAGGCCACCCACATGAGCCCGTGGCGGAACTGCTCCGGGTTGACCAGGTTCATTGCATGTGCCGAAGGACGCGCTCGGCGATCTGCTGGGCGGCCCGTTCCATGGCGCGCTCGTTGTCGCGGTCGGCCTTGGCCTGTGCGGCGGCGGCCTTCTTGGCGTCGGCGGCCCGGGCGTCAGCCTTGGCCTGGCGCTCAGCCTCGGCCTTGCGCTGCTTGTGGGCCTGGAACTCGGCCGACGGGGCGGTGAAGGATGCGTGGCTCTCGCGCTTGCTTCCCCAGGCCATCACTCGGCCTCGATGCCGTGGAACTCGTCCAGCGCGGCGAGCAGCAGACCGACCAGGTGCGCCCGATTGCTCAGGTGGCGCTTGTTGATGCCGGTGGCCGAGTTCTCCTGGTCGATCAGGTCGAGGTGCGTCTCGCGGATCTCGTCGGCCAGCTGCGGGCCGAGCTCGGTGTGCTCGAGCAGATCGCGCATGCGGCGAAGGGCGCGCTTGCGGTCGGTGGGCTCGGTGGGCTGGTTGCCGTTCATGGTCGGTGCCTCGTCATAGGCGGTGGTCATTGGTTTGCTCCCCGGGATAGCGATCGGCTCAATGCGCTCAATCCGCTCACGTGAGACTATACGCACGAGACCGGTTCCACGCCAAGGTGGTGTGTCGTGGATGTTGACCGAGCCGGTGCCTGTGGGAAGCTGACGATGTGACGGAGCGTTACTTGACGACTGGGCAGGCGGCTGACGCCCTCGGTGTCGGTCGGGCGACGCTGCGGCGCTGGGTCACCACGTACAAGTTCAAGCCGGCAATGGTCACGGCCGGCGGGCACTACCGCTGGGACCTAGACGACCTGCGTCGTCAGGTCGAAGAGCGCAACCGTGGCTGAGACCCCTGCTCCCTCGTTGCTCCCGGGGTCCGGGGGAGCGCCTCCCGCGAGGCGGTCCGAGATCGCAACCCAGCAGGTCACGCGGCATCCGGACTCAGGGAGCAGGCCCGGATGCGCTCGAACCACCCTTAATAGGAAATTAGATTTCAGCCTGTGGCGAGGCGTGCCCGGTAGTGCCGTTCCTCGCCGTTTTGCCTGGTCGGGATAGGTTCCGCTGCATCTTTTTGTGCCGAGCTGTATCGAGGCGTGTCAACTGGTTTGCTCCCTCATCTGCTCCCTTTGAGGGTCGCAGGGCCAGCGCGGCCCGTACTTCATCATGGCTGTCGGTCAATAGATGGGCGTACCGTTCCGTGGTCTTGATCGAGCTGTGGCCGAGCAGCGCCTGCAGTACCGACAGGCTGACGCCGGCAGTTACAATGCGTGACGCGTAGGTGTGCCTGAGATCGTGGATCCGGGCGTGCCCGATCTCGGATCGCTCCAGGGCGTTGCGCCATGGCCGCAGCGAGAAGTCCTTGGGGTCGATGACTTTCCCGTTGCCCGGTGACGGGTGCACCAACGCTGAACGGCATACCGATCCGCGGTCGTGGACGACGGTGCAGCGTCGGGCGTCAGAGGGGCGCATCTGGTACCAGGCGTGCAGCAGGCCCGCTAGCTTCGGTGTGAGCGGCACGGTGCGCCGACGTTTGCCTTTCGGGTATGCCTTAACTACGCCGGCGTAGCCGTCCCAGCGTTCCACGACATCAATCGTCTTCTGTTCGAAGTTGATCCGGTGCCGATGCAGCGCAACCGCCTCGCCGATCCGCATGCCTGTCTCGATCAGCGTTTCGACTAACAGCCGGTACACGCCATCAAGGTGATAGAACAGCGCATCGACTTCATCAAAAGTAAGGTAGCGCTCGGGCGCCGAAGGCAACGTGGGCAGCTTTATCCCGATGCACGGCGTATAGGGCAGCAACCGCGGCACGGCGGCTTTCATCGACGCGGACAGCTGGTAGTAACACAGCCGGGTCGATGAGGCGGATAACTTCTTGGACAGCTCGTTGACCCAGACCTGCAAGTCGTCGTGCTCGATCTTGTTCAGCGGGACGTCGCCCCAGCGGGGCAGCACATAGAGATCACGCATGCTCATCTGCGAGTTCGCGGTGCCTGACTCCATTCGCCGGGTCGGCCACCACCGTGCGCACCAGGCGCTCCAGGTGAGGCGACCTCTCGCGGGGTCTCGGCGAGAGCCTTCTGCGACTTTCTGTTCTTCGGCGTACGCCCATCTCAGGGCGGCGTTCTTGTGATCAAAGGTCTTGCGTCGCACCTCTTGGTCGGAGTTGCGATAGGCGCCCCGGAACCGGACTGTGCCGCTCGAGTTGGGCGCTAGCTCTTCAGTCCACGCCATCGCAACCTCGGCGGTTAGCTGGTCAGGGAGTAGCGCATATCGATGCCGCCAGTGAGGGTGGAGTGTAGGCGCGTCACCCCCTCAGGCAACTCGTGGGCCGGCCGGAACTCGGGGACCACGGTCTCATCGAAGACTGTGAACAGGGCCGCCCGGGACAGGGACAGGTGGAAGCGGGGGAAGGTAAGGCCCGGGCGAACTTCGATGAGACCGCGTTCGCGGTCGACTGCAGCGGTGGCTTCGAGGAAGGGGTTTACCTCGACTGTGTATCCAGTATTCCGCAGGACGGCTTCGGTGAGCCACTGCGCTGGGAGGGTGGGGTAGTACGCATCAGTGGACAATGTTGGCGCTCCGGATAGTTGCGCGATGTAATAGAAGCGTTAACTTCTCACTCGCCCGGAGGTACCGCTATAGGCCGAATGGGTAGTCACTTTAGTATCACAACGTACCCACGGCACGGCGACTTTAGTTCCATCACTGACTAACGGAAGATCCTTCGGCGCTGCCCGCCTCGTCGTCCGGCGGGTCCAGCTCGATGTCTTCGACGTCCATGATGAACCGGCCGTTGATTAGTCGCTGTGAGTAACCAGCCTTGCTGGCAGCGGCCTGGTCGACTGTGTCGAAGTCGCCATCCTTCAACCGGCGTGCCACCTCGACCGACATCACGTTCAGCTGCGCGACCAGGGTGTTCATGCGCGCCACGAGCTCGCCGTTGGTCATCGCGGCGAAGTTCATGGTCTCCCCCGAGCCGGCCGGCTGAAGGTGCTCGTCGAGCCCTAGCACCTCGCGTATCAGGCCAAGGCTACTTCGGGGTGGGGTGCCCTTTTCCCAGCTACCCACCGTTGCCCGGCTAACTCCGACCTTGGATGCCAGCTCCCCCTGAGTCAGGCGTAGGCGCTCGCGCGCAGCCCTCAGAAGGTCCCCGTCGCTGCCCATTGACCAAGGCTGACCTGCGGAGATGTCAAACGCAAGGGCGCCTATGTCTAGGTAGGTCCGGATCTTTGTCAAGGAGTGCTAGCGTCCAACCGACACAACTTGACATCAACGCTTGACACTCCTCGACACAGCTCGATACTGTTTGGCACATCTAAGGACCCCTCAGGATCCTCAAAATGCCCCCCTCCGAGGCAGGTGAAGATGACAGACAGTGACAGCTCAGTGATCGGCCGCGTGTGGTTCTCACCCGCCGAAGTCCAGTCCATGACCGGCGTCTCGCGCACCGAGATCTACCTCGCGCTGCAGAGCGGTGATCTTCTGGGCCACCAACGCGGCAAAGGCCGAATCTGGCGCGTTCACCGGGATGCGGTGAACGCATGGATGCGCGGTGAGCGGATGACCGCCTGACCTACACGCACGAAAAAGAGCCGCCCGCCTAGGCAGCAGAAACGGCTCTCTTTTCCTCGTAACGAGCACACCGACCAGGAAGGTACGACCGCCCGCTATGCATACCCTAATAGCTCAGCCGCTGACCGCGCTACACCTGGTGACGAACATCAACCGTCTGGTGGCCCTGCGTCACCGAGGCGCTCACCAGTCGCGTCTCGCCGGCCACGTAGGTACCAGCAACACATTCCTGGTTACCCCAAAGGCCCAGCGTAACGGCGGCAAGCACCGGCTCGGTGCCGCGTGACGCCCCCGAGTCCCCGCCCGCGCCCCAAGCCGGCGTCCGACAACACGGTCACCCAGAAGTCGCCGAGCGAGCGCCTCACTGGCGTAGCGGACAAGACGGCCGTGCCGCGGACGCAGATCACGCACCACGACGTGACCTACGTGCGCGCCGAGACGCCCATCGGGTTCGAGGCCGCCACGTTCTGCAAGACAGGCGTGGACCTGGCGCCGGCGGTGTCGGAGTGACCGCCGTGATTCGCCGGGTCACCGAGCTCGGCTACGTGCACACCTCCGAGATGGCCGTCCGCGATACGGACCCGAGCTGGTCAGAGGTACACCGGGCCCTGCGTTGGGCGTTCCTGGCCAACGACAACACGCACTACTGGGTGGCCTGCGGCCTCGACTTCGAGTCGCCGGAGCGTCGGCCGGCCCCACTCTCGTCCGGGTACGTGGCCGGGCCGTGCTGCGCGAAGTGCTTCGGGCACCTGATGCGGATCTCCGCGTGAACGCGCAGCAGGTGGTCCGCAAGATGATCGATCTACGTCTCATCGAGGTAGCCAGCCAGCTGCATGTCCGTCCAGGTGGCGCTGTCCTGGAGTGTGAGTGCTGGGACGTGTTCGCCAACTACTGCACCGGCCACGACACCGACGAGCACGTGTTCGGCGTGCTGGCCGACGCGGAGACGTTCCTGCTGGACGGTGCGGCGTGAGCACCCGGGCCGAGCTCGCCGACGCCATCGCCACTGAGCTAGCTAACGGGCGCGACGTCCAGCAACTCCTCGGCTCCTGGCTGGCCAGGGTGCCAGCCGAGGTCTTCACCGACACCGGCAAGTGGAAGTACTCGGTCAGGCTGGACTACCGCAACGCCCCAGCGGGCTACTTGGCCCCGAGCAAGAACGCGGCGCGTGCGCTGCGGAAGGCAACCGAGGGGCACACCTCCGACGTTACGTTCCGCGAGCTGCCCGACGGCTGGTTCATGTTTGTGCCTGATCCGCCCGAGGGTTACCCGGCAATGGTCATCGGCGGTGCCGCGTGAGCAGCGGATGGATGCCCGTCTCCCTGGTCGGCAAGCACACCCGGGGCGGCCAATGGGTTCAGCTCACCGACCAGATCACCTTTCACAACAACCGCCGGGTCGTGGCGCTCGAGTTCGGCCGTGACCGGTCGCTCGAGTTCGACGTCGAGGACGACGCCCGGCTGATGGAAGAGATCGCTGAAGCGCTGCTCAAGGTGCTCGGTGACGTGCGGCTGGCCGCGAAGGCAGCCGCTGCGCTCGAGACGGGGGCAGCAGCGTGAGCGACTACAAAACCGACCTGTACGCCGCGGCGCAGTACCTCGCTTTCGATTGCTCCGAGATCGCGGCCGCGCAGCGCGAGCAGATCGCGGTAGCCCTACGCGAGCTTTACGAGGGCCGCCTCACCGCGAACACCGAAGCGGCAGTGGCCATGGCGCGGTCCGTCCTGAAGGGGGCGACGACATGAACGTCGTCGTGATCGTGGCCGCGTGGCTGATCGTGCTGCTGCTGCTCACCGGCGTGGGCGTCGTGATCTGGATGGGCGTGGACACCGCTGTCCGCGGTTGGCAGGCGCTAGAGCAGGCGCGGCGCGACCGTCAAGACAGGGAGCAGGGTCAGTGATGTTGCTAGGAATCGTGTTCTGGTTGGTCGGCGGCGCGGCCCTGGGCATCGCTATCGGCAAGGGCATCAAGATCGGGCGGTTGTTCTCCTCTCCGATCAAGGTCATGCCGCCCCCGAAGGACGACCAAGTCCTGCTGGACATGGAGTGGCAGCTGCTGTTGATGGGCGACGAGTCATGAAGACCGTCGCGGTGGCCACCGGCTCGTTCCTGCTCGGCGCGACGGTCGGGTTGCTCGGGGTAGCCACGCTGACCGGGCGCTACCTCAAGCGCAGGGGCAACCGGTGAACCCGCTCGGGTGGAGGGCGCTGGCGATGACCGGCGGGATCTTGGTCGGCATGGCGCTGGCCACCGGCGCGTACTTCTCGACGAGGTTCCTGATCGACCTCGCGGTGCAGGTCAAGACGGCTAGGGGGAACGGGGCATGAGCAAGTGGCAGAAAGGTTCGGGGTCAGGGAACGGCGGATGTTTCCAGGTGATCCGAGACCTCACCGGGAACATCGTGATCCGCAACTCCGAGCGACCCGATGAGTGGATCTCCGACACCAACCACGCCTTCCGCGTGTTGGTGGATGGGATCAAGTCCGGGGAATTCGATCACATGCTGGACGGTGCGGCATGACCTGGCCCCAAGCTGCCGTCTGGATCACGTTCTTCCTCTGTGCCACAGCGGTGCTCTGCACGTTCCTCTGGGCGATCAGCCGATGAGCCGCCACCGTCTCGTCTACGCGCCCACGCACGAGCACCGTGGCCTCGGCGCGTTCGTCGGCGCCGTGGCTCCGATCGCCGGGCTCGCGGTGCTGGCCAGCTTCTACGGCGGCCCGATCGCGGTCGTGGTGCCGCCAGAGCTGTCGACGGCGCAGCCGGTGGCCAGTGCACCGCCGCTGTTTCAGGCGCCGGTCAAGCCGGTGATCGCGGTCGTGGACTTTGCGCTACCGAGTTCAACACAACGGCCCGTTGCCTTGAATTTCGAAGGGGGAAGTTCAAGGCAACACCACATTCGACCCGACGAAGGGCAACGCCATGAGCGCTGGACTGCGCCGTCTCCTGACGGCGGTCATCGACGCGTACGAGACGGCCACTGGCTACACGGTGATCATCGAGGAACATCCGGACGGAACCGTCACCTGGACGGACATCACTCCGACGGGGGAGCACAACACCACCCTGATCCCGCCGGACGACATGGATCCGATCACGTAGGCGAGCACCACCAGGGCGCGCACAGCCACGGGGGCTTTCACCGTGGCTGAGACGACGCTTCCCTGCCCGCTCTGCCACGAGACCTTCCCCGTCAAGTTGACCTTTGGCGAGTTCGAGGGCACTGGCTTTCCCGTGTCGCTGCGTAACGCCGACCTGGTAGCCGCGTGGCTCGAACACGCATTTGCGCAAGGAGAGAGTCATGCGTGACTTCAGCAAGAACGACGTCGTGTTCACCAAGTTCGGCATCGGCGTAATCCAGGGCTACTACGGGAACTACACCACCGACGGCGTCATCGTCGAGATCAGGGGAACGAACTACTACCTGGCGCTGGACGACGTCGACCGCGCTCGGCGGTTCGAGTGGGCTACCGGGCTAAGGCCGGTGGCGTGATGGCGCCCAACACCTCCGGGTTACTGGTCGGCGGAGTCAACCGGGTGTCCTGGGCTGCCGAAGCCGAGCAGCTGCGCGCGAACCGCGGGGAGTGGCGCCTGCTGGTCGTGCGCAAGACCCGCGACGGAGCTCGGTGCACAGTCAGCCAGATCAACCGCGGTGCGCTGTACGCGTTCCGGCCCGCCGGTGACTTCGAGGCCTATGCCCAGCACGGCTATGTCTACGCGCGGTTCCTCGGTGACGGCGAGGTGGCGGCGTGACCGCAGACATCGAACGCCTCTGGATCACCGCCCGCAATACCCATGGCCAGTTCGGTGACCGACGCCGTCCATCGCCCGGCATCGCGGCCGTGCTCGGCGCGCTCTGGTGCGACGGCAGCAGCTACGGGGGCGAAATCGCGCAGCGTACCAAACAGGATCAGGGCAACACGGCGCGCTGGCTCGTGAAGCTGCGTCTTTACGGTCTGGTCGATGTGGTCGAAGAGGTGCCGGGCATCGGCAACCAGGGCGGCGGCCGGCCGGCGATCTTCTGGCAGCTCACGGGAGCTGGGCGCGAGCTGGCGGAGTTGCTGGCGGCGGAAGTGGAGATGGCGGCGTGAGCGTCACCGCGACCGCACGCCAGGTGCGGATCCTCGAACTCGTCGCCGAGGGCATGACCAACGCGCAGATCGGTGAGCGAATGAAGGTGTCCACGTCCATCGTCACCCGCGAGCTGAAGTTGCTGTACCGGCTGATCGGTGCGAACGACCGGGCGCACGCGGTGCTGCTGGCGCTGCGGGCGGGGGTGTTGCGGTGAGCACGTTCCCGCGCACCTGGGTTCTTCGGCACGGGCCGGACGCCGGCAAGGTGCTGATCCAGTTCTCGGCGTCCGGGCCGGCGCTGCTCATCGGGGCGGACGGGTCGGTGAGCGAGCAGTGGCGGGTACCGCCCACGGAGGTGCGGCGGATGTTGCCGGTCGCGGACGTGGACGGTGCGGCGTGATGTGCGCGGACGAGTGCGGGCGGGTGCTCGACCGGCACGCGGCGCGGGGGCTGTGCACCTCCTGCTACGGCAAACACCACTGGCGCGGGTCGCACTTCGACTTCGAGCGGCAGATCCGGCGCAGCAGCGACGTGCTGGCCGAGTGGCAGATCTTGCGGGCCCGGGGCTGCGTCCGCCGCGAGGCAGCGGATCAGCTCGGCATGACGTTGTCGGCATTCGAACGGGCCTGCACACGGGCCCGTCAACAGGCACCCCGGCCGGCATCCGCCGGACGCGGGCAGTGAGAGAAACAGGAGATCAAGATGGCCCTCAAGGGTGCTTCAACCACGGTCGACTCGGACTACATCGACTGGGCGGGACTGGCGGCGGAGAACGCGGCCGTCGTCTGCACCGTCAAGGCGATCGAGCCGCCCAAGGACTTCGGCAACGGTGAGGTGGCCGCTGTCCGGGCCCGCGTCATCGTGCTGACCGGTTCGATGGCCGGCACGGTGTACGAGGACGAGCGGATCTTGAAGGCGGGGATCCGGAACAAGCTGCAGGAGGTCGGCGACGACGTGGTGGGCCGCCTGGACGTGTACGGCACCCGCAAGGCCGTGGGTCTGCAGGCCGAGCACGCCGGGGACGTGGCGCTGGCCGAGGCGGCGCTGGCTAAGGCGAACGGGTTCAAGGTAGTGCCGGTGGACTCGCCGGTCGACTCGGACGAGGCCCCGTTCTGAGATGTCGATCAAAAAGGCTAGCGAGGTCCGGACGTGGCGGGACACTCCCGTCGGCGCCCGGTTCTTCCTGGCCCAGGAGATCGAAGCGCGATTGCGCGAGATGGCTCTGCCTGAGGTAAAGGGCCAAGTCCCAGCTCCGGAGTGGATTGGGCTCATCTTGCTACAGCTCCACGCGATGTTGCACAGCGCTGAGCCGAGCGATGTTCGAAAGATCAAGCAAGTGTTTCGGATCGACTAGGCACGACGCGGCAGGCCGGTGGGGAACCGCAACCCACGAGACCCCACCGGCTCGCCTCCCTTCCTAACTGATCAGCCTCCTAGTGCGCCAACACCGGGAGACGACCGACACCGAAGGCGGACCTCCCGTGCCACCGCTATCTGACCAGCACCCCGACGCTGGTACAAACACGCGCGCCGAGGGAGAGCTGCCGCCCGCCGCCCGGTCGCTCCTGCGCAAGCTCGAGGGCTGGCGGACCGATCTGCAGTTCGACACCTTTGCGTGTCCGTTCGGGGGCTTGTCGCCGGAGCCGGACGGCAACGGCAAACGCAAGCGCATCACCACCGTCGAGACGGTGGACGGCGTGCTGCTGCGGGCAATGCACGCGGACCGCCGGGCGGTGATTGTGTTCTGGCTCCGGCGGCCGGGGAGCGGTTGGAAGTTCGACTTCGCGCTACGCGACCGGCACGCGGACGAGTACGCACCCAGGCCCATCAACAGTCGTGAGCTGGCTGCGTACGTGGCGCCGGCGGCCGAGCGGGAGCGTGCGGCGTGAACGGGATCAAGGCTATCGAGACCGAGTACGCGGGCTGCCTGTTCCGGTCTCGAAGCGAAGCTCGCTGGGCGGTTTTCTTTGACCGCATGGGCGTCGAATGGGAACACGAACCGGAGGGGTTCGAGACGTCCGCCGGGAAGTACCTGCCGGACTTCCGAATCTCCATCCCTCAGATCAAGAACTACGGCTATCACCAGTGGTTCGAGGTGAAGCCGCCGAACTCGCCGATCGACGCGCGCCACGCAGCGCTCGCGGCCGAGTCTCATACACCCCTGATTGTGGCCCGAGGGATGCCTCGCAGCTACGCGGACCAGATGCGCACCTGGGAATCCCCGTTGATGGCGTACGGGATCGAGCCGCGCACGTGGCCAGTTGCGTTCTGCGACTCGGCGGACCCGTGGGGAGACGAGTCCTACTGCTCCCTGGGTAGCCAGCGCCACTGGTGCCAGGAAAACATGGCTCACACCCTGATGGGCACAGCTAAGTGCCACTTGGCGCTGTACGGCGCACACGAGGGCAGCGAGTACGGCGCGGGCTACAAGACGTACGCACCATTCGAGGGGCGTCACATCGACGCGGCGTACAGGGCTGCACGATCCGAGCGGTTCGGGACGTGAGCGCGGCCGTGGAGCACCTACCTGTACATGCGCGCGGAGTCGCGGACATGGTCGCCACCCGGGGTTGGCGCCCGTTCCCGGCGGACCATCCCCTCATCCCGGTCTGCGCCGGCACTGGGAAGAAGTGCCAGGAGAACCGGGAGAAGTTCGGAGACTGTCCGTCGGACAAGCGGGGCAAGCACCCCGTCGGCGGTTGGGGCACGATGACCGCGTCCGAGCCAACCGACGGGATGTTGAACCTCTGGTTCGGCAGCCAGCTCCGCAACGTCGGGCTGGCCTGCGGACCATCCGGCCTGCTCGTACTGGATGAGGACACGCTCGGCGCGCTAGAGAAGCTCGCGGCATCCATCGGCGAGGGGGTGCCCCTGACCTACCGAGTGCGCACCTCGCGGGGCTGGCACTACTACTTCGAAGACCCTCGGAACGAGTTCGGCAACTCGGCCGGCGCCCTCGAGGACTGGCACATCGACGTACGCGGCGGCAAGGGCAGCGGCGGCTACGTCATGGCCGCTGGCTCGGTGCACTGGTCCGGGCACGTCTATGAGGCCGAGGATGCGTTCGCCATGCCGGCGCCGCTGCCCGACTGGATCAAAGTGCAGTTACGTACGTCGCCGAAGCGGAAGCTGGATCTGGTTTCGGCCGGCGGCGCGACGTCCTCTCGGTCAGGCGACTGGAACAACGATCCGCGCTACGGCACGGAGGACGTGCTGCGCGCGCAGTACGAGCGCCACTTGGCCGCCGTCTCCACCCTGGCCGTTCCGGAAGGACTGAAGCCCAACGGGGAGGCATTCCGGCACTCGCTCTACCTCGCCGCGCTGGACGGCTGGCGCCTGGTGGACTGCGAGCTGATCGACGAGGTCACCATGCTGCGCCAGGTCAAACAGGCGGTGCGCGAAGTGTGGCGGGCCAATCCGAACGACGACGACCGAACGATCGTCTACGACGAGGCCCGTACGCAGGCCAATGACTCTCCGTGGGTCGTTCTCGACCCGGACGACCCGTCTGACACGGACGTGCTCGAGGCCGCCTACCAGCGCGAGAAGGCGGCCGAGAAGCGCAAGGAGCGGCTTCGGCGGGAAGTCAGGGCCGAGCTCGACCTGGAGGGGCGCGAGCCGCTGCGGCTGCTGTCCGCGTCGGAGTTCCTGGATTCGCCGGCGCCGGAGTACCTGGTGCCCAGGATGTTCTACCGCGACGGGCTGAGCGTGGTGTTCGGCGCGCCCGGGGCGGCCAAGAGCTTCCTGGTGCTCGACATCGCGCTGTGCCTGGCCACCGGCAAACACTGGCGCGGCCGCTCGCTCGGTCGGCGCAAGGTGCACTACATCATGGCCGAGGGCCAGGCCACCAACATGCTGCGCACGCAGGCATGGCTCAAGTACCACGACGTGGACGTCGCGGAGCTGGACGAGTGGTTCTCGGTCCTGCCGACGCCGATCCTGCTGACCGACGCGGGCGCGAGCCAGTACATGCATCTGGTCGAGCGCGACCAGCCCGACCTGATCGTGCTCGACACAAAGAACCTGATGTTCGCCGGCAAGGAGAGCCAGGGCGACGACTACGGGCAGATGCTGCGCGTGCTGCACCGCATCCGCGACACGGCCAAGGGCGCCGCCGTCGTGCTGATCGATCACTCCGGACTGACCGATGACTCTCGCGTACGTGGCTCGAACGCGCAGAAGGGCGGGGTCGAGACCGAGGTTCGCGTCACGAACGAGAACGGGATCCGCTACGTCGAGGTCACCCGGGACAAGTCGGGCTCGGAGGGCACGCAGTGGGCCTTCAAGTTGGTCCAGGTCCCATCCGTGCTGCACGGCCCGGACGTGGACCCCCCGGCCGTGTGCGTCCCCCTGGAGGAGGACGAGATCAGGGCCGTCGCACCGGACTTCGAGCGTGACGACAACTGGAACGACCCGCTGCAGCCGATCTTGCCGGACGACATCCAGGTGTTCAGCGGGAAGGGCGCGAACGCAATCAAGCCCCTCGCCCGGTTCATGCGGTACTCGGCGAGGGGGTCCGTCGGGTTCAGCCTGACCCAAGCGCGCAAGGCGGTCTTCCGTCTCTACACGGACGAGAAGGGCGACCCGCGGTGGTCCGAGGACACCGTCCAGCGGGCCTGGCAATCGCTCATCGACCTGGACCGACTGCACCCAGTGAAGGGCGCGAGCAAGACCGGAAATCACGTCTGGGAACAGCGTGAAGGGGACCCCGAATGACCCCTGTTTCAAGATCCAACAGTGATCCACTTCGCAACGCCCTGACCTGCGGTTATGTCGCAAGATCATTTCGTGCGGGTCCGTGCGGTGCCTCTGACCTGCACGTGCGGGTGAATCCAAGATCGAATGAAGATCGTGCGGGTGCCAATTCCGCACGGCCGTGCGGGTCCGTGCGGGTTCGTGCGGTGCCTCTGACCTGCACGTGCGGGTCCGTGCGGGTTCGTGCGGTGATCGCTGGGCCACCCCGTGCGGCGGGCGCCCCGACCTTAAGGGAGGGGCGCACGGGCCGCAGCAACCCGCACCGATCAATTTCAAGATCAAGCCGAGGAGCCAGTAAATGATCAAGGGCGCTAGCCAGTCAACATCAACACCCGCACCCACCGACCCAGTCGCCGCGCGCAAGTTCGCGTTCGCGCAAGCGATCGACAACAACCGCGACCAATGGAAGCGGCCAAAGATCATGCTCCCGGATGGCTCGAAGGAGGTCGGCTATCGCCGAGCGTCCTCCTACGGCTCTCCGCTCGAGAGCAGCAAGCTCCTCGACCTATGGAAATTGCGCCAAGTCGCTCGCGGCATCGCCCGTCGGTCCGACCTTGGCCTTGCGGTGACTCGGGCCGAGGTCGGGCTCGAGGGCGAGGCCGCCGAGGCGAAGGCGGCCAAGAGGAAACTCGACCAGTTGTGCGAGGACGCGATGGAGGTCGTCGAGTCCGGCGCGAAGGCCTCAATCGGCACGAGCCTGCACGACGTGTTCGAGATGGTCGACCTCGGACGCGACCCCGGGCACCTGCCGGAGCAGTGGCGCCCCGACCTGGCCGCGTACCGAAAGCTGACCGAGGGCTTCCGCGTACTGAGTTCGGAGCTGTTCGTGGTGCAGGACGACCACCGCGTCGCCGGCACGTTGGACCGGGCGGTCGAGGTGCTGGTTCCGCTGCCGGTCACGGACAAGGGCGGCAACACGGTCGCGGTCATCGAGCCGGGCTCGGTGTTGATCGGGGACGTGAAGACGTCCGGGTCGATGGACTTCGCCGGGTCCAAGTTCGGGGTTCAGTGCTGGGCGTACGCGACTGGCACTCCGTACGACCCGATCCAGAAGCTCCGCACGCCGTGGGAGCACGAGCCGCCGCGCCAGGACTGGGCGGTCATCTTCCACGTCGCGTCAGGGTCGGGGCAAGCTCGGCTGCACTGGGTCGACCTCGCCGAGTACGCCCTGGCCGCCGAGGTGGCGCGGGCTTGCTACGAGTGGCGCAACGCCCGGGGCAAGAACTCGATCGTGGCGGGCAGCGTGGTCGAAGACTTCACGGTGACCTGCGAGTACGTGAGCACGGTGTTCGACCTGACGATGGCCTACGAGCGAGCTAAGGCGGCCGGTGCCTGGAACGAGGTGCTCAAGGCGCGGTTCGGTAAGCGCCGCCGCGAGCTCGAGTCGGCCGACGAGCAGGTGGCGAAGTGAAATGCGCCGGGTTGGACCTTTCCCTCACCTGCACCGGCATCGCCATCTGCCTCGAAACCAGCCGCGGCACCAAGATGGTCACCGACACGATCACGTCCAAGGGCAAGCGAGCCGCGTCGCTGGTCGAGCGGCACGCGAGGCTGACCGAGCTGGGCAACGGCATCCTGCACCACGCCGGTGTGTGTGACCTGGCCGTGATCGAGGGGCTGTTCACCGGGCCGAAGGCCGGCAGCCTGATCGACCGGGCCGCGCTGTTCTGGTTCGTTGCGGGCGGGCTGATCCGCCGGGAAGTGCCGGTGGCGATCGTGCCGCCGACCTCGCTGAAGCTGGCCATCTTCGGGTCGGGCAAGGCGGACAAGGTTCAGCTCGCCCTGGCGGTGCAGCGGCTGTGGCCCGACTTCGACGGCAACGCGGACATGGCGGACGCCGCGGGCCTCGCCCACCTGGGCGCGGTGTGGCTGGGCATGGACGTGCCGACGCTCGAGCGGCACAAGACCGTCAAGGCCGAGTGGCCAGAGCGCACCACCGAACTGGAGGGAGCCGCATGAGCGCGATCGACCCGTTTAACGGCGGCAGCACGGAGACCCTGAACTCACACGTGGTCACCGATGAGTCGCACAGCGCGGTACTTACCGTGATGCGTCGGTTCCGCGGCCCGGACCTAGCCGAGATGCTGGCGGTGCTCGGCCTCGAAGCGGTAGCCGACGCAATGCTCCTGAGCCGCCGCGTAGCGCTCGGCTACGTGCCGCCCACCCCGGAACCCCTGCGACTGGTTCCCAAGCCCTCAGCGGCCCGCACAGCCCCCGTTTCGGCCCCGCTGCGCTACCCGCACCTACCCGCGCACCGCCAGGGCGCACCGATGTGGGCCCACGAGAAGCGCCGCGCCGACGCGATCGCCAACGCGAAACACATCATCGACGAGATGCGGGCCGCCCCGGAGCTGCCCTCGGCCGACCTCGCCGGTGCCCCGATCGTCCGGTGCTCGCGCCGCATCCACGTCAAGGCCGGGGACAACGTCCGGGTGCGCCGTGACGGGGGCCGGGTGTGCAAATCCTGCGACAGAATCAAACAGGCTTGGGCTACGTTGCGACAGTTCGGGGTGACGTGGTGAGCGTCTCCGACACCGCGGACATGATCCGCGCCATCGACACCCTGTCCGTCGAGCAGTGCGACGACAGGTGCTGGTGCCGGCTCGTCGCGCCCATCACTAACACCAGCGAGCGGTTCCGCTGGTCGCCGGGTCAGCCGGTGCTGCGGTTCGGGCCCGAGGAGGAGGCGTGACGCGCCCGGTCGTAGCGAAGCGCGATAGCCGATGGATCTGGGAATGCCGCCAGACCTGCGCTCGAGGAGCTAAGGGATTCCCGACCCGCGACGCCGCGCTCACCGCGTTGTTAGAGCATCTGCGGTCGCACGGCAGCTTCGGATTCCAGGTGAAGCGATGACCAACCTCGCCAAACTCGCCCTCGGCCTGGTCCCGGTCGCGCTCACGGCCATCGGCTGCATCGTGGTGCGCCTGCGTGACCGCCGCACGTTGCACCGAAGCCCCGAACTGCTGGCCGCGATCAACCGGCACCCGAGCATGAACCGCCGCGCCATCTACAAGACGCCGTGCTGCGGCGTCGTACTGGCCGGGGCCGACCCGCTGGACCTGGTCGCGGTCGACCTGCTGCACCGAGAGAACTGCGTGGAGAGGGAAGTGGCGTGAAGGTCGTATTCGAGTGCTATCAGTGCAAGTGGTCGACCGTGGTCTCCACTGACGCGCTGGGCGACACCGTCATGGATCACTTCCAGGAAGAGCCCGAGCACTCGGTCAGTGTGCGGCGCGTGAACAGCGAGGTTTCGGACCTGCCGCGCCGGATCGCCGCCCTTGAGAAGCGCCTCACCGACTACCTGATTCAGATGAACAAGATGGAGTTCCGGCTCGAGCGCTTTGAGCGAGCCCAGCAGCTTCTGTTGGACGCGATGCCCCGCACATAAGTGTTGCCCCCACCCGAGGAAGTGGGGGCAACACCGAACTCTCCCGTACTGACAGCAACCACCACGTGTTCCGGGGGTGGCGGGCACCGCGAAGACTAACGGAAGGTTGGCCGTCGGTGACCAGCACCCTCTGTAGTGCGCCCCACTGCTCGTTCCCTGCTTTGAACGGTTTCCTCTGCCGCAACTGCACCGACACCCTCAAGCGTGACCTGGGGGCCATTCCGTGGCTTCTCGAAGACCTCGAGGTCACCACCACCCGCCAGGACCGCATCTCCGATCCGGACGGGCGCAGCGGCGACGAACGCCCGCTGCCGATCCGGTTGCACGCCATGGAAGCGCGCCGTGACCTCAACGTCACCCTCGCGTCGTGGACCATGCATATCGCGGGCCGGCTCGAGGGTCTCTCCGGCGGCGGGTGGGATGAGCTGCGCCTTGCGAACTACCTGCTGGATCACGTGGCCACCATCCTCACCGACCCGGCCGCCGGGCAGATCGCGGACGAGATCGGGTACGCCAAGGGGGTGTGCGTCCGCGCGATCGACAAGCCGGTGCCACGCGTCTATGTAGGCCCGTGCGAGGACTGTGACCACGACCTGTACGCGCACCCGAGCGCAGCCGAGGTGGAGTGCAAGACCCCGGACTGCGGCGCGGTGTACCCGATCGAGGCGCGTCGGCGGTGGTTGCTGGGAAAAGCGGAGGACCACCTGTTGACGGCGCCGGAGATCTCTAGGGCGTTGCCCGGCCTGCTCGGCCGCGCGGTGGACGTGGACAAGCTCAAGGGACTGCTGCGCCGTCGCCGCGACAGCGTCACTCAGCATCCGCCACTCAGGCGCAACGGGCCGCCCCTTTATCGAGTGGGGGACATCATCCGCATGTACCACGACATCGCCCAGGAAGAGGCCGAGCGGCGTCCCCGAAAGATCGCGTCGTAGGGGGTTGACCGACGCGTGACATGGTGATAGTTGACGAGGTAGATCAACGCCCGGTAGTCTCTGCTCCAATCCACAGTTCGCCGCTGAGCAAATCGCGCAGCTGTTGGAGAGCCCCACCTGGATTCCAGTCAGGTGGGGCTTTTTCTTGCCCAACCCCGGGGGCACCCATGGGAAAGACCCTGCTCGTCTGCGCCGCCGCAACCCTGGCCCTGCTCACCACCGTGCCCGCCGCGTACGCGAGCCCCGGGCACCACCACGGGCATGGGCACAGCCTGTTCGGGCAGCAGCGCGACAGCTACTCGAGCGATGACAGCTCCGATGACTCGGGTGATGACTCCTCGAGCTCAGATCAGCCAGACACCGTAATCCCGTCGACCGACAACACTGCAAACACAGCGACGGGCGTGACCGGGGGAACGGTTCAGTCTGGTACGCAACAAACGATCACGGCTGAGATCACTGGCTACTCGTTCCAGGACAACACCCCACCCGGTAGCGCCGACATCTCCATGCCGGTACTGCACTCCAAGGCTGGCGGCACGGGCACGTTCGCTGACCCCATCACCACAGCGGTACCCGGTAGCGCGGGCAGTCCGGAGACGGCCAAGGGCACCCGCCTCTACGTGGCGAAGCTCAAGCGCTACTTCATCGTCGAAGACACTGGCGCGTCGTCCGCGTCGAGTAAGCACTTCGATCTGTGGGTCGACGGCCAGGGCTTCTCGAAGTCCGCCTCGGACGCGTGCATGAACTCTTACACCGGGTCCGCGCAGATCATCGTCAACCCGCCGGCCGGTGAACCGGTCACGGTCGGGCCGCTTACGGGGAGCAACGGATGTCGGATATGAAGTTCAAGATCTGGAACGACAGCAACGCCGGCCGGAACACGCACGTCGAGATCGACGACGAGGACGTGTCGGGCCTGTTCAGCGACCTGCGCATTACCGCCGACATCAACTCTGTCGTACAGGTCGAGCTCGACATGTGCATCGCCGAGCAGAGGCGGTTCGACCGGCCTGCCAAGCTCATCTTCCCCGCAGCCGGCACCCGCGAACTCCTGATCAAGCACGGATGGACTCCACCTGCTGAGTAGCTTTGGGGGCCGATCATGGGTCGCTTGAACACTCCCGATGACCAGGTAGGCGCCGAGTATGTGGTCGGCAACGCCAACAAGAAGTACTTCGTTCCGACTCTGGCCCGCGTCGACTCCGAGATCACCGATCTGACCCGCCGAGTCGGCAATTATCGACGCGACGACAAGTTCCCGGACCTGATCGCCACGCTGACCGCCGACCGTGATCTGCTGCTCGAGCGGCGCATGTATCTGATGATGCTGCCCCCAGTCGCGGACATGGGCACGGCGCCGGACACGGACCGTGGGTTGGTGCGCTAGTCCTTGTACGGCGGGTAGTACAGGGCGTTGCGCGACATCTCAGCCGCTGCGGCGATCTGCTGCCGCTCCGGTCCGTTGCCCGCCTGGTGCTGGGCTAGCGCCTCGCGCACCAGCTTGATCTTCAGCTCGGTAGCGTTGCGCAGCACAGCGGCAACGTTCGAGATCGCACCGAGTAGATCATCATGTTGGTGGGCGACGGCCTGTTCGTACTCGGCCTGCAGCTCCTCGATCTTGCTGGCCAGCCTCGCCGCTGATGCTCGCGCCACCACACACCCCGTCCGTAGATTGCTACGCACAGTTTCTACACCTCCCGTGGTGGTCACGTCCAGTTGTTGGGCGTCACACGGCGTGCGTGACGGCGGGCTTGGGCAGCCGGTTGAACAGCTCGATCACCTGGGCGTCGCTGTCCGTGCTCTCGACCGGCTCGCGCCGCGATGCGATCAGGTCCGACAGCGCGAGCTCGCGCCGGTCCACGTGCGAGTTGATGTCGAACTTGATGGTCAGCGCGTCGATGAGCTGCAGCGCCTCCATGGCGTGCTGAGTGGGAACGTCCACCACTGGCACCTCGGGCTCCTGGAACACCGGCTGACGGATCTCATCGGCCCACAGCACCACGCGCAGCACCATCACGTCCTCGCGCATGGTGATGGCCACCAGGGATTCCCGCGACCGCATCACGACGCGACCGATGGCCGCTTTGCCTGAGCTGGCCAACGAAGCGGCGAACACCGCGAACGGCTTGTTCGCGCGGGGCGCATCGCCCCGCTTGCGGATCATGTAGTCCGGCCGCACGTAATACGTCTTGCTCAGATACAGCGGGTCGATCTGGTCCGGATCGCAGAAACTGTCCAGGGTGATCGAGTGGTCTTTTGCGTCGGACAGCGCGTCGAGCTCGGACTTGGTGAACACGTGCGTGTGGCCATCGACATCGACCACGCTGCGGCCTAGATCGCCATACGCGATCTCCTTGTCGCAGTCCTTGCACACGCGCTTGTGGCCCACCCGACCCCCGTCGACCGGGTGGACTTCATGCGTTTCGATTCCGTGCTCTTCGGTCGCGCCGTACAGCTTGACCGGCACGGAGACCAGGCCGAACGAGATGGTGCCGGTCCAGGTGGCTTTCGAGAACATGTCAGATCTCCTTCGAGGTGAACGTGACCCGAGTGCGGATCGCCTGCATGTACTCGGCGTCCTCCTGGTGGTCCCAGTAGCCGGGGCAGTAAGAGTCGAACTCGAAGCCGCCGGCGATCTCGGCCAGGTTCCGGTTGCGCCGCTTCTTGGCGAGCTCCTCGCGCCACGTGTCGGGGCAAGTGCTGGTGGTCGGAGCCAGGAACACGGCACCGTCGGGGCCGAAGGTGCTGATCGTCATCTCCACCGAGCTCGTCGTCGTCATGCACAGAAGCTTACAGCAACATGATATGGATGCCAAGTGTTTGTGCGATGCGAATGCGCCGGATGCCAGCTAAGACGTGACGTGCTGAAGGGACGCCGGCGATGGCGCTCAAACCGTGCCTTGCCTGCGGACAACCCACCCGCGGCTCACGGTGCGGGGGCAAGTGCGGAACCGCCAGCTACCGGGCCAGCGCCACGTCCAAGGGGCTCGGGCGGCAACACCAGCGCATCGCGCACCAGCTGATCTCAGACTGGGTCGCTCGCTACGGGTGGGTGTGTCCGGGGTGGAACGATTTCCCGCCGCATCCGGTGGTGCCGAACGCGACGGGAACGCAGCAGCTCACGGCTGACCACATCATTCCTCGCACCGTGCGCCCCGACCTCATGCACGAGTCGAGCAACTACGCCGTGCTGTGCAGGGGTTGCAACTCGCACAAGAACGACCGGGTCTAGTCCTCCATCTCCATGTCCTCCGCGTGCGGCGCGGTCACCGGCGGCTCGAGCCCGACAGCCTCGAATCCCCAGTTCGTCGCCACCCGGCCCTGACCGGTGCGGATGATGTACTTGGCCCGGATCAGGTACGACTCGATGGACTCAAGCGTGCGGTTGTCGGTGTCCGCGCCGGTGGCCAGGTTGGTCAGGCCCACCGGACCGCCCTTGTGCACCTTGCACAGGTCCCACAGCACCGAGCGGTCTGCCTTGGTCAGCCCGTTGTGGTCGATGTCCTCCATCTCCAGGGCCCGGTTGACGTCCAGCACGGTGACCGGTACATCGGTCGAGTCAGCGGACGCCACCGCGTACTCATGGGCCATTGCCAGCAGGTTGAGCGCAATCCGGGGCGTGCGCCGGCTGCGGTGCGCTAGTTCGGTAGCCGCTTCCTCTTCGATCTTGATGCGGTCGCGCTTAGCGGCTTGGGTGATGATTTCGGCGATCTCGTCAGCGTCGTAGTAGTCCAGCGACCCACGGATGGCGAATCGGTCGAGTAGCGGCTGCGGGAGCTTGCCCGGTTCGGTGGTGGCGCCGACCAGGATGAAGTCGTTCAGCATCTTGGACTCGACGACGCTGCGCGAACCGGAGCCGACCGCGATGTCCACGCGACCGTCCTCCATCGCGGTCAACAACGTGCGCTTGGGCTTCTCGGGCAGACCGTGCATCTCCTCGATGAAGTACACGTCGCCGTCCTTGAGCTCTCCGAGCTCGTTGACCAGCGTCTCGGGCGTCTTGAGCGCATCACCGGATGCGATGACGAGATCGCCACCCGCCATGTCGGCAATGAGCATCGCAATGCTGGTCTTGCCGAGACCTGGAGGGCCTTGCAGCAGGATGTGACCCACCGGCTTGCCGAGCAGCTTCGAGGCCCGCATATGGGCTGTCAGCCGCACGCGCAGTTTCTCCTGACCGATCATCGTGATGATGTCGGTCGGTCGCACTGCCTTGGACCTCGAAGCCGCCGATGCGGCTTCGCGCACCACAACGGGCTTCGGCTCCTTCACCTTGATGCCCATGCGGGCGGCAAACTCGCTGAAATCGGTCACCTTCGGTTTTCCTCTCGAGCCGGTCATGAGCGTGGACGTGCCGTTGTCGTTGATGCGGTAGCGGCCAATGCCAGGCACGGTGACGACGGACTGACCGACGAGGAGATGCACGTCCTCACCGGCCAGTCCGCCATCGACGAAGACGGTCATTCGACGGGTACGTGCCGGAACGACAGCGTCTGCACGAATGCCGGCTCTCGTACGTAGCGTGCATCGAAGTAGCGCGCCTGGTGCAACGCGCACAACGTGCGGGTGTGGGTGACTCCTAGGTCATCGAAGTCCACGACCTGCCGGAGACTGAGTTGGCTACCGCATAGCTGACGATCTATCTTGATGTCGCATCCAGCGGATGTCATCGCTGCTCTCCATTCGGGAACAGCTTGCGGGCATGCAGGGCGCAGATGATGCGGGTGCGGCCGTCAGCGTCGTGTGCTTCACGGACACCGAGCTCGCTACCGCACTGGCGCCGGCCAACGCGGATGTCGCACGCATCGCCGTACACCATGGGGCCGAGGACGGGCTGTAGCGCGCAGGTGCTGATCGCGCGGTCTTCATGAGCCCAGTCAGCGTGCGGGTCGTATGCGGTGGTCATGCACAGCAGCTTACTCTCAAGCGGCACGATGTCAATGAGCTTGGCACAGAGAATCGCCCGCCCAACCACTGGTTGAGCGGGCGACCCAGGAGCGCTGGGCTCAATGCTTGGTCGTGTGGGTTGTCGTCACGGTTGTGCTGTGCGCGCCAGACTTCGAGGTCGAGGTGCGCACCGACTTGGTCGTGGTGTTGGTGGTGGTGGGCGCAGAGTTAGCGGCGGATTTCGCCTTGAGAGTTTTCGGGGCCTTCTGGGCAGCAATCTGCCGGTCCACCTGGGAGCAATTCAGGTTCACACCACACACCAGGGGCACGATCGGGTCGTTCTCGCCCAGGTAGGTGGACGGCGGCATTGCATCGGGCGCCTGCACCTCGATCACATGCACTGCCTCAACGCTGTGCTGCTCAGTGCTCATGCTGTAGTGCGTGATGAGGGCACCAGCTGCCACACCAGCTATGAGCAGTGCTGCAGCGCGGATGATGGTCATGCACAGTAGCTTACTCGCATTGCTTGCTGTGCACAACGCCTACACGCCCTACCTGTAGGGCACGGGCCGGTCACCCTCCGCACCCCTCCCTCCCGTGCGCCGGCGAGGCAGCCGCACCCTCAACCCGCACTGCCCATCCCCATGAGCTCCATGCATGGGTGCAACCACCTATGAGCTCCATGCTCGAGGCACCACGTGCACCCACCCACTGTCCATGTGCACGTGCCCGCCCAGGCGTGTGTGTATGTGTGAGTGCATACCCATCACACACAATCTAAATGATCTTCTTCTCAAACCGAACCAGGCCAGGGCAGAGCTCCACGCCGGCGGCCAGGCTCGAGCTCGCAAGCCCCTGACCTGCGCAGACCTTACACGCGTCGCGCATCGAAAGGTCAATCGATCAAGACGCAGGCCCTTCCTCCCGGTTTTTCGCGGTCTGTACGGATTTTGAGCCGGCGCTGATCATGCGCGTACGGGTATCAGATGCGGTCGTAGAGCCCCGTGCAGATCGCGGTGCAGGAGACCATCTGCGCGGCCAGCAACGCGGCCTCGTCGCGGGTCTCAGCGGCCACTACGACCCGGTGGTGGTGGTGCGGAGAACCGGGCAACCGGGCTTCGGTCACGCCGCGCTTGAGAAGATCATGCGTGCTGACCGTGGCGTCGAACGACCACTCAGGCATTGAACGGATTGGTCCAGCCGTAGAGCGACAGCCACTCTTGATCGTCCTTGGTTAGCGCGGCTAACCGGTGCCATTCGCACGGGCACTCGTCGTGGGACTCACCGGTGGTGCACAGCGGCTTGACGTGGCCGTCCTTGATCAACCAGGAGAGCGACTCCGGCGGCAGGTACGTCACGATCGCGTTGGCCTCGGACCGTCGCTCCACGCCGTCTGGGCCGGGGTAGTTCATCCCGACCAACACTTCGAACACCATGTCGGCCCTCCCGGGCATCTCGGCAATGGCCGCCTTCATGGAGCGCATCATTTCCAGACGCGGCCGGCGACGTTCCTCGACGTATGCCTTGCAGCGTTCGATTTCCGCCCGGCACGCGTCACAGAGCTCGTTCGTCGGGTAGTGGCACCGGCAATTGTCCTCGTCGTCGTACGTCACGACGAACCCACTGCCGTCGCATTCCTCGCACTCGGCGCTATAGCAGGGCATGCACCGCATTCTCCCAGATCAACCACCCAGGAGGTGACCGATGAGCGGTAGCCGCGGACCACTGAGCAACCCCAACGCGATCCGGCGCAACCTCCCACGTAGCTCCAAGGTTCAGCTGCCGATGGAGGGCTACTCAGGCCCGATCCCGGAGTGGCCCCTGATGGAAGCCACGGACTTCGAGCTGCACCGCTGGGACGCGCTCTGGCACACCGCGCAGGCCCACGCGTGGGTGCGGATGCACATCGACATGACGATCGCCCTGTACGTGCGGGTCTCGCTCGCCGTGGAGAACGAGGCCAAGAACAACGTGGCCACCGCGCAGACGCTGAACTCGATGACCGCGATGCAGGACCGACTTGGACTCAACCCGCAGGCCCTCAAGCGCCTGGAGTGGGAGATCGTCGCGGACGAGGTCGAGGAGCAGCGCGAGGCAGCCCCGGCACGCCGCCGGCTCAAGGCAGTGGACCCGGAGGCGGGCTAAGTGGCGATCTACACATCCCAGACGAGTGTCGGCACCACCGCGACCTTGATCGGCCCGATGCACTCGACCATGGCCGACAACCAGGCCGGCGGTTCGGTGGCGTTCTACAACCCGGGCCCGACCGCCGTGGTGATCGGTAACGCCACGGTGACCACGAGCACCGGGTTGACGCTGATCTCTGGGGCCACGTTCCAGGCTGATCTTCAACCCGGTGAGGTGCTGTACGGCATTGTCGCCACCGGCACCCAGACCGTGCAGACCCTCGAAACGGGCATGTAGTTGTGTCGAAGCTAAATGTCTCGTCGTCCGCCAGTGCTGCCCTGAGCACCGCCGATGTCGGCTATGACCTGATCCTGTTGTGGGGTCAGTCGAACATGAGCGGCAGGGGCACCCCCTACGACACGACCCGCTACGACCCGTCCGATCCGCGCATTCAGCAGTGGGGCGCGTCGGGCACTTACGCCGGCGTCATCTCCCAAGCTATTGAGCCGCTGGCCATGCTGGACGTGCCGTCCGGAATCGGCCCTGGCCTGGTGTTCGCCCGCTGGTACCTGCATTCGTCCCCAGTGAACCGCAGGGTTCTGCTGGTGCCGTCCGCGCTCGGCGGCACTCAGCTGTCAACCGCATCGGCAACTGGGTGGCGCCGAGGCGTGGCGGGTGGTCTCTACGCCCAAGCCGTCGCGCAGGCACAAGCAGCACTCGCGGCGGCGGGAACGAACGCGCGGATCGCGGCAATCCTCTGGATTCAGGGCGAAACCGACGGCGACAACGGGATCAGCGGCGCAACGCATCAAACCGACCTGGATGCGCTGATCACCGGCGCCCGCACCGACCTGGGTTTGCCCAGCCTGCCGTTCGTGATGGGGCAGATGGTCCCGGAGTACCTGGCCACCGGCACCAGGGCGGCGGTCAACACGGTGCATTTGGGGACTCCCGGAAGGAACACCCGGTGTCGGATCGCGGCGGGGGTATACGGCCAGAACCTCGGCGACGGTAACCACTACAACGCCGTCGCGCAGCGGGTCATGGGTCGGAGCATGTTCGACGCCTACCAGCGTGTTCTCACCGGCGCGTCCGACCCCACCCCGCCAGCCGTACCGGGTCAGGTCACGGGGTTGGCGACCAGCAGCGTCGGCGCCACCGCGCTCACCCTGACCTGGAGCGCCTTGTCCGGGGCCGGGGCCTACAACCTTCAGCAGAAAACCACCGCTGGCAGCACGTGGGTTTCCATCGCCACCACAACGGCCGGCCTCACCGCAAACGCGACGGGGCTGACTACCGGCACGAGCTATGACTTCCGGGTGATCCCGGTGTCCACTGCCGGGCCGGGAACGGTGTCCGCCACGGTGTCCGCAACGCCGGTTGACCACGGGCTCGGGCAGTCCGTCGTTCCCGCCCGCGCCTACTCGCTGCGCCTCGTCGTGCCTGGTTATGCCGGTAGCGCGGTCAAGGTGCGCCGCAGCTCCGACAGCACCACCCAGGACATCGGGTTCGTCTCCGGCGCCCTGGACACCGCGAGCTTGTTGACCTTCTGCGGGGCCGGTGACGGTTTCGTAGACACCTGGTACGACCAGTCCGGTAACACGAGGCACCTCACTCAGGCCACCACCACCACACAGCCGAAGCTCGTCTCATCCGGCGCGGTGATCACCTCCGGTGGGAAGCCCGCGGCCACGTTCGACGGTGTCGACGACGTGGTGTTCTCGACGACGCCGAACCTGTTTGCCGCTGGTTCAGCGTCGGTGTGCGGGGTGCTGACTGCCGCTACCCCGGTCGCGCAGAAACGCTGGTGGGCCGAGGCGGTCATCGCCCAAACCAACTTCCAGTACGGGCTAAACCAACCGGACAACGTCGCCGGTGGCGGACTGTCCAGGGCCCGCCCGCTGGTCTCCATTCAGATCGTGTCCAGTGACGCCACCTACCAGGGCGCCGGCAACGCGTTCAACGGCTCCATCCACCAAATGTCAGGGACAGACACCGGCACGGTGATGGCCCAGTGGCTGGACGCGGCGGTCGACCTAGCACCGGTCGCCTACGTCCGGGGTGTTGGTGAGCCCACGAGGGACCGTTTCGCCATTGGCGGCGTGGTCCGCAGCGGGTCCCTCGCCCCGCTGGCCATGAATTTCAGTGAGGCGGTGTTCTGGGCGTCGGTGCTGCCGACCTTGGATCGGATGACCGCCGAAGCGAACCAGAAGGCGTTCTATGGAACACCGTAAGCGTGGTTCCCAGCTACGCCGCTGCCCGCAGAGCGCCCGTGGTCCCGACCACGGTTGCACCGAAGACGGCCACTACCACGTGCGGGACTACTTCCGCGAGGACATCAACCACGAGTCAGCCGGGCATGTGCAGCTCTGGCAGGACTGGTTCTCCGCGCACGGCATCGACCCGGCCGAAGTGCTGCTGACGCACTGGGTGGAGCGCCAAGGCGAAGCTGGCACCGACATCGTCAACAAGATCATATGGCTTGAGTACGGCGAACGCGACGGGGAGCAGATCACCGTCCACCGTGAGATCAACCTGGGTTCTCGTGTGCCCGATCCGTTTCCCGTCCCGTAGGAGTTGTTGTGACGTATCTGCCTACCGTCAACCTGTCCCCGCTGCTGACCTTCACGCAGTACTCCAGCACGGTCAGCGCCCTGCAGACCGCGCTGATCGCGGCGTACCCGGCGCTCAACATCCAGGTCGTCGCCGACACGCTGTCCGGCGAGACCACCAACGCGGTGGTGATCTCGAACAACAGCACCGTGTTCACGGTCCCGACCGGCAGCTACGTCGGCTACAACAACGGCCAGTGGGCGCAGTACACGGCCGCGAAGCTAGCCAGCACCTTCACGGTCTACCCATAAGCCATGCCGTGGCGTGGGCCAGACCCGGACGGCGACCGCTGGCCGTCTTTGGGGCACGCTGTCGCAGCCTTTATCGAAGATAACGTGATCATCCCCGACGGTGAGCGGATGGGCGAGCCGTACATCCTGACCGACGAGCAGTACATGCACCTGCTGCACGCCTACCGGCTGGTACCGAATGCACGCGACGGCGAGGGGTCGGACGCGTTCCGGTTCTCCGGTGCGTTGCTGGTCAGGCCGCAGAAATGGGGAAAGGACCCGTTCGCGGCGGCGATCATCTGCGCCGAGGCGCTCGGACCGGTGCGCTTCGCCGGTTGGGACGCCGCTGGCGAGCCGGTAGGGCGTCCGTGGCCCACCCCGTGGATCCAGTGCGCGGGTAACGCTGAGGAGCAGACCGGCAACACGTTCCGGCCGCTGCTCACGATGCTGCGCGAGGGCCCACTGCAGAGCACTCCGGGCCTGGATCCAGGGGAGACCCGCATCAACCTGCCGGGCAACGGGCGGATTGAGCCGGTTACGGCGTCCTCACGAGCTCGCCAGGGCGCCCGGGTGACGTTCGTGAGCATGACCGAGACCCAGCTGATGACCGAAACCAGTGGCGGACTCAAGCTTGCACGCACGCTCAAGCGGAACTTGGGCGGCATGGATGGTCGCTGGATCGAGATCAGCAACGCATACGACCCGAGTGAGCGCTCGGTGGCGCAGCGGACCTACGAAGCGGCCGATCGGTATGTCTATGTGGACTATCGGCCGCCTCGTCGGCGCGTGAACCTGATGGACGACGCCGAACTGATGGCTGAACTGGCCTACGTATACGGCGACAGCGCTACCGAACGCGGCGGCTGGGTCCGGTTGAGCCGTATCGCCAAGGAAGTGCAGAACCCGGCGCACTCCGAGGGCGAAGTTCGCCGCTACTACCTCAACGAAGTGTCAGTCGGCTCGCGCGACGCCGTCGACATGATCCTGTGGGACGCCCAAGCCCGCCCCGGGGAGCGGTTGCGGCCCCGAGACAAGATCGCGCTGGGCTTCCACGGCTCCCAGAACCGGGATGCGACCAGTTTGTGCGCCTCCAGGCTCTCCGACGGGCACATTTTCCACCTCCGGTCGTGGGAACGGGCCCCGGGCGAGGACGAATGGACCGTTCCGCGCGACGAGGTCGACCAAGTCGTCCGGGACGTGTTCAAGGCGTACGAGGTTGAGGCGTTTTTCTGCACGCCGAGCGGCTGGCAGACCGAGGTCAACGGCTGGGACGGCCAGTACCCGAAAAAGGTCTACGAACTGTGGACCAACTCCGAGTTGCGCATGGATCAGCTGGTGGAGCGGTTCCAAACCGCCCATCGGGGCGACGAACTGACCCATGACGGCACCGAAATCCTCACTATGCACGCCGCTGGGGCCGCTTTGGCCAACGGAAAGCGGCGTTCCACGGCTGAGGAACGGGTCCCTGGGCAGCCTGAGCACTACCAACGCATCGTCAAGAAGTCTCACGCACAGTCAATTTCGGCCTTCATGGCCGCGCTTTTGGCCTACGAAGCCCGCGGTTGGGCCATCGAACACGGGTCGCTGGCGAAGCGAAAAGTGCCCAACTTGTGGTGAAGGGAGCCTCTGGCATGCCGCAATGGCTCCTTTTGACCCTCGAAATCGGTGGATTGGCCCTGTTCGTGGCCGGTGTGGCGCTGATTTACGTGCCGGCGGCGTTCCTGGTCGCCGGAGCGGCCGTCGTGGTGGCCTGTGAGCGCTGGTCGATCGCGGAGACCGGCCGCCGGCAGGCGCAACGCTGATGGGCCTCTTTAAGCTCCGCGAACGTCGGGCGAACCTGGAAAACCCGCTCGTCCCGCTGAACTCACTGTCGATTCTGGGCCTGTTCGGCGGTCAGCCGACCGATTCGGGCGTTCCGGTCACCGAGTACACCGCGATGAACATGTCAGCGGTCTACCGGGCCGTCAGCCTCATCTCCGGGCTCGCCGGGTCGCTGCCGTTGAACGCCATCGACATGACCACCAAGAAGCCGGTCACTGGAACCATCCTGGACGACCCGCACCCGGACATGACGCCGCTCGAATACTGGCGCCTGATGGCCGCGCACCGCTGCCTGTGGGGCAATTGCTTCTCGCAGAAGGTCTACAAGCGCGGCGGCAAGCTGGATCACCTGAACCCGATCCAGCCAGACCGGGTGGTGGTGCTGCCGGTGAAGGCGATCCCGCAGAACCCGTCCGGGAAGATCTTCAAGATCACCCAGCTGGACGGCACGATGACCGTGCTGACCCCGAACGAGGTCATGCACATCCCAGGCATCGGCTACAACGGCATCGCCGGGATCTCCCCGGTCCGGATGGCCGCCCAGGCGATCGGCATGTCGCAAGCAGCGGAAGCTACCGCCGCGCGACTGTTCAAGTCCGGCAACATGCTCAACGGCCTGCTGTCCACCGAGGCCGAGCTGGACCAATCCCAGGCCGAAACATTGCAGGCCCGCTGGGCGGAGAAGTTCGCAGGCATCGACGGCGCGCACAAGATCGCTGTGATCGACTCGGGCGCAAAGTTCCAGAGCTTGACGATGCCGGCCGACGATGCGCAGCTGCTCGAGTCCCGGGACTTCCAGGTCACAGAGGCCGCGCGGTTCTTCGGCATCCCGCCGTACCTGATGTACCAGACGGACAAGACCACGTCGTGGGGTAGCGGTCTTGAACAGCAGGCCCGCGGCTTCAACCAGTTCGATCTCGGCCCGAACTGGCTGAACCCGGCCGAGCAGCGGATCTCCAAGGAACTATTACCCGCTGGTCAGAAGGCCCGTTACGACCTGGACAGCCTGCTACGCGGCGACTCGATCGCCCGTGCCGAGTTCTACCGGGTGATGCGGGAAATGGGCGCGTTCAACGTGGACGAGATCCGGGCCTATGAGGATCTGCCGCCGCTGCCGAACGGCGCCGGCCAGGAATACATGCAGCCCACCAATCCGACTCCGCTGAACGCGCCGATGGGCACCGACCCGGTCATCGGCGGCTCGTCTCTCGGCCCGTCAGACGGTGGATAACAGATGAAGGAAGGATCGGCGATGCTTTCTAGCCTGCCGACTGGTGAAGAGCGTCGTGATCTGGTCCTTTCCGACGCCGGTGTGACCGTTGCGGACCCCTCGGGGACCGATGCGCGGCGGTTCGGCGGTCACGCGGCGCTGTTCAACGTGCGCACCGCGATCGGCAACCCCCGCACCGTGGGTTTTTACGAGTCGGTGGCCCCGGGCGCCTTCACCAAGACCCTCGGCGAGACCGACGCCCGGTTCCTGATCGACCACTCCAGTTACCACGTGGTGTCCCGGGCCAGCGCCGGCACGCTCACCTTGTCGCAGAACACTCGCGGGCTCTACACCGATTCGGTGCTGGATCAGCGGCTGTCCTACGTCAACGACCTGGTCGCCAACTTGGACAACGGCAACATTCGGGGCATGAGCTTCGGCTTCCAGGTCATGAAAGACGACTGGGCCGAGGAAGAGGAGCGTTCCGCGAGCGGCGATCCGGTCGCTGTCGAGGTGCGCACCATCCGCGAGGTGAAGCTGATCGAGGTCAGCGCGGTTACGTTCCCCGCCTACGAGGAGACCGACGCCGGGCTGAGGTTCTCGCTGGTACCGGCGCTGCGCCGGCGCGGCGACGTGGACGCGATCGCCCGCGCGGTGCACCACCGTCCGGAGTTGGGGCCACTACTGGGCTATGACCCGGAGCTGGCGCCGGTGCACGTCGATTTGCACCTGGACGGGAAGCGCGTCCAGCACATCGTGCAGAGCACCATCGACAAGATCAACAAGATGCCCGGCGAGGTGCTCGGCACGGACACCCCGATCGTTGCCGATGCCGGCGCGATGGAGCCGTTCGAGGAGCGCGACCCCAAGAAGCCCTATGGCGACGTCACCTACGCCGACCCGGGCTATCAGGCGGACGGCAAGAAGCGGTACCCCCTCGACAGTGCGGCCCATTGCCGTGCGGCGTGGTCGTACATCAACATGCCGAAGAACGCCGCCGAGTACACCTCCGAGCAGCTGGCCTCGATCAAGTCGAAGATCCAGGCAGCGGCAAAGAAGTTCGGTATTGACATCTCCAGTGATGAGAGCAAGTCGAGCGATGAGCCGGGAGAGACCACTCAGCCGCTTGACCTGGAAGTAGCAGCGCAGACCACCGAGCCGGCCGCGTCCACTCGGGACTTTGATGCTGAGCAGTACACCGCCATGGCGAAGGCCCGCTCTCTCGCGGTCCGCCTGACCCTGGCTGCCTAACCCACCAAACCCTTTCGACCCTCCTGCGCGCTGCGTACGGGGGTTGTTGGCGTGCCGGAAAGGACGCGATCCAACATGAGTAACGAGCAGAACAAGCGGTACCGCGAGGAGCTCATGGGGCTCTCGCACCGCATGAACGAGATCATCGCCGACACCGACAAGGCCGGCGAGTGGTCCGCTGAGCAGCGCACCAACTTCGACACCGCCAGCGCGCGGGCCGACGAGCTCGAAGCGAAGGTCACCGAGCTTGAGGCCGACGCCAAGCGCGCAGCTCGCGCGCAGAGCGTGGAGGCCGTGGACTACGGCCAGGTCGTGCAGACCCGTGGTGGCAGCGCCGCAGAGACCCCGGAGCAGTCCTCCGAGGAGCGCAAGGCCGCGCACGACGTCGAGTACACCCGGGCGTTCGAGGCGTACGCCCGCGGCGGCCTGGAGGACATGCGTTCCGAGCAGCGCCAGCTCCTGGCCGCGAACTACGTGAACGCCGGCCAGGAAGCACGTGCGGGGCAGAACACGTCGCCGAGCTCTGCTGGTGGTTACCTGATTCCGCCGGGGTATAGGCAGATCATCATCGAGAGGATGAAAGCTTTCGGTGGGCTGCTGGCCTACGCCGACGTCATCAACACCTCGACCGGCAACCCGCTGCAGTGGCCGACCAACGATGACACCAGCAACCTGGGTGCGATCCTCCCCGAGGCCACCGCGCCGACGATGACCGACTTCACGTTCGGCACCGCGACCCTGGGCGCGTGGCTGTACGCCTCCGGCGTCGCCAAGGTGTCTGTGCAGCTGCTGCAGGACTCGGTGTTCGACCTGAACAACTGGCTGCCGGATCACCTGGGCACCCGCATCGGCCGCAAGGTCGCGGCGGTGCTGGTCACTGGTGCGGGCACCACGGAGCCGCTGGGTATTGCCACCAACGCCACCGTTGCCGTCACGGGTGCCGACCAGACGTCGATCACCTACGACAACCTGATCGACCTCGAGCACAGCCTGGACCCGGCTTACCGGCAGAACTGCAGGTTCATGTTCGCGGATGCCGCCTTGGCCGTCATCCGGAAGATCAAGGACTCGCAGGGCCACCCCCTGTGGGTGCCGGTGCCGGTGCCGGGCATGGCGCCGACGATCAACGGCCAGCCCTACTTCATCGACCAGGGCATGGCCGTTCCGGGCGCGTCCGCCAAGTCGATCCTGTTCGGCGACTTCCGTCGGGCGTACGTGGTTCGCCAGGTGCTGGACATGAACATGGTCCGGTTCGGCGAGCGCTACATGGACAGTCTGCAGGTCGGCTTCCTGGGCTTCACCCGCCTGGACGCGACCGTGCAGGACTCCAACGCGGTTGCCGCGTTCCAGCACCACAGCTGATCGATTCCCGCTTGACCTACGAACACCCCCGTTGCTCCCCGGCGGGGGTGTTCGTGGTTTCCACCTGAATAAGGAGCTGTCATGGCTGTTCGCAAATCGGCGGCCAAGGCCGCTCCCGCGCCCAAGGTCGAGTTCGATGAGGACAACGGGGCTCGCCTCGTGTCAGTGAACCGCGACTTTGAGGGCAACTGCACCGAGGTCCCAGGATTCCGGCTGCTCGTCCAGGAAGGCGCCACGGACGCCGACAAGGCGGCCGCGTGGAACCTCAGGGGCGAGTTGCCGCCTGAGGAAATCATCGTCTACATCCCGAAGCCGCAGGTCTGACGTGCCGCGCGTCCGGATGCTGACCGCGATCTCCAACCGCAATTTCATGCTGCCGGACGGCGCTGAAGCTGACGTGCCGGCCGAGCTGGCGCAAATGTGGGTGTCGGCCGGCATCGCTGAATACGTCACCCAGGAAACGGTTCTCACCCCGGAGCGCCGCATGCAAACCCCCGAGGTGCGTCGGCGCCCCGGTCGTCCCCGCAAGAACCCCGTTTAGGAGCTCCCATGTCTTACCAGCGTGCGGACGGCCGTTACGTCTACACCGAGGCGCTCAAGCTGCCGTCCACCGTCATCACCGCGACCGGCAACATGGCCGCCGGTGTAGATGTCGGCTCGGCGACAATCTGCCGCGCCCTGACCGTGACCGCTTCGGCGGTGGGCGGCACCACTCCGTCGATCACGATCAACTTCCAGACGAGCCCGGACAACAGCACCTGGACCACGCAGGCCAGCTACACGGCGATCACCGCGAACGGCTCGCAGACCAAGACGTTCAGCCCGCTCGAGCGGTACACGCGGCTGTCCTGGACGGTCACAGGCACCACCCCGACCTTCACGATCGTCGCTTCTGGCGACCTGGTCTAACGCATGACCACGGTCACGGACTATCTGACCGTCGCGCAGCTCAAGTCCGCTCTGCAGATCACGAACGACGTGAAAGACGATCTGCTGCAACTGGCGATCACTTCAGCGTCGCGGCAGATCGACACGCATTGCCGTGACCAGTTCTGGTCGTCGGGCATGCCGAGCGCGCGAGTGCTGGCACCGGACTACCCAGGCGACGTCTGGACCGGTGCGTACGCCTCCACGGTCGGGCTGACGGTCGAGACGGACGACGACAACGACGGGGTGTTCGAAACCCTGTGGTCGGCGTCGGATTGGCAGGCGGAGCCGCTGGTACCGCAGGCTGGCTACCCGTTCAACCGGGTGGTCGCGGTCGGGCAGAAGTTCTTTCCCGGTGCTCGTAAGCACCCGTTCCTGAGCTATCCGTACAACGGCTACGGATACGGCTACGCGAACGGCTATTTCGGCTATCCCGGCGGTGGCTACGGGCAGACCTTGTACGGGCGCATGCCCCGTGCTCGGGTCCGCATCACCGCGAACTGGGGTTGGCCGTCGGTTCCGGCGCAGGTCACGCAGGCCTGTCAGATCATCGCCATCGACAACTACAAGTCGAAGGACTTCACCAACGGCAGCGCCGGCACGACCGGCCTGGCCACCGGCGCGTACGGCAGCGTGCGCAGCTCCCTGGTGGTGCATTCACTCTCGCCGATGGCGTGTGCGCTGCTGCGCGGCCTGCGTGACGTGGTTGTGGCCTGATGCGCGAAGTCAGGGCGATCCGCCAAGCGTTGGCGGATCGCCTCGGCAATATCGACGACCTGACGATCTACCCGAAGATTCCGGACTCGGCGAACGTGCCGTGTGCCTGGATCGCGCCGGACAAGGGCAAGAACTACGCCGACTACCAGCAGTCGTTCCAGCCTGGTTTCACGCAATACAACTTCCTGGTCGAGATCATCACCAACCGCCAGGACATCGAGTCGGCGCAGGACATCCTCGATGACTACGTCAGCCCAGATGGCCCGTTCTTTCAGCGCCTACAGGCCATGGACGTCGGCGACGCGTTGTCGGATCTGATCGGCAACAACATCGAAGTCCTGACCGCGAGCCGCTACGGCAATTACAAGGTCGGCGGAACGGTGTATTTGGGTTTCCAGCTGGCTATCCAGCTGTTCGCTTAGGAGAACTCATGGCTAGCAAGGCCACGGCGCCGAAGTATGTCGTAAATCAGCCGTTCGACCGCACTGATGAACGTACGGGACGGGACGTTCATTTCGAGCCGGGCGACGATTGGCCGGCTGATCACCCTGACACCGAGAAATACCTCGAGTGGCAGCTCATCGTCCCGGCTCCCGCCGGGTCTAGCCAACCTGGCAAAACTGATGAAGGGGCCGAATAATGGCTACGCGCAACGTTCTTGTTGGCCGGAACTTGGCCATCTGGGCCGACGGATATGACATCTCCGGCAACGGCAACGAGGTCAAGATCAAGCGGGATGCCGCGAAGATCGACGCCACGGTGTTCGGGGACCACTTCTCCTACGACCTGGCCGGCATTCAGAAGGCGTCCCTGGAGTTCAAGGGTTTCTACGCCGCCGGTTACAACTTCCTGGACCAGATCGTCAACGCTCGGTTCGGCCAGACCGCCGACGTCCAGACCCTGACCGCCCCGGCGGGACTGGCCGCCCCGGTGGGCTCGGTGTTCCAGCCTGCGATCCTGATGCCGTCGGTGCTGACCAAGTACGACATCGACGTCAAGCTCAAGGGCGCCGTCGACATCGACGCCGAGTTCGACGCCCGTGGCGCGATCGACTCCGGGTTCATCCTGACCAGCCCCATCGCCGCGCTCACCGCGACCAACACGTCCCTCGCGCTGGACAACACCGCCAACGGTGGCGCGACCACCGGTGGTTGGGCCGCTCAGCTGCACGTCGGCGCGGTGTCGGGCACGACCCCGTCGCTGACCGCGAAGCTGCAGGGCTCCCCGGACGGCACCACCTGGACCGACATCGCGGGCTCCACGTTCGTCGCGGTCACCACGTCGAACCAGGCGCAGCGGCTCACCCAGCCCAACGGTGTCACGCTGCCGGCCCAGGTGCGCGCGGTCTGCACGATCTCGGGTACGACCCCGTCGTTCAACGCGATGGTCGCCGTTTCCCGGACCGTCGTCTACGTCTGATCCAGCTGATGGCCGAACTCCGCATTGATGTGGTGTTCGAGGGGCTCGATAGCGTCAAGAACGATCTCGATCGTGTCCAAAACGCTATTGAGCCCCCGCGGCTCACCGCAAGCCTCGGTATCGGTGCCGACGTGTTTGTCCAGTCGGCGTTCGACGCGGCCCCGAAATTGACCGGCCGGTTGGCCGGGTCGATGCACAAGGAGCCCGACGGCGACGGCTGGGTGATCAGCCCCGGAGATGTGCCCTACGCCAATATCCAGAACACCGGCGGGGACAACTACGGCAATCCGCTAATGACGTTCATGGGCCGGGACGGCTGGATTTCCCTCACCCATGTGCACATCGTCGGTTCGCACTACATGAGCGACGCCTTCGAACTCGGCCACGACATGGCCGCGGAGGCAGTTGAACAAGCCATCAATGCAGCTATTGAAGGCTGATCCGCACCACAAAACAGGAGATGATCGTTGTGAGCTCTGAAACCGAAGACTATCCAGTTCTCGACTCGCACGACGTGCCGACGCCGGAGCTCGAGGAGCGGGCCGTACCGGTGCCGAAGCTGAAGCGCACCGTTCTGCTACGCGAGTTCGACGGCGGCGAGCTGAACGAGCACCGTAAGCCGATGTACAAGATCAATGGCACAAAGATCGAGCTGTCGATGGAAGAGGTCAACCTCCGCCTGCTCGCCATCGGAATGCGGAACAGGGACGGCAGCCGCAGGTATCCGAACACCGACAGCGGCATCAAGATGCTCAAGAAGTGGCCGGCGAGCATCATCGAGTTCCTGGCCCAGCACATGCGCGAGCTCAACGGCGAGAACGAGGACGACGCCACCGTTGAGGGAAACTCCGAGGGCGAGCGGACCTCCGAGCTTTCATCCGACTCGCCATCGCTTTCGGTTGCCTCCCCAGTGAGTTCGGGCGGCGAGTAGGGGCCAAGGAGCTCCGCTTGCTCTACGCCTTCGAGCGGATCGAAGGCCCGATCGGGGCGAAGCGTGACGACTACAACTCCGCCCTGATCGCGCTGAACGCCGTTGCTCCGCACGTCGAGAAGGGCACGGATCTCAAGCTGGATCAGTTCCTGATCAAGTACGGCGAGCAGCCGGACGAGGAGCTGGTAGAGGGCGAGATCGGCGAGGCCGAGGTCTGGCTCGACCAGTCGTTCTTCAGCAACTTCTCGCCTGACCAGATTCATTCGAGCTCGGAATTGGGGTGAACGATGGCGTCATCGGACTTGACTATCCGGATCTTGGCGGAGGCTCAGCAGGCCCTTGACGCCATCGCGGAAGTCAAGGCCGCCATAGCAAGTCTCTCCAATGAGACCGTCACCCTGAATGTCAACACCGATGGCGTGGCCGCGGCCGAAACGGAGCTTGCCGCCCTTAAGGCCGAGGCCGACGCCGTCAGTGGCGACGACATCAAGCTGAACGTCGACTCGAGCCAGCTTGCGGATGCTGGCAAAGTCGCGGACACAACGGCGAACGACCTCGATGCCGTATCTCAGGACTTCGACGCTGTATCGAAGGCCGCCAACGGCGCGGGTGATTCGTTCGACGGCGCCGCGGCCAGTATTGACTCAGTTGCTCAGGATGCCGAAGGGGCATCTTCGGCGTTCGACTCCATTCCCAACGGGCTGGATGCCGCGGCCAAATCGGCTGACGGTGCAGCGTCCGCGTTTGACGCCATCCCGAACGGGCTGGATGCCGCCGCCAAGTCGGCCGAGGGCGTCGTATCGGTGTTCGACTCCATCCCTAACGGCCTCGACGCAGCCGCGAAAGCAGCCGAAGGTGTCGCTTCAGGATTCGACGCGGCCGAGGTCAGCGTTCAGGCGCTGGCTCAGGAGACGTCCACTGTGGTGGGCGGTTTCAACGCCATGGAGCAATCCGCGGCCGCGGTCAGCGCCGGCCTTACCGGCCTGGAGGTCGGTGCTACCACGCTAGTGCAAGGCCTCGACTCGGTGATGCAGTATGCCGGGGCCGCCAGCGCTGGCCTCACCACCCTCGAAGATGGGGTCAACGCCGCCGAAACGTCGGTCACCACCCTGGCCCAAGGATTCACGACCGCCGAGGAGTCGTTCAAGGCGTTCGTGCAGGGACTCGACGACGCTGAGCAGGGATTCAGCGTCATGGCAGGTGCCATCCAGGACATTGAGAACGGTTTTGCGGCCCTAGAGACAGCGGCGCAAGCGGTCGGCGCCGGTGTGGCTGCTGCGCTACAGGCCGGTGGTGCCGCCGCCGCCGCTGTGGCGGTGTCGTTCGTCGCCATGGCCGTTGCGGCCGGTATCGCCGCGATCGCGGCCGGCGTGCTGATGGCCGCCGTAGCGGCCCTGGGCGTCGTGGCGGTCGCGGCCTTTGCTGGGTTCGGCGGGGCGATGCTGCTGGCGGGTGCCGCCATCACCGGGCTGGTGGTCGCGGCGGAAACCGGGTCCAAGAAGGTCCAGACGTCGTTTACCGACCTGGCGAAGGCCGCTCGCGGGCTGATCAACGACGTGTCGAAGCCGTTCGAGCAGGTGCTCGTCGACATGGCCAACGCGGTCAAGGCCGCGATCCCGCAGATCGAGGTGCCGCTCAAGCAGGCGTTCCAGACGATCGCCGGTGTAGCACACCAGGCCATCCCCGCGGTTGTCGCGTCGCTGAAGGAACTGGCGACCGGGTTCAACTCGATCACCCAGACGCTCGCGCCGCAGTTCGCCCAGTTCTTCAAAGCCCTCCCCGGGCTGATCGGCGCGGGCCTCGGCGCGGTCCAGCAGATGGCGACCGCGTTCCACCAGGTCTCCGGTGCGTGGGACGCGGCGGTACCGGCGGCCGAAGCGCTGATCGGCAAGCTGGGCGCCCTGGGCGCGGAGCTGATCAGCATCGGCGCCCGCCAGATCACCCCGCTGATCCAGGACATGGGCCGGTTGACCGACGCCTTCCGGGTCATGGCCTCGGACGTCGAGCCGGCCATGCGCCCCGCGATCAGTGCCTTCACCGATCTCGGCGTAGCGGTCATGAAGGCCGTCGGCGACAGCACCGCCGAGATCAACAAGTTCTCCGGGTCGGTGGCTGGGGCATCGTCGGCGGTCGGGAGCGAGCTCAAGTCGGTCATCACAATCGTCACCGAGCTGGGTACCGACTTCATGAACGCGCTCGCGGAGTGCGGGCCGGCGTTCCAGAGCTTGGCCGACACGATCAAGGCTGATGGCCCGGAGATTACCTCGGCGATCAAGGCCGTGATCCAGGTCTTCACGTTCCTCGGTGAGGTGTTCTCCTGGATGGTCACCGGCTTTGTCGCCATCGGCAAAGCTATCGCCGTTCTTGCCGACATCATCGGCGGGTTCGTCAAGACCCTGGGGCTCCTTGGCCCCGTGCTGACGCCCCTGAAGCCGTTGCTGGACGCCATCGGCTCAGCTCTTGGTCTGGTCAGCAAGCCGGCCGACGCCGCCGCGTCATCGGTCAAGACCTTGGGCGGCAACGCCCAGGACATGGCCGACTCCATGACTGGCGTCACGCCGCCTGCGGACAATGCGGCCAAGGCGCTGCAGGACGCGGGAGCCGCCGCGGCCGCGGCCGCGCCACCGGTGAAGGACTTGGGTGACGCAGCGAAGCAAGCCACCCCGCCGGTGCAGAACTTGGGCAAGACCGCCCAGGGCGCGCACCCGCACGTTAAGACGCTGGGCTCGAACGCGCAGGACGCCGCCCCGAACCTGAAGTCGTTGCAGCAGGGCGCCCAAGACGTGTCCCCGCCGGTTCAGTCCCTGGGCGACAACAGCTCGGCTACCGCGGCGCAGCTGGGCACGCTCAAGCAGGCGGCGCAGGACGCGAACACGGCGCTGATGGCCGTGCACGACGACGTGACCAAGCTGGCCGCCGACGTCAAGACGCTCAGCGATGCGGTCAACATTCTGATCACCGCCTTCAAGAACCTCGACGACGCCGCCAAGATCCTCGACAGGGACTTGCAGCAGCTCGACAAGGACTTCCTCAAGATCGATGACGACGTCAAGGCGTTGCTCAAGGATCTGAAGGATCTGGTGGCCGAGTTCGGCCTGCTCGACAAGGCAACCACCACGGTTGACAAGGACTTCAAGGATCTCCTCACCGACACCAACAATCTCGATGCCGCGATCAAGATCCTCGACGCGGACATCAAGATCCTGACCGCGGACATGATCCTGGCGGCGAAGGCGGCGAACGACCTGGCCGCCGCGCTGGCGAAGGTGGCGCAGGCAGCCGCGTCCGCCGCGGGCGCCAACGCGGGTCTCTCCTCGTCCTCTGGCGGCGGAGGTGGCGGCGCCGGCGGCGCGATGGCGGGCGAGGGCACCGCCGCGCAGGGCCTGATGAAGAGCCTCGACGGGCTGAGCCGTAGCACCGAGGATCTGTCCAAGTCGGTCCAGCAGCTCGGTCAGCAGTTGCCGCAGGTGGCGAAGGGCCTGGGCGACGTCGGCAAGCAGGGCGCCGACGCCGGCAAGGGCTTGGGGCAGGCCGGCCAAGGCGCGCAGCAGGGCGCCAAGGGCATCGACCAGTTCGGCAACTCCGCCCAGGGCCTAGAGAAGGATTTGGGGCAGCTCAAGACGCGTGAAGACCAGGTCGCTCAGGCTCAGCATGACCTGAACAAGGCGATGGCGTCCGGCTCCGTCGAGGCGCAAAAGGCCGCCGCTGGGATTCTCGCGCAGGCGAAGGCCGCCGAGCAGGACGCAAAGTCCATCGCCGAGGCGGACCGGGAGAACCAGTCCAACAACAACACGATGTCTCAAACCCCGAAGGCCGCCGGCGCGGCGGGTAACGCGCTGCAGTCGCTGGGGGAGAAGGCGCAGGCCCTGGGTAAGGCCATGGGCGGCACCGCCGGCGCCATCGTCTCGGCGATGGGCAAGGTTGCCTCCGAGGTCGGCAAGGACGTCGGCAAGGTCGAGTCCGCGTTCAACCACATGGGCGACTCGATCAAGTCGGTCGGCAAGATGTTCGGCCAGATGGCCCAGCAGGGGGCGGCCGGTTTCGGCGCGCTGGCGAAGAGTGCCGGGTCCGCCGTCGGCTCCGTGGCCCAGGCCCTGGGGAAGACCCTGGGGACGGCGCTGCACAACGCCGGTGCCGGGCTGAAGCAACTGGGCATGGACGCCACCAAGGGTTTCGGCGACGTGCTGAAGAGCACCGGGCAGATCGGTCAGGCGGCGAACAACGTCTCCAAGGCCGCCAGCCAGATGAACCAGTCGATGAAGTCATCGATGTCGGGCATCCAGGGCTCGGTGCGCAGCGGCATGGCCGGCGCGGCGGCCGGGGTGACCCAGGGTGCCAGCAAGATGACCGGCGCCATGAAGTCAGGCATGACCGGCATGCAGGGCGCCGTCAAGGGCGGCATGGGCGGCGTCGTCGCCGCTGTGACACAAGGCGTCTCCCAGGCGTCGAACGCGGTCAAGGCGGGAGCCCCGGCGTTCTCCGCGGGCGGCGCGGCGCTGATGAAAGGCATGGCCAGCGGTATTGGCCAGGGCGCGCCAGCAGCCGCCGGCGCTGCCTCGTCGGCCGCCCAGCAGGCGGGTCAGGCAGCCCACAAGACGGCATCGTCGGCCGGCCCGCCTGCCGGCGCGGACCTGATGAAGGGTGTCGCTGGCGGCATCGGCAAGGGCACCCCGGCCGCGGTCGACGCGGGAGAGAAGGCCGGCGAGGCGGTCGGCAAGGCGGTCAAGAAGGGCGCCAAGGTCGCGTCTCCGTCGCTGTTCGGTATCGAGGCCGGCGAGGGGCTGATGGAGGGCTTCGGGGTCGGTTTCTCGAACTTCCTGGGCAGCACCGTGAAGTCCGCGCAGAGCAACGCCAGCACGGTGGCCAGCGCCGTGACCGGCACCATGGCCACGGCCGGAACGGCGGCCGGAACGGTGTACGGCACCAACCTGGCCAACGGGATCAAGTCGGCGCTGAACATCACCAGCCTCACCTCGGCCGGCTTGGCGTCGGCGGCGAACGCCGAGGCCACGGCGATGCTCGGGAAGATGGGGCTGCTCGGGCAGGCCGGATCCGGCGCGTCGTTCAACGCCGGCACCGCACCGATCACATTGCCGGCCGCGTCGGCCCAGGGCAGCGCGGGCGGTGGTGGTGGTGACACCCACGTGCACTGCTACATCGACGGCGTCGAGCAGAAGATCCGCTACGAGATCAAGAAGAACAACCAGCAGCTCACGGCGGCGATCGGGCGGCAGAAGCGATGACCTCACCGCCCCCCAGCTATCAGACGATCGTGATGCGCCCGAACTCGACGGTGCAGGGCGTCAGCGGCGGCATCACGCTGGTTGGCGCGGGTGCGGTGCACACGGCGTGGTCGGACAACGTCGACACCAGCTATGTGCAGTTCACCAGCCGGTGCCGCACTCCATCGTCTCGGGTGGAGGTGGGGTTCGCCGCCCCGTCGATCCCGGCGGGGGCGCAGATCTTCTCCGTCGGCGCGCAGGTGCGGGTGCTGCAGACGGTGTCCCCGGCTCCGCAGCCGGTGCACTGTGGCTGGTTCCGCTGCTCGAGGCCCCAGAACATCATCACGACGATCGTGCTGGGGTTCCTGGAGTTCCTGTTCGGCTGGACCGTGCCGCAGCAGCCGGTGACGGCGACCTACACGATCCAGAACCTGCCGACCCAGGTCACCGACCCTTTCGGCAACCCCTGGACGACGGCGTCATTCACGAACTTCACGCTGCCCGTCGGGCGTGATGACCTGGCCGGCAACCCGTCGCGGATCTCCGAGCTGTACGTCACCGTGACGTATTCCGTGCAGTCGACGCTGAGCGTTACCGGCCCGACCGGCACCATCACCACGACCGCGCGCCCGACGGTGACCTGGGTGTATTCCAACACCCAGTCCGATGCGCAGCAGGCGTTCCAGGTGGCGATCTATTCCGCCGCTCAGGTCGCGGCGGTCGGGTTCGCGCCGTTCGTGTCCACCCCGACGGACTCGACGCAGGGCTGGATCTTTTCGGAGATCCAGCAGTGGACCGCCGATGTCGATCTCACCAACGGGTCGTGGTCGGCGTACGTGCAGGTGCAGCAGTCCTGGGCCGGTCTCGGCACGTTCACCTCGGCGGCGGCCTCGACCACGTGGACTCAGGGCATGTCTGGCGCTCCGGTCGCGTCGCTGCTCACGGCGGTGTTCGACTCGGTCAACAACTGGGTGATCACCACCTTCGCCCCGTCTTCTAGCTCGCCGGTGACGACGTCATTTGCACTTCAGGTGTCCCGCGACCCGGCTCACCTGGCATGGGGTCCAGTGCGGGGCTACGCGCAGGTCGCGGCGTCCGGCATGTCGACGATCACCGCCTACGACTACGAGGCGCCGTCGAACATCGCATCCCGTTACCGGGTGCTGGCCTACGACACGGTCTCCGGGGTTGCGGTGCCAGCGTCGGCGTGGTCGAACACCATCGACGTCACGCCGACCCGCAACGGGTTCTTCCTGGTCAACCCGCTCAACCCGCTGATGAACTGCAAGCTGCCCGTCGCCTACCTCGGTGACCAGGTGGTCAAGCGGCGGTCAGAGGGCACGTTCGACGTAATCGCGCAGCCGCCGGTCGGGCAGAACCACGTGAACCAGGTCAAGGTGATGGGCCCGTACTACGGGCGCAACGGCACTTTGACGCTGGTGTTCGACGAGGGCCGCTTCGCTGGCGCGTTCAACGCGTTCGAGGCCATCGACGGAGCGAACCAGATTCTGCTGTTCATGTACCCGACCGGCAGGCAGCACTACGTCTCGTTCGGCCCTGGGGCGATCGGCTCGGATGCCGCTTACACATGGGATCTCCATCCGTCGGGAACGAAAACCAAGTACCGGATCATGACTATTTCTTACACGGAAGTGGACGCTCCCCCGATCACTTCCTAGGAGGCATTGTGCAAGGCACCTCCGACGCATTCCAGCAGCTCGTGCAGACCACGCACGAGTCTGTCTCGGAAGTCGACATCATCCAGAACGGCAAAGTCGTACTGCAGCTTGAGGGCTTCGACGGCCAAGTCACCTCGGACGCCACGGCCGCGCAGATGTCGTCGTGCACCATTTCGGTTGCTGACCCGACCGGCACGCTGACCCCGGTCGACATGGCTTCGGTCCTGGCCCCGTTCGGCACGCGCATGCAGGTCAAGCGCGGGGTGCGCATCCCCGGTTCACAGACCATCACGCAACTCGACACCGGGGCGAACGGTGGTTTCGCGCAGGGCACGAATATCGGCGCGGTTGCTGACGGAACTACTGGCTATCTCCGGATTGGACCCTGACCGATGGCGAACTTCTGGTTCACCGGCGCTACTGGTCGAGGCGTCCGGTACTGCGATCTAGCCCTGGGCACGGATCGACTCGCCATTGTGCTGCTGCAGTCGGCGAGCTTGCAGGCCGACGCGACCTTGCGAAACTACACATCGTTGTCGTCGCTGCTGGCTGGCGGCAGCCTTGAGGCGACGTTTACCAACTACGCCCGGAAGATCATCACGTCGGGCATCACCGTCACTCCGGACACGACGAACCACAAGAACACCGTGTCTATCGCCAATGTGAGCTGGCTGTCCGCGGGCGGGGCCACGAACAACACGCTGGCGAAGTTCCTGATCTGCTACCAGCCCACGTCGGGGGCTACCGACTCCCAGACCATTCCGCTGTTCAACTGTGACGTATCGGTGACCACTAACGGGCAGGACTATAACGTCACCATCAGTACCGGCATCGCCGTCGCCACCGCGAGCTAGATTGTGGCTAGCCCGCTTCAGTTCCTTGATATAGAAACGGTCATGACGGCCGACACGGGCAACACTGCCGTGACGGTTCCGCTGACAGTTGGCTCCAATTTTGAGCCGGGTGACCTGCGCATCGTCATGGTCATGATCGCCGACACCAACTCGTTCAGCTCGTTCCCTGGGTGGACCAAGCCCGTAGATAGCGACATCACCGCGCAGACCACGCGGATAGGCGTGTTCCGGCAGGTACTGACCTCAACCTCGGTCGACGGCACGCTGACGCTCGCTGGCGCTCCGCCCGTGGCCTGGTACTGGGCTATCACCATTCGCAATGCCAACCTGGGCCAGACCATCGCCATCTCTACTGGCAACGGCTCAGGGGTGACCGCGACCGCCCCAAGCGTTACCGTGACAGCCGGCGGCGCGGTCCTGGTCTACACCACAGGGTCTTTCACTTCAGTGAATCAGTCGGTGGGCACCGCTCCCGGCTACCTGTCGCTAGGGAGCGCGGTCGGAACAACGGGCACCAACACTTGGGCGCTCGGGTTTTCCGGCAAGAGCTTCACCTCTTCGGGCTCCTCTGGGACGATCCCCACCCCGGAATCTGTCTCAGCATCCGGCTGGGTGGCCTGCTCAATGTCCATCCAGCAGGCTCCGGACATTGCATCGACACTGACCCCCGCGCTAGAGACTGACGCCGGCGTCGCGGTCACCTCGGCGCTGCTGCCGAGCATGACCAACATCATCACGCCAGCGCTTGAGACCGACACCGCGCTCGAGGTCTACAACCCGCTGCTGGCGGTATCGATCCGGCCGCCGGTGTACCTCACCAACAACCCGGTCAGCGCTTCGCGGGTCAGCTGGTCGGCCTCCACACCCGCCGCCGGCTCGGCGGTGCTGGTCGAGACGAGCCTGGACGGCGGCGTGAGCTGGCAGACCGCTATCAACGGCGGAGCTGTGCCCGGTCTGCTGCGCGGAGATGCGACCACCCCAGTTGTGCTGACCAGGGCCACCATGACGCGGCTTCTGGCGACCGACACGAGCCCGTTCTTCATGACGCTGCGAACCGACGTCGCCGAGGACACTTCCTATAACGAGCTGGTCGCCCTCGGCACCTTCCTGATTACACAGGTGGACATCACCGAGACCGGCGGCCCATCCGGCACCGGCAGCTCAGGCGGTGGTGGCGGAGGCAACGGTGTCACCGGTTCCGGTGGCAGCTCCACCGGTGGCGGGTTGTCGCTGGTGGTGTCCGGGATCGACCTGTCTTACGCGATCTCTCGGAACACCTGGACCAGCATCTTCTACGTTCCGACGAACACGAACTACGCCACCGCGATGTTGGAGATCGCGCAGAACCGACTACCGGGCATCACCTCGGACGTGGCATCCACTGAGGTGACAGCGGAGCGGCTACTGTTCGGCACCAGCCAGGGCGCGGACCCATGGCAGGACATCCAGGACATGGGCACCGCGATCGGGTCCCGGGCGTACTTCGACCCCCTCGGCACGTTCAAGGTCAAGCCCGTCGCCGACCCGGCGCTGACCCCGTCGGTGTGGACGGTCAGTGACGCGGCTAACCCGGTGATGGTGTCCTATACCCGGTCGATCTCGGACTCGACGACCTACAACTATGTGATCGTCAGCGGCGAGTCGACGTCGAACACGGTGCCCGTTTCGGCGGTCGCGTTCGATGCGGACCCGAGCTCGCCGACGTACTACCTCGGTCCGTACAACATCGTGACCACGACATTCATCAGCGCCATGATCACCACGACGGCGCAGGCGCAGCAAGCGGCCGATGCGTTGCTGCTGGTGGTCAAGGGCGCCTCGGAGACCGTGCAGATCACGATGGTGCCGAACCCGGCCCTGGAGCCCGGCGACGTGATCACCGTGACTCGTACCTACAACGGCCAGCAGATCATCCAGGGCACATTCAAGATTAACTCGATGTCGACGCCGATCGGCCAGGCGCAGGCCCAAGTGCTGGTCTGCTACCGCCAGTCCGCCGCACAGGGATAGGAGCCACGATGCCCCCGATCGAAGACCCGTCGGTTGCCGACCTGGCCCGAACCTACATTTCCCAGGGCCGGCAGATGGTGACCCGGGTGCCTCCGCAGCCCAAGGTCGAAATGCGCCAAATCACCGTCAACTCGGTCACTCCATCAGCGAACACCTGCTCTATCAACCTGCCCACCGGCGTAGTGCCCGATGCCACCTACGCACCGCACTACGTGCCCAAGGCCGGCGACACCGCGTGGGCGTTCGTGTCTGGCAACACCGTGCTGGTGATGGCCAAGCACAACACGCCTAGCCCTCCCATCGTCCTTCCGTGACCCTCGCCGACGCCACCGACCCGTCTTCGGTGCTGCTGCAGTACGGGCCCGGCGGCGCTCTGGCGGCGATCGCGCTGTGGTGGGCGTGGGTGATGTACAAGGACGCCCGCGACAACCTCAAGCGCGAACGCGAACGCAACGACACCCTTGAGGGCGAGCTACGTAAGCAGAACGAGATGTTCCAGCAGCAGGTCATCCCGGTCATGACTCGAATGACCGATGCGCTGGCGTCGTTCCTGCGTGCCACCCGTCGCGGCGGTGATGACCCGTGAGTCCGCTGTGGCGCCCCACCCCGAAGATGGACCGCCTGCTGGTCGAGTCCAAGGACGTAATTCAAGAGTTGGACGCGGCGGTGAAAAAGCTCGAGCGGTACGCGGTTCTGCTCAACGAACGAACCAAGCAGATCGAACACGAGCAGGAAGCGGGGGAGTCGGAGTGAGCGAATCAGACAGCAACCGTGAACTACTGGCGGTCGCCACGTCGCTCACCGAGGTAGTCAACGGCCTACGCGACTCCGTGGCCGCGCTAGTCACTCGGGCCGAGAAGTCGGAGCGGCGCACCTTCGGCATCGTGCTGGCCGTCATCCTGGACGTGTCCCTCACCGTAGGGCTGCTGTTTCTGTGGAACAGCCAAGCTCAGACCTCGGCGGCGTTGGATGACACCCGTGCGGAAGTGCTGTGCCCGCTCTACAGTGCGTTCCTCGGCTCCTACAACCCGATCACTCGGGCGCCCGGGGTGGACCGCCAGACCTACGAGCAGATTTTCTCCCAGTTCCGGGCCAGCTACACGCATCTGGCGTGCACGACGCCGCTGGTGCCGAAGCCGACACCCACCACGCAACAACCGCCCCCATCTAAGTAATGGGGCAGCACCGGCCGCGGCGGCCCGCGCGGAGTGGTGTATTCGTCGTCCTCGTTGCTATCGCCGTAGCGGCTACCACCTGGATCTCCATCTCCGTCAGCCGCCACCAGGACGACGAGAAGCACGCCGCGGTTGCCCAGGCCAACGGCATCGCGGATCCGATCCTGGCGCTGTGCAATCAAGGCGGCGACGTCGGCGCCCGGCTGGCCGCCGCTGGGCTGTGCGAAGCGGCGGCGGGAGTAAAGGCCACTCCGTATGGGCCGCCGCCGGATGCGGTGACCCAGGATCAAGTGCAAGCGCTAGTGCGGCAGGAGCTGGCGAAGCGGCCGACCCCCGCGCCGGTCGGCCCGACCCAGGCCCAGATCGCGGCCGCGGTCCAGGCGTTCATCGCGGCCAACCCGGACATGTTCAAAGCCCCGGCGCCGACCCAGGCCCAGATCCAGGCCGCGGTCGCGGCGTATCTGCGCACGCACCCGATCCAGCAGTCAGTGCCGGTCTACCCGCAGTACGACATGCCCGGCCTAGGCGGCTTCTCCGGCGCGCCCGGCGAGGTGTGGCCCCAACCCTGGCCACGCGGTGGTCCACGCGCTCCGCGCTGATACAGCGCGCCCCTAAATGCCCGCTAAGGGCCTAGAACTCCCGCCTCCATACCTGGAGGTGGGCCCTGAACGCTCCCTGGCTGGGTGTGTTCAACACAGGAGGTTAAAAGATCATGCGACGACTGCTGGTCGCCGGCTTTGCCGCCCTGGCGGTAGTGCTCGGTCTCGTTGTAACTGCGGGGGTGGCTTCGGCCGCTCCGAGTAGGGGTCACGATGTTTCATGCACCGGTATCGCTGGTGCCACGTGCATTCCGACCCTGCCGAACGGACACCAGCTGGCACCGTGCACCATCCTCGCGGCGGCTACCTCGTGCTCTGACTCGATCGACCTTGGCGTGCACCTGGGCATTGGCGGCAACCTCAACGACCCGCAGATCTTCTGCCCGCTTGGCACTCACCGTGTTGGTGACCACTGCGCACCTGGCCCGATTGTGGGTTGCTCTGGAAACAACGTCCGTTGCGGCAACCCGGGATTCCCGTGGGGTGGACCGTGGGGTGGACCGCGCACCTTCGGCCACCAGTTGTGGCTGGACCAGAACCTGTCCTTGGATACCTGCGGTTACGGTGACTACAACACGTTCCTGCTCCGCAACGGCGTACACCGTGATGGGATTCTCCGCCTGCTTGGTGGAGACCCGCAGGCCCGTTGGTTTGCGCTGCACCAGGGCTGTAGCAACGGCGGCGTCAGCGTCAGCAACGATGGTCAGTGCGTCACCTTCCGCGCCGACGCACAGCGTTTCGGCGACGAGCTGAACGGTGTTCGCCGCGACTGGGGCGGCCTGCGTTTGCGCCTGGGCCAGCTGCACCAGGGCTTCAACGGCACCAACCTGGACCTGCTGAGCTTGTCGGAGCGCAACGACTGGCTGCGGCTACGCAACCTGGACGGTCAGCGTTTCGGTGACTGGAACCGGACCCTGGGGCAGCTGCGCACCATCTGCAACGACCCCAACCCGCCCGTCGTCATCGTGCAAGCGCCGGTGGCCTACGCGGACCCGGCCCCGGCTCCGAGTGGCAACGACGCGGCGGCCAACCCGGCTCCGCTGGCGTCGCCGGCTCCGGTGGCCAGTGGTCCGGTTCCGTCGGGTCCGGTGCAGACCGGTGGCGACAGCGCGGCGTTCGTGCTGGCGCACAACCGAGCCGTCTGAGCTAGTGACCAATGCCGGCCCGCGACGGCGGCAACGGTTCGGTGCTGGTTGGGTCCGTGGGTGGTCTCGTTCTCGTGACCATGCGCGGACCCAACCGCACGGACGGCCCTTCAGTCTTGTTGTCGGCGGAGTCCGTCCAAGAACTCATCGCCGCCCTCGTGAAAGCAAGAGCCGAGGCCTGCGGACCGGACTGGTCGTCTTCGTCCTGATCCTGGCGGCCTGTTCGCATCCAGCGGCGCCGAGTGCGCCGCCGAACGAGACCTCGCCGGGAACCGCGCCGCCGCCGGTGACGTCGAGCGTGACGATCACCTCGGTCAAGATCCCGTCCCTGGAGTTGGACGACAACCTGACCATGCAGGTCGATCTCAACCCCGATCACACACTCGGTGTGCCACCGCTGTCGTCGCCCCGGATGATCGGTTGGTTCCGGCAAAGTCCGGTGCCCGGCGACAGTGCTGTCGGAAAATACCCGCAGGCAGTAGAACGTGCGGTGATCGTCGGGCACATCAACGCCAACCACGTGCAGGGCGCTTTCGCCGACCTGGCGAAGGTGAAGGTGGGCGCCGAACTCTCCGTGCTGCGCTCCGATGCGCAGACAGCGACGTTCAAGGTGTCCAAAGTTCTGATCATCGCCAAGTCGGCGTTCCCCACTAAAGCCGTGTACGGCGACGCGGACGGCGCGGAACTCGTGGCCATCACCTGCGGCCCGGGGGATCTGGACACCGCGCAGCACAACTACCTGCAGCAGACCATCGTCTTCGCCAAGCTCATCAGTCTCAAGCCGACCGGCCCCTAAACCGTGACGCCGGGGGAACGGGCACAGTCGGCTGTCTTGAACTTCCTGAGTCGTGACCTCGGCAGGGCCATCTACCTGCAGCAGAAGCACATCCAGGCCGCCGACGGCAGCTGCAACGGCTGCTGCACCCAGATGGCGGCCACCGAATTTCCCTGCATCGTGCGCCGGTTGGCGGACGAGTGCGTAGCGCGCCAGATACCGCTTCAACGAAGGGCATCGCCATGAGCCCACATCCAGGGCCGCCGCCCGGACCCCAACCCGGACCGCCGCCGTCCAGTCGTTACGTCACCCACGTCGAATTCGATCGACGTCTCAATGACCTCTGGTCTTACGTCCTTGGCCAGACGGGAATCATCACTCAATTAGGAGAGAAAATGGCTGTCACTCAGGCCGACCTGGACGCCCTCGCCGCGTCTGTGTCCAGCGACGTTGCCGCGATCAACGCTGAAATCGCGGCCCTTCAGCAGGCTAACCCCGCCCTCGACCTCAGTGGTCTGCAGGCGGCTGTTGCGTCCCTCGACGTGACCGCCACCCCGCCGCCCGCCGGCTGATCTGCCTCTTCACCCCGTTACCCCAGCCACAACCCGCGTTTCCGTCTCCTGGGCGCGGGTTGTGGCTGGCCCTATTTACAGGAGACTCACGTGGCTAAGCACAAGTTGGGCAGGCTCCCCAGTGCCCCCCGGGACCTGGTGCGGAGCATCCCGCTCAAGAGCGTTCTGAAGGCCGGTTACGCCGGAACGGTGCCCGACGTGGTGGCCTACGTACCGGCCGCCGCGAACCTCCCCATGGACTCCAACGACAGCCTCGGCGACTGCACCGCCGCCGCCGCCGCGCACGTTGAGACCGCGTTCTCCCAGTTCGGTCAGGGCGCGCCGATCGTGCCCTCGAACGCCGACGTCATCAAGTTCTACTCAGGGTCCACTGGCTACGTGCCGGGCAACCCGAGTACCGACCAGGGCGGCGACATGCAGACCGTCCTCAAGTACTGGCAGCAGACCGGCATTGCCGGGCACAAGCTCGCCGCCTACTTCGCTATCGACCCCAAGGACTTCGAAGAGATGCGCGCCGCGCTGTATCTGTTCGGGAATCTCTACATCGGGTTCACCGCCACCCAGGGCTTCGAGAACGCGTTCAACAACGGCACCGTGTTCGACGTCGTGAAGCGGGACCGCGTCCTCGGCGGGCACGCAGTGGCCGTCCACAAAATCACCAAGGGCGGCAACATCAAGGGCAGCACCTGGGGCGGCTACTTCGAGATGACCCCGGCCGCGTGGACCGCCTACGTGGATGAGCCCTATGCCGCGGTGTCGCAGGAGTGGGTGAAGAACAACCTCACCCCCGAAGGCCTGGACGTGAACGCGGCCAACGCGGCGTTCTTGCAGGTCACCGGGCAGCCAGGTCCGTTCGTCTCCACTGGCCCCACGCCTGTCCCGGTGCCGGTTCCAGTGCCCACTCCAGTCCCGGTTCCTACCCCGGTACCGTCCACGACCGCTGACGCGCTGCTGCTCAGCATCCAGGCGCAGATCGCGGCGTATGAAGCGGCGAAGGCGCCGCACGTCGGGCACTGACCGTGTCCGACTGGGAGTGGCATCCGGAGCGGCCCGAAGGTGATCGGTGGGTCGAGCTCGGCGCACCGGAGCCGGAGACGACGCTGCTGGCCGCCGCTACGCCAGCGGACATCCTCACCGCCGGCGGGATCCTGCGGGCGCCTGAGGTGATCGAGCTCGCGGCGGCGGCTGGGCTGGACCTGGCCGCCGCCGCTGTCGTTCTACTCAAGGAATCCGGCGGCGGCAACAACGTGTGGGGCCACGATCACGTGGTCATCGCCCCGAACACGTATGCCCCCGGCGCGATCGTGACCAAGCCTGCGTACCTCGCGTACAAGCAGGCGGTGCTTGCTGGCAGGGCCGGTCGCCAGGGCTGCGGGCCGCTCCAACTTACCTGGTCGGGGTATCAATCGCAGGCTGATGCGGCCGGTGGGTGCTGGCTGTGGGAAGCCAACGTCACCGTCGGCTTCGCCGCCCTGGCCGCGCACATTCGTAACAGCGGCATGCGCGGCGGGTTCCGGGACTACAACGGCTCCGGCCCGGCGGCCGAGGCGTACGCGGACGACGCGGTCGCACGCTACCTCGTGTGGAAAACCCGCCTGGGAACACCCGAACCGAGTGGAGATGGCATGGCGTCGGTGTGGGACCGCAGGGAAGGCCCGTGGGGCGGCGGCATTACCGACATCCCCGACCCGGTCAACGGTGAGCAGTACGACCTGTTCGAGTTCGTCAAGCGCAACAACGTGACCACGTACCAGACGGCGCTGATGGTCGAGCAGCTGCTGAACGCGCCCAAGCCGCCAGCCCCGCAGCTGCGCCTCGACGTGGACAAGCTGGCCAACAACCTCGCCGCCCACCCCGCGATCCAAGCCCTGGCGCCCGCTGACGACATGGGCACCGTGTCGTTCTGGAAGGCGACCGGTGAGCGCGCGGTGAAGGCGTTCGTCGGGGCGGCCCTGACCCTGCTCGGCGCGGGTCCCATCGACGTCCTGCACATCGCGTGGACCACCACGTTGAGTCTGTCCGCCGGCGCCGCCCTGGCGTCGGTGCTGATGTCTCTGGCGTCGGCGCAGATCGGTACGCCGGGTAGTCCGTCGCTGGTGGGGGAGAAGCCGTGAAGATCCTCGTTGCGCTCGCTGGCGTAGCCCTGCTCGCCGCGTGCCACCCCGCGGCGCCGCCACCAGCCGCGGCTCCGGCCGTCGAAGCCCCGTCGCCGGTGACGGACGCGCTGAAGGTTCTGCCGGGTAGCCCTCACGTCACCGGCCTGCCGGGGGCGTCGCCGTGCAAGGTTGGCAAGAGCGCTACGGGCAAGCCGTTGCCTGACCCGGTGTGCACGCCCGGATCTATCTCGAGCGCGGTTACGCAGGCGAATATTAAGACCACTATCTGCGTTTCTGGGTATGCCACGACCATCCGGCCGCCAGTGAGCGAGACTGGTCCCGCGAAGAAAGCTTCGATGCGGGCGTATGGCGAAGCCTCGGCGAGTAGCGGAACGACCGAGTATGATCACCTAGTTCCATTGGAATTAAGTGGATCATCAGATACTTCTAACCTTTGGGCGCAGCCATCCGACCTTCCAGGTCAGGGCTTCCGGAATAGCAAAGACACTGTCGAAAATGACCTACACGCAGCGGTATGCTCAGGGAAAGTGACGCTGTCGGCGGCGCAGATCGCCATCGCTTCCAATTGGACGACAGCGGAGCATGTCCTGGGGATTAAATGACCTTGGCTACGATCTTCTGCGAGATGTGCGGTATCGAGTTTGCTGGTTATAACGCCGCCAAACGTAAAACTTGCAGCATCACGTGCAAATCGGAGCTGATACGCCAGCGTAACGCGTGGACCGCTAGTCGCATCATGGCGCTTATTGACATTGGTGACAATGGGTGCTGGCTCACTCCGATCAGCATGGTCCGTGAAGATGGGTATGGCACCTTCGGCGGTAAGCATCTGGCACATCGTTTAGCTTGGACGCTATTCGTCGAACCGATCCCGCTAGACCTGCAGCTGGATCACCTATGTCGGGTGCGTCGATGCTGCAACCCAGCACATCTGGAGCCGGTAACCCTGCGAGAGAACTTGATTCGCGGAGAAGGCTTTACCGGTCGTAGATCACGGCAGACTGCGTGCATCCATAATCACGAATTTACTCCAGAGAACACGATGATACGCAAGAACGGTACGCGGCAGTGTCGTACATGTGATCGTGAACGCGCTCGGTTGTACGCACACCGCTCTCGTCGAGCGCGGACCACCGCGCAAGCCAAGTTGGGGCTATAGCCCGTGGTGACCTGCCCGTATCGCTGCGGGTGGCGGTACTCGAACTGGTCGGAGCGCACCGCGGAGATAGCCCGCGAGCGTCACATCGTGTTGTGCCCCGACTCCCAAAGAAAGGCAGCTGATGGCGGTCACCCTCGGCCTGGTGCCGTTCGACCTGAACGTTGAGCTCGCCGCCGATGCCGACTTCGCCTCGACCATCACCAACAACGTCGGCAATTGGGCGGTTGGCACGGTGATCGAGCTACGGCTGTCGGCGTCCAGCAGCGGCAGCACGCCGACGGTGTGGCCGGCGACCATCACCGGGGCCAACGCCTCGTGGGAGGTCAACAAGTCGTCGGTCGCTACCGCCTTGGCGGCCGGAGTGAGCTACGCGCGGCTGCACTACATCGACGCCGCCGCCGAAGACCTGCTCTGGGGCAAGGGGAGGGTCAATGCCAATTAACCTGCCCGGCTCTATCACCATCGGGCCCCCCGTGACGCCGAGCATCGCCATGGCGCCCCCCAGCTCCGGCGTAGTGGTTGTGCCGGTGCAGGGGCCTCCAGGTCCACAGGGGCCCCAGGGGCCACCGGGCGACACCGGCTCAGCGCTGGGGTTCGCAACTTCGGTTACGAATCAAAGCTTGGTGCAGATGATCCACAACCTTCCATTCAAGCCAGCTGGAATCTTGTGCCTGGACACCAACACGCCGGCATTGACGGTCGAATACGCGACAGTGAGTCACCCATCCGCCGGGATCACCGAGATAACTTTCGGGTTCCCGTTTACTGGCCAAATCTTCTTGAGCTGAGGGACTAGCAGATGACTGTCGCACGCAGGTTCGCCTCAAACCTCGACATCCTCGGGTTCGCCCTGGTGCGGGCCATGCTGGACCCGATCACTGTCGATCCCACTGGACTGGGCTCCTCAGATGCTGGCCGGACCTGGTTCCGCTCGGACATTCCGACTCTCAAGTTCTGGAACGGCACTACGGCAATCGACGTCAAGGATCTTGGAACCGCTACGGGCACGACTACCGCATCGAAGATTTCCGACTTCACCACGGCCGTGCAGGCGATCAAATGGGAGACGATGACCGCGCCGAACGCGGCGGTCAACATGAACTCCCAGCAGTTCTCATCCCTGGCCACTGCATCCAGTTCCGGTCAAGCCGTCGAGTACGCCCAGTTCAACACCGCGTTGGCGAACCTCAAGTCGGGCCTGGACTTCAAGTCCACGCAGATGACTGTCGTGGTGACTAGCAACATCAGCCTGACCGCTCCGGGTGCGACCCTCTCCGGGCACACCATGGCCGCCGGTGACACGATGCTGCTGACCGGTCAGACCACGGCCAGCCAGAACGGAATGTACAACTGGAACGGCGCGAGTTCCACCGCGACCCGTACCGCTGACGCGAACTCCACGGGATCTATCTTCTCCGGCACGATGGTGGCCGTCGGGAACGCCGGTACAACGTCGCCTGACACCGTGTGGATGCAGACGGTCGTCGGTACCGGCACGAACGGCACGATCACCATCGGTGCCGACTCGATGACGTGGATTCAACCGTTCACGGCTACGAGCTACACCTCCGGTAACGGTGGCATCACCATCTCGGGCAGCGTCATCACCGCGATCGCCAACACCGGTGTGACCATCGGTGGTTCCGGCATTGGCGCTGACTTCTCGGTTGTGCCCAAGAAGCTGGTGTCGGTCGTTCCTACCGCGACCACGGGCCTTTGGACGATCGCCTCGGCCGTAGGCACGTACAACCACGGGCTGAGCAACTCAGCCGTAGCAGTCACTATCCGCGCTTACACGTCGCCTGCCTCAGGGTATACGCAGGGCGATGAGATCGAGATGTACAACGTGGCCACCGACGCCAACAACGTGCAGATCACATTCCCGGCTGCTCCAGCTTCGAACAACTGGGTCATCCAGGTCGTCGGCTAGAAACGAGAAGGTGACATGACTCTGAACCTCGAAGTCTACGGTGGCGCGAGCGTAGCGCAAGAGAACACAAGTCTGCAGCTACCGTATGACTACACTGCGCACTCCAGCGGAACTGGCGCTCCGTCCATCAGCAATAACGTGCATGGATACAGAACTTTGTTCTCTTTCCCTGCCGGAATGTGGCTATTCACCACGTCCATGCGGATGTTTTCGTCTGTAGCGGATACCGAGTTGACATTCGCGTTCGCGCCTACGGCAGTAGGCCCTGATGCTGGCAGCGACGTGATGGGGCACATGGGGCGCCCAGTCGCCGGCGGCCTGGACGTCGTCAACATGGCAGGCGTGATCACCGTCTCGGAAACGACTGAGTACGCGATGTACTACTCATGCAACATCGTCGAAGAGGACTGGGCTATCGGGACTCGGTACGCACAGGTGGTGTCGCTGGGTAGCTGGGCCTGACCTGCGCTGCTCCTGCGCTCGGCTGCCTTGCGACGCTTTGAATCCCGGGACTGACGGTTCTTACAGGGGCTGCAATGCCAAACGTTGCGGCTGTTTCGATACCCGAACTGGTCGGTTTTGGGGTGCTTTCCGGTGCTGCAGGTGGGGCGCGTGACGCGCTTCCGGCGAGCAAGGTTCACTGGCTTGGTAACTAGACGCAGGTGAGCCGGGTTCACGCATTGCCTGTGCTGGCACGTCACTCCACCCTCGCAGTCTAGATCTTCCGTATGGCACAGATGATCGATCTCCAATCCCGGAGGGATCGGCCCAACCAGCCGAAGCCACACGAAACGCGGAGCGGGGCCCTTCCCCGTGTTGGCGTACCCCTTAGCATCTACGTACCCGAACCAAGGCCAGCACGCGGCCGGGTGCTTTCCTTCAGTCGAAATCCGCACCCTTTCGGATAACGGGATTTTTAACGAAGGGCTCATCGGGAGTCCAAGCCGATTGCGTCTCACTCCACATCGCGGACAGTAACCACGGCCGTACCAGCGCGACAGTTCGCGTGAGTCAACGCCGCAGCCGAGACAGTTGGTTGGAGTAGCTGGTGGATGCATATCTACATACTACGTGGGTGGTGGCCTGAATGACAGTTCAGCGGGTATTCACCGCACCCATTCTGCTGCCAGCTGATCCGACTCTGGCGCTCCAGAGCACGACAAAGCAGTATTGCGACCTGAAGGCACCCCTGGCGAGTCCCACGTTCACCGGGACCGCAACGTTCGTCAAGCAGGTGAACACCCCGGTCACGCTGACCGACGCAGCCACGGTCGCCATCGACGCCAACCTGGGTAACACGTTCCGGCTGACGATGACCTCCGGCGTCGGCAGCACCCGGGCGCTGGGTAACCCGACCAACGCGACCGACGGTCAGATGATCCTCATCGAGGTGATTCAGGACGTGACCGGGTCGCGGTTGCTGACCTACGGCACGAACTACGCGTTCGGATCCTTGGTGACGTCGCCGGTGTTGACCACGACCGCGAGCAAGACCGATTTCTTGGGGTTCATGTACAACTCGACCGCGGGTAAGTGGAGACTTCTAGCATTCGCCCCGGGTTACTAGAGTGGCCGTCACTTTCGACGCGGTCGGTCCTTCCTCCAGTGGCGGCGGCACCGCTGGTTCGGCTACGGCAACCTCCGGCTCTTGGTCGCACACCTGCACGGGGTCGAACCTTGCCTTGATCGTTGGGGTGGCGATCGGTCTAACCGGCGCGGGCACAACCACCGCGACGTACAACGGCGTGGCGATGCAGTCGCTCGGCGTGATCAACTCAGATAACCAAACGGCGGGATACGCGCAGCTATTCGGCCTGGTGAATCCCGCAACCGGCGCGAACACCGTAGCCATCTCGACAACGCTCGCGTCCATCACCGGCGGCTCGATGTCGTTCACCAACGCCATCGGGTTCGGCACCGCGGTCACATCGTTCGGCAACAGCGCGGCGCCTAGCTGCGCGGTGACCGGAACTCATGCCGGAAACATGGTCGCGGACGTGGTTTGCAACGGATCGGCGATCACGTCGGGTACGCAGAAGTGGTTGCTGAACAACAACGTGGACACCGCTGCTGGTAACGGCGCGGGTTCAGCCGTAGCCGCTGGCGGCACCGTGACCATGGGCTACACCGTCACCTCCGACTGGTGGGGAATGGTCGCGGTCGAAATCTTGGGCATGCCCCCGCGTCCCATCGCCATCCGCTCGCAGGCCGTTATGCGCGCCTCTCTCCGATGAAAGGCACCTCCTGTGGCTGACCAGTATTTTGCCGCGTCCGAAGCGATCAACCTTGGTGCGGCAACCGCGCTGGTCACCCTCGATGTGGCCATCACCGGCACCACCCGCCGAATCGCGGTCAACGAGATCGGAGTGTCGTTCAACGGCACCACCGCAGCGGCCGTACCGGTGATCGTGCGCCTGGTGCGCACTACCGTCGCGCCGGTCGGCGGTGGCACCATCACCCAGGCGGCAACGCCCATGGACTCGGCGTCCCCAGCGTCGTTGTGCACCGCGTACATGCCCACCACCGCCTCACCGGGGGTGTACGCGACCACGGCGCCGACGGTCGGGGTCACGCTGCGCACCTGGTACGTGTCGCCTACGTCTGGGCTTGTCGTGCAGTTCCCGTTGGGTCAGGAGCCGGATAGTCCTTCGACTCCGGCGGCGTCCGGGCTGGCCATTCAGTGCGTGGCGCCGGCCGTGGTTGCTGTCTCGAGCTACCTGGTCTGGTCGGAGTAGGTGGCCCGTACTGGCAGGGCGTTCCCAGCGCATGCCCTGTGGCTGCGGCCTACCAGGGCGCCCGCGTTCGTTGCGGCCGCTCGGACTACCAATCCGATCACGGCGAACGCCACCGCGCTTTGGAAGGCCACCGGGACTGGTCTCAAGACGCTGTCGGTAGTGCCTAGCGTTGTCGGGGCGCTGCTCGTCCTGACCACGACCGACGCGAACGACATCACCACTACGGCTGTGTCCGGCGGTGGGTGCAACGCCAGCGGGTCAGGGCTAGACGGCGCCTGGCAGCGCATCGCCGGGCCGTTCAGCAGTGCATCGCCCGCAAAGACTGAAATGTGGATGGGCAAGGTGATCACTGCCGGGTCCAGCACGATCACCATCACGAACACGGACACGACGAACACCATCCGGCTCAACTGCAAAGAGTTTGACTCCGGGGGCGGCATCGGCACGGTGTGGGCCCAGGACGGAGCCGGGGGCTCCATCACCAACACCGCGTCCACGACCGTCACGTTCCCGACCCTGACGCCGACCGGCATCAACCGCTTGTACGTGGGGTTCGGCTTCAACGGCACCGGGCTGACTACGGGTTCCACTCCGACGGGCACCACGGTCGAGCTCGACCCGGGTACGAACCCGTATCTGTACAACCCGAGCGTGGCCAACAGCGCCCAGACGCCGACCAGTCAGCAGTCCGGCTCGGCGACGTCGGCGGTGATCGGCGCCCTGATCACCGCGACCAACCCGACGGCGCAGTTCATGCCGTTCTTCATGTGAGGGGAGGCCCCATGACCAGCAACGACCCGGAGCAGACCGGTAGCTACCTGATCTGCCAGTTCATGCGCTACGGCTGCACCCGGGTTTGGCGCTGGCTGCCTGGTGGCGAGTTCCGCGCGCGGTC